>Ga0209023_10007599_pt1 | contig 11053 bp, 8 predicted proteins | sample LakOneMetagenome_FD_187468 | JGI IMG/M metagenome (GOLD analysis project Ga0209023, IMG submission 187468) | Freshwater and sediment microbial communities from Lake Erie, Canada (SPAdes) (version 2) | ecosystem: Environmental > Aquatic > Freshwater > Lentic | place: Lake Erie, Canada | collected...
AGACGCTGGTAGTGCTTCTCATCTCTGCTCTGGGGGAGCAAGGCGACACCGAAGAGGGTCGAGAGCAAGGTGAGCGCGGTGCGTTCGGGGTGCAGCGTGCGCCGAATCCGCCCTGCGGCCTGCTCCGCGATTATGTAGTCCGCGAGCGGGCGCGTCGGTCCGAAGGTGGGATCGTCGGAGGCGGACGACCCGATTGCGGTACGAAGGTCCGGTTGGTTGAGCAGCGACAGCTCGATGGGGAGGAGTTGTGCCCGCAACGAGGCCAGCGTGCGCAAGGCATGCCCGAGCACGTCGGCGACGGTCCCCGTTCCGGCTCGCCCCGGTAGTTGCGCGATGACGTCGACCAGCTCGGCGTTGGCCTCGAGGACAGCGGCGAGGTAGAGCTGGTGCTTGTCGGGGAAGTGGCGGTAGATGGTTCCTTCGGCCACACCCGCTTCCGCGGCGATCGCCTTTGTGGTGGCCTGTGGGTACCCGACATCGGCGACCACCTTGGCGGTGGCGCGGATGAGCTTGGCTCGGGTGCGGACACCGCGGGCCTGCTTGCCGCGGGCGCCGGGCTGACCGTTCGTGGTCATCGGGGGGCGCGGGTGGTGATGATTCCCATGCACATCTCGTCCCCGGTCCCTTCGGCCCAGGTGATGTACCGGGGCTCCCGCTCGGGGCGCAGCGAACGATCCCACGAACACTCGGTGGTGATCGTGTCGCCGGGTCTCAGGTCGAACTTGTCTCGTGGCCGATAGACGAGCTGCCAGTCGAAGGACCAGCGTGGGATGTCGAGCAGGACTCGCTCGTCAGGTCGGCCGGCGTTGATCGTGAGACGGAACGAGGCGCCGATCTCGTGCTCGTGGCCCATGACCCAGAGGATCTCACCCGCTTGGCCGGCGGGCTGGGTGCACGAGGCGTGCGCCGTTCCGTCGGTCATCGTTGCGAAGTCTGCCGGACTTCGGCCGCACGCGGTGAGGATCCCGAGAGGCAACAGCGGCGCCGTAGCGCCGAATGACTCGCCGAGTTGCCTGAGCACCGCGTCGCGATCGCAGAGCGGACCCGGATGATCGGCTGCGCACGGGATCTCGGCGGGCGCGAAGTACGTGGCCGTGCTGACGTCGTCGAGTGCCGTACCGCTCGTGACTTGGATCGCGAAGCTCGAGCGATCCGGTGGGGGCGGATGAGCGACGTGGTAGTGGATCTGGATGAGGAAGAGGTCTCCGGGTTGCACCCGAAGACCGGTGCCCTCCGGATAGGAGGTTGCGGCTTGGCCCGGCGCCCACGCGGACACCTGTGCTGTCGTGGCGCCGCTCGAAGGGAGAGGCGCGCCGGCGTCGGTGCTGACCGTCAGGGGCGCACCGATTGCGCACCCCCACCCGGAACCGGGAGTGGCGGCGTCGAGTCGATCGACGTCGTTGCGGCCAGCGGCGGTGACCTTGGCGATCGTCGCGTGGTGCACGAGCGCGGTCTGGTCGGGGGAGAACTCGAAGCCGGTGATGAAGCTCTCGCGCTCGATCTTCGGGTCGAGGATGAAGCACCGGTAGTCATCGGCTCGTTCCACCGAACCCTGGTACGGCTCGGGCAGTCGCATCGTGACGTCGTGGCGGATCGTGGGTCCCGACGCGTCACGCGTCGCGCGGATGGTCGTGTCGGGGTCCACATCGAGGGGCGCGCCGGATTCCGCCCACGCCACGATGGTGTGGATCTCTTCGGCGGTGAGTCGCCGATCGTGTTCCAGAGCGACCCCTTTGCCCGAAGCGGGCCAAGGCGGCATGTAGCCCGACGACGCGACCAGCCCCAGTCCGGGCGCGACCGACTGGGCGTCGCGGGCGTTGGTGAGGGTCCAGGTGTGGCTGCCGACGGCGTTCGGTTCGTGGCAGGACGCGCACCTCGACTCGAGGAGCGGCTTGATCTGACGGTCGAAGGACGGAGCCTCAGCACTGCGAACCGTCGGCTCGGTGCGCGGCGGTGCCGCGACTTCGGTCGGGACCGTTGTCGCCGCTGGGTCGACGGCGGCGACGTCGAACGAGAGGCGCACGTCGTCGCCGGTCTTGACGAGGCCGACGATCGAGATGGGGCCGATGCCGTAGTCGGACAGCTTGATCGCCGACGACCCGGTGATGCGGATCTCTCCGCCTGCCCGGGCCACCTTGGCGTCGACCGATGCAGCCCGGGCAACACCTTTGATCGTGAGATGTCCGGCCAGTCGGATGTCTGCTGCCGCCTCGCCGACCACGGCATCAGGCAGTCCCTCGATCGTGGTCGTGTGGAAGGTGGCCAACGGGAAGCGCGAGGACTCGAGGTAGTCCGCCCGCAGGCGTCGGTCCCGCAGTTCCTGGTCAGAGCGCAGCTGCTCCACGTTCACCACGATGTCGCCGACCCGGCTCCTGGCGGGCGCAACCTCGTCGATCACAAGATCGCCGGCGATCCCCTTCGTCGTCCCCGTCGCGGTTCGGTCTGACCCAGCCAGCGTCTCGGTCAGGGAGTACGTCATCGACGACCTCGAAGCGTCGATGCGAAACAGGTGCTCGCTCCCGCCGACCGCCTGCAGGCGGGGTGCCGAAGGCACCGCTGTTCCGATCTCCGCCGTGGACCGCCCGGCCTCGCGGTTCGCGAGCATCACGACGCCCACGGCCACCGCGCTGACGAAGACCGGGACCATCAGGGCGCAGAACCGCCAGTGCCGTCGCACCCAGCCCGAGCCATCAGGTGTGTCCCCGGCGAGTTCGCCCAAATGTGAGTGCACGCTCGCATTAGAGCGGCAACCTGTCGTCCTGTCAACCAAACCGGAGCCTGTAGCCGGAGCCTGTAGCCGGAGCCTGTAGAGAGGTCGAGACGTAACGAGCTCGATGCGGCGGACGCCGGCGAAGACCCGGTCGACGCCCGATCTCGGCGCACCGAAGCAACTACTTCCCGGTGCCGTTCACCCATCAAGGGTCCTGGGACAAAGCGTGGATCGGCACGACCTGGACCGGCACCCCCGACGAGGTCACCGCCATGAAGGCGACGATGAACGACGCCGTCTGCTGGTCACGCCAGACCGGCGTACCGCTGTTCAACGGCGAGTTCTCCTCCGATGGCGCCGGCACCTACGTCGACCAGGACCCGATGTTGTGGAACACCACCATGGTCCAGCTCATGGAGGCCGAGAACATCTCCTGGACCTACTTCCTCCTCCACGGCCACCTCGATCAGGCCACCCAGCACATCAGCTACGCCTCGCTCTGGGACGGCAACGCCGACGTCTGGAACCAGCCCGTCCTCGACGCGCTCAGCCAGGGGCGGCGGGAGAAGATCGAGCCATGGGCGAACTGCGAGCGCGACGCCGCTCCGACCACCACGACGACAGCGGGGTGAGAGGTTCAAGGGCGGAAGCCCTCCCTCCCGGGGCCGCGGGAGCCGGCAGTGGGGCGCGGGCCGATGACGTGGTCGTCCTCGACGTTCATGCTCGTGCTCCTTCTCGTGCTTCGGGCTGTGGTGGTCCTGCTCCGTGTTCTGGCCGTTCCACGAGCTGGCGCAGGGCGCGAAGCTCGTCCTGCATCGCACGGCTCACGTCACGCAGCTGGTGGCGGACCTCGTCCATCGTCCACCGGTAGGACGCGAGCTCGTCCACGGCGCGCAGGAGCGGGAGCGACAGCTCATCGCGGTGCCGTTCGTAGCGTTCGAGCGCCGACGACATCGCTGCGTGATCGCGAAGGCCCTCGTCGACGGCGATTGCGAGCAGCTCCGCGTCGCGCAGGGCATCGGTGATGCCGTGGGCGCTCAGCGGGTCCGTGAAGTGCGACGCGTCGCCGACGAGGGCCCAGCCCGGTCCGGCGCACCTTCGCAGGTAGCCCGGCTGGCCCGGGAAGGTGAACAACCGGGAGGTTCTCTCGCGTGCGGCGACCCGGTCGTGGACCTCGGGGCCGACCGCTCGGAGCACGTGCCAGAAGCCGGTGGCGACGTTGCGCCGGATCTCGTTCTCGAAGCGATCGCGCGGCATGCCGACCCAGGCGAGGATGCCGCCGTTGGTCGGTATGACCCCGGCGGACCCTCGGGGCCGGTAGCACCACTCGTAGCCAGCGAAGTTGTGATCGGTCGACACATCGGGGCCGAAGTAGGCGTGCACAACGGCGCTGGCGTGGGAGGTGCGGACCTGGAACGGCGCGTGCACCCAACGAGCGACGACCGACCGTGCACCGTCGGCGCCGACGACCAACGGGGCGCGGGCCTCGAACTGCGTGCCGTCCGCGTGCGTGCCGGTCAAGCCGATGACCTCGCCCCCGGATCCACGCAGCAGCGCAGTGGCGCGCGTGGAGAAGTGCACCTCGGCTCCCGCGGCGATGGCGGCATCGGCGAGGATGCGGTCGAGGACGGTGCGACGGGGGGCGACCAGTGCGGGGATCTCCGTCGTCGGTTGCAGGGGGACGACCACCGACTCGTCGCCGTAGTGGAAGGTCGTCTGGTGCAGCGACGGTGTGCCGGCCGCCAAGACGTCGTCGAGCAGGCCCCAGCGTTGGAGCTGGTGCACCCCGGTCTTCATCAACGCGTGGGTCGATCGCGTGTCGCTCCCGTACGGCGACCGCTCGAGCACGAGCACCCGCCACCCGCGCCGGGCGAGGAGGAGCGCGGTGGAGGCGCCTGCGACGCGGCCACCGACGATGATCACGTCGTGGTGCGAGGAGCTGTGCACCGCGCTCATGCTGCGGCCTTCCGTTGCGGCACCGGGGCGCCGGTCAGGTGGTCGGCCACGAAGCGGGCGTCTCGCCCCACGCCGCCGATGAAGTTCGAGTTGCGGTGCCGCTGGAAGCGCAGCCCGACGACGTACAGGCCGGGCAGGACACCGATGCCGTGGCGGTGCCGGATCTCGCCGTGCGCATCCAGAGCTTCCGACGGGAGCCAGGGGTAGCGACGCCGGAAGCCGGTGGCCCAGACGACCGTGGCGATGCCTCGCGCTCGGAGCTCGAGCTCGGTGACCGCGGGGTCGAGCGCGGGTGGGCGGGGACGTTCACCGTCTCCGACCGCAGCCGTCAGGTGGTGGAGGTCGACGTGACGGTCGATGCGGTCGAGGGTGCGCTGCAGGCGCGCCTCTGACGTGGCCACCGACTGGTGGAGCGTGGACCCGAACCAGACGCGCGTGCCCTCCACCTGGACGAGCCGCCCGGTCACCGCCACGCCGGCGGCGCGGCACGTGGTCAGATCGAGGTCGCGACGTTCCGGGGAGCCGATCAGCTGCAGCGACGGTGATCGCTGCGCCCGCAGGGCGTCTGGGTGAGCGTCGATGGCGTCATCCAGCGCACCTATCTGCTGCAGCCACCAGAAGATGTCGACGCCGCGGTACTGCCGCGGCATGCGGGTGTGGTTGCCGACGGCGAGCACCACGTCGCGGCCGGCGAGTGCGAGCTCCTCGGCGATCTGCGCGCCGGTCGCGGAGGCACCGACGACGAGAACGCCGCCGACGGGGAGCTGCGAAGGGTCGCGGTAGCGATCCGGCGTCACCTGGTGGACGGAGGGAGTGAGCGATGCCGCCGCGGCGGGCACGGCCGGTCGCATGCAGTGACCCGTGGCAACGACCACGTGCTTGCCGCGCCAGACGACACCTCCTGCGGTGTGCACTGCGTAGCCCTCGTCGTCTCGGCGGACGTGCTCGACGGCGGTCTGCTCGTGGACGGGAGCGTCCCCGTCGGCGGCGTAGCGCTCGAGCACCGACACCAGGTCAGCGGGGGTCATGAACCCGTCGGGGTCGTCACCCCGGTAGGACCAGCCGGGGAGGTTGGTCGTCCAGTTCGGGGTGAGCAGCCGGAGCGAGTCCCAGCGCTCGGAGCGCCAGCTCTCGCCGAGACGGCCGCGCTCGAGCACGACGTGGTCGTGCCCGGCGTCGCGCAGGCAGCGACTGACCGCGAGCCCGGCCTGGCCGCCCCCGATGACGATGGTGTCGGTGCGTGGCATGAGCGGACCTCAGGCCTCGGCGGCGACGTCGATCGAGACCGGAACGCCGTTCGTGAGGATGTCGTAGACCGCAGAGCGCCGACGGCTCTGCTCGACGATCCGCTGGAGCTCCTCGGGGCTGGCGTCGCCCTCGATCGAGAAGCGGACGCGGATCGTTTCGAAGCCGTTGCGCACCGTCGAGCTCAGCCCGAGGATGCCGTTGAGGTCGATGTCGCCCTCGACCGTCGACTCCACCTTCGTGAGCTCGACCCCTCGGGCCGCGGCGATGTTGGCGATCCCGGCGGTGAGGCAGGCCGCGAGGCCGGCGAGCACGTGCTCGACCGGCGTCGGAGCCTTGTCGTTGCCGACGAGCACGGCAGGGTGGTCGGCGTCGATCACGGTCGGGTGGTCGTGGCGCCGTTCCTCACCGACACCGAAGAAGGTGTCGATGGTGCCCTGGCTGTGCGTGCCGGAGATCCACCGGTTCGTCACCCGGAACTGGAACTGCGCGGCCTCCGGCTGGGCCTTCACCGCGTCGAGCGTCGCGAAGAGGGTCGCGGTGTCGACGCCGTTGCGGATGGGGGAGTCGGTCATGGTCATGGATGTGCTCCTGCTGTGGTGGGCGGGTCCGGACGCACCCGGTGGTGCGTCCCGGCCGGTCAGGGCGACCAGCGCTGAGAGGCATCATCGAGAACGCGGCGCCGGCAGGCTTGGAGCGGATGTGGAGAGCTTGTGGAGATGGCGAGACCCGAGCGCGGCGCAGGACGAGCGGTGCCGACTGCGGATCGAGCGCCCTAGGGTGGGCGCCGTGATCTTGCGGTTCGGTGGTTGCAGCCTCGACATCGGTGCGCACGAGCTGCGGCGTGACGGTGAGCCGGTGCCGATCGAACCGCAGGTCTTCGAGGTGCTCGCCTACCTGATCGAGCACCGTGAGCGGGTCGTGCCGAAGACCGAGCTGCTCGACGAGATCTGGGGCGATCGCTTCGTCTCGGACTCTGCGCTGAGCAGCCGCATCAAGTCCGCGCGCCGGGCGGTGGGCGACACCGGTCGGGATCAACGCATCATCCGCACCATCCACGGCCGCGGCTTCCGCTTCGTGGGGGACGTCAGCGGCGACGAGGGTTCGCTCGCGAGCATCCCGACGTCCGCCGTCCTCGGTGACGCCGCGTTCGTGTCCTCGATCGCGCAACGCCTGCTCGCGGGAGAGGGCCTGGCCGTCGAGCTCGTGGGTGCCCCGGCATCGCGCCTCGGACACGTCGCGGAGGACCTGTACGAGGTGGCGCTGGCCGAGGGCCGGCTCGTGGGCCGGGGCAGCGGCGCCGGCGCGGGGCTGCGGCCCTTCGGGTGCGTCATCGACGCCGTCGACGAGCTCGTGCAGCGCGCCCCGCATCTGCTCGAGGCGCTGCCCGCCAGCTGTCGCACGGAGCTCGAGCTGGTGCTCGGCGGCCAGCAGCCCACCATGCGCCCGCGGCTCTTCCTGGGTGTGCGCGAGCTCCTGGTCGCGGCGGCCGCCGACCGCCCGACGCTCCTCGTGTTGGAGGAGGTGCAGTTCGCCGACCCGGACACGCTGGATCTGCTCGACCACGTGCTGCGGCTCACCACCCGACGCGCGCTGGTGGTCGTGGTGGCGCACGCGCCGGGACTCGATCTCGGCGATCGATGCACCGTGGTCGAGCTTCCCTCGATCGCCCAGGACGAGCCCGATGGCGAGCACCGCGGCGCGCTGCCGGCTGAGGTGCGGGACGCCCTGCGGACCGTGGCCCTCGAGGGATCCACGTTCGATCTGCCCCTGTTCGAGGCGGCGGTCGGCGCCGACGTCACGGGTGCGCACCGCCTCCTCGACCTCGCCGTGCTCGCCGGAGCCGTCGAGCCGCTGCCGGCCGGGCGCGGGTACCGGTTCGCCTGGAGCGGGTTCGCCGACGACCTCGTGGCGGCGTTGCCGCCCCACCGTCGTGAGGCCCTCCACGCGGAGCTCGCGGACCGCCTCCGGACGCAGGGCGCCGACGCCGGCCGCGTGGCGCACCACCACCTGGCCGCGCATCAGCCCGCCGCCGCGCTGCCGTACGCGCTGGAAGCGGCGCGCGATGCCTTTGCGGCCCGGCGCCCCCTCGATGTGCTGCGGTGGACCGCCGCCGTGCTCGACCAGGCGCAGGGCGAGGGTCGCGTCGAGCTGCTGTCGCTCCGGGCCGACGCGCTGGCGAGCACCGGGGACCCGACGGCGGTGCAGGTGTACCGCGAGGCGCTCAGCCTCGCTCCGGCCGAGGGGACGCACGCGCTGCGGGCCGGCCTCGCCCGGGCCGCGCTGCTCACCGGCGACCTCGACTCGGCCCGCGAGGCGCTCGCGGGCGTGGCTGACGACGATCGTTCGCCCAACGTCCTGCTGGTTCGGGCGATGCTCGCCTACTTCGACGGCGACCTCGATGGAGCCGATGCGCTGCTCGACGAAGCGCGTCCGGCGAGCCTCGAGTCGGCGGCACCGGGCCGGTTGCTGGACGTGATCTCGCTGCAGGGCCTCATCGCGCACAACCGGGGGGAGTGGTTCGACCGCATGCGCCGGGAGCTGCGCTTCACGCAGGACAGCCCCGATCTCGCCGTCACCATCTTCGACAGCCACCTGTGCGTCGCCGAGTACATGCTGTACGGCCCGACGCCCTACCAGGAGGTGATCGAGCTCTCCGACGGTCTCCGTCAGAACGCCGAGCAGAGCGGCGCTCGTCGGGCCGTGGCCTTCGCAGCCTGTGTGGCGGGCGAGGCCCGGCTGCTGTCCGGCGACCTCGAACGAGCGCGCCGCGATCTGGAGGAATCGGTTCGTCTGCATCGTGAGCTCGGCGCCGATGCCGGCACCGCGCACTCCTTGCAACGCCTGGCCGAGCTCGAGCTCGCGGGAGGCGACCCCGCGACCGCGACGCAGCTGCTACGCGAGGCCGCGGTGCTGGCCCGTTGGTCACCGATCTCCCAGCACCTGCTGCAGCGGATCTACGGGACGCTGATCGCCGCCGCCCAGGACGGCCCGGCTGCGCTCGCGATGGTCCACGAAGCGGCGTCGGTGCTCGACGCGCCGAACGCCTGTGAGTTCTGCCAGGTCATGATCGAGGTGCCGGCCACCATCGCGTACGCATCGGCGGGTCGGATCGACGACGCCCGCGCGCACCTGGCTCGGGCGCAGTGGTCGTCCATGTTCTGGGAAGGCACCGCCTGGCCGGGCGCGGTGGCCGAGGCCGAAGCTGCCATCGCCGCCGCGGAGGGCCGGCCCCGTGACGCCGCCGAGCGGTTCGCCGCCGCGGCGGCCCTCTTCGAGCAGGCTGGGCAACCGCTCGATGCCGCTCGCTGTCGTGACGCGTGCGAGGACATCGGCGATGACGAGGATCTCGAGCTGCGCGCCTGAGGCGCAGCCTCAGGCCACTGCGCAAGAGGCGTCGGCCAGCTCGGCCGCGGTCGGCCTCCGGAAGGTCTCGCGTCCCCACCAGCTCCGGTAGGTCGCTTCCCCGACCGAAGCGGCCAGCGGACCGGTCTGGCTGGCGTGCGCGGCGAGGGCCCGGCGCTTGCGGTCGAGCTCGCGGTCGTCGAGGGCCACGGTCAGTGCGAGCTGGTCGGCGGTGTGCCCGACCGGGGTGTGGTCGCCGAACAGCCCGATCTCCTCGTGGAGCAGGCGGTGGCGATCGAGGAACTCGTCGGCGAGGACCGCATAGAGCAGCTCGCCGTGGTGCTGGCGGCGCCGGTGGTGGTGCCAGGCGGCCGTGACCCAGCGGTGCACCGCGAGGTGGTCGGGGTGACCCGTGACGCCGTCGGGGCCGAACGTCACGACCACATCGGGGTTCGTCGCATCGAGCAGCCGGCCGATCGCGGCTGCGCCTGTCGGCAAGGGGACGCGGGCGCAGCGGCCGTCGCCGAAGCCGAGGAGGCGAAGCGAGTGCGCGCCGACCTCCGCGAGGCTGGATCGCAGCTCGGCCTCCCGGCGGCGGGCGAACGTGTGGGGGGACACCGGGCCGTCGGGATCGATCCCGAGCTCGCCGCGCGTCGCGGTCGCACAGGCGACGTGCCCACCGGACGCGACGACCCGGTGCATCAGCCCGGCGGACAGGTACGCCTCGTCGTCCGGGTGGGCCCACACGCCGAGGAACCGCAGAGGGGCGCGGGTCACGAGCTGGTCGACGACATCGGTGATCGGGAAGCACATGGGTGATCTCCTCCAGAGAAGTCAGGTCCAGCCGAGGGCGGCCGCCGCGCCGGCGACGGGAAGGCCCACGGCAAGGGCGAGCAACGGCTTGTCGCGCCAGCGCACGACGGCGGCAGCGGCTCCGAGGGCGACGACCGACGCGATCGGTGGCGCTTCCATCGAGCCGTTCGGTGCCAGCACCGTCGCCCCGAGGAGCGCGGCGAGCACGGCAGGGCCGGCCACGGACAGGGCCCGGTGCACCCGAGCCGGGATCTGTCGACCGTGGAACACGACGACCATCGATAGGCGCGTCGCGTAGGTGGTCGCGGCACAGGCGAGGATGACCAACCACGTGCTCATCGGCCGCCTCCGTCCAGTGCGGCGCCGGCCAGCAGCCCGGCACCGATGGCGATGACGAGGTTGAGGTGAGCCGGCGCGCCGGCGGCCAGCACGGCCACGGATCCGCCGACCGCCGCGGCCGCCAGGTGTGCGCGCCCGCTGATCGATCGTGCGAGCAGCCCGACGAGCACCAGGGGCGCCGCCAGGCGCAGCACCCCGACATCGGGGATCGACGAGGCGAACGTCATCGCCACCGCTTGGGTGGCCGACCAGCCGCAGACGAGCGTCAGTGCGGAGCCGATGTAGTACGACCGGCGCGCCAGGGGCGTCTCGGCACCGGTGAACTGGCGCTGGCACAAGAAGAAGAAGAGCTGATCGACGAGCGGGAAGGCCAGCACCAACCGACGGCTGAGCGGTTCGTCCGCGAACCAGGACGCAAGCCGGGCCGAGTACAGCGCGAAGCGGCCGTTGATGACCGTGGTGGTGAGCACGATGGCGAGCGGCGCCGCGCCGTCGCCCAGCAGCTGGATCGCGGTCAGTTGCGCGGTCCCCGCACAGACCAGGATCGACGCGGCCCACGCCGCTCCGGTGTCGAGGCCGCTGCGCTGCGCGGTGACGCCGATGACCACCGCGAGGGGCATCACGCTCAGCAGCAGCGGCACGGTG
>Ga0209023_10007600_pt1 | contig 11052 bp, 11 predicted proteins | sample LakOneMetagenome_FD_187468 | JGI IMG/M metagenome (GOLD analysis project Ga0209023, IMG submission 187468) | Freshwater and sediment microbial communities from Lake Erie, Canada (SPAdes) (version 2) | ecosystem: Environmental > Aquatic > Freshwater > Lentic | place: Lake Erie, Canada...
CTGTCCCGTAGCAGCGGCCACGGGCAAGGATTCACCGACCGGTACGTTTCCGCTAGGGTGATGCTTGGAGATTGGGCTTACCCCCCAACGGCCTAACTGAGCGGCCCCACGGACGGGGCCGCTCAGAGTGGCTGACGGATCGGTTTCAGCAGCAGCGGCTACCGGAGGAGCAGGCAAAGATGATTCGAGGCGCGTCCGATCGCGCAACGGCTCCCGCAAGGGCGTTCTTTGAGGAGGTCGGCGACATGCTGATCCTCACAGGGAAGACGCTCGTGTCCGCGGTTACGCCTCCATTCCCCTACGGAGGGGAATTCATCATCCAGTTCATGTTCGCGCTGCGCTTGTGCTGGTTCCCGCTGATGATCTCCACGATCGCGTTCGGCTACGCGGCCCCCGGGCTGCAAGCGGCGAACTTCCTCGTGCTGTTCGGGGCGCTCGATCGCCTCGGCGGCTTCTTCGTCCTCGCCTCGATCCGTGAGTTCGCCCCGTTCGTCACCGCAATCATTGTCGCGGGCATCGCCGGAACGGCGATCACGGCCGACCTCGGCGCCCGCAAGATTCGCGAGGAGCTCGACGCGCTGCAGGTGCTCGGCGTCGACCCGATCAAGAACCTCGTCGTCCCGCGCTTCCTCGCGCTGATGCTCGTGACCGGGCTGTTCGACATCTACGCCCTCATCTTTGGCATCTTCGGCGGTATCGCGACGACGATGGTCAACCACGCCCCGCTCGGCGCGTTCTGGGCCTCGTTCTTCAACCAGGCATCGGTCACGGACCTCTGGGGATCGGTGCTCAAATGCCTCCTCTTCGGCGCGATCATCGCGATCGTCTGCTGTTACAAAGGGATGACCGCCTCGGGCGGCGCCGCCGGCGTCGGACGCGCGGTCAACCAGGCCGTCGTGATCGCTTTCCTCGGCGTCTTCGCGTTCAACTACGTCTTCACGCAGACGCTGCTCGCCACCCACCCCGAGATCAACGTCATTCGCTGAAGCCGTCCAGCGTGCGCCGACGACGTGCCTCAACCCCCGCTCGCCTGCCGGACTGCTCGGTCAGGCATCGTCATCCTGCTCGCGGACGGTCCACGCCGCTCGACGCACCGCCATGGATACGGCCCGACAGGATCGTCAACAGCGGCATCGACGACCCGAGTGTCCCTGGGCTCGGATGCCAGGCTGTGAGCGGCGGTGGGCGTGCTGCCAACTCCGACGGAGCGCTCCTGTTCACCGGGACGGCCTGCGCGGGCGGCCTGCTGTTGGAGACGCGTGCGCTCTTGCTGGGTGTCGACGTTGGGCCCGTCGTTCCGATGGGCCGGGCCGACCGGCTCGGCTGAAAGGGTCTGCCAAGTGCGGAGTATCGCGCAGTCGTGCCACGACCGGCACCGCCTTGTCATCGCCCTGTGGCTTGCCGCGATCGTTGCCTGCAGTGCTCTGGCCGCTGTTTCGGGCGGCAGCTTTGTCGACAGCTTGTCGCTGCCAGGCAGTGATTCGCAGCGCGCCGTAGACCTGCTCAGGAGCAAGTTCCCGGAGCAGGCCGGGGACTCCAGTCGCGTCGTGTTCAAGGCGAACAGTGGGACTGTCTCGGACGTGAGCCATAGACGCGAGGTGCAAGCGCTGCTCGCCAAGCTCCGTGCGCTGCCGAGCGTCGCGGGCACCCAGGGCCCAGATGTGCGGCGGGGTTCGATCAGTCGGACTGGCACGATCGGCTTCGCCACTCTGGCGTTCGACAAGCAGGCCAACGATTTGGAACCGGCAGATGTCGATCGTGTGGTTCAGACCGCCAGGGCCGCAGCCAACGACGGTCTTCAGGTCAATGTCGGCGGCGAGGCGATCAAGATCGCACAGCGGCCCAAGCCGTCGGCCGCCGAGGTGGTCGGCGTCCCGGTGGCGATCGTCGTACTACTCGTCGTCCTGGGGTCGTTCGCGGCGATGGCGATGCCGCTCATCGTCGCGTTCGCCGGGATCGCGGTGGCGATGGCGATCGTGCTGGCTGTCTCGCCATTGTTCGACATCGCAAGCTTCGCGCCGACGCTGGCGGTCATGATCGCGCTCGGTGTTGGGATCGACTATGCCCTTCTGATCCTTAACCGCTTTCGCGGCGAGAGGCGAGCCGGCGAGGATGTGCGCGAGGCGACCATCAACGCCCTGGACACCGCCGGGCGCTCAGTGCTGTTCGCGGGTGCGACCGTCGTGGTTGCCCTCCTCGGGATGCTGCTCCTCGGCGTGTCGTTCCTGAACGGCCCAGCCATGGCTGCCGCGCTGGCGGTGTTCTTCACGATGGTCGGCTCGTTGACGCTGCTCCCTGCGCTGCTCGGCTGGCTCGGTCATCGGGTCAGTCCTGGCGCGGTGAAGGTGCCCGACACGGCGCCCCACGGCTTCGCCCGATGGGCGCGCATCGTCGAGCGACGGCCGCGGCTGTTCGCGGTCGCGACGCTCGGCGGGTTGGCCATCCTCGCGCTCCCGCTCTTTGGGGTGCAACTCGGTTCCGGCGATGCGGGCAACGACGTGCCCGGAAGCACGACGCGGATCGCCTACGACCAGCTCTCCGAGGGGTTTGGGCCTGGGTTCAACGGCCCGCTGCTGGTGGTCGCCGAGCTGGCCCGGAACAGCGATCGCGCGGCGCTCGGAAAGCTTTCGGCGGCGCTTGCGGCCGAAGCTGGAGTGGCCGCAGTCGGCCGACCCGTCCTCAATGCGACCGGCGACACCGCCATCTTGACTGTGTTCCCATCCACGAAGCCGCAGGCTGCGGCGACGACCGACCTCCTCGGTCGGCTGCGCGACAGCGTCGTGCCGCCCGTTGAGAGGGTGACCGGCGCCCGCGCCTGGATCGGTGGTGCGACCGCGACGACCGCGGACCTGTCCGCGGTACTGGCGTCCAAGCTGCCGCTGTTCATCCTCGTCGTAGTCGGCCTATCGCTGCTACTGCTCGCCGTGGTATTCCGCTCGATCTTCATCCCGATCAAGGCAGCGGTCATGAATGTCCTCACTATTGCTGCGGCGCTCGGCGTGATCACCTGGGTCTTCCAGGACGGCCACTTCGCATCACTGCTCGGCGTCCACGCGACGGGTCCAATCGAGGCGTTCCTCCCCGTGTTCATGTTCGCTCTCGTGTTCGGCCTCTCAATGGACTACGAGGTGTTTCTCGTGACCCGCATGCACGAGGAGTGGGAGCACCACAAGGACGCCGCCGGCGCAGTGCGCAACGGACTTGCCCTCACCGGCAGGGTCATCATGGCCGCCGCGATCATCATGATCGCCGTCTTCAGCTCCTTCATGCTCGGCGACGATCGCACGATCAAGCTGTTCGGCCTCGGCCTGGCCACCGCCGTCCTGGTTGACGCGTTCCTCATCCGCCTCGTGCTGGTGCCGGCGCTGATGTTCGTCGCCGGCCGTGCGAGTTGGTGGATGCCCGCCGGCCTGGCCCGGCGACTTCCACGGCTCTCGATCGAGGGGCCTGACACGCCAGCAACGGAATAGTCGCCGACACGCTACGAACCTCAGGCGGCGGTCCGCTCCGTGAACTTGCTAGCCCTCTAGTCGTTTCCGCGTCTCGGGCGGCGGCTGCCTGCGCCCGCGGAGTTGTCGAGGTCGACCTCAATGAACAGGCCGCGAGCCTCGGCGATGACGAGTCCGCCGTCGAGCAGTCTCGCAGCGAGCTGCAGCTCGCGGCCGTCGATCCGGTCACACCAGGCCTCGATGGTGAGGTCGCGGTCCAAGAGTGCCGGCGCGCGGTAGCCGATGCTCAGATTGTCTATCACGGCGGGCCGTCCGACCATGAGCAGAACGGTCCCGAGCGCGTCCTCGAGAACTGTCGCAACAGCGCCGCCATGTGCGAAGCCGGGTGCGCCCTCCTGCCTCCGATCGAAGTGCACCGCCCCGAGGATGCGCTCGCCGTCGATGCGCATCCGCAGGCCCATGCCGGCCGGGTTCTCCGGGCCACAGCCCAGGCAATGAGGGTGGTGGGCTGGGAGCGTGCCGCCGGGATTGGGAGCGCCTACCACGCGACGTAGGCGAAGTGGGGATGGGCCGAGCGCCACGCATGTGTCCGTCGGGAACGAGGCTCGTAGCCCTGCCCTTGTTGCGCCATCGGAAGAACGGTATCGCACAAGTTCACCGACTGGTCCGTTTTCGCCCATAGGCATCGCTAGTCCACCACCGAACCTAGCTAGGTGGAGCTTGTGCGACAGGCGCAGGGAAGTTCCCAGAACGCCCGTTCGCCGATGTTTGAGCGTCGGCAGGTGTGGGCAATCGCTAGCTTGAATCCAGGGCGCCCTGGATTCCGGACTAGTGGGGGCTGCGTGAGGAGCGTCATCATCGTTGTGCTGGTCGCTGGCCTCAGCTACCTGCTGTCCGCCTCGCTCGGGCTCCCGAGCATCGCCGGCATCGTGGCTGCCATCTTGGTTCTCCTCGCAGGAATCGCCGCCGCCTTCTACGGGTCGCAGCCTTGGTTCTAAGGACGTCGGTCGTGAACGCGAGGTTTGTCTCCACTTGCTGGGACGTTGAACAGACGGGTCCCGCGGCGACACCGCAGCAGCCTCGTACGAGGCCGACGCATCGGACGCGCGCCCGCGCGGGAGGCACTTGCCGCGCCGGGGTCAGCCGAGCGCGCGCTCGAGCTCTCGCAGCAGGCGGTCGGTCGCGAGCGTGTCCTGGATTGCCGCGCGCACGTGTCGCACGTCGCCGAGCGGGCCGCCGGCCCGCACGATCACGCGCTGGCGGCCGAGGCGCGCGGCGAGCTCGGCGCCGTCCATCGACCGTGCGGCGATCCAGACGATGTTCGCCTGGGTCGGGGTGACCTCGAGCGGGAGCTCGCGCAGGCCCTCGATGAGGCGCCGGCGCTCGACGGAGATGCGCCGTGTGCGGTGGTCGATCGTCCTGCCAGCGTGGCGCAGCGCTTCGAGCACCCCCGCCTGGGCGAGCTCGCCGATGCCCAGCGGAGGGCCGAGCTCGTCGAGCAGCGGCTCGGCTCCAGGGCCGCCGATCGCGTAGCCGCAGCGCAGCCCCGCCAGGCCCCAGGCCTTCGAAAAGCTGCGGAACACGATCAGTCGCGGGTGGTCCTCGCAGAGGTCGAGGGCGGCGTCGCGCTCCTCGGCGTCGACGAAGTCGCGCAGTGCCTCGTCGAGCAGCACGACGACGCGCTCGGCCAGTCCGTTGAGCAGGCGGCGCACCTCGGATGCCGGGAGCAGCTCGCCGGTCGGGTCGTTGGGGTTGCAGAGCACCAGGAGCCGGGTGCGGTCGGTGATCGCGGCCAGCAGTGCGTCGACGTCGAAGCCGTGGACGGGGACGAACGATCCGCGGGCTCGGCGGGCCATGATCGGGTAAAGCGGGTAGGACGGCCAGGGTGTGACGAGCTCGTCACCGGGCTCCATCAGCGACTGTGCGGCCGATGCCAGGAGCTGTGAGGCACCGTCGCCGACGGCGACGCGTTCGGGCTCGACGTCGTGGCGCAGCGCGATCTCGGTGCGCAGTTCGCCGGAGCCCTCGGTGTAGCGGTGCAGGCCCGCGCGCGCGATGAACGTGATCGCGTTGACGACCGACGAGGGCGGGTACTCGGGCCAGGTGGTGCGCGAGAGATCAAGCTCGTCGATCCGCGCGAGCGCCGTGCGTCGGCGCTCGTCGGCGTGCTCACGCAGCATCGCGCTGTGCTCCTCCTCGGAGAGCTCCTCGTACTGCTTGTAGTGGTCGAGCAGCCCCATCAGCTCGTCGGCGGCGGGTTGAGCGAGTTCGCAAGGCCGCCGCCGAAGATCATCCACAGGCCGAACAGCGAGGCGCCGACGATCGCGGTGTACATGAAGACACGGCCGATGACGCCGCCGCGCTGATCGATGCCGGCTGCTCGGCGCACGAGCACCCAGGCGTGGTCGAGCTGCTTCAGGAGCACGAGCGCGGCCATCAGCGTCAGCAGGATGCCGATGAACGCGACCACCAGCGCGAAGAAGATGTGGTCGGCCAGGAACGCGATGTGCGAGACGATCCACAGCCAGCCGGCCGGGACCGGCCCCCAGAACAGCAGGTTGACCAGCACCATCACGCCGAGGATGCCCGCCGCGAGCACCGCGTCGCGGCGTCGCTGGGCGGCGCTTGCGGGCTCCGGTGGCGCGGCGTAGTGGACCGGCCTGGTCCCGGGCCTGCGGGCGACGAAGAGGCCGCCGTTGTCTGTCGGATCCGTCCGCACGTCCGGGCAGAGACGCTAGCGCATCTAGTTCACCGAGAGGTACGTTTTCCGTGGGAAGCGGGCATGGGGCCGAGGCGCAGTCGATCACCGCGGGACGAGACAGGCGAGATGGTGAGTCTGACGGGGAAGGGATCGTCGTCGCGGTCAGGCCCCGATGCTCCTCAGGCGAGTCATCGCTAGCTCGTCTTCAGGCAGCGGCCTGCCGCATCACGCGGACGCTCGATCCCGATGATCACCCGACCGGCGCAGCAAACAGCGTCGTGCGCAACTGATCATGCACCCGGCGTGACCTCGCGTCGCTGCGGTCGTGAACGACGACATGGGAGCGGCCCTACGGTTCTCGAAGCAGCGCATTGCGGCCGTCGCCCCTAGGCGGACCCAGTCCTTCTCGAGCCGTCGCGTCAGCCGCGGGCGAGCGTTCCGAGCTGGTCGAGGCCGGCGTCGATCGTGGGTCCGTCGCCAGTCTCGATCCATTCGAGCAGGAGACCGCGCAGGAGCGCGAGCGCAACGAGCGGTGCGGTCGCTGGGTCGCGCTCGCGGCGCGATCCGTCGTCCGGTCCTGCGTGAAACTGACGCGTGATGAGCTTGACGTATGTGTTCTTCAATTCGCGCAGCGCGGCGGCGACTTCGGAGCTCTCGGCGCTTCCGCCGACGAGGGCGAAGTAGGCCCGCAGGAGCTGTGGCTCGGAGGTGATCCCGGCCCAAAGAACGTCGATGCCGGCCGCGCGTCCGGTGTCCTGTACCGTGCCGTCGAATTCGGCCTCGATGTTTGCGGCGGTCCGTTCTCCAACGGTCTGGACCACCCGAACAAGGAGCGTTTCGCGAGTCCCGAAGTGGTAGAGGACACCACGTTTGTCGATGCCAGCCTCCTCCGCGACACGCCCGAGGGTGGCGCCGCCAAAGCCGTCGCGGCTCAGGACCGTGGTTGCTGCGTCGAGAATCCGCGCGGCGGTACGCGTCCCCTTCGGCGTCTGCGAGGCTGGTTCGGCGGAGGCCACTCCGCTCAACGCTACCTTCACGGGCATTTCGCGCCGTTGCGACGCGATTCGCGGTCGCCGCACGAGGCCTGAGTGGCCGTGGAGGAGCTGTGGGAGAGGCTCATCGTGGGCGTCAGCTGGCGCAGCAACGCAGGTTTCCACCAGGCGAGCGTGCCGGCGATGCTCAGGATGGCGGGCAGCAGCAGCCGGACCAGGAGGCGTCGAGGAGGACGGCCGTGCCCAGGGCGGCTCCGATCTCTTTGGCCGGACCATATCTGTCACCGACCCCGCTCACGCTCGATCAGGCGCCAGGACACCGCGGGTTACACCGATCGGTGAGAAACCCCGTATCCTGTCCGGGATGACCACTCAGCAGTCGACGTTCCCCCACCGGCGCGCGGGGCACTGCGGGTCCGGCGCGTTGCGCGATCTGCTCGAGTTCCACAGACTCGACTACGGCAACGGGCCACTGAGCGAGGGCACAGTGTTCGGTCTGGCCGGTGGGCTCGGGTTCTTCTACGTCGAGAACACGGCCTTCCGCCCGCCGTTCTACCTCGTCGGGCGCACCGCCGACCTCGAGCGCGACATCGCGACGAACCTCGAAATGGGCTTGGACGTCCGTGAGACCGATGATTCGGCGGAGGGCTGGTCGTGGGTGCTTGACGCGCTCGCCGCGGGCCGCCCGCCGATGGTCTGGGCCGACATCGCCGAACTGGAATACCTGCGCGTCAAGATGAGCAACACGCGGCACGACATCGTGGTGGTCAGCCACGACCCCGTCACCGGCGTGGCCTGGATCGCCGACAACGACCGCGAAGAGCTGCAGCCCTGCTCCCTGGAGTCGCTGGCCGCGGCGCGGACCTCCATCGGATTCCCAGGTCCCAACCGCAACACCACCTTCGTTTACGACTGGCCAGATCAGCTCCCCGATCCGCGCACGGCTTTCGAGCGAGCACTGCGACGCGCGATCGAGAACATGACCAGCAACGCGGCGAGCGTCGGCGGACTCCACGGAGGTTCCGGATTGGCGGGCGTCGATGCATTCGCCGCCGGATACGGCGAGTGGCCCACGACGTTCGGTGACAGGCTCGACTCCGCACTCTCCGGGCTGCGCGTGTTCATCGTCAAGGCCGGCACCGCAGGAGCGATGTTCCGTTCGCTGCACGCCGGGTTCTTCCGGGAATTTGCGCAGCTCCTCGGTGACGCGGAGGTCGTGGCGCTCGCTGAGCACTACGAGGAGCTCTCGACCGCATGGATCAATCTCGCCGAGTGCGCCGGGCACGGCGCGCACGACGACGGCCTGTCGTTCGTTGAGAGCATCCGCGATCTGGAGCATCGCGGCGTCAAGCTCATGGAGCAGGCGCTGTGAAGCCGCTGCCCGGCGGAACCATCCCGCCGCACCACCCGAACTGCTTTGGATGCGGGCCGGACAACCCCGCGGGTCTCGGGCTCCGGATGCGCGTCGACGGCGACCGCGTCCGGGCGACGCTGACCATCGATCGCCGACACGAAGGTGCGCCCGGGCTCGCGCACGGGGGTGCTGTCGCTGCCGCGCTGGACGACCTGCTCGGCGGCGTGCTCGTGATGCTCGGACGCCCCGCCGTCACAGCCAACCTCAGCATCGACTTCAGGGCGCCCGTCCTACTCGGACAGCCGCTCGAGCTCGCCGGCTGGTGCGCCTCCGCGAATGGCCGCAAGCTCGAACTCCACGCAGAAGCCCACGCAGGTGATCAGCTCGTTGCCGAAGCGCAAGCGCTGTTCCTTGAGGTCGATATCGAGCACTTCCTGCAGGCAGGCGCACCGCTCCCCGACAACTGGGACGCCTGGGCCACCTAGCATCACGCTCCGAGCACCCGGCCGCTCCCGCTTTCCTTGGAACGGGACGCCGAGAGGTCACCAGAGGACACTGAAGGTCAAGGACGCCTGTCCTGATACGGGTTCTCAGATGCGGGCGACGCGCGCCGACACGCACGGTCAAGCAGCTCAATCGGGTACTTCCGCGGACGGGCCATCGAGGCAGCCTTCCCCTGCCCGAGGGACAGAACCTCGGATCACCCAACTTCACTCTTCCCGGGTTGATCAAGCAGTACCCAAGAGCTCACCGGGCGGGAGTTCCTCGGCTACCAGAGGAACCGCTGGCGAACCTGACCCCAGCGCCGCACGGCTCTCAGGAACCGTTCCGCAGGGTTCAGCTGCTGATCGAGCCTGATTTCGGCACCCAACGCGGTTGGCAACCGCTGCGCTGCACACCCGCTGGCGGGACCGATCACGCCTTATGGTCGCACCCGCTGTGCGGGTGCGGGGTCGGCGGGGATCGGCCCCGCCAGCGGGGTGGGGCCAGGACCCGAGATGGGGTGTTGGCATGGCCAGTCAGACGAGCCCGCAGCGCGAGCGTGAGCGGGATGAGGCGCGGGCGGCGCGCAGGGAGCGTGAGCGCGTGTTGCAGGTGGCGGCGGTCGAGGCGTTGCGCGGCAGCGCGGGGTGGCATCAGTGGCTGCGCACGCGCCGCCTGTTTCGCCGCTACAGCCTGGGCAACCAGTTGCTGATCGCGGTGCAGTGCCCGCAGGCGACCTATGTCGCTGGGTTCCGCCGGTGGCTGGAGCTGGGGTACTGCGTGGTGAAGGGATCGCGGGCGCTGTGGATCTGGGCGCCGTGCCCGCCATCCAAGAAGCAGCTGGCCGAGTGGGAACGCAGCGGTGCGAAACAGAGTGAGCGGCCGCGGACGTTCTTCAAGCTCGTCGCGGTGTTCGATCGCTCGCAGGTCCAGGAGCTGCCGCCGCCCGCAGAGCCGGCGGACCTCGAGCCGCCGGTCGAGCGCGTCGTGGGTGAGGACTTTGCGGCGCTGCTGGTCCCGCTCGGCGAGCTGGCGACAACGCTCGGCTACTCGGTCGGATATGAGGCGCTGCGCGAGGGCGTCGGCGGCTACATCCAGCCCGACGCCAAGCGCATCGTCCTGCGCGCCGGCGTCGACGCGAACGCGAGCGTCCGCACCTTGGTGCACGAGCTCGCGCACGCACTCGTCCGCGCAGAGCACCGCGAGAGTGACCCCGCGCTGGACTACGAGCAGGAGGAGCTGGTCGTCGAGTCGGTGACGCTGACGGTCTGCCAGCAGATCGGCTTGGACACGCTCGGGTTCTCGATCCCGTACATGACGTCGTGGGCGCAGAGCGCGGAGCTGAGCGTGTTGGAGTGCTGCGCTGGCCTGGTTGACCGGATCTGCTCGCGCCTTGAGGACGTGCTGCTCGCCCAGGCGCCGGCGGTGGCCGCGGCGGCGTAGAGCACGGGCCCGGTGGCGGGTCTGCTTGTCGCCCGAGGGTGGCACACGCATTCGCGTGTGCGCTCGGGGCGGACAACCAGGTCCCGCCACCGCGGCGGGACCGCTGACGGGAGGGAGTCCCCATGTCCAGCGAACAGGTCGGCAGTGGCGTGCTGCGTGGTGATGAGGCGGCGCTGTATGACCGCCATCACGAGGTGCTGTGGCGACGGGTGCGCCGCCACATCTACGGTCCGGACGTACTGATCGACGATGCCTGCCAGCAGGCGTGGCTGATCCTGCTGCGTGCCCAGCCCGAGCGCGAGACCGTGCTGGCGTGGCTGACGACGGTGGCGATCCGCGAGGCCTACCGCCTCTCGGGGCGCGAGTGGCGTGAGCTCAGCCTCGACGACGAGCGCTCCCCAGTCCCGCAAGAGACGTGCGATCCGGAGCAGGGACGCGAGGCGCGCGCGGCGCTGCAGGCGCTTGCGGCGCTGCCTGAGCGCCAGCGCCGCTACCTGACGTTGCGGGTGGCCGGCCACAGTTACGTGGAGATCCAGGAGCACTGCGGGGCGAGCAGGACGAACGTCAACAAGCACCTCTACCGCGCCCGCCGGTCCCTGAAGCAGGTGCGGGCGTCGGGGTAGTGGCGGG
>Ga0209023_10007601_pt1 | contig 11052 bp, 9 predicted proteins | sample LakOneMetagenome_FD_187468 | JGI IMG/M metagenome (GOLD analysis project Ga0209023, IMG submission 187468) | Freshwater and sediment microbial communities from Lake Erie, Canada (SPAdes) (version 2) | ecosystem: Environmental > Aquatic > Freshwater > Lentic | place: Lake Erie, Canada | collected...
GCATACATTACAAGCATGTGGATGGCGAGCCGGACACGTTGCGCGCCGAATGCTGCGATTCCTGCGGCACCTATTTGAAGCTGCTCAACACCGCCAAAGCGCATGAGCTTGATCCCGTGGCCGATGATGTGGCTAGCGCCGGGCTGGATGTGCTGATGCGCGAGCTGGGCATGAGGCGCTCAGGCTTCAACGTCTATCTTGCCGGGTTCTGAAGATGAGTGGCTCGTTGACGCCGGAAACCCGTATCGCTTTGCCCTCGGTGGATCGGTTGTTGCAAACGGATGCCGGGCATTTGGCCATTGCCAGGTTCGGGCAGGCTGAGGCGAGCGCTGCGGCGCGCAAGGAACTGGCGCATTGGCGCAAAATTTTGCTGGATGATCCGGCGCGTCAAGCACCCGATGAGGCCGCATTTGGGGCTGCCCTTTATGCTGCGCTGGAACAGCGCAACGCGCCTTCGCAGCGCCGCGTGATCAATCTCACCGGCACGGTTCTGCACACCAATCTGGGCCGGGCGATTATGCCGGAAGAGGCGATTGCCGCTGTGGTTGAGGCCATGCGGCATCCGACTAATCTCGAATTCGCGTTGGATGGCGGCGCGCGTGGTGAGCGCGATGACCATGTGCGCGGGCTGATTTGCGAGCTGACCGGCGCGGAAGATGCGCTCGTCGTCAACAATAATGCCGCCGCCGTTCTGCTGGTTCTGGCGACCCATGCGGCGCGCAAAGAGGTGATCGTTTCGCGCGGCGAATTGATCGAGATTGGCGGCGCGTTTCGTCTGCCCGCAATCATGCAGCGCGCGGGAGCAAAACTCCATGAAGTTGGCACCACCAACCGCACGCATTTGCGCGATTTTGAAGAAGCGATCAGCGCGAGAACCGGCCTTATTCTGAAAGCCCATGCCTCGAATTATGCGATTTCCGGCTTTACCGCAGAAGCCGCGCCGGCAAAGCTTGGCGCGCTGGCCCATGCCAACAACATTCCCTTCGTTGATGATCTGGGTTCCGGCACGCTGGTTGATCTGACGCGCTATGGTTTGAAATATGAGCGCACGGTGCAGGATGCGTTGCGCGATGGCGCCGATCTTGTGACGTTTTCGGGCGATAAATTGCTCGGTGGTCCGCAATGCGGCTTTATCGTCGGGCGCAAGGATCTCGTGCGCGCCTGCGCCAAGAACCATTTGAAGCGCACGTTGCGGCTCGACAAGATCCGCCTTGCCGCGCTCGAAGCCACGCTGAAACTCTACCGCGATCCTGACCGTTTGTCAGAACGTCTGCCTACCTTGCGCGCCTTTGCCCGGACGCAAGAGGAGATCAAGGCGCAGGCGGAAAAGCTGCTGCCCCTCTGGGCGGCGGCCTTGCCGGACGGTTGGTCGCCAAGTGTCACGCTCTGCGCCAGTCAGATCGGTTCCGGGGCTCTGCCGGTGGATTCCCTGCCCAGCGCCGCGCTTGTCGCCACGCCGGAGGCCAAGCGCAAAGGCCGTGCGTTGGAGGCTTTATCAGCAGCGCTGCGTGGCCTGCCCCTGCCCGTCATTGGCCGCATCAAGGATGACGCTTTGTTGCTCGATTTGCGCTGCCTATTTGATGAAGACGCGTTTCTGGGCCAGCTTGCCCTGCTGAAAGGTGCGCGGATATGATTTTCAATCTGTTTCGCACCAAAACGCCCGCTGCGCCCAATGTGGACGAGCAATTGGCTGAGGCGCGCAGCCTTGCGGAAGCGAAGAATTATGAAGCGGCGCTGGCCTTGTGGGGGCCGCTTGCGCATCAGGGCGTGGCGCGGGCTGCGAATAATGTCGGCGCGTGTTTTATGGGCGGCCTTGGTGTTGAGAGAAATCCCGAACTCGCGGTGCGCTGGTTGACGGTCGCGGCCGAGGGGGGGGACGCTGCGGGCCAACGCAATCTCGCTGCCGCTTTTCTTCAAGGTCTTGGCGTCGAGCGTGATAATGCGGCGGCGCTCGACTGGTATCGCAAATCATCGGAAGGCGGTGACGCGCAGGCGCAGGACATGCTCTCGTGGATGTTGCTGGAAGGCGATGTTGCCGAGGTTGATCCGGCGCAAGCGCGGCACTGGGCGGAAGCTGCGGCTGCCCAAGGGATTGCCAGCGCGATGACGCGCATGGGGATGATTTATCACAACGCGCTTGGTGTTGAGCGTGACGCAAAGCTTGCCGCCGATTGGTGGACCAAAGGCGTGGAAGCCGGAGACGCCGACGCCATGGCCATGCTGGGTGCGGCCAATCATCTGGGCCAAGGCGTCGAGGCTGATCCGATGCGCGCGATGGTGCTGCTGATCATGGCGCAAAAGCTCGGCTCGCCGTTGGCCGTGACCTTCTTCAATGTGGTCAAATCGACTTTGCCGATTGCGGCTTTTGCCAAGGCTGAAGAACTGGCGGGAAAGATCATGCAGGAGCGCGGATCAACCCCATGATCATCGGCACGGCTGGCCATATTGATCACGGCAAGACCTCGCTGGTGAAAGCGATCACCGGCATTGATGCTGATCGCCTGCGCGAGGAAAAAGAGCGCGGCATTACCATTGATCTGGGCTTTGCCTACTGGCCGCAAACGGATGGAAGCGTCATCGGTTTTGTCGATGTGCCGGGGCATGAGCGCTTCGTCCATAACATGCTCGCCGGGGCGCAGGCGCTTGATCTGGTTTTGCTGGTGATTGCGGCGGATGACGGCATTATGCCGCAAACGCGCGAGCATCTGGAAATCATCCGCCTACTCGGGCTGAAGCGCGCGCTTGTTGCGCTCACCAAAATTGACCGGGTGGATGCGGATCGCCTTGCCCATGTGACGAATGATATTGCGAACTGGCTGCTGGATACGCCGTTTGCGGGCAGTGCAATTCTACCCGTATCCAGCGTGACTGGCGCGGGCCTGCCCGAGCTGATTGCCGCGCTTCAAGCCGAGCAGGCGGCCCTGCACAGCCGCAGTGATGAACGGCTGTTCCGCCTTTCCGTTGACCGCTGCTTTGTGCTGCAAGGCGCGGGCGTCGTCGTTACCGGCATGGTGCTGGATGGCGTGGTGAAGGTGGGCGATGAGATTGTGGTCTCGCCCTCTGGTCTCCCTGCGCGCGTGCGTTCCATCCATGCGCAGAACCGCAAATCCGAGACCGGGCGCGCGGGGGATCGCTGTGCGATCAATCTGGCTGGGCCGGATATTTCGAGAGAAAAAATCGCGCGCGGCGACATGATCGTTGTGCCAAATGCCCATGCACCGACACAGCGCATTGATGCCACGCTGCATGTGGCCTCGGGCGCGACCAAGGGCATCAGCCAATGGATGTCGGCACGGCTGCATCACGGCACCGCGGAAGTCGGCGCGCGGCTTGTTCTGCTGGGGGACGATAAGCCCCTGCCCGGGCAAGACACGCGCGTGCAGCTTGTGCTCGATGCGCCGATCGCCGCCCGCGTCGGCGATGCGTTTGTGCTGCGCGATGTTTCCGCCAGCCGCACACTCGGCGGTGGTGTGTTTCTGGATTTGCGCGCGCCCGAACGCAAACGCCGCTCGCCCGAACGCCTCGCGCTTCTGGATGCTTTGGCACAGACTGAACCGGCGCAGGCCTTGGCCCAAATTCTTGCGGTTTCCAGCTTTGTTGAGCTGGAGAGTTTTGCGCGCGACCATGGCGCGAGCCTCGAGAGCGCGGGTCAATGGTGCACGCAGGCGGATGCGTTTGCGTTAACGCTCGGACGCCAGCATTTTGGTTTCTCCTTTGCTGCGCTTCACGCGCTGGAGCAGAGTCTGCGCGCGGCGCTGGCGCAGTTTCATGAGACCAATCCTGACCTTTCCGGCACGGGGTTGGAGCGGCTGCGTTTGGCCACAGCGGCGCGACTTCCGGCGGCGTTATTCCGCGCGCTTTTGCGGCGGTTTGTTGCGGCTGGCTGGCTGGTACTGGATGGCAATTGGGTGCGCCTGGCCACGCATGTCGTTACCTTCTCGCTGGAGGAGGAAAACCTTTGGGCGGAGATTGCGCCAAAGCTGGGTGGGCCGCATCGTTTTCGCCCGCCGCGTGTGCGCGATATTACGCATGAGCTTGGCGCGGACGAGGCCGATATTCGCCGTTTGATGCATCGCCATGCGCGGGCGGGCACGGTGGATGAAGTGGCAGTGGATCATTTCTTCTTGCGCTCAACCCTCGCCGAAGTGGTAGAGTTGGCGAGTGGTGTGCAAGCGACGCATGAGGGCTGGTTTGCGGCCGCTCAGGTGCGTGACGCGCTGGAAGGCGCTGGCGGTGATGGCGTTGGACGAAAGGTCGCGATTCAGATATTGGAATTTCTGGATCGGCATGGTGTCACCATTCGCCGGGGGGATAACCGGCGTCTGAATCCGCACCGGCGTGAGTTGTTTTCAAATCGCGCAACGAGCGACTAGTGTTGTGTGTTTTTGGGAAGAGAATCGTCCCTGGTGGGGCGGCCGGACTTCAAATCCGGTTGGGGCCGCGAGCCGGTCTCAGGTGGGTTCGACTCCCATTCTCTTCCGCCACGCCTTTGTCCCGTCTCGCCGACGCCGCGCCACAAGCATAATATAACCGCAAAATCCGTTCAGATTTCTCCGTTACCGCACTAGGGTCTGGCCCTAAGGAGCTTGAAAAAATGACTGTACCGGAGACCTATCTGACCTTGCTGCAAGAGGCCGTTGTTGTGGCTGACCGTGCCGAGACGCAGTTTCGCAAAAGCTATGTCGACCGGCTGCGCGCGCTTGAAATTGAACGTGTGTTTGCCAATCGTCGTATGCACTTCATACAGGCGCTGAGTGACGCGCTTTCGGGTGTTGCGGATGCCGAAAAATGCGCCTTCGCCGGGGACCGGGTTCTGGATGCGGAGTTTTCCCTCACCCTCACCAACCCGAACAACGCGATTATCATCGAGCGGTTTCGCCCCGTGTCGCAGGCGATTGGCGCAACGTTGAGCGCGGAAGGAGAGGCTGACCACGGCGCGGTTCTGGCGCAACTGGCGGATTTCGAAAACTGGTATCAGCGTCATACGAGCCAGCCGTTCATGGCGCTTTATGATGTTTACGTACAGCAAACGCCCGTGGTGGATTTTTAAAACATGAGCGCACCCGCCCCTGCCCTAACCGATTTTGATCGCTGGATTGCTGATGAATATCACGCGGGGGACCCGAGCGGTTTCACCGTTCTGTTGCTGCTGGTGAAAATCAAAAAGAAAGACGTGCAGCCGCTGTCGTCCACATTCATGCACGTGATTGGCACAGAGACGGATTGGGGCGAGGTCACCGCCTTGACCAAAGGCGCGGGCATGAAATGGGATGGCGCGGTGTTTTTCGTCAAGCGTGATCCGCGCACCCACGGGCCGCTGGATACGCCCGCCGCGCGCATCTACAAGCTGGAACTGGAAGCCAAAGTCGCAGACGATCGCTTGGTGATCAACGAAGGGCATTTCTTTGATGTCTGGGGACGACGCATGGTGGTGGAAGAGGTTTAAGGAATGAAACGCTCCGCGTCGCAAAAGCCGATCCAGACCTCTATCGTTCTGGTGGGCGGAGGCCACACTCATGTGCAGGTGATGACCACTTTTGCCATGCGCCCAGAGCCGGGCGTGCAGCTGACCTTGGTGACCGACCGCTTGACCACGCCCTATTCCGGCATGTTGCCCGGCCATCTCGCCGGGATTTACAGCCGCGACGCGATGCATATTGATCTGGCGCGGTTGGCGCGCGCCACAGGTACGCGGCTGATTTTTGCAGGCACCACAGGGCTTGATCGCGCCGCGCGTCGGATTTTGTTCGCGAACCGCCCGCCGCTGGATTACGATTTTTTATCGCTCAATATCGGCATCATGCCGGATCTGTCGTCTGTTGAGGGCGCGTCGGATCATGCGGTTGCTGTGAAGCCGATCAGCACTTTTCTTGAGCGCTTTCAGGCTTTGCTGGATGCGGCGAAACAGCCGAATGGTCCACGCCGTCTGGTTGTGGTCGGCGGTGGTCCGGCGGGTGTGGAACTGGCCTTTGCCTTGCGCACGCGGCTGAACAAGGATGCGCCGGACTGGGACATTCCGCGGCAAGCGTTTTCTGTTTCTGTTGTGAGTTCGGGCGCGTTGGTGCCGAGCCTCAATGCCCGCGCGCGTCGAATGGTGGCGGCGCGTCTTGCTGAGCAAAAAATTTCGGTGGCGACGGATTTTCGTGTGTCGAAAATCGACGCGCAGCATGTGAGCGCCGCAGATGGGCGCAAAGTGCAGGCCGATGCGTGCCTGTTAGCAACAACGGCGCGCGCGCCCTCCTGGCTGGCGCAGACGGATTTGCCACTTGATCAGGACGGATCGGTGCTGACGCGCACGACGTTGCAGGTGCTCGATGACGACCGCATTTTTGCCGTGGGTGATTGCGCGCGCGTGAAAAGTGACCCGCGTGAAAAGGCCGGTGTTTTTGCCGTGCGGCAGGGTCCGGTGCTCGGCGACAATTTGCGCGCGCTGGCGCGGGGGGAAGCGCCGGATGTTTATAAAGCGCAACGGGCGTTTCTCACTTTGCTGCTGACCGGGGAAAATCACGCCATCGCGGCGCGGGGGCGGTTTCTCGCCGCCGAGGGTCCGGCCATCTGGCGCTGGAAAGACCGGATTGACCGGCGCTTCATGGCGATGTTTTCCGACTTTGGTGCGGAGGATGCGCGCCCGCCAACGGAAGCCGAACTGTTGAGTGGCAGCGCCATGCGTTGCGGTGGCTGCGCGGCGAAGGTTGGCCCCGCGCCGCTTGCCAATGCTCTGCATCGGTTGCCGCCAGCGCCCGCGCCAAAAGACAATATTCTCGTTGGCCTTGATGCCCCCGATGATGGCGCGGTGATTGAGGTGGCCCCCGGCGTGGCGCAGGTGGAAACGATTGACCAGATCAGCGCCTTTATCGACGACCCTTATGAATTTGGCGCCATCGCCGCGCTGCATGCGCTGAATGATGTGATTGCCATGGGCGGCACGCCGACGCGCGCCTTGGCGGTTGCCAGCGTTCCCCATGCCAGCCCTGCGATTGTGGAACGTGATTTGTTTCAACTTCTGGCGGGCGCGCGTTCTGTGCTGGATGCGCATAATGTCGCACTCATTGGCGGACATTCGGCGGAAGGCGCACAACTCGCCCTTGGCTTTGCCGTGACGGGGAGCATTTCGCCGAACGTGATATTGCGCAAATCGGGCGCGCTGAGTGGCGACAAGCTCATTCTCACCAAACCCATCGGCACCGGCCTGATCATGGCCGCCGATATGCGCGGCGCGGCGCGGGCGGAGATGAGCGAGGCGGCGCTGGCCTCCATGCGTCAATCCAATGCATTGGCGGGCGATATTTTGCGTGGGCGCGCCCATGCGGGCACCGATGTGACCGGCTTTGGCCTTGCCGGGCATTTGTTTGAAATGCTGCGCGGAACACAGCTCAGCGCGCGGCTTGATCTCGCCTGCGTGCCGCTGATTTCTGGCGCGTTGGAACTGGCGGACAAAGGCTTTCGCTCAACGCTGACGGCGCAGAACGAAGTGTTGGCGCATGTGCTTGTTGGTCAGCGCGCGCTGTCCGGACCAGAGACCGCGCTGCTGTTTGATCCGCAAACATCGGGTGGCTTGCTGATGGCGGTGGCACGCGATGGGGCGGAGGTTCTGTTGCAGCGTCTGCGGCTGGCGGGCTATGCGCAAGCCGCGATTATCGGCGAGATGGCCGTGAGTGAAACGGAAGAGCCGCGCATTTTCTGGCGCGGCTCTTTGGTGGCGTAACTCAATAACTCACGCGTCGATTTCGCGCGCGGTGATCACATATTTGAACGCGTCGGGTTCCAATGGATCAAGGCGCGTGCCCGCGAGTTCCGCCTGCGGATACATGAGGAAGGGAATGCTCGGACCCTTTGAGCCCGGCAGCACCACATCATGCGCATCGTTGTAGGCGAGCCAGTTGGTCTCCCACGCCCCGAACAAAGCCTTGCGGGCGGCGAGCACTTTTTCGTCGTTCAGCGCCAGATTTGCCGGCGGTTCTTCCAGCACAACCTTGCGCACATCCGCCGGGTCCACCGGCACCCAGCCAAGGCCGGTCAAAAACACTTCGGCGCGGCAATGCTGGGCCTTGGTGATGGTGGCGGAATTGGCGCCCAGACTCTTGTAGCCGAATTTCGACGCCGCCACGCGGATGCCATAGACATCACGCGCAGGCAGACCCGCCGCACGGGCAAGCCCGACATAGAGCGCGTTCAGATCGGCGCATTTGCCCGACAGATTTCCGGTTTTCAGCATGGAGGCAATATCGCCCGTGCCGCAGCCACGGGTTTTGGCGTTGCGGAAGGTGTTATCGACCACCCATTCGTAAATCGCGCGCGCCTTGTCGATATCGATTTTGGCATTGGCCACGATCTTGTCGGCGGTTTCCTTGACGATGCCATCCAGCACCAACAATTCGGTGGCGGCGGTGTAGCGCTTGCGCTCATCGGGCGTCAGGTTGACCGCGGCGGTGGACACCTGATCAATGGCGCGGTCGCGACCCTGAAAGCGGCTCACCACTTCAATGGAAGGCGCGGTTTCGTTTGCGGCCCATGTCACATGGATCATTTCCGCGCCGGATTTGGGATCTTTCACACGGGCGGCGGTGCCGGTTTTCGTGGTGAAGGTGGTTTCGCCGGGGCGCATCCAGTCATCGCTCTTGAAGGACGGCACCGGAATCCATGCCTGCGCCGCACCTTTGGGATCGGGCAGATCGATCTGCGTCTTGATCTCATAGCTGCGCCACGCGCCGGGTTTTGGGGCAAAAATCGCCGCGCCCTGAACCGCTTGCGCGTGAGCGGCCCTGCCCAGCATCGGCAGGGACAGTGCGGCTACGCCTCCGACCAGAAAATCGCGCTTTGAAAGTTTCATGTGTTTCCTCCGTTATTAATTTTGTGTTGGTTTGGTGGTCGCGACTGCGGTTCCCAACTGTCGCAATTGCTGGATGACTGCGGCGAGGCGCCAGTCCACTTCGCCTTGTTTTTGCAGAAGCGGCTTGCCCTCCGGGTTAAGGATGAAGGTCGTTGGAAAGGTGCTGACATCCCATGCCTTCATGACGGCCTTGTCCTCATCAAGCAGGATCGGGAAGCTCACAGGATGTTTGTTGAAAAAACGCTGGATGCGCAGGCGCGGCTCGCCGACATCAATAGCGTGGACCGTGACTTTGCCGATGTCCGTTCGCTTTAGAAAGGCGTTGAGTGCACCAAGTTCGCCCTGACAGGGAGCGCACCATGTTGCGAAAAAATGGACGATGAGCAGACCGTTCTGACGGCTCACCACCGGACGCGGTTCACCGCCCAGCGTTTCAACCGTCAGGCTTTTAGGAACCGGGCCGCTCCACGGCTCAAGCGTTTCGGCGTGTGTGGCGAGGGGAGAAAGGATGAGGGATGCGGCAAGCGCAAAAAAGCCCAAAAGCCGCCGGGGCCTTGAGGTTTCCGCTTGAACTTTTCTTGCCGGGCAGAACCTGCCACGAGGCATCACGATCATTGCTTCGTTTATAACCGCGACGCGCCGCTCAGAGCAAGGGGGGCGTCCGAGGTTTTCCATGCCCGGTTCAGCGCGCCATATTTTTCATTTCGTCACGCATGAATTTCAAAAACTGCGGATCATCGGCGTGGGCGATGTTGATGCGCATGCCGGGGCGCGGGTTATGCCGCTCGGGGAAAAACACCGAGCCCGGCGCGATAAAAATGCCCTGTTCGGAGGCTCTCCGCGCGACATCGAGATCATCGAGGCGCGGATCAAGATCCGCCCAGATGTAATAGCCGCCCGAGGGCGCGGCAAAGATCGGCAGGCCGAGGCGCTCCATATTTTCCAAGGCCCGCGCGGTGGCTTTGCCGATGCGGTCTTTCAGGCGTTTCAAGTGATGGCGGTATTGGCCCGAGGTGATGAGATCACTCACCATGCGCTCGAGATAACCGGATGAATTGACGACGGTGAGCATTTTCATATCGGTCAGCGCCTTGCTGACACTGGGGCTGGCGGCGACATAGCCGATGCGCAAACTGGCGGACAGGGTTTTGGAAAAGGTGCCGAGATAAATGACGCGCTCCAACTGATCGAGCGCCGCCAGACGCGGCGCCGATGCGGGCAGCACATCTGCAAACGGATCATCCTCAATCACGAACATTCCGCTGCGCGCGGCGATCTGCAACAGGCGATGGGCGACGGGCAGAGCGATGGAACCGCCGGTCGGGTTATGGGCCAGAGACTGGGTGAAAAACGCCTTTGGCGCGTGCTGGGCGATCTGGGTCGTGAGGTCATCCAGATCCGGCCCATCGGCAAGGCGGCGCACGCCAATCACCTCGACGCGTGCCAAGCGCAGCTTGCCAAACAACGGGTAATAGCCGGGACTATCGACCAGCACCTTATCGCCTGGCTGAAGCAGATGGCGGATGATCATATCCAGCCCGTGATTGACACCGAAGGTGAGAAGAATCTGATCGGGCGAGACCTGAATGGAGCGTTCGGCCAGCATCAGGCCGATATGTGTGCGCAAGGGGCGATAGCCCAACGGATCGCCATAGCCATGTTCCACCGGCACACCGCCTTTGGCCGGGTTGAGGCGCAGATGACGGCCCAGTTCGGAATCTTCCGTCCAGCTTGCGGGCGGGCGACCATCGCCGACGCGTACCGGATGCGTCTGGTGCAATTGCTCGCGCAGCAGCGAGACAATATCAATCGCCTCGCTCATATGCGGCGGCGGCTCGATGATGGAGCGACGCGCGGCGCGCACATAAAAGCCTGAGCCCCGGCGCACTTCCAGCCGCCCTAAAGCGACAAGGCGATCATAGACTTCCACCATCGTGTTTTTGGAGACGTCGTTCTCTTCTGCCGCCAAACGCAGGGATGACATGCGGCGTCCGGGCTGGAGCAGGCCCTCATCAATGGAGCGGCTGATGCGCGCGACAATCGTGTCGATGCGGCTCATGGGATGCCCTCCGGGGCAACTGTACCTGCTGATTGACTGGTACAGATTTTGGGATGTTTGGCCAAATTGTACCTTGTAGCTGTCGTCACTTTGCCGGACGTTGTCAATTAAGAAACCAAAACAGTCGCCCGAATCCGGGCAGAGGAAACGCGAGATGACCAAG
>Ga0209023_10007602_pt1 | contig 11052 bp, 8 predicted proteins | sample LakOneMetagenome_FD_187468 | JGI IMG/M metagenome (GOLD analysis project Ga0209023, IMG submission 187468) | Freshwater and sediment microbial communities from Lake Erie, Canada (SPAdes) (version 2) | ecosystem: Environmental > Aquatic > Freshwater > Lentic | place: Lake Erie, Canada | collected...
GCCTGGGGCGGTCAGCGCCTCCAGCTCGGCCTGTTTGTGCTGCAGCGCGGCCTCGGTGGCCGACACGTCCAGCGCCTGGTAGGCGTCGATGGCGGGGTGCGCGGTGGCGCCGCACAGTGGGCAGGGCTCGCCGGGTTGCAGGGCGTGGCGGTGTTGGTCCAGGCTCTGGATGCGGCGTTCTTGCTCCAGCAACTGGCGCTTGTCCGCCACCTGTTCTTTCAGCCCGTTGTACTGCGCGCGCAGTGCCAGGCGGGCGGCGTCCTGGCTGGCGGCCGCGGCTTCCAGGCGCTGCACTTCCGTGCCCAGCGCGGCCTGCTGCTCTGCCAGCTCGCGGCGCTGCTCGCCCAGTTGCACAGCGTGGCGCCAGGCGGCCACGCGGCCCTGTGCGTGTTGCCAGCGCTCGCGCAGGGTGGCGATGGTGTGGCCGCCCAGCTGTTGCTGCTGCTCCGCCTGGGCGGTGCGCAGTGCCGTGGTGGCGGTGGCCTGGGCTTGCGTGGCGTGTTCGACGCGCGCGCTCTGGGCGGTGACCTGGTCGCTGCGCTGGGCGATGTCTGTCTGCAGCGCCTGCAGCGCCGTGTGGTGCTCGGCCAGCTTGCCCTGCAGTTGCTGCTGTTGCAGCAGTTGCTGGCGCCATTCGCCCAGGCGCTCGCCCAAATGGGCGTGCTGGGCGTGGGTGGTGCAGTAGTCGGTGTGGCGTTGCTGCGCGGCCTCGGCCTGCGCCAGCTCGGCCTGTGCGACGTGGGCCACGCGGCGGGCCAGCACGGCGGCGGCGTGGTGGTGCTGGGCGTGTTGTGCGGACTCGCGCTGGTGCTGCGCCTGCAGGCTGGCCAGCAGGGTGTCGCTGGCTTCGCAGGCGGCCTGGGCCTGGTGCCACGCCGCGTGCGGTGCGCGCAGGGCCTGGGCGGGCTCGCTGTCGGCCAGGCGTTGCAGGTCAGGCGCAGCGGCCTGCAGTGCGGCAGCGGCCCCTTGCTGGCCGGTGGTGGCGGCCAGCACGGCCTGCGCGCTGTGGTCCACATCGATGTGCCACTGGCGCTGCGTGCTGGTGGCGGCCTGGGCGTGCTGCACCTCGGCCAGCGCCTGGGTCCACTCCTGCAGCTCGGTCTGCATGGCGGCGCTGCGCTCTGCGGGCAGCAGCTCCACGCCGTCGGCGCGGGCCTTGAGCTGGTTCAGTTGCTCGCGGGCGTCACGCGCCTGTTCGAACACGCGGCGCGAGATGTCGCCGTAGATTTCGGTGCCCGTCAGCTCTTCGAGCAGCTCGGCGCGGTCGTTGGCACTGGCGTTCAGGAAGGCCGCGAACTGGCCCTGCGCCAGCAGCATGGACCGGGTGAAGCGGCCAAAGTCCAGCCCGGTGATGTCGGCCACGCGCCGCAGCTTGTCGTTGCTCTGGCTGCACAGCACGGTGCCCAGGCCGGTGGCCGGGTCGACCTGGGCCAGCTCGACCTTGGGGTCTTGCAGCGCTCCGTCCACCTTGTCGCGAGCGCGGCGCTGGCTCCAGAAGGCGCGGTACACGGTGCCCTTCACCTCGAACTCCACCTCGGCCAGGCAGTCGGCGGTGTGGCGCGTCATGAGGTCGTTGGACGACTTGGAGACGCTGGGCAACCGCGGTGTCTGGTGGTACAGCGCCAGGCAGATCGCGTCGAGCAGCGTGGACTTGCCCGCGCCCATGGGGCCGGTGATGGCGAACAGGCTGTTCTCGGTGAACGGCGGCTGGGTGAAGTCGATGGCCCATTCGCCTTTGAGCGAATTGAGGTTCTTGAGGCGCAGCTTCAGGATCTTCATGCCGCGCCTTCGGTGATGCTGCGGACCACGTCGGTGTACCGCTGGTTCAGGGCCTGCCGCAGGTCGGGCGACAGGTCTTCCTGCGACAGCCGCCGTGCAAACACGTCTTCGGTGCTCAGCTCGTCCAGGGTTTCCAACGCTTCGGAGAACAGCGTGGCGGTGGTGCTGGCGCGTTGGCGGCGCACGCGCAGCACTTCCACGGGCAGGCCCTGCGTCATGGTGTTGATGCGCTCGGGCAGGTCTTGCAGGTAGTCGTCTTCGGCCACGGTGACCTCCAGCCAGGCCGGCTTGTCGGCCGTGCCTTCCGACGCGGCGGCGGCGATGGCCGCGGGCAAGGCGGCCAGGTTGCCGCTCACGGACACCAGCGCCTGAAACCGCGGCACCGGCAGCGGGGTGACGCCTGCCAGGCCGGTGGCGTCCAGGTCCACCAGCAGCACCTCCTTGTGCTGCCGGGCCTCGTCAAAGCCCAGCGGAATGGGCGATCCGCAGTAGCGGATGTGTGCGAGGCCGCCCACCTTCTGCGGCTTGTGGATGTGCCCCAGCGCGATGTAGTCCACCGGCGGAAACGCGGCGGTGGGAAAGGCGTCGAGCGAGCCCACGTAGATCTCGCGCACCGACTCGTTGCTGCTGGCGCCCACGGTGGTGAGGTGGCCGGTGGCGATGAGGGGCACGCGCCGGCCCAGCGTCTGCTGCAGCTGCGCCTGCAGGGCCAGGCCCGCGTCGTGCACGCCCTGATAGTACGCCTGGATGGCCGCTTGCAGGGACTGCTGCTTGTCCTGTGCACTTTGCCCGGCCTGGCTTTGCCACACATCGCGCGGGCGGATGAAAGGCACGGCGCAGACGATGCAGCCGGCCTCATTGCTGCCGCCATCACCGCCGCGCCGGGGCAGCACCACCACGTGGTCGGCCGGGTCGCTGACGGCCGCGACCACGGTGGTGTTCAGCACCGCCAGCAGCGAGCGGCTTTCGCCCAGCGTGGCCACCGAATCGTGGTTGCCGCCCAGCAGCAACAGCGCCACCCCTGCGCGGTGCAGGCTCACCACCAGGTGGCTGTACAGCTCGCGCGCGTAGCTCGGCGGGGCTCCGGTGTCGAAGATGTCGCCTGCAATCAGCACCGCATCCACCGCATGCGCATCGACCTGGACCAGCAGCCAGTCGATCAGCGCCTGGTGCTCGGCCTGGCGGCTCTTGCCCATGAAATGCTGACCCAGGTGCCAGTCGGAGGTGTGGAGGATGCGCATGGGATGGGTGGGTGGAATGGGCTGAATGAACTGTACGAGCCGAATAGGTCGAATACTATGCTTTTGATAGCTGCTGGCGCTTGCTGATCAAGCGGCAGGGGCTTGTTTCGTCTCAATGTCCGCCCATTCCGCCAGCTTTTGCTGCAGCTCTTCCTTGCTGGGCAGGTACAGCTGGTATTCCCTGGCGTGGATGTTGGCGCCCTGGGGCAGGGTGATCTCGACCAGCGCCTCGTGCTTCTTCTTGCACAGCACGATGCCGACCGTGGCCGCTTCGGTGTCGGTCTTGACGTGGCGGTCGAAGTAGTTGACGTACATCTGCATCTGGCCCAGGTCCTGGTGCGTGAGCTTGCCCAGCTTCAGGTCGATGAGCACGTAGCAATGCAGCAGGCGGTTGTAGAACACCAGGTCCACGAAGAAATGCTCGTCGTCGAAGGTGAAGCGCTTTTGTCGCGCCTCGAACAGAAAGCCCTTGCCCAGCTCCAGCAGGAAGCGCTCGATCTGGCTGATGATGGCCGCCTCCAGATCGGATTCCGAGAACCGGGCCTGCTCGGACAGCCCCAGGAACTCCAGCACCAGCGGTTCTTTGAGCAGGTCGCTGGCGCGGCTGACGGTGTGCCCCTGCTGCGCCAGCTGGCGAATGCCGTCCTGGTCGCGGCTCAGGGCCAGACGCTCGTAGAGCCCGCTCTGAAACTGGCGCTTGAGGTCCCGCAAGGTCCATTGCTGCTGGGTGGACTCGATTTCGTAGAAGCTGCGTTCATCGGCATGCTTGATGCCCAGCAGGAAGACGTAGTGGGACCAGCTGAGGGTGAAGGGGCGTTCAGATTGTCCAGACGCTGTCTGGCCGATCTGAAACGGCGCGGTACCAAGCGCCAGCGATGATTGTCCAGACGCTGTCTGGACAATCAGCACGCGCTCCCGGTACGCCAGGTAGAAGCTGCGGCAATAGGCGATATTGCTGCGCCCGAAGCCTTTGCCGAACTCTGCGGTCAGCCGCTCGGACAAAAGACTGAGCAAGGCATTTCCATAGCCGGCCCGCTGCTCCCCCTGCTGCTCGAACTCGACAATGTGCCGCCCGATCTCGAAGTGGGTGTGCACCTGCACCAGGTCGACGCCGCGGGCGACCGTGCTGCGGGCCGACTCGATCAGCGTGCGGATGCTGGCAAACAGCGCCGACTCCGGGTCGGTCGGGGCAGAAGCAGCGCGGGGCGTCTTCGTCATGGCGGGTCCTCAAGCAAGGGTGGAATGCGCAGAGGACTGTATTTTTGCACAGTGTTCTGGTTTGGCGGCCCCATCCGCCCCGCGCGCTCCGGGCACCTGCGCATGGCCCGTGCTTCACCCGCGCACCACCACCGCTCACACCCTGACCGACGCCCCCGTCGCATAGAACTGCCCACCCGCCACGTAGTGCAGCGTGCGCAGCGCATCGGGTGCGGTGTCGAACTCCCAGTGCCCGTCGCGGAACACGCGCTCGTCCGCCCACGCGGCCACCACTTCGCCGATGAAGAGGTCGTAGGCCTGCTGGTTGTGGGGCTCGGGGATGACGCGGCACAGCAGCCAGGCGGCGCAGCCTTGCACCAGCGGGATGGGGTTGCTGGCGTGGCCGGGGGCGTGGAACAGCGGTACGCCGTGCTGCTGCAGCTTGTCCGGGTGGGTCTTGGCGCTGTCGGTGCCGATGGCCACGGTCATCGCCGCCATGGGCACGGTGGGCAGCTGCAAAGCGAACTCGCCGCTGGCCTCCACCAGCTCGCGCGTGCGCGTGGCCTTGTCCAGCACCAGCGTCACCTTGGGCGGCGCAAAGTCCAGCGCGCAGGCCCAGGCTGCGGCCATCACGTTGTGCTGGCCGGCGTGCGCGGCCGACACCAGCACGGTGGGGCCGTGGTTGAGCAGGCGGTAGGCCTTGTCGAGCGGGACGGGGGTGAAGTGCTCGGGGGCTGCGGTGGCGATGGTGGCGATGGTGGAGGTGGTGGCAGTGGTGGACATGCGGGCGGTGCTGGAAGGCAGTGGAGTTTTCCCCCCGAAGCCTACGCCAGATGCGCCAGCAGATGGCGCCAGAAGTTCAAGCGTGCTTCCAGGGTGGACACCAGGATGTGCTCGTGCAGCGTGTGCGCGCCGTCGCCATCGGCGCCCAGGCCGTCGAGCGTGGGCACGCCCAGGGCCGAGGTGAAGTTGGCGTCGCTGCCGCCGCCCGTCATGGGGGCGTCTTCCAGCGTGAAGCCGGCGTGGCGGGCCGAGTCCTGCGCGCGGGCCAGCAGGGCCTCGACCGCTTCGCTCTTGACCATGGGTGGGCGGTTCACTTCGACGTCGATGTCGAGCTCCATGTCTGCACCGACAGGGCGCAGCGCCTGCATCTTGTCCACCAGCTCGTCCGCCGCCTGCAGGTCGGGCAGGCGAAAGTCCACCACGCAGCGGCAGCGGTCGGGCACGGTGTTGGTAGCGGTGCCGCCTTCGATGGTGCCCACGCTGACGGTGACGCCGCGCGCGTAGTCGGTCATGGCCTCCAGCGCCAGGATCTGGTGCGCCATTTCGCGAATGGCGCTGCGGCCCTTCTCGTGCTGTACGCCGGCATGCGCGGCCCGGCCCTTTACGCCCAGGCGCAGCATGCCGGTACCCTTGCGAGCAGTCACGCACTTGCCGCCGTTGGCGCGGGCGGGCTCGCACACCAGGGTGTAGCGCGCGTTGCGTGCAAAGGCCTCGATGTGCGCGCGCGATGCGTGGCTGCCGGTCTCTTCGTCGGGCACCACCACAAAGTCCACCGGCAACGCGGTGGCGCCTGCGGCAGCCAGGTCGCGCAGCGCGGTCAGCGCCAGGTAGATGCCGGCCTTCATGTCATAGCCGCCGGGGCCGTAGAAGCGGTCGCCCTCGATGCGGCAGGGGTTGTCCTGCAGCGTGCCGATGGGGTGCACAGTGTCCGAGTGCCCCAGGATCAAGAGGCCGGGCCGCACGTCGCCCGCAGCCCGGTTGCTGATGTGCAGCAGCGGCCCCACCGCAGTGCCCAGCGGCGTGACCGTGGCTTGCAGGCCCGCGCTTGCCGCATAGCCCTGCATGACCGCGACCATGCGCGCCAGGCCTTCGGGGCTGCTGGTGGGGGACTCGCATTGCATCCACGCGGTGATGCCATCGACGAGGGACTGGGTGGTGGGTGAGGTCATGGGGCGGGTCCGATAAAGGGTGTGGCGAAGGGCGATGCGGTAGGTGTTCGGCTTCAGGTCGGACGCGATCAGGCCGTGTGCCGGCCCGCCAGCGCTGCCAGCTGCGCGGCGTCGGGCAGGCGGAGGTGAAACCACAGGTGCGCGCACACGGCCGACATGGCTTCGCCGTCGTGGCCGATGCCCGCGATGGTGTGCAGTTGCCATGCGAACGGCAGGCCCCGGCGCGCCGCCTCGGCCTGGGCCGTCGCGAAGTAGTGGAGCGCGCGCGCATAGCGGTGCGGGCCCTGGCGCAGCGCGGCGGGTTCGGACGGCAGGTGCGGGTCATGGGTCTCCGTGTCCTGGTCGCCCGCCAGGATCGTGAGCGGGGCGGCGAACAAGCGGGCCAGGCTGTCGGCATCGGCCGGGGTGCCGCTCAGCCCTTCAGGGAAGGGCAGGTCGAGCAGCGGCAGCGTGTACCACCCCGGGTTGCCCGCGGCGACCTGGGTGAACATGCCAGGGGTCAGCACGCTCAGCAGGCGGTGCACGAACTGCCCGCCCGCCGAATGGCCGAACAGGTAGAGCGGCTGGTCCGCCAGCACACCCGCGGCTTTCAGGTCGTCCACCAGCCGGGTGACCACGGTGTACGACCAGGCCTCGGGCGCGGTGGTGGGGGCGGTGTCGGCCAGGGCGGCGCGGTCGGTGGTGGCCAGCAGGTTGCCGTTGTTGTAGCTCACCACATCGGGCCACTGCGCGTCGGAGAACGTGGGCGCGATGATGACCAGGCCGTGTTCCTCGGCGGCCGCAATCCAAAAATCGCGGTAGTCGTCGCCGTTGCGCATCACGCCGTGCTGCACCAGCACGACGGGGCTCTGGGCGGTGGCGTGTGCGGGCCGGTAGGTGTGGAGGGTGATGGTGCGCGCATCGGGTGTACCGGTCGCAACGCCGTTGCCGTATTCGACCGCGTGGCGGCCCACGCGCAGCACGGCGTCGCGCAGGGTTTGAAGGCGTGGTTCGTGGGGCATGTCAGGTGGGTCAGCTGGGTCGGGTGGGTCAGGTGGGGTCAGGTGGGGTCAGGTGGGTTCAAGGGGCCGTGTGGTTCAGGTGGCAGGCCGACCAGTGGCCGGGCGCAATGGCTTCCAGCGGCGGCACTTCTTCGCGGCAGCGCGGCATGGCGTGGGGGCAACGGGGGTGAAAGGTGCAGCCCGATGGCGGGTTGAGCGGCGAGGGGATTTCGCCCTGGATCGGCACGAACACGCGCTTGCGCCGCGCAAGGTCCGGCACCTCGGCCATCAGCGCCTGCGTGTAGGGGTGGTTGGCGCGCGCAAAGATCTCGGCCGTGGTCGATATCTCGACGATCTTGCCCAGGTACATGATGGCCACGCGGTCCGAGATATGCCGCACCACGCCCAGGTCATGGCTGATGAACAGGTAGGTCAGGCCATGCTGCGCGCGCAGGTCCATGAACAGGTTGATCACCTGCGCCTGGATGGACACATCCAGCGCCGCCACGGGTTCATCGCACACCAGAAACTTCGGCGACACCATCAGCGCCCGGGCAATGCCCACGCGCTGGCGCTGCCCGCCCGATAGCTGGTGCGGCAGGCGGTCGCGGTACTCGGCGGCCAGGCCCACCTCGGCCAGTGCCTGATCGATGCGCGCGGGTATCTCGGCTGTGGGCGCGAGCTTGTGCACCTGCAGCGCCTCGCCCAGGATCTGGTGCAGGCGCTGGCGCGGGTTGAGCGAGGCCTGCGGGTCCTGAAACACCATCTGCACGCCCAGCGTGTAGGCCAGCTTGTCGGCGCGGTTCAGGCCCGCCACGTCGGCGCCCTGGTACAGCAGCTCGCCCTCGGTCTGGTGGTGCAGGCCGGCCACCACGCGGCCCAGGGTGGATTTGCCGCAGCCCGATTCGCCCACCAGGCCCAGCACCTCGCCGGGCGCGATGGACAGGCTCACGCCGTTGACAGCGTGCACGGTGCGGGGCACGGGCTGCTTGCGCGCTAGCTCCAGCGCGCGCCCGATCAGGTCCTGGTGTTTGGTAAAGCGCTTGTGGACATTGCGCAGCTCGATGACGGGAGGCAGGGTCGTACTCATGCGGCAGGGTCCAGGGCAACGAGGGGGGCAAAGCAGCGGTAGGTGCGGCCGCCGGCCACCGTGCGGTCGGGCTCGGTGGTGGCGCACTGCGGCAGGGCCCGGCTGCAGCGCGGCGCAAAGGCGCAGCCTGCGGGGCGGTTGCTCAGCGTGGGCGCCATGCCGCTGATCTGGCGCAGGCGCTCGCCGGGCTGGATGGCGCCGGGCAGCGAATCGAGCAGGCCGCGGGTGTACGGGTGCGCCGGGGCGTCCAGCACCTGCGCCACCGGGCCGGACTCCACGATCTTGCCCGCGTACATCACGGCCACCTTGTCGGCCAGCTCGGCGATCACGCCCAGGTCGTGCGTGATCCAGACCAGCGCCGTGCCGTGCGTGCGGCAGATCTCCTGCATGCGGTACAGGATCTGGCCCTGGATGGTCACGTCCAGCGCCGTGGTGGGCTCATCGCAGATGATCAGCTCGGGCTGGTTGAGCATCGCAATGGCAATCGCCACGCGCTGGCGCATGCCGCCCGAGAACTCGTGCGGGAAGTTGCGCAGGCGCGATGCGGGGGCGGGGATGCCGACCATCTCCAGCGCCTGCACGCAGCGCTGCAGGGCCGCCGCACGCGAGACGTCGGGGTGGTGCGTCTGGATGGCTTCGAGCATCTGCTCCTCGATGCGCAGCACCGGGTTCAGCGTCATTAACGGGTCCTGGAAGATCATCGCGATGCGGTTGCCGCGCAACCGGCGCATCTGCTCTTCGGTCAGGCCGCGCAGGTCCTGGCCCTGGAACAGCACCTCGCCGGCGATCACCTCGCCGGGCGGGTCGATCAGGCCGAAGATGGAAAAACCGGTGACCGATTTCCCCGAGCCGGACTCACCCACCAGGCCCACGATCTCGCCGGGCTGGATGGACAGGTCCACACCGCTCACGGCCGGCCAGGCGCCCTCTTCGGTATGGAAAACGGTGTGCAGGCCACGCACTTCAAGCAAAGGCGTTGTGGTCGTCGTCGTGGTCATCATCAGCCCCTCGGGTCCAGCGCGGCGCGCAGGCGGTCGGCGATCACGTTGATCGTCAGGATCAACAGCAGCAGCGCCAGGCCCGGGAACATGCTGATCCAGTAGTCGCCCGACAGCAGGTACTGAAAGCCGTTAGCGATGAGCAGGCCGAGCGATGGCTCGGTGATCGGCACGCCCACGCCCAGGAACGACAGCGTGGCTTCCAGCACGATGGCGTTGGCGATCTGGATGGTGGCGAACACCATCACCGGGCCCAGGCAGTTGGGCAGCAGGTGGCGCAGCATGATGCGCCACGCCGGGAACCCCAGGTTCTGCGCCGCCTCGATGTATTCCTTGCGGCGCTCCTGCAGCGCGCGGCTGCGCATGATGCGCGCGTAGTGCGCCCACTGCACAGTGACGATGGCGATCACCACCTTGTCCACGCCGCGGCCCAGCATGGCCAGCAGCACCAGCGCCACCAGGATGGTCGGAAAGCCCAGGATGAAGTCCACGATGCGCATCAGCACCGTGTCGACAAAACCGCCGATATAGGCGGCCACCAGGCCGACGAGGCTGCCGATCACCGTGGCCAGCGCCACGGCGGCCAGGCCCACGGTCAGGCTGATGCGCAGGCCGTACAGGATGGCGCTGAGCATGTCGCGCCCCTGGCTGTCGGTGCCCAGCCAGTAGGTCAGGCCGTCCATGCTCTTGGAGCCCGGCGGCATGCGGCCGTCCATCAGGTCCAGAGCCGCCAGGTCATACGGGTTCTGCGGCGCCAGGAACGGCGCCAGCATGACCACCAGCAGCAGCACGATGAGCGCGATCACCGAGCCCTTGACGGACGGGCGGCTGCGCAGGTGCTTGAGGATGGCGCGGCGCCGCGGCGTGTCCGACAGCGGTGTCGCGGCGGATGGGGCCGGCGTGTTCGGTGTGTTCGACGTCTTCGGCGTGATCGGCGCTACAGGCGTGGGGGGAGATTCTGGAATTGTCATCGTTGTCGGTGCCCGCGGTTATTCCGATTCCTGCAGCTGCACGCGCGGGTCGAGCGCGGCATACAGCATGTCCACCAGCATGTTGATCATCACGAAGATGAAGGTCACGAGCAGCACATAGGCCACGACCACCGGGCGGTCCAGCTGGTAGATGCTGTCGATCAGCAGCTTGCCCATGCCGGGCCAGGCGAACACCGTTTCGGTGATGGTGGAGTAGGCGATCAGCGTGCCGAACTCCATGCCGATCACGGTGACCACCGGGATCAAGATGTTGCGCAGGATGTGGCGGGTGAGGATGCGCCGGGGCTTGAGGCCCTTGGCGCGGGCGAACTTCACGTATTCCTGCGTCTTGGCGTCCACCACGCCCGTCGCCGTGAGCCGCAGCACCAGCGCGATGTTGGCCAGCGCCAGGTTCACGGCCGGCAGCATCACGTGCTTCCACCCGTCGGCCGTCAGCAGCGACAGCGGCACGCCGAACACCGCCACCGTGTCGCCGCGCCCCGCGGCGGGCAGCCATTGCAGCCACACCGCAAAACACAAAATCAGCACCATGCCTTGCCAGAAGTTAGGCAGCGAAAAGCCCAGCACCGAGCCCGCCATCAGCCCGCGCCCGGTGGGCTTGTCGTTCTTCAGACCTGCGATCAGGCCCAGCGGAATGCCCACCACGATGGTCAGCGTGATCGCCACCAGCACCAGCTCCAGCGTGGCCGGAATGCGCTGCACGATCAGCTCGATGGCGGGGATGCCGTGCACGAACGAGGTGCCCAGGTCGCCCTGCAGCGCGCGCACCAGAAAGCTCGTGTACTGCTGCCAGATGGGCAGGTCGAGCCCCAGGCGCTTGATC
>Ga0209023_10007604_pt1 | contig 11051 bp, 11 predicted proteins | sample LakOneMetagenome_FD_187468 | JGI IMG/M metagenome (GOLD analysis project Ga0209023, IMG submission 187468) | Freshwater and sediment microbial communities from Lake Erie, Canada (SPAdes) (version 2) | ecosystem: Environmental > Aquatic > Freshwater > Lentic | place: Lake Erie, Canada...
AGGTGCAGCGGCCCGAACTGGCGGCGCACAAGGTCGACCACCGGGTGGCCGACGGCCTCGAGCATGCGGCGAACGATGCGGTTACGCCCGGAGTGCAGCGTGACCTCCACCATGCTGAAACCATCACCGGGAGGGCTGGTCAGGATGCGGGCCTTGTCGGCCTTGATGAAGCCGTCATCGAGTTCGATGCCGGTCTGAAGCTGGCCGATGGTCTGCGCGGACACGCGGCCCTCCACCTTGGCGATGTAAGTCTTCATCACGCCGAACGACGGATGCGCGAGCACGTGCGCCATGTCGCCGTCGTTGGTGAGGATGAGCAGCCCACTGGTCTGGGCGTCGAGGCGGCCCACATTGAAGAGACGTTCCTCGAACTGCTCGGTGAACTCGCGCAGGTCCGGTCGACCGTTCTCGTCCATCATGGAGGAGACCACGCCCACCGGCTTGTTCAGCATGATGTACCGCCGCGTGGTGTCCAGCTGCACAGCCACGTTGTCAACGGCCACCTGGTCGGTGTCGGGGTGAACCCGGCGGCCGAGCTCAGTGACGACCTTGCCGTTCACCCGCACGCGGCCGGAGGTGATCAGGTCTTCCGACACCCGGCGGGAGGCGACACCGGCGGCAGCCAGCACTTTCTGCAGGCGAACGCCGTCGGCGGCAGCCTCGGGGTTGGTGCCCGCATCGGGATTGTTCGTGAATTCAAATTTGTTGTCAGTCATCGCAGATCCTCGAATCCGTCGGAGCCGTCGTCGAGCAACGGCGATATGTGGGGCAACTCGTCGAGCGAGTTGATTCCGAGCTGGGTCAGCAGCAAGTCTGTGGTGGCGTAATTGATCGCGCCGGTTTCGGCGTCGGTGAACGCCTCGGTGATCAGTCCGCGCCCGAGCAGGGTGCGCACCACGGAGTCGACGTTGACCGCGCGGATACCGGCGACCGCGCCGCGACTGATCGGCTGCTTGTAGGCGATCACGGCCAGGGTCTCCAGGGCTGCCTGCGACAGGCGGCTGGGGTTCTGCGTGAGGACGAACTCGCTCACGAGCGAATCGTGGGCTGCCCGCACGTAGATGCGCCAGCCGCCGGCCACCTCACGCAGTTCGAAGCCGCGTTTGACAGTTCCGACGAGTCCGTCGAAGTCGGCCACCAGCCGGGCGACGGATGCCGTCACCGCCTGCGCCGGACGGGCCACAGCGGTCGCCAGGTGCACGATGCTCTGCGGCTCGTCGGCGACCATGAAGATGGCCTCGAGCTCTCGGTCGAGCGCGAACGCGGCCGCGTCGGGAGCGGTGAGGGCGGCGGCATTTGCAGTGACGGTCTGTGTGTCAGTTGTCATAGTCGGCTCCCAGGCTGGACAGGTTCTCTTCAGACCACGATTCCGCGCTCCAGCGCAGCGTGAGCTCTCCGAGCGGTTCGATCTGGTCGAAGGAGACGGCGGCGTAGCGATAGAGCTCCAGCACCGCGAGAAAACGCGCGATCACGACACCCTTCTCGGAGGCTCCAACGATGAGCTGGCGGAAGGAGAGCGGCTCCCCCGGCAACAGCATGGCCACGATGTACGCGGCCTGTTCGCGGATGCTGACCAGCGGCGCGTGCAGGTGATCCAGTCCCACCATGGGCAATTCACGCGGCGTGAGGGCGAGGGCGGCCAGCGCCCCGAAGTCCTGCAGGGACAGCGTCCACACCAACTCGGGCGTCTGCTGGCGGTATTTCTCCTCGAGCCGCACGGAGCGCACATGCCGGGCGGACTCGGTGTCGAGCTGGTCACCGAACCAGCGCGAGGCTTCCTTGAACGCACGGTATTGCAGCAGCCGGGCGAACAACAGGTCGCGGGCCTCGAGCAGGGCCACGTCTTCAGCGTCGACGAGCTCGCCCTGCGGCAGCAGGCCGGCCACCTTGAGGTCGAGCAGCGTGGCAGCCACCACCAGGAACTCGGTGGCCTGGTCGAGCTCCTGTGCGCCGTCGAGGCCGCGCAGGTACCCGATGAATTCGTCGGTGACCCGGCTCAGCGATATCTCGGTGATGTCGAGTTCGTGGCGGGAGATGAGGTTCAGCAGCAGATCGAACGGGCCCTCGAAGTTGCCGAGGGCGACCGAAAACGCGGGCTTCTCGGCCGCGCTAGGCGACTGCGCCACGCTGGATCAGTTCCCGGGCCACCGAGAGGTAGGCCTTGGCGGCCGCGTGCTCGGGGGCGAACTCGGTGATGGGGATACCGGCCACGCTCGCGTCGGGGAACTTGACCGTACGACCGACAACGGTTTCGAGCACGCGATCGCCGAATGCGTCCACGACGCGCTCCAGCACCTCGCGGGAGTGCAGCGTGCGAGAGTCGAACATGGTCGCCAGGATTCCGTCGAGTTCGATGGCGGGGTTGAGTCGGTCGCGCACCTTGTCGATGGTCTCGATGAGCAGGGCCACACCGCGCAGCGCGAAGAACTCGCACTCCAGCGGAATGAGCACGCCGTGGCTTGCGGTGAGCGCGTTCACGGTAAGGATGCCGAGCGAGGGCTGGCAATCGATCAGGATGACGTCGTAGTCGGGTGCGATCTTGCGCAGCACCCGGGCGAGGATCTGCTCGCGGGCGACCTCGTTGACCAGGTGCACCTCCGCGGCGGAGAGGTCGATATTGGCCGGGATCACGTCGAGGCCGTCTACCGAGGTCTGCTGGATGGCCTCGTGCGGATCGATCTTGCCATTCAGCAGGAGGTCGTAGATGGTCGTGACATCATGCGTGGGCACGCCGAGGCCGGCCGACAGGGCACCCTGCGGGTCGAAGTCGATGGCCAGAACACGGCGGCCGTAGCTCGCCAGGGCAGCACCCAGATTGATGGTGGTCGTGGTCTTGCCCACGCCGCCTTTCTGGTTGCACAGCGAGATGATGCGCGCCGGACCGTGGCTTGTGAGCGGCCGAGGGTCTGGAAAATCGTGCTTGTCTCGGCCGGTCAGACCCACGGGATTCTCGTCGAAACCCGGTAGCGAAACCCGGTCACCCTGCTTACGCGCCACTGATTCCCTCGATTTCGTCCTTTGTCACCTTGTCGAGTGTACTGACTGCACAGCTCAGGTGTCGCTCGCCGTGCCGCAGCAATGACAACCGTTGCACATCAAAGCACCTCGTCGGTGGACTTTTCTGAGGATTTCGGCGCCGGGCGCAGATTGGACAGGGCCCGGGACAGGCATACGACGGCGGCGAACGCAGCAGCGCAGGCTGTGACCACGGTGTAGAGGTCGAAGGCGCCGAAGAACAGGACCACGCTCGCGAGGGCCAGCGACAGCGCTCCGATCCCCCACATGAGGGCGAACGTCTTGCGATTGTCACGGGTGGATTTCTCGGGAGCCATACCTACACGGTATCCGGTCGCTGCTGCGAAGGTCACGAGAGCCGGCAGACGGTGCCGATCCCACACGTCAGCGGGCGCGGGGATGGGCGGTGGTGTACATGTCCCGGAGGGTGTCCACGGTGACAAGGGTGTAGATCTGCGTGGTGGCGACCGAGGAGTGCCCGAGCAGCTCCTGCACTACGCGGACATCGGCGCCACCGGCGAGCAGGTGGGTAGCGAAAGAATGCCGCAGCGTGTGCGGGGAGACGGGCACGGTGAGTCCAGCGCGCTCGGCCGCCGCGCGAATGATCAGCCAGGCGTTCTGACGGCTGATCCGTTGGCCGCGCACTCCGAGGAACAATGCCGGGGTGGCCTTGCCGCGCGCCGACAGCAGCGGTCGTGCCCGCACCAGGTACGCGGTCACGGCTGAGCGGGCGTAACTGCCCACCGGCACGATGCGCTGTTTATCGCCTTTTCCCGTCAGGCGCACCACCTCCTCGTCGAGCACCTCAGCGAGCACGTCGTCCACGTTCAGGCTCACCACCTCGGACACCCGAGCTCCAGTGGCGTAGAGCAACTCGAGCAGTGCCTTGTCCCGCAGCTGCAGCACGTCGTCGCCGTCCGTGGCGGCCAGGAGCGCGGCCACCTGATCGATCGAGATGGCCTTCGGCAGGCGCAGCCCGAGTTTGGGCGGTTTGGTCTCGTGCGCCACGTCCACGTCGACAAGGGCTTCTTCGAGCAGGAACCGGTGCAGGCCGCGTACGGTCGAGAGCACCCGGGCGATCGAAGCCGCGGTCAGCGGCGATTCCTCCCGGGAGCCGAGGTGACGCACGAACGCGGAGATATGCGCGGGGGTGATGTCACGCAGTTCTGCGACCGGCCCGGCCGAGGCAGCAGGCGCCTCCAGCCATGCCGCATAGACCGTGAGGTCGCGGCGGTACGCCGCCACGGTGTTCGCGGCGAGACCGCGTTCGATCGAGACGTGCCGCAGGTACGAATCCACAGCCGCCTCGATCGGGGCGCTCACGGCGTGTGCGTCCAGTTCAGCGGATGCCCCGGCCACGGCGAGTCCGCGGGCGCCAGGGAGCGCCAGCCGCGCGAACGCGACACCTGGGCGGCCATCACGCCCACGACGAGTGAAGGATTCGCCACCCGGCGGGCCAGCACCGCGTCGACGACGTCGTCGAGGGGCACCCACCGGATTTCGATGTCGGCTTCCTCGTCGGTGCGCTCGAAGACCTCGGCAGCAGCGGAGATGCCGCGAGCCAGGTAGATGCGAATCGCCTCGCTGCTGCCGCCGGGCGAGGTGTAGAAATCGCTCAGCACATTCCATTCCGCGGCGACGACGTCAGCTTCCTCGGCGAGCTCGCGCTGCGCGCCCACCAGGGCATCCTCGCCGTGAATGTCCAGCAGTCCAGCCGGCAGCTCCCACAGGCGCATGCGAACGGGGTGCCGGTACTGCTTGATCAGCAGCACGCGGTCCTGCTCATCCAGGGCGAGCACCACGACGGCGCCGGTGTGGTCCATCAGTTCGCGGGCGATCGTGGACCCGTTGTAGTCGAATTCGTCGCGGCGGATGTTCCAGACTTTGCCGGTGAAAACGACTTCGGATGCCGTCACGGTGACTTCGGCGGTGTCGTCAGACAGCACTCCGAAATCCGAATCCGGCACCGCCGGAGTCGTCACGATTCCGACCGATGTGCCGAGGAACCCGCAGCCCCGCCGGTTGCGTCGCCGGTTGCATCCCGTGCTGCGGCGGGCGCTGCGGCCGCCGAACCGGCACCATCCGCTGCGACGCCGAACCGACCGAAGTCAGACCAGTCGGCGCCGTGGTGCGGCATGCCGAGCAGGCTGGCCGACAGGTCAGACATCCGCGGCCTCTTTCACCTCGACCTCGAACAAACGGCTCGACTGCTGGCGGTCCAGGGCCGCGGCGATGAGCCCGCGGAACAAGGGGTGTGCGTTGTTCGGACGCGAACGCAGCTCGGGGTGCGCCTGGGTTCCCACGTAGAAGGGGTGCACCTCGCGTGGCAGTTCCACGTACTCGACGAGCTTGTGGTCCGGGCTGGTTCCCGAGAACGACAAGCCGGCGACAGCGATCTGGTCGCGGTAGACGTTGCTGACCTCGTAGCGGTGACGGTGGCGTTCTGATGCCTCGGTGGCTCCGTAGAGTTCGGCGACGATCGATCCCTCGGAGAGCACGGCCGGGTAGAGGCCGAGGCGCATGGTGCCGCCGAGGTCGCCGCCGGCGATGATCTCGACCTGCTCTTCCATGGTGGCGATCACCGGGAATTCCGTGTCGGGGTCGAACTCCGACGACGATGCGTCAGGCAGCCCCGCCATGTTGCGGGCGTACTCGATGACCATGCACTGCAGGCCCAGGCAAAGCCCGAGCACCGGAATGCCGTTCTCCCTGGCGAAGGTGAGGGCGCCCAGCTTGCCTTCGATGCCGCGGATGCCGAAGCCGCCGGGCACGCAGATGCCGTCGAGTTCCCCCAGCAGTCTGGTGGCGCCCTCTTCGGTCTCGCAGTCGTCGGAACCGATCCAGACCACCTTCACCTTGGACTGGTTGGCGAAACCACCGGCGCGCAGCGCTTCGGTCACCGACAGGTAGGCGTCAGGCAGGTCGATGTACTTGCCGACCAGTCCGATGGTGACCTCGTGCTTGGGGTGGTGCACCGCCTCGAGCAGGTTCTCCCAGCCGGACCAGTCCACGGTGGATGCGGTGAGGCCCAGCGCCTTGATGATGTACAGGTCCAGGCCCTGGTTGTGCAGCATCGTGGGGATTTCGTAGATGCTGGCGACGTCGACGGCGTTGACGACCGCCGCCTCGTCAACGTCGCACATGAGCGCGATCTTTCGCTTGTTCGAGTCGGAGACCGGACGGTCGCTACGCAGCACCAGGGCGTCCGGCTGGATGCCGATCGATCGCAGGGTGGCGACGGAGTGCTGAGTGGGCTTGGTCTTCTGCTCGCCGGCTGCGCCGAGGAACGGCACGAGGGACACATGCACGAAGAACACGTTGTTGCGGCCCAGTTCGTGGCGAACCTGGCGGGCGGCCTCGATGAAGGGCTGAGATTCGATGTCGCCGACGGTGCCGCCGATCTCGGTGATGATCACGTCGGGACGCAGCGCATCATCGGCCTGCAGCCGCATCCGGCGCTTGATCTCGTCTGTGATGTGCGGGATGACCTGAACGGTGTCGCCGAGGTACTCTCCGCGGCGTTCCTTGGCGATCACCTGCGAGTAGATCTGACCGGTCGTCACGTTCGCCGACTGACCGAGGTTGATGTCGAGGAAACGCTCGTAATGCCCGATGTCGAGGTCGGTTTCCGCGCCGTCGTCGGTCACGAAGACCTCGCCGTGCTGGAACGGGTTCATCGTGCCCGGGTCAACGTTGAGATACGGATCGAGCTTTTGCATGACGACCCGCAAGCCGCGTGCTGTGAGAAGGTTGCCGAGGCTGGCCGCCGTCAGGCCCTTGCCCAATGAAGAGACGACACCACCGGTGACGAAGATCTGCTTGACAGTCTTGTCGGGTTGCATGTCGCCTGAAAGGTCCGCGTTTATTTTATCCACCACGGGCTTCAATGCTATCAGTTGATTTCGACGCGATGCGCGAGCGCGATCAGCTCGCGGGCGTGTTCGAGCCCGCTCTGGGAATCGGGCAGGCCTGAGAGCAATCGCGCCATTTCAGCGACGCGTTCCTCGCCCAGCAGCTGGCGCACGCTCGACGCGGTCACGGAGCCGTCGCTGTCTTTCACCACGGACAGGTGGTTCCCGGCGAAGGCGGCGACCTGGGCGAGGTGGGTCACCACGATCACCTGCGCGGTTTCTGCGAGGCGGGCCAGCCGTCGGCCGATCTCGATGGCGGCCGCTCCGCCGACCCCGGCGTCGACCTCGTCGAAGACGAATGTCGGAACGGGATCGGTCGCGTTGATGACCACCTCGATGGCCAGCATCACGCGGGAGAGTTCGCCGCCGGATGCCCCGCGGCCGAGGGCACGGGGTTCCGCGCCCGCATGCGGTTGCAGCAGGATCTTCACAAGGTCACGGCCCGTCGCACTGAACTCGTCCCGGCTCTCGATCTGCACCAGCAGCGATGCGTCGGGCATGGCCAGGGCGGCCAGCTCAGCGGTCACCAGGGCGCCGAGGGACACTGCGGCGGCCACTCGGAGGGCGCTCACTCGGCCGGCGAGCGTGGTCACGAGCACGTGGTCGGCGCCGGCATCCGTCTGCAGCTGGTCGATGCGCTCGGAGTCCCCGTCCAGTTCGAGCAGGCGGATGCTGCCGCTGTCGAGGAACTCGATGGCCTCGTCGATCCCGCCGGCGTACTTGCGGGCCAGGGCACCGAGTTCGGCGCGGCGTTCCTGCACGATTTCGAGTTCCCGGGCGCCGTCCGCATCGACGCCGGCGAGGTAGGTGGACAACTGGGCTGCGATGTCGGCCACCACAAAGCCGGCGTTGGCGACGGCTTCCATCAACGGCGGCAGGGCAGCATCGTGCATGGCCACCCGGTCGAGGGCACGGCGGGCGCCTTCAAGCAGCGCCACCACGTCGGGGATATCGTCGGGATTCTCTTCTGCAGAGAGCAGTTCACGGGCCTGGGCCGCGGCGAGCCGGAGTTCTTCGAGGTTGCCGAGCCGTTCGGCCCGCTCGGCGAGTTCACTCTCTTCGCCTGCTTGCGGGGCGACGGTTTCGATCAGGGCGAGCGCCACCCTCAGGTCTTCCGCCTCGCGTTCGCGCAGGTCGTGTTCGGTCGTCAGCCGGTCGAGCTCGACCTGGTTGACCTGCCACCGGTGGAAAGCGTGCTGGTAGAGACCAAGCACCTCGGCGAGGTCGGGCCCGGCGAAGCGATCGAGGGCGTCACGCTGGGCGCCGGCCGATCGCAAACGCACCTGATCGGATTGACCGTGCACCACGACGAGGGCGCTGCGCAGGTCGCTGAGCACTCCGGCGGGGGCGCTCCGACCGCCGACGACAGCGCGGCTGCGTCCTTCTGAGGACACGGTGCGGCCGAGGATCAGTTCGGGTCCGTCGAGGTCTCCCCCGGCCTCCCGCACCCGTTCGGCGACAGGTCCGTCCGTGTCGATGACCCAGCGTCCTTCGACCGAGCTCTGCGGCTGGCCCTGGCGCACGGTTCCGGCATCCGCCCGGTCGCCGAGCAGCAAGCCGAGCGCGGTGACCACCATGGTCTTCCCGGCTCCGGTCTCGCCGGTGACCGCGGTGAACCCGGGGCCGAGCGGCAGCGTCGCCTCGGCGATGACGCCGAGGTCGCGGATGACAAGTTCCTCGATCATGCGGCGTCCTCACTCACGACCGACGGGACCCCGCCAGCCCGTCACGGGCAGATTGAATTTGTTGACCAGGCGGTCGGTGAAGATGCCACTGTGCAGCCGGGCCAGCCGCACCGGAACCGGCGACCGACGCACGATCACCCTCGCCCCCGGCGGCAGGTCGAACGAGCGCCTCCCGTCGGAGCACAGCGTCGCTGACACTCCGGTGCGGGCCAGCACCTCGATCGCCATCGAGGAGTCTGGTCCGACGACGAGCGGCCGGGCGAAAAGGGCGTGTGCGCTCAGCGGCACCAGCAGCAGGGCCTCCACGCCGGGCCACACGATCGGTCCGCCGGCCGAAAAGGAATAGGCGGTGGACCCGGTAGGTGTGGACATCACCACGCCGTCGCAGCCGAAGGACGAGAGCGGGCGACCGTCAACCTCAACGACGACCTCGATCATGCGTTTACGGCTGGCCTTCTCGACGGTGACCTCATTGAGCGCCCACGTTTCGTAGACAACCTCATCGAGCACCTTCACCCGAACGCCCAGGCTCATGCGCTCTTCGACCGCATAGTCGCGGTGCAGGGCCCGGCGCACGGCAGAACCGAGATCGTCGCGTTCGCTTTCGGCGAGGAAGCCGACATGGCCGAGGTTGATGCCGAGAAGGGGTGCGGAACATCCGCGTACCAGTTCGGCGGCGCGAAGAATGGTGCCGTCGCCGCCGAGCACGATGACCAGCTCGAGCTCCGCCGGCTGCACCGTCTCGCCCAGGGTGACCAGTCGACCGGCCAGGTCGGGTTCAGCGGCGATGACATCGTCCCGCTCGCCTTGTGCGAGTACCGGGATGGCTCCGGCCGCGATCAGCTGTCCGGCCACGGTGACGGCCGCCTCGAGCGAATCGGCGCGACCGGTGTGCGCCACGATCAGGATGTGCCGGGGCAGGGTGTTCATCACTAGGCTCCCACCACGGCTTCGATGCGTTCCATCCACTCCGTCGGACTCGACCCGACGCCGGCATTCATCCAGCACAGGTATTCGTGGTTTCCGGCCGCGCCGGCGATGGGCGATGCGATGAGCCCGTTCGTGCGCAGGCCCAGGTCCCAGCCAGCCCAGAGCACACCGGCAACGGCGTCCGAGCGCAGACCGGCGTTGTGTACGACACCCTCACGGATGCCGCCACGTCCCACCTCGAACTGCGGCTTGATCAGCAGCACGAAGTCGGCGCCGTCAGCGGCCGTGGCCAGCAGGGCCGGCAGCACCGTCGTCAGCGAGATGAAGGAGAGGTCCGCCACCACGAGGTCGGCCCTGGTGGTGACACCGGATTCAGCGGCGAGTTTCTCAGCGCTCGAGTACCGGAGGTTGAACCCTTCCACCAGGGTGAGGCGTGGCTCCTTGCTGAGCGAGGGCGCCAATTGTCCGTGGCCCACATCGACGGCCACCACGTGCGCGGCGCCGCGTTCAAGCACGACCTGGCTGAATCCGCCGGTGGAAGCACCGGCATCAAGTACAGTGCGTCCGCTGACGGGAATCTGGAAAGCGTCGAGAGCGGCGATCAGCTTATGCGCCCCGCGGCTCACATAATGGTCAGTCGTGGCTACCGCGAGGACCGCGCTTTCGCCTACCCGGTGGGAAGCCTTCACGACCGGCACACCGTCAACGGTCACGAGTCCACCAGAAATCAGCTTGGCGGCGACCGTGCGTGAGCGCACCAGACCGCGCTCGGTCAGCGCTGCATCGAGGCGCAGCAGTTCCGGCGGCGCGATCGCATGTTCGGCTGCCTCGGCGAGTTCCTCGTCAGTGAGCGGGGCGTTGTCGGCCTCGGACAGGCCGATGTTGGCCATCCGTTCTTCGTTCGAGCGGTAGCCGCTCATACCGTTGCTCATGAGTCAGCTCCCGCGTGCTGGTCAGCGCCCTCAAGGCGGGCCTGCAGTTCATCGTGCAGTTGCACGAAGGCGTCGGCCCGGGCCTCGAGGGCTTGTTCGTTGATCACGGACAGACGTGAACCGAGCACGGTCACGTCTTCTCCGTCAGAATTACTTGGCAGGGAAGTCACCCTTCTAGGCTACTGCGCAACGTACAGTCGCTCGGGAACCTCGAGGCCGTAAATCGGCCTGCCGGAATTCCAGATCACGGCACAGGCCGCGCGCAGCAGGTTGATGCCGTTGTCGCCCTCTTTCGTGATCTCCACCACGTTCCCGCGAATGCTCACGCTCGCGCCAGCGACCGTGGCCGTGGCGCCGTCCTTGGAGAACACCGTCGCCGGGTACGGCTCGTGGAGCTGACGAAGATCGGTGAGCAGGTAGGTCGGCCGGGAGTCGGCATCCGCAGCGAGAGCCTGCTTAGCCTTGTCGATGCCGGTGAGCACCAGCGCCGAGGGGATGCCGGCCCTGTTGGCTCCGAGGATATCGGTGTCGATCCGGTCGCCGATGAACAGAGCACGTTCAGCGCCGAAGCGCTTGAC
>Ga0209023_10007605_pt1 | contig 11050 bp, 7 predicted proteins | sample LakOneMetagenome_FD_187468 | JGI IMG/M metagenome (GOLD analysis project Ga0209023, IMG submission 187468) | Freshwater and sediment microbial communities from Lake Erie, Canada (SPAdes) (version 2) | ecosystem: Environmental > Aquatic > Freshwater > Lentic | place: Lake Erie, Canada | collected...
CGGGTCGGCGGGAAATTGTGCTCGACCCGGCAGAGAATCTGCCGGGTCGGCGAAAAGTGGGTGACGTGGGTGGGGAGCGGTCCGTAGCCTGGAGACGTTATGTGGACCGAGCGCTGACCTGACCCACGCCCGAGGCCGACGGCCCGGTGGGTCCCACCCGTCCCCGGGGGTCCGCGCATGTCCCATCCGTCGTACGGCGTCTCCGACGCACTCACTCCCGTCGTCGTCCGCGACCTGACCGTCGCGTTCCGCGACCGGACCGCGGTCGCGGGGTTCGACCTGGTGGCCCAGCCCGGCCGCCGGATCGGGCTGGTCGGTGAGAACGGCGCCGGCAAGTCCACGGTGCTGCGCGCCATCGCCGGCACCCTGCCTCGCCTGGCCCGCGTCACCGGCACGATCGATGCCCCCGAGGACGTGGCGCTGCTGGCCCAGGAGCCTCCGTTCAGCGATGACGACACCGTGGGCGGGGTCCTGGACGCGACGCTGATGCCGCTGCGTCGCGCAGTGGCCGAGGTCGAGCGCCTGGCGGCGACGCTGGACGACGACGCAGGCCACGACGCCTATGCCCGCGCCCTCGAGCTCGCCGTCGCGCACGACGCCTGGGATGCCGACCGACGGGCTGCCGTGGCCGCGGACCGGCTCGGACTGGGCGCGCTGGACCCCGAGCGTCGGATCGGCACGCTCTCGGGCGGCCAGCGGACTCGCTTGGCGCTGGCGACGCTGATGACGACCCGACCGACCGCACTGCTGCTCGACGAGCCCACCAACCACCTCGACGACGACGCCATCGAGGTGCTGACCGGGTTCCTGCTGGACCTGCCCGGGGTCGTGCTGCTGGCCAGCCACGACCGCGTGCTCCTCGATGAGGTCTGCACCGACCTCGTGGACCTCGACCCGTCCGAGCTCGGCACGGACGGCCAGGGAGGCAACCGCTTCGGCGGTGGCTGGACGGCCTACCAGGAGCACCGCGAGGCCACTCGGCGCCGCTGGGAGGAGACGTACGCCGACCAGCAGGACCGCATCTCAGCCCTCCGGGCAGCGACCCGGATCGGCACGTCCGCGATCGCCCACAACCGGGGGCCTCGCGACAACGACAGGTTCATCTACCAGGCCAAGGGCGCAGCGGTGGAGCGCACCCTTGCCCGACGCAAGAAGGACGCCCAGCGCCGGCTCGAGGACGCCGAGCGGGACCAGGTCCGCAAGCCGCCCGCTCCTCTCGTCTTCGGCGGCGAGCTGACCGGCGGCGAGCTGACCGGCGGCGGGAACGGCGGCCGGGTCGCCCTGGTCCGGGATCTGGAGGTGCCCGGCCGGCTGCACCTGGCGCGTCTCGACTTCCATGCGGGGGAGCATCTCCTGGTGAGCGGGACCAACGGGTCGGGCAAGTCGACGTTGCTCGGGGTGCTGTCGGGTCGCCTCCGGGACTGGGCGGGCACGGTCCAGGTCTCGGCGCGACGGGTCGCCGAGCTCGAGCAGGACGCCGTCTTCGCCGACCCATCGCGGTCCGCCGAGGCGTCGTACCGCCTCGCCCTGGGCGAGGACGCCGCCCAGGAACGCCCGCTCCGCGAGCTCGGGCTCCTCCACCCGCGCGACCTGCGCAAACCCGTCGGGCTGCTCTCGGTCGGTCAGCGGCGGCGACTGGCCCTGGCCATCGCCATCGCGGAAGGGCCGGACCTTCTCCTGCTCGACGAGCCCACGAACCACCTCAGCCTCGCGCTGGCTGGCGAGCTCGAGGAGGCGCTCCAGCGCAGCGCGGGCACGATCGTCGTCGCCACCCACGACCGCTGGCTGCGCCGCCGGTGGTCAGGCGCCGAGCTCCGCCTCCGGTCACTGTGAGGACGTCATAGGAAGTGGTCGCTGGGGCAGCCGATTCGTATGACGTTGCCCGAGGACGTCATACGAGGTGGTCGCCAGGGCAGCCGATTCGTATGACGTCCCAGCCGCTGGCGATGCGGCCGGGTGGCCGGGGAAGCTGGCTAGCGGTACCACCGCTTGTACATCGTCCGGCGGAAGATCCAGCCGCCGAGGGCGCCGAGCCACCGGAGGATCGGGCGCATGTGCTTGTTGTCGATCAGCTCGATGAGGTTGCCGTCGGGGTCCTTGACGAAGAAGAACGTGTGCCCCTTGGGCGACTGGAGCGGGGGAGCGACGATCTCGACGCCCTTCTCGAGGCACCACACGTGCCAGCGGTCGGTGCCGCGCACGTTGAGCGAGAAGTGGGTGATCCCCTGGCAGTTCCAGACGACCTCCTCGGCCGGCAGACCGGGCGTGAACTCGAACAGCTCCGCGACCGCGCCACCGGGGAACCGGATCCAGCCGATCTTGAGCGACGGGTCGGGGTCGTCGATGCCGAAGAAGCCTTGGAGCCGCTCGCGGGGGTGCTCGGTGGTCACGCCGACGAGGGTGGCCCCGAAGACCTCGTCATAGAAGCGGATCGAGCGGTTGAAGTCGGCGACGGTGAGCGCGACGTGGCTGAACGAGACGGCCTTCATGTGAGGTCCCCCTGGGAGGTGTCAGTCGGGTCGGCGGGACGGTCCCAGCCGAACCGCTCCTGAAGGTGCTCGGCGACGCGCAGCGCCTGCGCGATGACGGTCAGGCCGGGGTTGACCGCGGCGGAGGAGGGGAAGAACGACGCGTCGACGACATAGAGGTTGTCGAGGTCGTGGGTGCGGCAGAACGGGTCCAGCACCGACGTGCGCGGGTCGTCGCCGAAGACGGCGGTTCCGCACTGGTGGGTGGTGTTCTCGTTCTTGAACATGTGGGTGATGACCTTCCAGTAGCCCAGCCGCTTGAACAGCCGCACCGACTCGCGGACGAGCTCGGTGTGCGGTCCCATGCTGTTGCCCTGGTAGTCGAGCCGGATCCGGCCCTCCCGGGTCACGGTCACCCGGTTGGCCGGGTCGGGCAGGTCCTCGGTCATCGCCAGCCAGTCGACCCCACGCCGTACGAAGGCGTCGGCCAGCTTGAGCGGGGCGTACGGCGCCGCGGCCTTGACGATCGGCGCGTGGGCGCGGCCCTGCGACTGGATGTTGCCGAGGGGATAGAACCGGCCCTTGGTGGGGCGGTAGAAGTCGTTGATCCCGACCGTCTTCTGGAAGACGGTCTCGTTGACCTTGAACGGGTGGAAGGCCTCCATCATCGTCGCGTGGTGCGCCATGAAGCGGCGCCCGACGAGACCGGAGCTGTTGCCGAGACCCTCCGGGTGCTCGGCGGTCGCGCTGCGCAGGAGCAGCGCCGCCGAGTTGACCGCCCCGGCGGACAGCACCACGACGCCGGCGCGGACGGTGACCAGCTCGCCATCCCGGCGTACGACGACGCCGGTGGCACGCCGCCCCGAGCCGTCCGTGAGGACCGACTCGACGCGGCTGTGGGTCCACAGGGTGATGTTGTCGGCCTCGAGCGCCGGGGTCATGGCGACCGTGTCGGCGTCGGCCTTGCCGCGCACGAGGCACGGGAAGGAGTTGCAGGTGTTGCAGAGGATGCAGCCGCCGGCCCCGCCGGGGTTGATCAGGCCGAGGGGGAGGTAGGACGGCGTGACACCCTCCTCGCGCAGCTGGTCGACGACCGCCTGGATCGGCGGCTCGTGGGGCACGGCCGGGAAGGGGAACGGCTTGCGGTCGGGGTCGGTGGGGTCGCTGCCGACCTCGCCGTGCACCTGGTAGATCTCCTCGGCGCGGTCATAGAAGGGCGCCAGCGTCTGGTAGTCGATCGGCCAGGCGGGGGAGACCCCGTCGACGTGCGCGACCTCGGTGAAGTCCTCCTCGCGGAGGCGGTAGAGGACGGCACCCCAGAACTTCGTGTTGCCGCCGACGAGGTAGTGCATGAACGGCTGGAAGTCCTCGCCCCGCCGGTTGATCCACGTCTCGCTCTCGCGGTAGCGCTGCTTGCGCCAGACCTCGGTGGGGTCCCAGTTCTCCTTCTCCTGGGGCAGCCAGCCGCCGCGCTCGATGACGAGGACCGACGCGTCGGAGCCGGCCAGCGCGCGGGCCAGCGTCCCGCCGCCCGCACCACTGCCGACGACGACGACGTCCACCACGGTCTCAGCCACCACGCACCTGCTCCATCAGGCGATGGTCCTCCAGCGCTCGCTCGAGGTTCATCTCGGGGGTCCCCCCGGACCGGATCGCGGCCACGAAGTCGGCGTACATCGCCTGGTAGCCGCGGATGTCCCGCACGCCGGGGAGGACGACCCGGGGGCGGCCACGGCCGCGCACGAGCACGGCGGCGCCGTTGGACTCGAAGGTGATCACGCCCTCGCGGCCATAGAGCTTGGAGGTGCGCAGCCCGCGGAGCAGCGACGGGATCTCGCGGGAGTAGAACAGGGCGCCGGTGGCGCCGTTGTCATAGGCGAAGGCGACGAGCATGCTGCGGGCGCGACGGTCGCCCGTCGTCGGCGTCGCCTCGGGGGTGGGGCGGAAGCCGCGGATCTCGGTGATGCGTGGCCCCAGGCTGCCCGCGAGGTGCAGCCAGTGGATGCCCTCCTCGAAGAAGGCGTCCCCGCCGGCCATGGCCTCGTCGTTGCGCCAGTCGTCGGCGGTCTTGGGCTTGTCGGCGACGGTCGTGAAGTGGGCCATCACCAGGTCGCCGATGACTCCCTCGGCGAGCAGCCCGCGCAGGGTGACGGCGAGCGGCTTGTAGTGGTCGTTCTCCCCGACGACGACCACCGTGCCGGCCGCGTCACGCGCCCGCCGCACGGTCTCGAAGTCGGCGGCGGCCGGGAAGGCGGGCTTCTCGACGAGGACGTGCTTGCCGGCCGCGAGGGCGGCCAGCGTCAGGTCGAGGTGGTACGCCGGAGGCACGGCCACGACGACCGCGTCGACGTCGGGGTCGGCGATCGCGGCCTCGTAGGACCCGAAGGCGCGGGCCCCGTCGAAGCGCGACCGGAACTCCTCGGCCTTGCCGAGGTCGCGGCTGGCATAGCTGCGTCGGACGCCCGGAAGCGAGCGCAGGTGACGGCTGTGCACCCCGGTGATGAAGCCGCATCCGAGGAAGGCGACATGCGTCGTCGTCCTCTCCTCCCGCCCCACGCTGGGAACCTATCACCGGCGCGGGTCACGCCCCGGCGTGCACGCGGCACCTACAGTGAGCCCGTGACCTGGCTGGCCATCGTTCTGGCGCTGGGCAGCGCCGCAGCGGCCGGCCTGTCCACGTCGGTGCAGCACCACGCGGCGGAGAACGCCCCGCGTGGTCGTGGCGTGCTCGGCCTCATGAAGCACCTCGCCGGCCGGCCCTGGTGGCTGTTCGGCCAGGCGCTGGGCCTGGTCACGGTGGCCTTCCACGCCGCTGCCCTGCACTACGGCCCGCTGGCCCTGGTCCAGCCGATCGTGATCACCGGCATCGTCTTCGCGGTCCCGATCCGCGCCGCGCTCTCCCGCACGCTCCCGCCGTGGGCGGAGATGCAGTGGGTGGTGGTGACCGCGGTGGGGCTGGCGATCTTCCTGGTCGCCTCGGCGCCCCAGGAGAGCCAGGTCGCCTCGCGCGAGCGGCTCCAGATCATGCTGACCGCGATCGTGGCCCTGGTCGCCTATGTCGGCATCTTCGCGTCACGGCGGATCACCAACGGCCAGTACAAGGCGTTCACGCTCGGCGCCGCCGCGGGTCTCCTGTTCGGCCTCGTGGCGGTGACCCTCAAGGTCACGGTCCACGACCTGGCCAACGACGGGCTCTCCGGCATGGCGACCTCGTGGGCCACCTATGCGCTCGTGATCGTCGGCCTGAGCGGCGTCGCGACCAACCAGCTCGCCTACCACGAGGCGCGGCTGTCGGCGTCGATGCCGGTCCTCAACATCGTCGACGTGCTGCTCGCCCTGGCCTTCGGCTACGTCGTCTTCCAGGAGATCCCGCGGCACACCCCGTTGGCCCTGGCCGCACAGCTGGTCTCGCTCGGCGCGATCTTGGTGGGCCTGTGGAAGCTGGCCTTCTTCGAGGAGATCCACCAGCACGAGGACCAGGCCGCCGAGGCGTCGGCGTCCGACCAGCGAGCCGGGTGAGTGGCGTCCTGGCCCGCTGATAGGGTCGGGACCGCTCGAACATCCTTTAACGATCCGTCCCGTGAGGCGGAGAAGGAGGTACGGCGTGCCCGCGCATGCCCTGGGTCGCAAGCCGGCCCTGCTCGTCCTCGAGGACGGGCGCACATTCCGTGGTGAGGCCTATGGCGCGGAGGGTGAGACCTTCGGCGAGGCCGTCTTCGCAACCGGGATGACCGGCTACCAGGAGACCCTGACCGACCCGTCCTACCACCGCCAGGTCGTCGTCATGACGGCTCCCCACATCGGCAACACCGGGATGAACGACGAGGATCCCGAGTCCGCCAGGATCTGGGTCGCCGGCTACGTCGTACGCGACCCCGCCAGGGTGTCGTCCAACTGGCGCGCCCGCCGCACCCTCGATGACGAGCTGCGCGACCAGGGCGTCGTCGGCATCTCCGGTGTCGACACCCGCGCCCTGACCCGCCACCTGCGCGAGCGCGGGGCGATGCGGGTCGGCATCTCCTCGACCGAGGCCAGCCCCGAGGCCCTGCTGGGCCGGGTGCGCGAGTCGGCCGAGATGGCCGGCTGCAACCTCTCCGACGAGGTCTCGACCACCGACCCCTACGTCGTCGCCGCCCAGGGCGACAAGCGGTTCACCGTCGCGGCGCTCGACCTCGGCATCAAGTCCAACACCCCGCGGATGATGTCCGAGCGGGGCATCGAGGTCCACGTCCTGCCGGCGACCTCGACCATCGACGACGTGCTCGCGGTGCGGCCCGACGGGCTGTTCTTCTCCAACGGACCTGGTGACCCGGCCGCCACGATCGGCCAGATCGAGCTCTTGCGGGGTGCCCTCGAGCGTGGGCTGCCCTACTTCGGGATCTGCTTCGGCAACCAGCTCTTCGGCCGCGCCCTCGGGCTCGGCACCTACAAGCTCAAGTACGGCCACCGCGGCATCAACCAGCCGGTCATGGACAAGACGACCGGCAAGGTGGAGGTGACCGCCCACAACCACGGCTTCGCGGTCTGCTGGCCCGACGGCGTGGGGCTCGACCAGGCCGTCGACACCCCCTACGGCCAGGCCCGCGTCTCCCACGTCAACCTCAACGACGACGTGGTCGAGGGCCTCGAGCTGCGCACCGACGACGGCCGGCTCACGGCGTTCTCCGTGCAATACCACCCCGAGGCGGCCGCCGGACCCCACGACGCCGCCTACCTGTTCGACCGGTTCTGCGAGCTGATGTCCCTCGGTGTCGAGACGGGCGCCAGCGCGCCCTCCTCAGCCAGCGGGCACGGGGGGGAGGCCTGATGCCCAAGCGCACCGACATCTCGAGCGTGATGGTGATCGGGTCCGGCCCGATCGTGATCGGGCAGGCCTGCGAGTTCGACTACTCCGGGACGCAGGCGTGCCGCGTCCTCAAGGCCGAGGGCCTGCGCGTCGTCCTGGTCAACTCCAACCCGGCGACGATCATGACCGACCCCGAGTTCGCCGACGCCACCTATATCGAGCCGATCACGCCGGAGTTCGTCGAGAAGGTCATCGAGCAGGAGTTCAACTCGGGGCGGCCGGTCGATTGCTTGCTCGCGACGCTGGGCGGGCAGACGGCGCTCAACACGGCGATGGCGCTGGCCGAGCGCGGCGTGCTCGACAAGTACGGCGTGGAGCTGATCGGCGCCTCGATCGAGGCGATCGAGCGCGGCGAGAACCGCGAGTCCTTCAAGCGGATCGTCGAGGACCTCGGCGGCGAGGTGGCCACCAGCATCATCTGCAACGCCGCCGACCAGCCCGCCGGCACTCCCAAGCACGAGCTCGAGCGGATCGCCCTGGAGCGCACGCTCGCGGCGGCCGGTGAGCTCGGCTTCCCGGTCGTCATCCGTCCCTCGTTCACGATGGGCGGCTCCGGCTCCGGCATGGCCTTCAACGAGGACGACCTGCGCAAGATCGCCGGCTCCGGCCTGGCCGCCAGCCCGACCACCGAGGTGCTCCTGGAGGAGTCGATCCTCGGCTGGAAGGAGTACGAGCTGGAGGTCATGCGCGACAAGGCCGACAACGTCGTGATCATCTGCTCGATCGAGAACCTCGACCCGATGGGCGTGCACACCGGCGACTCGATCACGGTGGCACCGGCGATGACGCTGACCGACCGCGAGTACCAGCACCTGCGCGACCTCTCCATCGGCATCATCCGCGCGGTGGGGGTCGACACGGGCGGCTGCAACATCCAGTTCGCGGTCAACCCCGCCGACGGCCGGGTGGTCGTCATCGAGATGAACCCCCGGGTGTCGCGCTCCTCCGCGCTGGCCTCCAAGGCGACCGGCTTCCCGATCGCCAAGATCGCCGCCAAGGTGGCCATCGGCTACACCCTCGACGAGATCCCCAACGACATCACCCAGGAGACGCCGGCGAGCTTCGAGCCGACGCTCGACTACGTGGTCGTGAAGGTGCCGCGGTTCGCGTTCGAGAAGTTCCCGGGCGCCGACCCGCGGCTCACGACCCACATGAAGTCGGTCGGCGAGGCGATGGCGATCGGGCGCAACTTCACCGAGGCCCTCCAGAAGGCGCTGCGCTCCCTGGAGAACCGCGACGCGCCGTTCGACTGGAGCCACCAGCACGTCGAGCTCGACAAGAGCCGGCTGCTGGAGGAGATCCAGACGCCCTTCGACGGTCGGCTGCGGGTGGTCATGGACGCCATCCGCGCCGAGGCCACGGCGGAGGAGATCCACGACGCCACCGGCATCGACCCGTGGTTCGTCGACCAGCTCTGCCTGATCAACGAGGTCGCCCAGCAGGTCATCGACGCCCCCGAGCTGAGCCCCGGCCTGCTCAGGCTGGCCAAGCGGCACGGCTTCTCCGACGCCCAGCTCGGCAAGCTCCGCAACATGCCGGAGCCGGTGGTCCGTGGCGTTCGCCACGCACTCGGCGTACGCCCGGTGTTCAAGACCGTCGACACCTGCTCGGCGGAGTTCGCCGCCAGCACGCCCTACCACTACTCCTCCTACGACGAGGAGACCGAGGTGGCACCCCGCGAGCGCGAGGCCGTCATCATCCTGGGCTCGGGTCCCAACCGGATCGGGCAGGGCATCGAGTTCGACTACTCCTGCGTGCACGCGTCGATGGCGCTGTCGGAGCGGGGCTACGAGACCGTCATGGTCAACTGCAACCCCGAGACGGTCTCGACCGACTACGACACCTCCGACCGGCTCTACTTCGAGCCGCTGACCCTCGAGGACGTCCTCGAGATCGTCGCGGCCGAGCAGGCGGCCGGCCCGGTGGCGGGCGTCATCTGCCAGCTGGGCGGCCAGACGCCGCTCGGCCTCGCCCAGGGCCTCGAGGACGCCGGCGTGCCCATCGTCGGCACGACGCCCGAGGCGATCCACCTCGCCGAGGAGCGCGGCGCCTTCGGGCGCGTGCTCGCCGACGCGGGGCTGCCCGCGCCCAAGCACGGCATGGCGTCGTCCTATGCCGAGGCCCAGCGCATCGCCGCCGAGATCGGCTATCCCGTGCTCGTCCGGCCCTCCTACGTCCTGGGCGGCCGCGGCATGGAGATCGTCTATGACGACCAGTCGCTGCGCGGCTACATCGAGCGGGCCACCGCGATCTCGCCGGAGCACCCGGTCCTGGTCGACCGCTTCATCGACGACGCGGTCGAGATCGACGTGGACGCGCTCTACGACGGCGAGGACCTCTACCTCGGCGGCGTCATGGAGCACATCGAGGAGGCCGGCATCCACTCCGGCGACTCGGCGTGCGCGCTCCCGCCGATCACCCTCGGGGCCGCCGAGATCGCCCGGATCCGCGTGGCGACCGAGGCGATCGCGCGCGGTGTCGGCGTACTCGGTCTGCTCAACATCCAGTTCGCGCTCGGCTCCGACGTCCTCTATGTCCTCGAGGCCAACCCGCGCGCCTCCCGCACGGTCCCGTTCGTCTCCAAGGCCACCGCGGTGCCGCTGGCCAAGGCCGCGGCCCGCGTGATGATGGGTGAGTCGATCGCGTCGCTGCGGGCCGAGGGCCTGCTGCGCCGCGACGGCGACGGCGGCAACCCCCCCGCCGACGCCCCCATCGCGGTCAAGGAGGCCGTGATGCCGTTCAACCGGTTCAAGACCCCGGACGGCAAGACCGTCGACACGGTGCTCGGCCCCGAGATGCGGTCCACGGGCGAGGTGATGGGCTTCGACGCGATGTTCGGCACGGCGTTCGCCAAGTCCCAGACCGCGGCCTACGGGTCGCTGCCGACCTCCGGCCGGGTGTTCGTGTCGATGGCCAACCGCGACAAGCGCACGATGATCTTCCCGATCAAGCGGCTGGCCGACCTCGGCTTCGAGGTGCTGGCCACCCAGGGCACCGCCGAGGTGCTGCGGCGCAACGGCATCCCGGCGACCGTCGTCCGCAAGCACTTCGAGGGCGTCGGTCCTGAGGGCGAGCCGACGACGATCGAGCTGATCTCGCGGGGCGAGGTCGACCTGATCGTCAACACGCCACACGGCGCCGCCTCGGGCGGGTCGGCGCGCATCGACGGCTACGAGATCCGGACCGCCGCGGTCATGAACAACGTCCCGTGCATCACGACGGTCCAGGGCCTCGGGGCCGCAGTTCAGGGCATCGAGGCGCTCCTCGCCGGCGACATCGGGGTCCGCTCCCTCCAGGAGTGGGCGAGCACGGTCCGACCGGCAGAGTCCCAGGACCCCGCGTGACGGCCTACCGGCTGCTGTTCGACCACGTCCTCACCCGGATCGACCCCGAGACGGCCCACGAGCGCTCCTTCCGGGCGCTCCGGGCGGCGGGGCCGCTGCTCGGGCGGGCGGGGTTCCCTGCGGTGCGCGACGGCGCTCCCGTCGAGGCGCTGGGGCTGCGGTTCCCGCACCCACTCGGGCTCGCGGCCGGCTTCGACAAGAACGCTCGCGGCATCGACGCACTGGCGGCGATGGGCTTCGGGCACGTCGAGATCGGCACCGTCACCGGGGAGGCACAGCCCGGCAACCCGACCCCGAGGCTGTTCCGGCTCCCGGCGGACCGGGCCGTGGTCAACCGCATGGGCTTCAACAACGACGGCGCCGAGGCGGTCGCGCGTCGGCTCGCCGACCGG
>Ga0209023_10007606_pt1 | contig 11048 bp, 6 predicted proteins | sample LakOneMetagenome_FD_187468 | JGI IMG/M metagenome (GOLD analysis project Ga0209023, IMG submission 187468) | Freshwater and sediment microbial communities from Lake Erie, Canada (SPAdes) (version 2) | ecosystem: Environmental > Aquatic > Freshwater > Lentic | place: Lake Erie, Canada | collected...
CATTCGATTATTTTTAAATCGACGAAAGCGCATTTGAATCAATGGACTCAAAGAAAAGAAACTCATATTGATCGTCGCTCAAAATCCAATCGAGGATCAATCAAACGATATAAAATATCGCTCATCAAACGCAGTAACATCCCAACTAAAGTATACAAAAACAAAGTGCCAAAAATCAGAGGATAATCACGCTGTTGAATGGCCTCAAAACCCAATAAACCAATGCCATTGAGATTAAATACAATTTCAATCAAAAAATTCCCAACCAAAAAAACGGCTAGTAATGCTTCAGGTAAACCAGCAATCACCGTCAAAATCGCATTTTTAAAGACATGCCGATACAGTACACGATGGTTGGTTAAACCTCGCGCTCGCGCGCCAAGAACATACGGTTTATGAAGTTCCTCTAAAAATGAAAATTTAGTTAAATAAGTTAATTTGGCAAAACCACCTACTGTCATCGCAATTAAAGGTAGCGTCATATGCCATAGATAATCTTTTATTTTTTCAAATAAACTCAGTTGATCAAAATTATCTGAAACCAATCCCTGCAAAGGAAACCATTTAAAAAATGTCCCACCCGCAAAAAAAACGATTAATAAAATAGCAAAAATAAAAACGGGAACAGCATAACCTGCCACTAAAAAAAAAGCCGTCCAACGATCAAACGACTCGCCATGCTGTACGGCTTTTTTAATACCTAACGGAATTGAAATTAGATAAATCAGTAATGTTCCCCACAACCCCAAAGAAAGTGTTACAGGTAACCTTTCTTTCATTAGCTCAAGGACTGGCTTTCCTTTAAAAAAACTTGTCCCAAAATCAAAATGTACGTAACTTTTTAACATCATCCAAAAACGCTCTGGCGCAGGATGGTCAAAACCATATTGTTGTTTGATCTGAACAAGTATCTCTGGCGAAATCCCGCGCGCTCCAGCATAAGTCGTATGATCACGATCCGTACGAATATCTAAACCACCCACACTACCCAATTCACGAATACCACCAAACTTGGCCTGCTCTATCGCTTGCTCAACTGGGCCACCTGGTGCAATTTGAATCACCATAAAATTAATCAGGAGAATAAGAAACAACGTTGGAATAATTAAAATCAGTCTTTTTATAATATAAGCCAGCATATTATTGATGACCTATAAATTGATAAATCTGCTTTGCTTTAGATGAGTCAATCCACCAATAATCTATACCCAAATCATAATTTGGTGTCATATTCGGATGGCGATATTGATTCCAATACATCACTCGATTTCCCACCAGTCCATACAGTGGAACCATGTAATATTCCGCTCGTAATATACGATCTAAAACATGAGTGATATAGATCACTGACTTTCTATCTTGTGCCTTATTTAGTGCAGTTAAAACCTGATCTATTGCTGGATTTTTAATTCCTGCTGTATTTAATCCACCCTGCTCATTTGCTGATTGACTTCCCCAATATCCTAGCTGTTCGTAATTCGGTGACAAAGTTTGAGGAAACTCATCAACGATCATGTCGTAATCAAAACGACGAACACGCTCAATATATTGCGGTGTATCGACCAAGCGAATCATCGCATTCACACCTAATCGCTTAAGATTACGAACATAAGGCAATAATACTCGCTGTAAATTTGCATCTTTGCACAAGATTTCAATCGAATATCCCTTGCCATGTGTATCAACCAATTGACCATTGGTATAGCGATAACCTGCATTTATGAGCAATTGCCGTGCTTTCAATAAATTATCACGATTAAAACCATCACCTTGACTACTTGGTGCAGACCAAGTGTGTAAAATTTCATCTAATTCATCTGGAGAAAACTGGGGAAATAAAGGCTTTAGATAAAGCATTTCCTCAGCAGAAGGCGTACCTTTGGCTTCCAATTCACTATTAAAAAAATAACTCTGCAATCGAGTATAACGATGATTTAGTATAGATTTATTCAACCACTCAAAATCAAATGCTTCCGTCAATCCTTTGCGCACACGGCGATCTTGGAATTTATCTTGACGCAGATTAAAAACCAAACCACTCATGGTGATGGGATTTTTATTGGGTATCGTTTCTTGGGTCACTAACTTTTGTTGCATCGCAGGGAAATGATCATGTTCTAGCCCATTTTGTGATGTTTTTTCAGCTCTAAATGTATATTGCCCCATCTTAAATCCCTGAAACGCGACTTCAGGATCACGATAATAAACATATTTAATGCGATCAAAATTATATTTACCTCGATTGACCATTAGATCTCGTGCCCAATAATCTGGATTGCGTTTATAGGTAATACTGCGACCAGCATCTATTTTATCCACCATATATGGGCCGCTACCCAATGGTGGGATCATAGACACCTGATTAAATGGACGATTTCTCCAATCTTGACGAGAAAAAATGGACATTTGTCCAACAGCTAAAGCAAGTTTAATATTAGATTTTGAGGTCGAATCAATCAGAGGTAATTTTTTAAAATCAAATCGAACCGTGTGCTGATCCAATGCTGTTATTTTTTGGATATTAGAATAATACATCCTTAGCCCAGGTGAACCCTGACTTAAAATCGTATGAAAGGTAAAAACCACATCATCTGCAGTCACAGGTTGATGATTTGAAAAATAGGCTTTGGGATTAAGATGAAAAATAATCCACGAAGAATCCTTTGGATCTCGCGTGATCTGGTCAGCTAATAAACCATAACTTACTGAAGGCTCATTTAAAGATGAACTCAATAGAGAATCAAAGAGATAAGCCGTGCCGTTGACAGGGGTTCCCGTATTAATAAGTGGATTTAGACTATCAAAAGTTCCCAATTCAAATGTCGAAAACTCACCGCCTTTAGGTGCATTAGGGTTACTGTAAGGCAAATATGACAATGAAGAAGATGATACCTGATCATCTAAGGTCAACATATTGGATGTGATTGGCGCAGCAAATACCGATGGCATCATCAGGATTTGAGTGCTCATTTGCAACGCAACAACCCAAATAAAACCTAGCCGCAAAGACCACAAAGTTCGCTGATTATCGCGAACTTCTTTGAAATCTCGTAAAGACAATAATTTCATGCTGCCCATCCGTGGACATTAGAAATCAACATCAACGATGCCTTTTTTTCTTCGATTTTTCTATATCAGGCACAGTAATCGTATCGCCAGCTTGGATTCGAGTATCTGAAGGAATACTATTTAGATCAGCCAAAGCGACTACCGTTAAACCATGTTTCGCAGCGATACGCGCTAGGGTCTCACCAGATTTTACAGTATAGTCTTTAGTTGCAGTTTTCTCTGAACTTACATCATTCGCTTGTTCTTCAGCTTTAGAACTACTATGTTTTGGGGATTTTTCTACCGCTGGAACACTTATAGTGTCACCTGCTTGTACTTCAAGGTTTGCTGGAATACCATTGAGTTTCGCTAAATCAGAGACACTTAATTTATAACGTGCCGCAATCTTGGCTAACGTGTCACCGCGTTTGATTTTGTAATCATCTGTTGGGACATTCGCCTGATTATTCGACTTATCATCCGTTTTGCTATTTGAATCTTTATCTTTGTTTGAAGCGGCATTGTCATCACGCTCAACCAAATTTAAACGTGCACCTTTAATCAGATTGCTGGTCACCTTAAGATCGTTGCGATCAGCAAGCTGACGGGTTGTTAAATTGAATTGAGCAGCAACATCGGTTAACGTATCCCCTGCTTGTACAACATAAGTCGTTGGAGCTACTTCAACTATCTTTTTTGCGCCATATAAATATAACGGTGTTCCTGTAATCAATGTCGCATTGGCATCCATCTGATTCCATTTTGCAATTTCGCGCCAATTTAAACCTGCTTTAGCCGCAACACTATTCAGAGTATCTCCTGCCTTAACCGTATAAATCGTACGAACGCCTTTTGGTTTAGCGGGTTCTTTCACATCTGCAACAATTTTAGTTTCGGCTGGAAGCAATTTATGTTCTTTGATATCAAAAGAAGTTGGGGTTTTAAGGTATGGCTGCTCGTAACTTAATTCTTTTGTCTGACCTTGTTTATCCAAAACAGTTTGCTGGGTCTGAATCGCAGTGAGAGGAATTTTTCCATCCAAAGGATCTGTTACGACTGTGTCAGCAGGTGCAATCGATTTAATCTCTGAAACCACCGCTGTCTTTTCTGTTGAGGTTAATACTGGAGTTGCTGAGGAATTTGTTGAACTTTTTTGATCAATGGTCATTGCTAATACTGGTGTGATATTAGGTGACTGCGCTGGTGCGACAACGATTGGAGATTGAGTGACTGGTGTGGTCAGCGCCGCAATATTTGGATTAGTTGTACTACTCAATACTGTTGCCGCAGGACGAGTAGTGATACTCATTGTTGTTGCCGTAGATTTTGTAATGACTGGTTGTACCGCCGCAACAGCAACTGAAGCTGCACTCGCCGTAGAGCTAACACCTGAATCAATATTCGCTACAGCTTTGGCTATTTTTGCCTGTGATGGAACGACCGCTTTATTCGCCATTGCAGCTAAAGCATTCGCATCTGTCGGGATACTTTGACTATTACGAACAGTAATGGATTGGGAAATGCTGCCGCTATTACTCGTGCTAGTGCTTCCTGAAGTTGTAGAACCCATGATCGCAGCCGCTCGCGAAGTCGTATCGCCTCCACCTGAACGTGTGATTGTCTGCGTAATCGTTTGGGTGATTGGCTGACTATTCATCGCCAAATATCCGCCATTACCACTCGTATAACCAAAGCGGCTGGAATCTACGATAGGTAAAGCTTTGAGCTTACTGTCTACAGACATCGCTAACGTATTAGGAATTAAGATACGAAACGGCGCAACTGGCGCAGTCACACCTTGCAAAAATGCAGGATTCAGCTCCAAAACTTCTTTGCTCGATAGGCCTGTAGCACGAACAACTTGCTCTAGATCAACTGGCCCTGGCATATTGACAATACGAAAATGCGGACGATTAGCAATTCTTGGCAACTGCACGCCGTACATTTCTGGATTCTTTATAATCTGCGCAACCGCAATAAAACGCGGTACATAATTCATCGTTTCTTGAGGTAATTTTAATGACCAATAATCTGTTGGCAAACCTTGTGCGATATTGCGATTAATTGCTTGTTGAACACGACCACCGCCCGCGTTATAAGCTGCAAGAGCAAGCTCCCAAGAACCAAACTGTTGGTATAGTCCGGTTAAAAAATCATATGCTGCACGGGTTGACTCCATGACATCACGACGACCGTCATAATATTGATCTTGGCGCAAACCGTAGAGACGACCTGTACTTGGAATAAATTGCCACATCCCTGCCGCAGAAGCATTACTACTCGCAAATGGATCATAGGAGCTTTCAATCACAGGCAACAACGCGAGCTCTGTCGGAATACCACGACGTTCTGCTTCGGTTACAGTGTAATAAATATATCGACTTGCACGCGCAGACAATCGATCTATATAAGGCTGGCGACTCACGAACCAATTTCGTTGTGCACTAATTCGAGGGTTGTCTACATCTAGATTCATTCGAAAGCCAACAGGAATACGTTTCCAAAGATTACCGTAACGCAATACTGCTAAACGATCACCTTCTACAGCTTCCATATCTGTCGCCTGAAGTAACTCCTCCATAGAATCTGCGCTTTCTAAATCTAAATCGTCTTGAACAACTTTACTTTTTTGTGATGAACCTATTTTTTTACCATGAACAACATGATTATTAGTTTGCACAGGCGTAGAGCTACAGCCTGCCATAATTGTTGCGATCGCAACGACCAACGCATGTGGAACGTAACGCGGAAACATTGGACGAGGTAAAACGCGATCACTCTCTGCAAGCTTTACATCGGTGCTGACTTGCGCAGGCAACAAAAACGATGACATCATGTACTTTTTTCCAATTCGGCGCATATAGACGCGCAATTGTAGACTGATACCACCTCCGCAACCAAGACCTCTGTATTGCTTGCTCGTAAGCGAATGTTGCTTTAACACACTAAATTACTATTTTTTACAGCATAGTCGCACACGCATCGGACTCAGAATACGGCATAATGACTCCGCATTTTGAACTCACCGCATTGGATATGATTATGAAACAGCCTATCACCACGCACTCTACTACCTTATATGTGGATGGTGCTTGTCGTGGCAACCCCGGTAAAGGTGGCTGGGGCGTTTATATCGAATATGCTGACAATCAAACCTCAGAATTTTGTGGTGGCGAACCACATACAACCAATAACCGCATGGAGCTCATGGCTGCCATCGAAGGATTAGCACGTACCGATGCCAATATTCCTGCAACGGTCTGGACTGACTCAAGTTATGTGCAAAAAGGAATCAGCGAATGGATTCACGGCTGGAAAAAGAAAAATTGGCGCAAAAGCGACGGCGGCGCAGTGGTCAATGCAGATCTTTGGCAAAAACTTGATCAGCTTAGCCAAAATCGAACCATCGATTGGCGCTGGATTAAAGGCCATGCTGGACACGCAGGGAATGAAAAAGCTGACCAACTCGCTAATCAAGGGTTAGAAACTCAAGGTGCTTCCGCAGCCTTTGCGACATCAAATAAACCACAAACTATCGCATCGATCATGACGCAATCAGATGAAACAGTGATTACTAAAGTCGCTAAAAAAAGTACAACTACGCCTTCTACCTCATTGATGGATTTGCTTTTACCTCCTGACGAGGATTTTGAAGCGAATCTTGAAGAGCCAGAATGGTTTGCTGCGGAAGATCAAGCCCAAAGTAAAAATCAGTTTGCGGTAAATGAAATGGATGACAGCACAGCCAACGAATTTCAATCGATCGAATCAGAAAATGAATCAAGTTCCACGAAAACTTCGGCTGACACAAATGAAATAAAAACAGCTCCGCAAGGCATTATTCGCACACATAACACGAAGCACTTAGATGCATTTACATCAAGTGGAAAACGCCAGCTCATCTTAGATACAGAAACAACAGGCTTTGATCCTAAAACAGGCGACCGTATTATTGAAATTGGTGTGATTGAACTGATTAATCGTAAACTGACTGGAAATTCACTGCACGTCTATCTAAATCCACAACGTCCCGTTGGCGATTCGCAAAACATCCATGGATTAAGTGATGAGTTCTTGAGCGACAAACCTTTATTTATCAGTATTGTCGATGAATTGGAACAATTCCTTCACGGCGCTGAAATCATTGCACATAACGCCAGCTTCGACATGAAATTTCTAGAAGCGGAACTAGAAATGGCTGGGCGTAGTCCACTCGCCGACAAAGTCACCGTCACCGATACACTTGCAATCGCTAAACGCAAACATCCAGGTCAAAAGAATAATTTGGACGCTCTAGCAAAACGCTACAATGTGAAAGAACGAGATCGAACATTTCACGGCGCATTGCTTGATGCTGAGATATTAGCTGACGTTTATTTACAATTAACAGGCGGTCAAGTCACGCTTGATATGGACAATAGCGAAGAAAACGATGTGACTGCTGCCCAGCGTAAATTAATTAAGCGAAGTTTGCCAGTTGTACAAGCAAGTGACTCTGAACTACAACTCCATCAAGAATGGTTACAAAAACTAGATGGTGGTAAAGGCGGTCCAGTATCCATCTGGCACAAATTACAGCAAGCAACGTCATAATCGATGACATACTAGAGATTCGACAACACTAATGAGATTATTTTAAAAACACTCTTGAATATCAAAAAGCTATCGATAGCTCATGATAATATTCAAGCAATAGTATGATGCTCAGCGAGCATCATAAGTGAATGAAAAACTATTCAATTTTTATAGTTTTTCTATATTGAGTTGTGCCGTTGATCGTGCCATGATTAGGCGGCAAAACGGAAAGCTATAAAGCAATACTGACAACGCAAGGAAAGGTATATGTCTGCATCAGATACAACTCAAAAAACTCAATCAATTCGTGACGGTCAGCATTTTGATATTTCTTCACTTTATATTGTGAAGTCGGAAATTGACGCCTCACTGACTCAAGTTGAAGCGGCTCTAAATCTATATATGGCTGATCAAAGCAATACCGTAGGGATTTTTGATTCGACTGAAGGCATGCAGCAAACCACTGGCGTGTTAAAACTTCTAAAAATGGATGGTGCTGTCGAATTATCTGACGCCATTCGCCTCATGCTTGTTCATATTTCCGAAAATCCAGATTCTACCGATGATAATCAGATTACTGCGCTCAGTGAAAGTCTGATGACACTGTCACGCTATCTTGAATTCGTGCTTTTACGTGAGACGCTATCTCCACAATTGCTCATCCCGATCACCAATACCATGAATCGTTTGCTAGGCAAACCGATTATCACTGAAGGTGGTTTTTTACTGCTTGATATCAATGATGGCTTGATTCAAAACAATATTTCTACGTTAGTCAAACCAGCACTTTCAACTGAAAAAACAAATGACAAAGACCGTAAGAACCTTCTTCGACTTTTCCAAACTGGTTTAAGTGGCATTCTGCAAAAGAAACCTCAAGCCAGTGATTTTGCTTATATGCAAAAAGCGGTTTCTCATATTGCTGAACGCGAACCACAAAGTGCTGAAGGACTCTACTGGCAGCTTGCTCAACAAATCATGTCCACACTTAATCCAAGTACAATGATGACTGATGGACGTAAGCGGATTCTTGTGCAAATGGAACGTCGTATTGCGCGTAAATCAAACGCCATTAGCAGACTTTCCCAAACCGCTGCAATTGCAGACTTACTCACAATGACTGCAATAGCTCCACACAATTATGAAAATATCATTTCTACATTGGGTCTAACCAATAAGATTAAGACTGACCAAGAAATTGTGAATGACAAACACTTCATGTTTGGCCCAGATCAAAGTGTTGTCCATGATGTCAGCCAATTGGCACATCAATCTATTATTAAAATCAAAGAGCTCGTTGATTTGATTGTGAATCAGGAACAACAACCCGATGGTTTAACCAGTTTGAGTGAACAGCTCAAAGAGCTTGGACATGCGCTGGTCTTATTAACATTAGACAAAGCAGGACAAGGTTTATTAGAGCAAGCAAACCTTGTTGAGAAATGGTCACAGCATCCTGATGAGAATCAAATTAACTCACTCATGGATTGTTTACTCGATAGTGAAAATGCCATCATCTTGATGGAACAAACCCATACACCTGGTTTGGTGATGTCTCCGTTTACCAACATCAAAGTTTCATTGCATCAACTCGTTGAAGCACGTAGTTTGATCGTTGCTGAAAGCCGCCTAGACCTCACCAATGTAATGCATTCCCTTCTCGCTTATTTAGATAGCGAAAAAGACTTGCAAAAAATTGAAGGTATTGCCGCAATTTGTGAAACCGTCGGTGGTGCAATGGCATTCTTAAATGCCCCGCGCGGTCAAGCTATTCTTCAATCTGCAGCAAAATACATTAACGATAAATTCAGCCCAGACCATCAACCAGATGCAAGTTCTATCGCGAACTTAACTGATGCAATTGTATGTGTAGACTACATTCTTGAAGGATTGGCTACGAAGAAACCTGCAGGCGATCAACCTTATGGTTACGGTGAATCAAGCTTAGCAAGACTGGGCTACCCTGTTAAAACAGCTGCGTAATCCTCTCTACTAAAAAGACTCTATCGTATTCGTATCATTCAATGTGATACGAATACGACAAAACTCCCTCCTCAATAGATTCATTTTAAAGTAACTTACTTATATCTTTTGCATTAGGACTCTTTTCGTTTTGGATACCGTCACCTCTACTCACATTTCAGACCAAAGCAATCTTCCAACTAAAAAAGTTAAAGGTTTACTAATTCACGAGAATTTGATTTTTGTGGATAAAGCTAATGGTTTACCTGATTTGCATGAAGTAACTTCGAGTGACTTATTGGTTGCTGAAGATAATGATATTCAATATGTTACTCGTGAAGTATCTTCTGACCATCTCCTAACTGGTTATACACCAATTCACTTGCGGCAGCTCCTCACCAAGTGGTCAACTACTGAGTTTGAACGTGCATCTCGCGCAATCCAGTTATTGCTCTGGCAGCGAAATCATCGTTTTTGTAGTCATTGTGGCGAAAAAACAGTTCGACACGCCCATGAATTTGCCATGGTCTGCCCTGCTTGTGATTACACACAATATCCACGACTACAACCTTGTGTGATCGTTGCAATCACCCGACACGATAAACCAACACCAAGCATCCTTCTAGCAAGATCTCCACGTTTTCCGATCCCGATGTTCAGCTTAATTGCTGGTTTTGTTGAAGTTGGTGAAACCTTGGAACAGGCTGTAGCACGCGAAGTGAAGGAAGAAGTGGGCGTTGATGTCAAAAATATTCGCTACATGAGCAGTCAGCCTTGGCCATTTCCAACCAATCTCATGATTGGCTTTCAGGCGGAATATGCTGGCGGTGAATTAGTCTTGCAAGAAGATGAAATTGCTGAAGCTGAGTTTTATCCATTCGATCAATTGCCATTGATTCCACCTATGGGTTCAATTGCAAATTGGATGATTGAGCAAATTATTGGTAGAACAAAACAGTTAAATATTATTAAAAAATAAGAGATTTTATATGGAGAATATTCTTGAGGAAAGCCTTAAACTTGCAGCAACAGAACCCGCCCATAGACCAAATTTCTATCGCGATTTACTAGAGGCGACAATATACGTTTTAGGCTCTATTGCTAAGGAAGATGAAGGCCTTTCTCTTGAAACTGGTAGTAAAGTCAATCTTATACATTGGAAAAAGCAAGATGACTCCCCAATAATTCCTTTTTTCTCCTCACTAAAAGTTTTGAAACAATCTATTGAAAGTGAACAATCCTACTTACAGCTGCCAGCTAAAGTTCTATTTGAAATGACTTTAGGTACTAATCTTATATTAAATCCAAGATCTTCATATGGAAAAGAATTCTTTGCTGAAGAAATTAAAAACTTACTTTCTAATGGCGTAAATCAACAAGCTGTACAACGTACAATACAAAAAGAAACTAAAGTTTTACTCGGACAACCTGCGATATACCCATCTCAAATGGTAGAGTCTTTG
>Ga0209023_10007607_pt1 | contig 11048 bp, 10 predicted proteins | sample LakOneMetagenome_FD_187468 | JGI IMG/M metagenome (GOLD analysis project Ga0209023, IMG submission 187468) | Freshwater and sediment microbial communities from Lake Erie, Canada (SPAdes) (version 2) | ecosystem: Environmental > Aquatic > Freshwater > Lentic | place: Lake Erie, Canada...
CGGCTGGCGCAGTAGCAGCTTGCGGAGCCGGTGCGGCCGCGGGCTTCGCAGCGGGGGCCGGAGCTGCGGCAGCAGCGGGCGCCGGTTGCGCAGCAGGTGCCGCGGCCGATTTTTCAGGAGCCTTGGGCGCAGGTGCCGCACCGGCCGCCTTGACGTCCTCGCCGTCGCCGGCCAGCACCGCGATGATATCGTTGACCGGCACGTCCTGCGTACCTTCAGGCACCAGGATCTTCGCGATCGTTCCCTCGTCGACGGCTTCGACTTCCATCGTCGCCTTGTCGGTCTCGATCTCCGCGATCACGTCGCCGGACTTGACCTTGTCGCCCTCTTTCTTGAGCCACTTGGCAAGGTTGCCCTTTTCCATGGTGGGCGACAGCGCGGGCATCAAAATGTTGATCGGCATTGTCAGTGACCTTGTTGCGAGCGCGGCGTGGTCGAGCCCACGTCGGTCGGACGATTGATTTCGGCTTCGAACATCTCGACGATGCGCGTCAGCGCCTCGTCTTCGGTGTATCCGGCGTCGCGCCCATAGGCGCGTGCGGCGTGGCGGGCGATATCGACCAGCAGCAGGCCCCACATGTCAGGCTCTTCGAACGCACGCTGGAATGCGATCGAGAGCCCGCCATCGACCACGAACGCGCGCAACACTTCGGTCGCGTCCTCGCGGCCGATGACGTCGGGCGGAAGTGGCTGCTCGTTGGGGCCAGCCATTGATGTTACCGATACGAGACGGCTTTGGCGGCGGCGACGACGTCGGCGACCGTCGGCAGAGCGAGCTTTTCGAGGTTGGCTGCATACGGCATCGGCACGTCCTTGCCGGACACCCGCGCGACCGGCGCATCCAGATAGTCGAAGGCGTGCTCCATGATGCGGGCGGCGATCTCGGCGCCGACACCGCTCTGCTGCCATCCCTCTTCCACCGTCACCGCACGACCGGTCTTCTTGACCGAAGCAACGATGGTCTCGGTGTCCATCGGACGCAGCGTGCGCAGGTCGATCACCTCGGCCTCGATGCCTTCCTTGGCCAACTCATCGGCGGCCTTGATCGCATAGGACATGCCGTTCGACCACGACACGATCGTGACGTGACTGCCGGAACGCACGATGCGCGCCTTGCCGATCGGGATCACGTAGTCATCGAGCTTCGGCACCTCGCCGGTGTGACCGTAGAGCATTTCGTTTTCGAGGAAGATCACCGGGTTGGGATCGCGGATCGCAGCCTTCAGCAGCCCCTTGTAGTCGGCAGCCGAATACGGCGCGACCACCTTCAGGCCCGGCACCTGCGAATACCAGGCCGAGTAGTCCTGGCTGTGCTGGGCAGCGACGCGCGATGCCGCGCCGTTCGGACCGCGGAACACCATCTGGCAGGTCATCTGGCCGCCGGACATGTACAGCGTCTTGGCGGCGGAGTTGATGATGTGGTCGATCGCCTGCATGGCGAAGTTGAAGGTCATGAATTCGACGATCGGCTTCAGCCCGGCCATCGCGGCACCGACGCCGATGCCGGCGAAACCATGCTCGGTGATCGGCGTATCGATCACGCGCTTGTCGCCGAATTCCTGTAGCAGGCCCTGGGTCACCTTGTAGGCGCCCTGATATTCCGCAACCTCTTCACCCATGATGAAGACGTCGGGATCGCGGCGCATTTCCTCGGCCATCGCATCGCGCAGGGCTTCGCGGATGGTCATCGAGACCATCTCGGTGCCGGCGGGCACTTCGGGATCGGGTTCGGCGACGACTGCTGCCGGCGCAGACGGCGGCGCCGAGATCATCGGCTTGCCCTCGCCGACCGGCGAACGCGATTCCGCGACTTCCTCCTGAACACTGGGCGACGGCGCGGCAGCCGGCGCCTTGTCGAGATCGGCGGCGGTCTCGCCATCGGCCAGAATGGTCGCGATCGGCGTGTTGACGGCGACGTCGGCGGTACCCTCGGCGATCAGGATCTTGCCGAGCGTGCCCTCGTCGGTCGCCTCGACTTCCATCGTCGCCTTGTCGGTTTCGATCTCGGCGATGACATCGCCGGACTTGATGGTCTCGCCTTCCTTTTTCAGCCACTTGGCAAGGTTGCCCTTCTCCATGGTGGGTGACAGCGCAGGCATCAGCACTTGAATGGGCATATCTGCTCCCGAAATCAATCTTACGTTTTGGTCTGCGCGGGTGAACTAGCGATAGATGTCGGTCCAGAGCTCGGATGCATCCGGCTCGGGATCATGCTGGGCGAAATCCGCGGACGCGTTGACGATCTCGCGGACCTCGGCGTCGATGGCCTTCAATTCCGCTTCCGTGACCTTGGCCGCCAGCAGGCGGTTGCGCACCTGCTCGATCGGATCCTGGTCGTTGCGGACCTTCTCGACCTCTTCACGGGTGCGGTACTTGGCCGGATCCGACATCGAGTGACCGCGGTAGCGATAGGTCTGCATTTCCAGGATAAACGGCCCCTTGCCGGCACGGCACCAGGCGACGGCCTCGTCGGCCGCGGCCTTGACGGCGCGAACGTCCATGCCGTCGACCTGCTGGCCGGGGATGTTGAAGGAGATGCCGCGCTTGGAGAAATCGGTCTGCGCCGAGGAGCGCGTCACCGACGTGCCCATGGCGTAACGGTTGTTTTCGATGACGTAGATCACCGGGAGCTTCCACAGCTCCGCCATATTGAAGCTTTCGTAGACCTGCCCCTGGTTCGAGGCGCCGTCGCCGAAATAGGCCAGGCTGACCGAGTCATTGCCGCGATAGCGGTTGGCGAAAGCCAGACCGGTGCCGAGCGAGACCTGGGCGCCGACGATACCGTGGCCGCCGTAGAAATGCTTCTCCTTGCTGAACATGTGCATGGAGCCGCCCTTGCCCTTGGAATAGCCGCCCCGGCGTCCGGTCAGTTCGGCCATCACGCCATTGGCTTCCATGCCGCAGGCCAGCATATGGCCGTGATCGCGGTACCCCGTTATGACCTGATCGCCATACTTCAAGGCCATCTGCATGCCGACCACGATGGCTTCCTGGCCGATATAGAGATGGCAGAAGCCGCCGATCGCACCCATGCCGTAGAGCTGGCCGGCCTTTTCCTCAAAGCGGCGGATCAGCAGCATGTCCCGGAGCGCAGCCAGTTCCTGCGCTTTGGTGAACGGCGGAGGAGATCCTTTTGCTTTCTCCTGCCCTGCTTCCTTCTCAGCGCTTTTCTTGGGTGCGGCCATGGCAATTCCGGATGAGAGAGACGATCAAGCCTCTCTAACCCAACTCAAACCGCCGTGGAAGGACTGCATGCGCTCAAGAAAATTTTGCTATGCCGCACTGCAACGCGGATCAGAATTTTGGAATCGATTTTGGCAAATGCGCGATATTTCCTTTCGTCGCGATGAAATTGGCGGCGCGACCCATCGGCCGCGCCGCCAAAGTTACGCCGCTCAGAAGAAGCCGAGCTTCTTCGGGCTATAGCTGACCAGCATGTTCTTGGTCTGCTGGTAGTGGTCGAGCATCATCTTGTGGGTCTCGCGTCCGATACCCGACTGCTTGTAACCGCCGAACGCCGCATGCGCGGGATAGGCATGGTAGCAGTTGGTCCAGACCCGGCCGGCCTGGATCGCGCGGCCGAAGCGGTAGCAGCGATTGGCGTCGCGGCTCCAGACGCCGGCGCCGAGGCCGTAGGGCGAGTCATTGGCGATCGCCAGCGCTTCCTCGTCGGTCTTGAAGGTGGTGACCGATACCACCGGGCCGAAGATCTCTTCCTGGAAGATCCGCATCTTGTTGTGGCCCTGGAATACGGTGGGCTGAACGTAGTAGCCGCCGGCGAGATCGCCGGGCAGATTGGCCCGCGCGCCGCCTGCGAGCAGTTGGGCGCCCTCCTGCCGGCCGATGTCGATGTAGGAAAGAATTTTCTCCATCTGCTCGCCGGAGGCCTGCGCCCCGATCATGGTCGCCGGGTTGCGCGGATCGCCCTGCGTGATGGCCGCGACACGAGCCAGCGCCCGTTCCATGAAGCGATCGTAGATCGATTCATGGATCAGTGCGCGGCTCGGACAGGTGCAGACCTCGCCCTGGTTGAGGGCGAACATCACAAAGCCCTCGATCGCCTTGTCGAGGAAGTCGTCGTCCTCGGCGGTGACGTCCTTGAAGAAGATGTTCGGCGACTTGCCGCCCAGTTCCAGCGTCACGGGAATGAGGTTCTGGCTGGCATATTGCATAATCAGCCGGCCGGTCGAGGTCTCGCCGGTGAAGGCGACCTTGGCGACGCGCGGGCTCGACGCCAGCGGCTTGCCCGCTTCCAGTCCAAAGCCGTTGACGATGTTGAGGACGCCGGGCGGCAAGAGATCGCCGACCAGTTCGATCCACACCATGATCGAGGCCGGCGTCTGTTCCGCCGGCTTCAGCACGACGCAGTTGCCCGCCGCGAGCGCCGGGGCAAGCTTCCAGCACGCCATCAGCAGCGGGAAGTTCCAGGGGATGATCTGGCCTACGACGCCGAGCGGTTCGTGAAAATGATAGGCGACGGTGTCGTGGTCGATCTCGGCCAGACTACCCTCCTGGCCGCGCACGGCGCCGGCGAAATAGCGGAAATGGTCGATCGCGAGCGGCAGGTCGGCCGCGGTGGTTTCGCGGATCGGCTTGCCATTGTCCCAGGTTTCGGCGACCGCCAGCCGGTCGAGATTGGCCTCCATCCGGTCGGCGATGCGGTTGAGAATGCCGGCCCGTTCGGCGACGCTGGTGCGTCCCCACGCATCCTTTGCGGCATGGGCCGCATCGAGCGCCAGCTCGACATCCTGGGCGTCGGAGCGCGCGATCTTGCAGATCACCTGGCCGGTGACCGGCGAGGCGTTGTCGAAATACTTGCCCGACCGGGGCGCGACCCATTTGCCGCCGATGAAATTGTCATAGCGCTCGGCGAACGGAGCTTTGGTGATCGAGACGAATTCCGGCTTGTTCATGGTCTACTCCCTCTGTTTATGTTGCATGTTCGTCGCTCGATACGATCGGACAGAACCTGCAATGAGCCGGTCTGTGCGATGGGGAGCGACGATGCGCGACCATGTCGGGAGGTGGTGGCAATGTCAGCGGGGTGGCCGGTGATCGCACTGTCGACCTGTCGCAGATCTGCGACAGTTGCCGGACACGACAGATAGTTCAGTGCGGATTGATTTCCAGACGCTTCAGTTTCCGGTGCAGCGTGGCGCGGCTGACGCCGAGCGCCTTGGCCGCGGCGGAAACGTTGCCCTGGTTGCGCAACAGGGCGCGCTGAAGCATGCCGCGCTGGACATCGCAAAGATGCTCCTGCGCGCCGCCGCCCAAGAGATCGCTCGCCGGTGTCGGCCGCATCGCGCGATCGAGGGCGATGCCCAACGCCGCGCGGGCCGAACGGGTGGCGCCGATCACGAGGTCGTCGGCGTCGACCGCCAGCAATCCGCCGCCATTGCCTTCGACCGGCGCCGTCAAAACGATCCGGGCCCTGGCAAACGCTTTGCGAAACAGATCCGCCTCGATCCGCCGCGCGGCCTCGGTCACGGCCAGCGCAATCAGGCCGGCGAAGGCCTCGGTGTGATCGGCGCGGCAGGAGGAGACGTCGAGCACGCCGGCAAGTCTCGCATCCTGATCGTAGATCGGAACCGCCGTACAACTCAGTTCGGTGTTGCGGGTGAAGAAATGCTGGTGGCGGTCGATGGTCAGCGGACGCTGTTCGATCAGGCAGGTGCCGATGCCATTGGTGCCTTCCTGCGCTTCGCTCCAGATCGCGCCGGTCCACAGCCCCCAGGATTCGAAGATGCGGTCGTCTGCCGCCGCCCCGCGTCGGTCCACCGGCACGCCATCGGCATCGGCCAGCAGAACGCAGCAGCCGCTGCTTCCGACCGCCTGATAGAGCCGATCCATGGCCGGCTGGGCCACCTGCAACAACGGTGCAACCTGCGCCCGAACGTGCTGAAGCTCGACGTCGCTCAGCCGCAACGGCGGCCGGGTTCCGGCGGGATCGAGTTGATGCAAACGGGACGAACGTCGCCATGACGCGACCACGGCGGACCTCGCCGCCTGGCCGGATGCAATCGCGGCCTCGACGCTGGCCGCGTGCTGAGCGGGCTTGCGCTCACTCATGGTGTCAGGTCTCCTCCCTTGGTCGAGACTAGGGCTGGCCCATACGACCCGGATTGATCTGGGTCAAACACCGGATGGCGTGAACGGGTCTGGGGAGACGGGAACTCAGTTCGGCTTGACGATCCGGACCAGGTCGCGGGGATGGGCGTAGTCGAGCTGGAAGCGCGCCCGCTCGTCCAGCATGTCGGGGTCGACCTTGTCGGAGCGCAGCAGCGAAACCCGCTGCTCGCCCTGCGCCCGCTCCCGCTTCAGCCGCGCCAGTTCCGAGGTCAGCGCGATGATCTCCTGATCGAGTTCCTGGCGCGCGTTCAGCCCGTATTTGCCGGTATAGGCGTTGACCCCGAAATAGCCGACCATCAGCGCCGCCATCGTGTAGAGGGCGAGCCCGGTCAGCAGGGATTTCAGGCGGGTACGGGAGACCATGGCGCCAAGATGCGACGGTCTGGTTAAGGGAACCCTAAGACCGCCGCACCTTGTCTTCAGGGCAGACTAGCGGTTCTGCTTCTCGACGAACGCCGCGAAGGCGTCGATGTACTGCTGCAGCACCTTTTGCAGCGATTCCTTGGTGAGCTGGCCCTTGTCGTCAAAGGCGTCGCCGACGCCGTTCAGGTAGATTTCGGGCTGGCCCATGATCGGGCCGGATATGCCGGGCAGGATGTTCTGCAGGTGTTTGGCCGCAGCGACGCCGCCGAGCGGGCCCGGCGAGTTCGAGACGATGCCGACCGGCTTGCCGAGGAACGAGCTCTTGCCGTAGGGGCGCGAACCGACGTCGATCAGGTTCTTCAACGTGCCCGGGATCGAGCGGTTGTATTCCGGCGTCACGAACAGCACGCCATGCGACTTCTGCAGCTTCTCGCGGAACGCCAGCCAATCGGCCGGCGGAGCGGCTTCTTCGTCCTGGCTGAAGTTGGAAATCCCGGCTGGCGTCATGACCTCGAGCTTCAGCGACGCCGGCGCCAGCTTGGCCAGTGCATGGGCGATCTTGAGCGAGAAGCTCTCCTTGCGAAGACTGCCGGCGATGGTGACGATGGTATGCGTAGCCATTGAATTTTCCCTCTGGAAGCTGAAGCGCTCTGGTAGCGCACTTAAGCCAGATCGGGAGATGGATGCAAGTGCATGAATAGAGTAATTCTGCTCGCGCAGTCCCCCAAACGAACAGGCCGCCCCTTCGGGCGGCCTGTCGGATTCGCGACGCTGGGCGGAGAAGACCGCGAGCCGTCAGCCCTTGCTGGGGTTGATCAGGAATTTCTCGCCGGTGGCGCGCTTGTTGTAGACCGCGATGTTGGACATCTGCAGCACCTCCGTCAGCGACACCGTCTGGGTGTAATGGCTGGCGAACGTCGTCTTCAATTCGGAGACCACGCGCTGGCGCAGCCGGCCGATATCGGCCGGGCCGATCTTCTGCAGGAACGGCGTCAAGAGCCAGCCGCTGACCGACCAGGTCAGGCCGAACGCACGGCTCAACTCGGTCGGCGCGGTGTTGAGGCTGCCGTAGATGTAGACCTGCTTGAACACGCTGGAGCCGTAACGGCTGTATTCCTTGGCGGTCTTGTTGGCCGCGATTTCCATCGCGGTCAGGATCTGGCTGGCGAGCTTGCCGCCGCCGATGGCGTCGAAGGCGATGGTGGCGCCGGTCTCGACCAGGGCCGCGGTCAGATCGTCCATGAAGGTCGGCGACGTCGAGTCGACGACATATTTGGCGCCGATCTTGTGCAGGATGTCGGCCTGCTCCTTGCTGCGCACGATGTTGACGAGGCCGATGCCGTCCTTGATGCAGATCTTGTTCAGCATCTGGCCGAGGTTGGATGCAGCCGCCGTATGCACCAGCGCCTTGTGGTTCTCGCGGCGCATGGTCTCGGTCATGCCGAGCGCGGTCAGCGGATTGACGAACCAGGATGCACCGTCGGCCGCCGTCGTGCCCGCCGGCAGCGGCATCACGTCCCTCGCCTTCACGGTGCGGTATTGCGAATACATCGCGCCGCCGATGACCGAGACCAATTTGCCCATCAGCGCCTTGGCGGCGTCCGACGAACCGGTCTTGATCACGGTGCCGGCGCCCTCGTTGCCGACCGGCAGCGACTGGTCGAGCCGCGCGCCCATCATCCGCACCGCCGCTTCCGGCATCTTGGCGGTGATGACAGGCAATTCCTTTGTGCCGGAAACGACCGCGGTCGACATGTCGGCCGGGCCGATCAGGAGCCCGAGGTCGGACGGGTTGATCGGCGTCGCCTCGACGCGGACCACCACTTCATCTTCCGCCGGCTCCGGCGTGGGAATGTTCACCAGCGACAGCTCGAGTTCGCCGCTCTTCTTCAACAGCGAGCGCAGTTGCAGTCCGGTCTTGCCGTCACTCATCGCGTTTCCTCCCGTTTGTATTCGTTATTTCTGGATGCGCCGGCGCGTTACGCCAGTGCCTTGAAAACCGACTTGCCGGCATAGATCGCCTGCGCGCCGAGTTGCTGCTCGATGCGCAGCAACTGGTTGTACTTGGCGGTGCGGTCGGAGCGCGCCAGCGAGCCGGTTTTGATCTGGCCGCAGTTGGTGGCGACCGCAAGGTCGGCGATGGTGGAATCTTCGGTCTCGCCGGAGCGGTGCGACATGACCGAAGTATAGCCGGCCTTGTGCGCCATCTCCACGGAGGCGAGCGTCTCCGTCAGCGTGCCGATCTGGTTGACCTTGATCAGGATCGAGTTGGCGCGGCCGTTCTTGATGCCGTCGGCCAGACGCGTGACGTTGGTGACGAACAGGTCGTCGCCGACGAGCTGGCACTTCTTTCCGACGAGATCGGTCAATTCCTTCCAGCCGTCCATGTCGTCTTCCGACATGCCGTCCTCGATGGTGATGATCGGATAGCGCGCGACGAGATCGGCGAGATATTTCGCCTGCTCGGAGCGCGAGCGGGTCTTGTTCTCGCCGCCATAGACGTAGGCGCCGTCCTTGAAGAACTCGGTGGCGGCGCAGTCGAGCCCGAGCATGACGTCCTTGCCCGCGGTGTAGCCGGCCTTGCCGATGGCGGCGACCACGAAATCGAGCGCGGCGTCAGCCGACGGCAGGTTCGGCGCAAAGCCGCCCTCGTCGCCGACATTGGTGTTGTGGCCGGCCTTCTTCAGTTCGCCGCGCAGCGTGTGGAAGATTTCCGAACCACAACGAAGGGCTTCGGCGAAGCTTTCCGCACCCACCGGCAGGATCATGAATTCCTGGAAGTCGATCGGGTTGTCGGCGTGCATGCCACCGTTGATGATGTTCATCATCGGCACCGGCAGCGTGCGGGCCGAGGTGCCGCCGACGTAGCGATAGAGCGGCATGTCGAATGATTCGGCCGCCGCCTTCGCACAAGCCAAGGAGACGCCGAGGATGGCGTTGGCGCCCAGCCGGCTCTTGTTCGGCGTGCCGTCGAGGTCGATCATGATCCGGTCGATCATCACCTGTTCCTCGACCGCCTGGTCGCTCAGCGCCTCGAAGATTTCGCCGTTGACGGCCTCGACCGCCTTCTGCACGCCCTTGCCGAGGTAGCGATTCTTGTCGCCGTCGCGCAGTTCCACCGCCTCATGGGCGCCGGTCGAAGCGCCCGAGGGCACCGCCGCGCGGCCCATCGAGCCGTCTTCCAGCACCACGTCGACCTCAACGGTGGGATTGCCGCGGCTATCGAGAATTTCGCGGCCGATGATGTCGACGATGGCAGTCATGGGAGCCTCATGGGATTGGCAGGAAGGGTATTTGGCGCTGCTTCTACAGCAAGGTTGCGGTGCGGAAAAGGCCGCCGATCACAGTGATTCTGGCCCGTGACGCTGGCGACCGAATTGGCTAGAACGGCCGCAACGGAGACCCAGATGCCCAAAACCCCGAAGAAATCAGGCCTGCAGCTCGGCCGCGCCGTCGAATGGCCGGATAGCCCCGAAAAGGCCAAACTCGACCGCGTTCCGAACCCGCAAGGAGATACCAATTACGTGGTCCGCTTCACCGCGCCGGAATTCACCTCGCTCTGCCCGGTCACGGGGCAACCGGATTTCGCCCACCTGATGATCGACTACGTCCCCGGCCGCTGGCTGCTGGAATCCAAGTCCCTGAAGCTTTACGTGGCGAGCTTCCGCAACCACGGCGCCTTTCACGAGGATTGCACGGTCATGATCGGCAAGCGCATCGCCGACGAGATCGGTCCCAAATTCCTGCGGATCGGCGGCTACTGGTATCCGCGCGGCGGCATCCCGATCGACGTGTTCTGGCAGACCGGCAAGCTGCCGAAGGGCATGTGGCTACCCGACCAGGGGGTCGCACCCTATCGCGGCAGAGGTTGAGCCAAACGGCTGGCTGAACCGGACAGCCGGTCGGCCCGACCACCGCATATGAGAATTTCAGCCTCCGCCCTCGCCTGCCTGGCCGCAGTGTTCTGCCTGTGCGGGATGCTCTCGAACGCCAACGCCGCGCCCGCTTCATCCGAGGATCGCTACATCGCGGCGCGCAATGCCGCGATCGCGAAAATCTCGAAGCTGTACGACGACAGCAAAGGTGACGAGGCCTCGAAGGCCGAAGACGCCGTTACGCCGGATCTGCTGGCGCAGATGAAGGCGATCCTGGCCGAGCCCGATCGCCAGGGCTACGGTCCGGCCAGGATCAATCTCGGAAGCTTCTACAAGGGCGACGAGGATTTCGGCACGCTCGATGGCCTGCGCTTCGAGTCGCTGCTCGGCGAGAACGGACAGAAGGCCGGCAGCACCGGCAAGGACGACAAATCGAGCCGAAGTCGCAGATCGTCGTCACCACGCAGGCGATGTTCGAGCGCTGGCTGCGCGACCACAAGGAGTTTCCGCAAGCGACGACCAGGGCGCTCGGCGAGGAAACCGTCTACACCAGGGCGATCTCGAACGGCTCGGCGGCGGTCAAGCTCGCCGTACTGCCGATTGCAAAACCGGCCGGTGCGACCTTTGCCATTGCAATGCTGGCGGGTCGGACCCAATCCGAAATGCCCGATGCCTCGGACG
>Ga0209023_10007608_pt1 | contig 11048 bp, 9 predicted proteins | sample LakOneMetagenome_FD_187468 | JGI IMG/M metagenome (GOLD analysis project Ga0209023, IMG submission 187468) | Freshwater and sediment microbial communities from Lake Erie, Canada (SPAdes) (version 2) | ecosystem: Environmental > Aquatic > Freshwater > Lentic | place: Lake Erie, Canada | collected...
TTTAGTGATCAATCTGATAAGATATAATTTTAATCTGATGGGTGCTGTATTGTGGCTGAACTGAGTTTTGACCGTTTACATCAATTCTTTTGCAAAGTGCCAAGTGTGCAAGAAAGCTTTATTGATAGCTATGGCTCAGATGGCAAACAAGCATGGTGGTTTAAATTTCAAATTAATATTGAACATCCTTTAGCTTGGCAAACTGTGCAAGAACTCGGGCATGTGTTGAATTATATTTCTAAAAATGAACGTTTACCGACGCAATTTTTACCCGTTTCTCCACCACCTTATATGAATGGCGAAGCTAAACAATTTCTAGCTTGGGTTATTCAATGCAATCACGCAGACTTTCCGCCAGATGTAGTATGTGATTGGTTAGAAGCACGTTTACCTCAACCTGTTGAAGATGAGAGTCAGTGGAAAATTAAAACCGATTTACAGGAATTGGATCAAATAACTGATAAAGATTTAGATCAGATGATTCCACCGAATCCTGAGCCATAAAACTTGGAAGATTAAATCGATAAAAACCCTTCTTTAAAAAGAAGGGTTTTTTCTATTCCTCATGCGAAATTAAAGAGATTCGACATTAGAATGTCGATAAACCACTCCATTCCATAAAACGATATAAGCCATATTTCAACGTTGATTCATCTGCATATTTTGAATAATCCACACTCATTTGGCGTCCATTCAAGTTTGACCAAGCTGAGTTAAAATACTGTTCCGCATCCATAAAGACTTGTTGCTGTGGTTTCCCAACAACTCTTAAATCAGTTTCTAAATTATAGTTTTTCAAATTACGTGCAGTAAAATTCGCTGAACCCAAAATCATTTCTGCAGATTGCGCATTACGTTTGATGATCATTTTGCTATGGCACTGCTCACCTTGCGTATTACACCAACGCACATCGATACCCGCATCATGTAATTCTGAAGCCACCTGACGATTTGGAATACCATTTTTTTGGCGACCAAAAGCATCCTTATTCGGATCAAGTAAAACACGTAATTTCGCACCACGTTGCTTGGCAGCAAGCAGTTCTTTAATAATTTTTCGCTCTGACAAATAAAACATCGCCAAATCAATTTGATCATTGGCTTTTGCAGTTTCAAGCATATTTAAAACAGCTTTATAAATTGCAGCTTCAGTCAATACTTGTACTTGCGGATCATTTGGATTTTCAGGTAATTTTCCAACAACCACGAAAGGTGTATCACCACCTGACATATGTGCCACAGGTTGTTCAGATTTCAAAATATCAACCGCTGTTGCACCATCGACCATCAATGCAATATTGGAATGGCGTGAACTGCCATCATGTGGATTGGCTGAAGTGACAATCGCTTTCCAACCTTGATCTGTGTCTACAACAATGGTTTTACGATGATTAGCTTTAAAATTAAATAGATTAAAATAACTTCGAATGGTGATCGGGTCTTTGCCAAAAGGATTGCTTAACCACCCTTTTTCAGCATTATTACCAATATTCTGGCAACACAAATACCAAAAACCTGACCATGTTGGATTTGAGGCACGTAACGGCGTTAAATTAGTTTCAATTACATCAATACCATTTTGACGTAATTCACGATACTGATCAGGTGCAATGCCACCATATACCGAATTGATTGGATCGGTAATGAATTTAATTTCTAAGGTCGGATTCACCACTTTTTGGTTAATCAATGCTTGAGTTAATTGCTCCGTAAGCGCACGATGTTCAAGCTTGGAATCACCGACCTCTTTGTTAAATAAAAACATATCAATCACAATGGTGGTTTTGGCTTCTTTAATCAATTGCAAAACTTGATCGAAGATATGCTGATCTAATTGTTGTCTTCCATGCGCATCTATATAGGTTTGATCTGCAATGAATTTCACGTTGCTATGTTGAAGCTTCCCCGTAAAATCTAATCCTTGAGGCATTGGTTTATAAGTATGGTATATCGCTGAAGATAAATAACCCAAAGCCAACACCCCAACGATAATGCCAAAATAACGTCGTGGTGACCAACTGAGTTTGCTATGAATTTTATTAAAGATACGCATAAGAAAAGACCTAATCCAATACACTCAGACTAGGTCTAATCTCTTTATATTTCAATGATGATTTCGTGAATAAACGCAACCAACTTAGAATTTATAATCAACACCAAGAACGAAGTTTCGCCCCATTTGCGGAATATTGGCTAAGAATGACGTATGTTCATATACCGTTTCATCCAATAAATTATTGGCATTCAAATAAAATTTAGCCTCTTGTTTAGCTGAAATTGGATATTTATAGGCAATACCTAGATTTACCATGTTATAGCCTTGGGTTTCCGTTTCATAGGCAGCAAACTTATCTTGATTAAACACATGCGAATATTCAGCCGAACCCGACCAATGATCATCAAAATCTGCATTGATTCGTGTCCCTAAACGTCCTGCAGGAATACGAGGTGCATTTTCATTGTCAATTTTCCCACGAACATAATCGCCAAATACGCTTGCTTTATAGACATCATTCAATTGATAAGCAACTTCGGCTTCAGTGCCATAAAATTTCGCACTGTCTTGTGAATATTTAATTAAACGGAAATTCTCATACTGATCTAAAGTTCTGGCATAAATATAATTATCGAACCAATTGTGGTACAGATGAACGTGATAACTGAGTTTGTCACCATCATAATGCAATCCTAATTCTACATTATTGGATTTTTCTTTATCTAATTGATCATTACCTAACTCATAAGTATTGGTCGCATAATGCTTTCCATCTGCATACAACTCTTGAGCCAAAGGCAAACGCTCTTGATGGGAACCAAGCAATGATAATTTATAGTTTGGTGCAAACTCCCAATTGATTGCACCTGAATAAGAAAATGCATTGCCATCAAAATCTTTCTGCGTGGAATCCACATCAATGTTCTGATGATCTAAACGTGAACCGAGTTCAAAATGGAAATCCTTCCATTGACGATGTTCCAAAGCAAATAGACTATATTTTTGGGTTTTATTCGGTGCAAGTACCGCTTCTTCACCTGTAATATCGAGTTTTTGCTGACTGGCTTGAATGCCTATCACGCCTTCCCACTGCGCAACTGGATTGTGTACCAATTCCACCCTCCCCTCATAACCCTTACTTTTAAAGGTGGTCATGGCTTCGCTACCCTCAATTTCATCATGCTGATAGTCGGTATAGCTGGCTTGAGCACGTAACTTTTTAAATCCTACAAAAGGATCGTTTAATTCAGAACGAAAATCATAACGTTCTGTTTTCATATCAATCCATGGGCCACTTTCATGATCGTGAGCTGCATGATCATCCTCATTTTCGTGCTCATGATCATCATGCTCACCACAATGTAGGTGATCACCATGTAAATGGCATGATTCATATTCATGGCTATGCCCTGGCAAACCATACTGGTCTTGACGATGACTATAAGAAACCCCAGCAAAACCACGCTCACCAATCCAAGATAAACCGAGATTAATATTTTCAGATTCGGAGAATGTATTGTCTACACGACGTTGTTTAGTGGTATGAGCATGATCACCATGATCTTCGGTTACACTATAGTTAGGGCTAATATAATCATTTGCATCACGTTTTAAACCTTCTACACGTAATGCAACATTTGAACCCAAAGCAACCGTTGCACCTGCATGTGCAAGTTTTTCATCATTTCCAGTGTTATAGCGAACCCCTACATTACCGTCATAACCCTGTTCTGGCATTTCTGTAGGAATTTTTGTATCAATGACATTGACCAAACCACCAACTGATCCTGCGCCATAAAGTAATGTAGATGGGCCACGGATCACTTCAATTTTTTGTGCTAATTGTGGGTCTACAGTCACTGCATGATCTGGTGATAAGCTTGAAACATCCATCGTTTCAGTTGCATTTTGCGTGACTTTAACTCGTGCACCTTCTTGCCCACGAATCACAGGACGACTCGATCCAGCACCGAAAGTATTTGAATATACACCTAATTCATCTTTTAGTGCTTCACCTAAAGTCGTGCCACCTTGCTGTAATTTTTCACGTGAAACAGTTTGATCCGCAACACCAAAGTCAGCACTTGAAGCAACCAGTGGATGCCCCACCACCCTTATCGTTTCTAATTGCTGAACAGGTTGTTCGGCTGTATTGCTAATACTCGTATCTGCCCAAGTTAAAGTAGAAAAAATGGTTGAAATAGAAAGTGTCAGGGCACTTTTTGCAAAAGTCATGTACTGGCTCTCAAAGCTCGATATTTTGAATATTTGTTATATTATAACATTTCATTAATTTTGCAATAGCTTCACTACTTTTGTTTTTTGTGTCGCTTTAAGATCAATATCTTTAGCTATGTTAGAATTGATCTCTGTGATTCTCGTTATTTGGATATTCTAAATATGCCGAGAATTAAAATTAAGATCGATCACAGAGTTCCATGGTATGCCACCGCTTCAAAAAGACATTTTAAAACCTATAATTTTCTATGGATTGCTGTTTTTTTATTTTAATTTTTTCATTAACTTAATCACTGACGATCGTGCAAGTTGGTCATTGGTTTATATTCCTTTAGTTTTATTCATCTTATATTTGTTTAAAAATAGAACACTCTATATTCATCCAATTATCTGGGTAATTGGTTTTTCTTCTGCGCTCTGCATCACCCTGAATGAATATATTTTCCATGCAAATCAAGCGTCAATTGATCTTGAATTTAATAAACAAGCAGGTAAATACATCTCTCAATTTTTGTATATCATCCCACTGATTTTTCTTGGAACTTTATTCAAATTTTCAAACTTTACATCTGAAACATTTAAGAAAATAATCTTTATAAGTATTGGTTTTTCAGTGATTTTTAATGGTTATCTGAATATCCAATTTAATTTTGACCGAAACCTATTTATCTCAGAATTTAAATCTATCATTCTCTATGATTATTGTATGATCGCATTAAGCCTGATCGGACTCGTGTTTAGCTTTAGACTTAAAGGAAAGTTTGCTTTTATATTTATCGGTTTATGTCTATTCAATATTACGCTGATCGTATTGCATGGAAGTCGTGGTGCTTGGTTAGGGATTCCTATTGCGCTTCTGATGATCTCACTTTATTTTTATAAAATGCATTTAAAACAAGTATTTTACATGCTATCCGCATCACTTGTACTCAGCGTAGGGATCTGTTTGATGCCTCATTCGCCTATAATCGAGCGAATTGACTTGCTCAAAAGTGATGCCTCATTGATGGAGGAAAATAATTATAATACAAGTGTTGGTACCCGATTTGCACTATGGCATTTCGCAATTGAGCAGTTTAAACAATCACCCTATGTTGGACAGGGTTTTATCAACTTTAAGGATGAAATTTGTTCACCAAGCACTAAAAACGAAGTTCCAAATTGCCAACCACATGCACACAATATTCTGTTCCAAGAGCTTGCTGCACATGGTTTGATTGGACTTTTAAATATTTTAATTTTAGCTTTCGCTACACTTTATTATTTTATCAAAAACACTTTTCAGCAAAACAATGCATCCACACAAATTCTCGCATTCTCAGGTTTAGTCAGTACAATTTATTTAATCATTTGTAGCATGAGTGATTATCTATGGTTTTATTCTTTTCCAAGTATGTTTCTATTCTTAATCACATTAAGTTTAATCAACATTATTTATATTGAAAATTTAAACAATCACAACAACAATGGCGTTTGATTTTTAATAATACGATTCAAAGAAACCTAGAATGCCTTTTACCCTTTCTCATGCTGTAATTGCGCCACCCATCGCTAAATTGACAGGCAATCGACTACCGATTGCTGCCTTGGCGATTGGCGCAATGACCCCTGATCTTTACCGTTTATTGTTCGACACTGAAATTCTGTTAAATCATCAATGGAAAGGTATTATTTATCCTGACTTATTGGTCGGATTACTGTTCTGTTTTCTTTGGTACTGCTTATACCGTCCAATGTTATTTAAATTTTTAAACATTTCTAAGCCTTTAAATATTCAATCATTTGCAACATTTTTTAAATTTCTGCTTTCGATGATAGTTGCCATTATCATTGGCACAGCAACGCACATTCTTTGGGATGGTTTAACCCATTTAGATTTTAGAACTTTTGCTTTCCATGATTTTTTGGCACAAACCGTAATCATTTTGAACCATGAATATCCAATGCATAAGGTTTTGCAAATTGGCTGTTCTGCGCTTGCTTTACCCTTTTTAATATGGATGGCCGTGCATTATTATTTTAAATATCGAGTCAAACAAGATTTAAATCATTTGAATAATTTAAATAACAAAGCACAATTATTTGTTCACCTTTTACTCATCTGCACATTTTTTAGTGGCTGTATTTATTATGTTTATTTTGCACAAACAACAGGTTTCTCAGCGCAAGAGACCGATTTATATCATTTGATTGGCTTTTCTATAAAAGCATTTACTCGTGGTGCAATCCTCTGTTTTACTTTAGGTTGCATCATCTTTGCCTTTTTGAATCATCGAAAATATTTCGATTAATAGAGTTATTGCCGATTTAATCACTCATTTTTGACTAAATTGAGCTTAAATTTATTTGAGAATATGGTGCTTTTGAGCTCAAGTCCTTGTGACTCATCTCTCAAAGAGGCATAATCTCACATTACATTTTTAGGCGATGCGCTGTTTACGTATTCGCTTCCTTAACCCATATAGTTGGATTTTTAACGCCATGATGCGAACTCATTATTGCGGTTCTTTAACCGAAGCTCAAATTGACCAAACCGTAACCCTTTGTGGTTGGGTACACCGTCGTCGTGACCACGGTGGTGTGATTTTCCTTGATATGCGTGACCGTGATGGTCTAGTTCAAGTGGTTATCGACCCAGATACCCCAGAAGCATTTGCAACTGCGGACAAAGCACGTTCAGAATTTGTATTAAAAATCGTTGGTCGTGTACGTCGTCGCTATGAAGGTACTGAAAATGCCAATATGGTGAGCGGTCAAATCGAAGTTTTAGGTAAAGAAATTGAAGTTCTTGCTGCGTCTGAAACTCCTCCATTCCCATTGAATGATGAAAATTCAAATATTTCTGAAGAAATTCGTTTGAAATATCGTTTCCTTGATATTCGTCGTCCAGAAATGTTAGATCGTTTACGTTTCCGCTCTAAACTAACCAACTTAATTCGTAACTATTTCGAAGAAAACGGTTTCTTAGACGTTGAAACACCTATTTTGACACGTGCAACCCCAGAAGGCGCACGTGACTATTTAGTACCAAGCCGTGTTTCAAATGGTAGTTTCTATGCACTTCCACAATCACCACAATTGTTTAAACAGTTGTTAATGGTGGGTGGTATTGATCGTTATTACCAAATCGCTAAATGTTTCCGTGATGAAGATTTACGTGCGGATCGTCAACCAGAATTTACCCAAATCGACGTTGAAACATCGTTCATGAGTGACGATGACATTATGGATTTGATGGAAACTTTGACGGTTAAAATGTTCAAAGAACTTCTAAACGTAAACTTCGATAAATTCCCACGTATGACTTATGCAGATGCAATGCGTGATTATGCATCTGATAAGCCAGACTTACGTATTCCTTTGAAATTGGTTGACGTTGCAGACATGATGCAAGACGTTGAATTCAAAGTATTCGCAGGTCCTGCTAAAGACCCTAAAGGTCGAATTGTTGCACTTCGTGTACCTGGTGCTGGCTCTCTTCCACGTAGCCAAATTGACGAATATACAAAATTCGTGGGTATCTACGGTGCAAAAGGCTTGGCTTATATCAAAGTCAACGAACTTGAAAAAGGTATTGAAGGTCTTCAATCCCCTATCGTTAAATTTATCGAGCCAATCGTGCTTGATTTATTAAAACGTGTTGGTGCTGAGAATGGCGATATCGTGTTCTTTGGTGCAGATAAAGCTAAAATTGTGAATGATGCAATGGGTGCTTTACGTATCAAAGTTGGCCATGACATGAAGATGGCAACTTGTGAGTGGGCTCCACTTTGGGTTGTTGACTTCCCAATGTTTGAAGAAACTGATGATGGTAAATGGACATCTGTTCACCACCCATTCACACTACCAAAATCAAGTGTTGAAGAAGTGAAGAACAATCCAGGTGCTGCACTTTCAGTTGCTTATGACATGGTATTGAACGGTACTGAAATCGGTGGTGGTTCTTTACGTATCTTCAACCTAGAAATGCAAAAAGCAATTTTTGAAGCTTTAGGAATCAATGAAGAAGAAGCAGAAGAAAAATTCAGCTTCTTGTTAAATGCATTAAAATTCGGTGCGCCTCCACATGGTGGTTTAGCATTCGGTCTTGACCGTTTAGTGATGTTGATGACAGGTTCGTCTTCAATCCGTGATGTGATTGCATTCCCTAAAACCAAAACTGCTGAATGCCCATTGACTCAAGCACCTGCACCAGTTGAACCAAATCAATTGCGTGACTTAGGTATTCGTTTACGTGAAAAAGCAAAAGCTGAAGAAACTAAATAATTTTTAATTGTTTAGTTTAAATTTTGAAGAAAACCCTGCTTCACGCAGGGTTTTCTTATTCTATGCATGAATTGAGATAAACATTCATCAATGGCATAATATTCAAGTTAACTTTTGAGGTGAAAACCGATGGCTATGCGTCCTGCTGTTCTTCGTCATACAATTATTATCATTGTATTTTCAGTGGTCCAATGGGCATTTATGCGCTATATCTTAAGCCATCAACTCTTTAATTTGGATACTTATCAACGTATTGTCTATTTCAGTGCGAGTAGTTTTATAGCTGGATTTTGTATCATTTCAGCACTGATTTACATGGTCTTAAAAGGTAATGCAGATCGGGATTAAGTCTAAATAAACCTATGTATTCCTTACTTAAAAATTTTTCGCGTTTGCCTTTAAGGGTCATCCAGACTCTTGCAAGCGCTATTGGTACATTATTATATATCAGTAATTCTTCTGCAAAACGTACGACTGAGCTGAATATAAAAGCAGTTTATCCAAAACTTTATGATCATCATCAACAGCAATTAATTAAATCAAGTTTAAAAAGTCAAAGTATGACTTATGCAGAATCGATCAAAATTTGGGGTTCTTCTCCTGAATTTGCACTGGAACAAATCAAAGAGGTTCATCACCCTGAGATTTTTCTGAATGCCTTAAAGAATCCAAATGGTACTTTAGGCGTTGTTCCGCATTTTGGAACATGGGAACTGATGAATGCCTGGATTAATCAGCATACTAATCCTGTGATTATGTATAAACCAAGTAAAAATAAAGATTTAGACCGTTTCATGCTGGAATCACGACAACGGTTGAATGCAACACTTGTACCTACAGATGATTCAGGTGTTCGGGCTTTGTTTAAACATTTAAAACAAGGAGGCTTCTCAGCTATTCTGCCTGATCATATCCCTAAAGCATCTGGTGGAATTTATTCTCCTTTTTTTGGATTGAATGCATTTTCTTCGACCTTACTTTCTAAACTTGCAGCAAAAACACAATGTTCCGTTGTTGGACTTACTTGCATACGTCGTCAAGACTTATCCGGTTTTGATCTGCATTTTACCGAGTTATCTGCAGATATTAATTCCAAAGATTTGCAACTTTCTGTCGATACCTTAAATAAAGAAATAGAACGAATGATTGATGTTGCCCCAGAGCAATACCTATGGGCATACAAACGATTTCGGAAATTGGAAGGCGGGAAGAATCTATATAAATAATTTGAAATTAGATTTTACAAATGCTAATTTGATTATCTATACGAGTGAATGACTTACCATCATCGAAACAATCACATCAATAAGCAACATCATCAATATGACTCAAAAACCTAAGATTTTACTCGCGATTAGATCATTGTCAGGGAGAGGTGGTGAAAGATCTGTCTTAACGTTGGCACAAGGTTTTTATGAGATCGGTTGTGAAGTGCATATTCTGTGTTTCCACTCTAGTCAAGATTATGATTTAAATCCCAACTTTATTTATCATCTTATTGATATTAATCAGTGGTATCGTAAACTTTTTATCACCTCATCCCTACGTTATAAATATACTGCCAAACTATTTGATCAATATGTCTCCAAGCATATTGGACAACCTGATTTAATTTTGTCTAACTTGATCCAAAGTAATCGTATTCTTTCATATAGTAAACTGAATAACATTGCATATGTTATTCGCAATACATTCTCAAAAGAAAATGAAAATGCATTAAAGAAAAATCCTGAAAAAGTTTTAAAACGCTACCGTGAAGTTTATAAAAAACACCCATGCATTTGTGTGAGTAAAGGTGTAGAAGAAGATCTTAAAAATACTTTGGGAGATTTACCTGAAGTGGCTACGATTTACAATGCATTTGATCAAGAATATATGCAAACTCAGGCCAATGAATTTCAACCAGATTTAGGTGATTATTTATTGCATGTAGGTGCATTTTGCTATGCCAAAGCGCATGATGTTTTATTAAAGGCTTATGCAAAATCCTCTCAGCAATTATCTTTATATTTACTGGGTAAAGGTGAATTGGAAGCTGAGACTAAGCAACTTGTAGATACATTGAAACTGAATAACAAAGTTCATTTTTTAGGTTTTAATAAAAATCCTTATCCATTTATTCAAAATGCAAAAGCCCTTGTTTTATCATCACGTTATGAAGGTTTTGTTCGTGTTGTACCAGAAGCATTGGCCTTAGGTACTTCCGTGATTAGTACTGATTGCCCTTCTGGTCCAAATGAAGTATTAGCTGCTAAAAACCTAGTTGCCGTCGATGATATCGATGCCTTAGCAGAAAAAATGAACCAAGTAATGCAAAACCCAAGTGAATTTCACGTTGAATTTGATTCACGTTTTTTACCTAAAAATATTGCAAAACTTTATTTAAGCTACTTTAAAATAAACATAAGCAATTAGGATTAATTACATGAAAGAAAATCAAAAAATAATTCTTATCGCGAACTCTAAACATACTTTTGATATTAATCAACACATCTCAACTAATGACATCATTGTTAGATTTAATTTACCACTAGCTTCAACATTAGCA
>Ga0209023_10007609_pt1 | contig 11047 bp, 8 predicted proteins | sample LakOneMetagenome_FD_187468 | JGI IMG/M metagenome (GOLD analysis project Ga0209023, IMG submission 187468) | Freshwater and sediment microbial communities from Lake Erie, Canada (SPAdes) (version 2) | ecosystem: Environmental > Aquatic > Freshwater > Lentic | place: Lake Erie, Canada | collected...
GGGGGTTTTAACTTGAAGTAGAAAAAGGCAAAACATATTATTTGCGAATGGTTATAAAAGACCTGTATTATAAAGACCCTTATTATTTTGAGGAAATTACTTATAACTCGGCTTTACCTTTGCTGGAAAAATATAAAGAGGATACTGATTGTGATAATTAGTAACAGACAAGGTTTACCACCCATACTCCAGCCAATACCAGTCTAACGGCACACGGATACAAAACTTAATTACCCGAAGACCGGCATTTTATTGATCTCCTCAAACCTGTCCTTCTTCTTTTCAAAACCAAAACAATGGCTTCCGTTTGTGATGATTAAATAACGTGCCTGGATATTTACGTTGTAACGCAGCACCTGCTGAATAACATTTTCAGACAAGGGCACATTCATCTCCTTGCATTCGATGATCATGAATGGTTTTGTTTGCTGATCGTACACAACAATATCAAAACGCTTTTTCACATCTCCCAGCATCAATTGTTTTTCAACAGCGATCAATGAAGCCGGATATTTCAATGTTTCCGTTAAGTGAAGTAAAAAATTCTGGCGCACCCATTCTTCGGGTGTGAGTAATATCCAACGCTTCCGGATGATACAGAAAACAGTCTCCTTACCTTCTGCTGCTTTTATTGATGGTTTCTTTTCCGGGTAAATTATTTTTATCATAAACGGTAAATGGGAAATAGCTAGTGGCAAGTAGGAATACAGGCTGCAAGTTAAATAAGAAATGGCTAGCAGGAATATTCTTTCCCACTAGCCATTCCCTTCTTGCTACTCCCTAATTCGTTGCTGCATCCGCATTTATATTTCCCCATCCATACAATGAATTCCTGGTTGGGTAATTTGAGCTTGACTGAATTAATTTAGTAAGTACCTGGTCCCTTGTGTAAGAAGGAAATCTGCTCCACACCAATGCCGCAATGCCCGCAGTTGTTGCTGTTGATACAGAAGATCCGCCAACAGTAGAAGGCGCATCTCCTGACATTGCCAATGTGATAGGGTGACGGCCGTTTGAAGCTTTTTCCATCACAACAGTGAAATCTGTTTCACTTCCGTTATGGCAATCGGTACAGTTTGTATTGAAATTATTATCCCTTACACCGGTCACAGCATTTACGTGGGCCATGTTTGCAGGAAATATCACACCGAACCAACCTGCACTCCAGCTGAAAGAAGTTCCTGCTGCACAAAAGATCAGTTTACCTTTCCCGTAAGCATATTCAATCGCATCACTCAGTTGTGAACTGCTGGTGATCTTGCCCATGCTCATGCTGATGATCCTTACATCGGCCCTGTTTGCTGCATTGGTAAATGCATCTGATGCTCCTTTTACTTCCCTGCTTTCATCCATGTACACATCTGCTGCTGCACGGCAAACTACCAGGTTACAATTGTATGCAACACCACAAGCCGCTCCATCAGTTCCCCTTGGAGCTGCACAGGCACCAGCCATTGACGTACCATGTCCACAACCATCATCCGGCGTTTCTACGGGACCGGTAGGTATGCCTAAAAAAGTTGACCTTGGCAAAGTCACGATCTTTTCAACTGTCCTGCCCGACGAATTTCCCTGGTTGAATGCACTGCCAAGATTTTCCTGGTCAAATTCACAACCGGTATCAACGATAAAAACCTTTACACCGGCACCTGTTGATTTAGCCCATGCGTTTGATATCTTATGATACTGGTAATTCCATGATTCTTTTGTTGCAGGAAGAATGGTTTTGTAATCCACGCCTTCAATAAGTCCGGGTTCAGCAACATTGCTGCCGCATCCACTGCTGCTAAGCGTTTTTGCTGTTACTTCTTTGGGTTCGTATCCCATCGGTTCTGCATAACGCACCAGGTTGCTTGCCCTTAATTTTTTTATGGTTGAAAAATTATTCACCCGGATATCTATCACCGGTAACACATTTTCTTCCCATTGCATGATGCTGCTTATTGTAATACGTTTATCCAGTTTTTGTTCTTCGGCCAGGATAATATTCAATACTTCATTTCTTGCACTTGTCCATTTTGAATCGTTGATATTAACCGATTCCAGTTTGATTGACCCGGCACTGATATCCGCAGGCTTGTAACCTACTGAAAGTACATTGTCACTTTCCTGTAAAGCACTCCATATCATGTCATCAGTGGCCGAACTCCATTCAAATTTATTATCAACAGCGATCGTCTGCCTGATAAATGCATCGATCTGTTGTGCAGAATATTTTTCAGGAGCAGCCTGTTCATCAGTGCCCATGTTTGTTTTTTTACACGATACGATGAGTAACATTCCTGCAAGAACTACTACAAGATATTTTTTCATTTTGCTGATTTTAGACTTGAAGTAAACAAATAAAATGGTAATATCAAAGTAAATAATAATCACAGCTTACAGATGTTTTCAACATAGTGCCTGCAGGAAGAATATACATTGCCATTAATTTTTGTATTTTTATCTGACTAAAAAAGAAAGATGAAGACAAAAGAAGAAATAGTTGAAAACTGGCTGCCACGTTATACAGGCGAAAAACTGTCAAACTTTGGAGAGTACATCCTCCTTACTAATTTTTCCAATTATGTAAAGATGTTTGCTGAATGGAATAATGTAGATATCGTTGGCACTGACCGTTCCATGCAATGTGCAACAGCAAATAACATTACCATCATCAATTTTGGAATGGGCAGTCCGGGTGCTGCAACTGTAATGGACCTGCTCACTGCCATACACCCAAAAGCCGTTCTGTTCTTAGGAAAATGCGGCGGGTTAAAAAAACGTAACAAGATCGGCGACCTGATTCTGCCGATAGCCGCTATAAGAGGAGAAGGTACCAGTAATGATTATTTTCCTCCCGAAGTTCCTGCACTACCCGCCTTCGCACTGCAAAAAGCTATTTCAACAACCATTCGTGATTATGGTGTTGATTACTGGACGGGTGTTTGTTACACCACCAACCGACGTGTGTGGGAACATGATGAAGTGTTTAAAGAATACCTGAAAAAGATACGGGCTTACGCCATTGACATGGAAACTGCCACCATTTTTATTGTTGGTTTCTATAATAAAATTCCAACAGGTGCATTGTTGCTTGTGAGTGATTCGCCCATGGTTCCTGAAGGTGTAAAAACTGAAGACAGTGACAAAGCTGTTACTGCACAATATGTAGAAAACCATTTAAAGATCGGGATCGATTCACTGAAACAATTGATCAATGATGGGTTGACGGTAAGGCATTTGAAATTTTAATTTGGAGATGTGCTGATTTGGAAATGAACCTGATCTCCCAAATTTCCAAATCAGCACATCTCCAAATCTCCAAATTGATTTATGCATCCACTACTCCAAATAAAAGATCTTACTATTGAATTCACACAGGATAAAATTACTGTTCCCGCAGTACAGAATATTTCTTTCAATACAACAAAAGGAAAACTCACTGCCATTGTTGGCGAAAGCGGTTCAGGCAAATCTCTGACTGCCTTATCCATTTTACAATTATTACCGAAACAATCTGTTTTCAAAGGCGAGATACTATTCAGCCAGGATGGAAAAGAACAGGTTGCAATTAATAACCTCAGTGAAAAAGAGATCAACAAAATAAGGGGCAATAGAATTGCGATGATCTTCCAGGAACCAATGACATCGTTAAATCCTGTATTCACCTGCGGTTACCAGGTAATGGAAACTTTGATAAGGCACCAGAAGATCAGCAAAAAAGAAGCAAGACTAAAAACGATAAAATTATTTGAACAGGTAGAACTTCCCGATCCTGTTTCAATGATCAACAGGTATCCGCATCAGATAAGTGGCGGACAAAAGCAACGTGTCATGATCGCCATGGCAATGAGTTGCCAACCAGATCTTTTAATAGCAGATGAACCTACAACCGCTCTTGATGTAAGGGTTCAGAAAAATATTTTACAACTGATCAAAAACCTGCAGCAACAAAATAACATGTCGGTGCTGCTTATAACCCATGATCTTGGCCTGGTTGCTGATGTAGCTGATGATATCATTGTAATGTATAAAGGAGCTATTGTTGAGCAGGGAAAAGCAATTGATATATTAAAAGATCCGAAACATCCATATACCAAAGCATTACTTGCCTGCAGGCCTTCTGCCAATTCAAAAGGGAAAAAACTTACTGTATTAAAAGATGCTGCTGAAATCATACATGAAATTCCTTCTTCATCAACAGAAAACAGGAACAGCGGTAAAACAATTTTATCAGTACAAAGCCTTGAAGTATCATTCCCCTCACATAAAAATATTTTTGGAAAAACTACTTCGTTTTTTAAGGCTGTTGACAATGTAAGTTTTGACGTGAAGCAAAACGAAATTGCAGGATTGGTTGGAGAAAGCGGATGCGGTAAAACAACTTTGGGCCGTGCCATACTTCAGTTGGTAAAACCAACAGCAGGCAACATAATACTTAATGGAAAAGATATAAATACAATGCCTGCAAATGAACTCAGGCATATAAGAAAAGACCTTCAGATCGTTTTCCAGGATCCCTATGGTTCATTAAATCCACGCATCAGCATCGGCAGCGCCATACAAGAAGCATTGAAAGTTCATAAGTTGTATCAAAATAATAAAGTGAGGAAAGAAAAAGTGATCGATATGCTTGAGAAAGTACAACTGCCTGCAGAGTATTTTAAACGCTATCCTCACCAGTTCAGTGGCGGACAGCGGCAACGCATTTGTATTGCCCGGGCATTGGCCCTGGACCCTTCATTCTTGATTTTTGATGAAAGCGTTTCTGCACTGGATGTAAGTGTGCAGGCAGGCATACTGAATATGATCAATGACTTAAAAGCCGAAATGAATTTTACCTCGATATTTATTTCACACGACCTTTCAGTGGTGCATTATATCAGCGACCGGATCATGGTAATGAATAAAGGAAAGATCATTGAATCGGGTACTGCTGATGAAGTCTATTTTAATCCGGCAATGGAATATACGCAACAACTCATTGATGCCATTCCGGGTAAGAAGCTACATTACTCTTCATAATCATCCACTACTTTCATATCATCATAAGAATAGTTTCCTGAATAGAAACTTTTTCCGCTCTTATGAAAACTGAATAATATCTTCTTCAGCTGGGTATTGAACTGTTCATCCAAAGGGACTTTCTCTTTCAGTTTCACATCTGTAAGTGATACGAGCTGGAACTCAGTACTGATATCATTGCCATTTTCAGGCTGAAGGCCACTGACCCCGATCCTCCATTGATCTGTTGGTTTTACCCTGTATTTGAAAAGGTACACGAAACCGTTTTTGCCTTTAACCGTAACCGGTTGTTTTGAGATATAAACAATGGAATCCATTTTATCATATTCATTCTGTTTCAATAACCGGCTGCGGGCAATAGCCAACTGTGTTTTGTATTTAACCGGAAATTTATCAAGCTTGTTAATCATTTCAAAGTTGTGATATAAAGTACTGCTGTATCTGTCATTGGCTGCCAGGTTTGTAACAATACTGTCGGCAACAGGTTTGTTATTGCGCAACATGAGTACAACAGTATTTAATTTCACATCATCATCCTTTGACTGAAGCAAACGGGAAAAAAAGTTCTGTACTTTTTTATTCTCGTCATAATATGGCATGAGTAAAATAGAATAATTATACAGATCATCCCCTGCGTCATTGTAATCATATACCCTGGTGAGTTCATCATCATTTTCAGCAGCTTTAGCCGCATCCTGCATCAGCTTTTCTTCTTTGGTTTTTTGTTTTTTTAATGCAACAACAGCATCAATATAAATCGAAGGAAAATAGTTACTATATGCATCTTTATTTACATAGCCACTGTCGACAAGGTTGACCAGCAATTCTTTTATCTTTTCTTTATAATCATCCAACGTAACAAGCTGGAGCAATCCGGGAAATAATGCAGCACTCAGTTTCATCGTATCCTGGAAGTTGTTAAAGATGGCATTGTAATCATAACTGTTCTCAAATATCGGCGGGTCCTGTAAAAAATATTCCTTTAACTGCTGAAAGGATGCTTTTGTTTTTAACCTGGCAAGCGCCTTTATTACTTCATTTTGAAAAAGACTGGTATCTGCTGTCTGTTCATAGATATTTTTTAGATGTGTAACGAGTACATCCGATGTACTGTCGTTGATATAACCCAGTTCGGCGATCAACCTGCTTTTTGTATTGTAATAATCGTTATCCTTTACCGAAAGCCTTTTAAGCGCATTCAAGATCAATGGAATACCGGCTACACCATATTGAAGATTTGATAAGGATTGCTGTGCCTTTTTTTGGAGTGCGCTGTCGGTGCTGAAAAGATCGCTGAAGAACAATGCCAGTTTATTCTCATAAATATTTTTATTTGTTGCACGCTGAACCGGCCTGAAAGTTTTAAAAAATGTTTTACAAAATTCACTGGAACCAGTAATGGTATCGGCAACAGTTGACACCCGGTATAAATAATTATTTTTGATAAGCATCAGGTGGTTGATGGTTTTGCTGCTCCCGGTATCACGTAAACTAACATTCACTCCTGAAAAATCATTTTCATTGATGTAATTCACTTTTCCGTAAATGAACATATCATTCCTGTTCAAAAGTGTTGATATTTCATTCTTCCAGTATTTTGAAGAATCCTGTATGTAAAAATATTTAGGGAATTCCTGTACCCTCACCATGACAGCCTCACCCGTAGAATCATTTTTAAAAGTCCCGTTCTTTGGTTTTTGCCAATAGCTGATATAGCCGCTGTAATTATTCCCGTTGGCAATAGCATCGGTACTTTGCTCGATCAGTGAACGTATCCCGTCATCAATTTCAGGAGTGGCGGCTGTTATCACCGAAGCCCGGAGGAACGTATCAACATACAACTTCGGATTGGAATAAATATATGGTTTGAACGAAAAACTATTTACATATTCCCCCGGCTGCCGGTTACCTGCAGAAGTATGGCGGGCCACTATATAATAATGCGGGCCCTGGATAAAATACCGGGCATGGATAACCGAACTATCCTTCAGTTTTTCCGTTACATCCAATTCGGGGAACCCGTTCATAGATGTCTGCCGCCTGCTTAGCTGCTTATCAAAATAATCCGGGCTGCGGAATGATTCTTCTACCATGCCAAGATCAAAACTATCCTCATCAGCAAAACTGAAATTATAGATACTCTTTTTAAAGACCAGGTATGCATCACCGGTTGATCTATCAACAGCTTCATATTCCCATCTTCCGTCAGCAGTTGTATTGTTCAGGTATTCATCAGGTGCCTGCGGCAATTTAATTCCAAAGCCTCCCTGGGCAGGTTGAAAGTAAACAGGCTTGTTTTCTTTTTCCCTTAATGTAATGGATGAAAAGAATTGTGCGGCCTCTTTACCTGCAACATAATTTTCCTTGCCGCTCATTTTAAAAATAATGATCTCAAAAGGGGCAACAAATATCTGGTAACGTTGCTGGTCGCCCCTGCGTGTTTTACTGCTGATGTCGAAACCTTCATAACCATTTTTGGAGATCGGTTTTTTTGAAAGTATCTGGCCGGGAATATTCTCATATAAAATACTGTCAACTTTTTTCAACACTTCTTTTTCCGATTGGTTCAAAAAAGCTGCATGTGTTTTAACACGGGTAACCAGGTAATAAGATCCATTGCTCATGTCAGCATATTGCCTGCGGTCGAGATTTTGAAAATCCTGCCTGATCTTGTACAAATCGCCGGGAACATCCACACTGTAAAAATGATCATCCGCAATTTTTTTCTGAAACACAACGGGTACTCGCAAAAGATCAATGGAATTCTTTTGTACACTGTTCCTGTCGGCCATTTTAACGGGCTTTAACGTGTACCCTTTTTTTCTGAGCAATTCAATCACTCCCCTGCTCCCCGGTAAGTGTGCGGCACCAACTCCGGCAAACAGTGATGTTCTTTTTATGATGCTGTCAATGGCGTTTGCCTGTATCTCATTCCTTTCGTATAAAAATTTTTCCCTGAAAGCGGCAGATTGTTCAGTAAGGTTATCCAGTGAATCCATGAGATCAAGGTCACCTTTTCGATATGCATCCTGTATCTTTTCAACATAGCCACTCACAAAATCTGCATCAAGGTCTTTGTCCTTTTTCCTTTTTTCTTTGGCCATATCTGCATAAGCTTCCAGGATTATCTTTTCCGCTTCATAATAATTTTCTACGCCCGCAGCTTTCTTACCGAGCTTTCTGCCCGTCTGGAAAATATACAGGTCAAGAAATGTATCTTCTTCAAAATCTTCTTTTGCTTTATAAGAACGGTATAAAAGATTATTAACGAGGGCAGGCTCTGTCTGCAATGCAGTTTTCAGTTCATTGGTATAATTTTTTATCCGGAAGGTATTTTCGGTCATAAAATCACTGCCCGACTGCTCAGTAAAAGATGAATAATTTTCCTTCAGTTTATCGAGGCGAACCATCTGCCCCTGCCACACATCAGGATTAAGTTCAAGTGCTACTGCATCTGTTCGTTTAATGGCATTGTAAAAGGAGTCGCTTAAATGAAAAACCAGTTTACTGCTCACATGCATGGTGCCAAAAAGATAGGAAGGCTTCGTAAGCCCGTTGCCCGTGATCTCCCACAAAAGGCTTGGGTATTTTTCATTGTTCTTTTGCTGGGCAGTTATTCCGGATAAGACCAGCAATAAAAATCCCAACAAAATGGTTAAACGCTTTTTATTCATAGTTGACAGGGGCTTAGGGTTCGTGTTTAAAGATGCACATTAACGTGGAAATAATAAAGAAATACTCATTTTTTGGGTTTTATTTTATGTTGGCGGAAAAATATATGCCGATTTTTTTGGTGGTTAATGTAAATATGTTTTATTTATGTACCTTTGCCCACTTTAATTAAAATCATGCCGTAACATGATAAATGTCCCGAAACCTCGGGACTGAATATCTCTGTAACAATTTACAGTATTAAGGCATGTGATAAATAACTTAAATTAATCATTTATTACATGAAATTATCCCAGTTCCGTTTTGACCTCCCGCTAAACCTGATCGCCCAGCATCCTACCAAAAAAAGAGAAGAAAGCCGCATGATGGTTGTTCACCGCAAAACAGGTGAGATCGAAAGCAAACAATTCCGTGATATTATGGAGTATTTTAACGACAAGGATGTATTTGTTGTTAACAATACCAAGGTTTTCCCTGCCCGTATGTACGGCCGAAAGGAAAAGACCGGGGCCAAGATCGAGGTTTTTTTACTGCGTGAATTAAACAAGACCAATAAACTCTGGGATGTTATTGTTGACCCGGCCCGTAAGATCCGTGTAGGCAATAAATTATATTTTGGTGAAAGTGATGAACTGGTTGCTGAAGTGATCGACAATACCACCAGCCGCGGTCGTACCATTCGTTTCCTGTGGGACGGAACAGATGAAGAATTCAGGCAGATGCTGGAAATAATGGGTGAAACACCGCTTCCAAAATACATCAAACGCAAACCGGAAGAAGAAGATAAAGAGCGTTACCAGACTGTTTACGCCAAACATGAAGGAGCTGTTGCAGCACCAACTGCAGGATTGCATTTCAGCAAAGAACTCATCAAAAGGCTGGAGATACAAGGCGTGCGTTTTGCAGAAGTTACTTTGCATACAGGCCTTGGTACATTCAGGCCAATTGAAGTGGAAGACCTCAGCAAGCATAAAATGGATGCTGAATATTATAAAATTGATGAAACTGCCTGCGCCATTGTAAACAAAGCAAAGGAAAGCAACCATAGGATCTGTTCTATCGGAACAACTACGATGCGGGCCATGGAAACTTCATATACAGCCCAGAAATTATTAAAACCTTCAGAAGGCTGGACCAACCATTTTATTCATCCGCCATATAATTTTAATATTGCCGATGCATTGGTTACCAATTTCCACCTGCCAAAAACTAGTTTGCTCATCATGGCATGTGCCTTCGCCGGATATGACCTGATGATGGAAGCTTACAAAAAAGCTATTAAAGACAAATACAGGTTCTTCAGTTATGGAGATTCCATGTTGATATTATAAAACAACTAACCAGGTAAAATAAAAGGCTCCCGATCGGGAGCCTTTTTAATTAGATCACTATTGTTTGGAATAGTGAACAAGGATCTTGTGAAATATGGGCACATTATCCCCTTTCATAGATCAAAAAATCCTTGTCTCTTTATTGAGGGTTCTAAGGGGTATATCATTAAAAACGGGCATTAGTTGAAAAAAAAAGGGGCCATGATAGAAATCAAAGCCCGTATTAATCCAATATCCTATGAAAAACCATACTATAAACGCAGGATTTTAAACTTTAGTTTGTTTGGGCCAATTTATTTTTCAATTATTTTAAAAAAACATACGTGATTACCTGTTGCAACAGGTTTAAAGATTGCCTAACTTTAATGAGAATAATTGCAAGTAACATGAAAACCATTCAGCAATGGCTCTCAGAATATGGTGAAAGCCATAAAAATGAGACAAACAAAACGATTCACTGGATCTGTGTGCCCTCCATCTTTTTCTCACTGGTTGGATTTATGTACAGTATTAAGCTTCCGTTCATATTAGCAGGCGTTCAACTAAATGTTGCCATGTTCCTGATGGCTTTTGTGATAATCTATTACGCCAGTTTGTCCAAAACCATCTGGATCGGGATGCTGCTGTTTGGCCTTCTTTGTTTGGGATTATGTTACCTGGTTGAGCGTTCAGGCATATTGCCATTGTGGTTATTCTGCCTAATCGTTTTTGTATTGGCCTGGATCGGGCAATTCTATGGGCATAAAGTAGAAGGTAAAAAACCCTCCTTTTTCCAGGACCTGCAGTTTTTGATGATCGGGCCGGCGTGGCTGATGAGTTTTATTTATAAGAAGATTGGGATCAATTTATGAATTGATAAAGTTGAAAAGTTAATAAAGTTGCATTCACTTATCAACTTCATCAACCCTGTTAACTTCATCAACCTATTACTCCAACCCAAACAATCCTTTATTCAACAATTGCAAAGTCTGCTCCTTATAACTGCGTGGAATCAGTAAAGAAATATTGTGCCTGCTTCCTCCATAACTAACCATACG
>Ga0209023_10007610_pt1 | contig 11046 bp, 9 predicted proteins | sample LakOneMetagenome_FD_187468 | JGI IMG/M metagenome (GOLD analysis project Ga0209023, IMG submission 187468) | Freshwater and sediment microbial communities from Lake Erie, Canada (SPAdes) (version 2) | ecosystem: Environmental > Aquatic > Freshwater > Lentic | place: Lake Erie, Canada | collected...
GACGAGGTCATCGAAGCCGTCTCGATCCGCCGCGGCCGCGCCTGCTTCTCTGCGCTCGCACCGGCCCACAGGGGGATCGCGGCCGTGCTGAGCACCGCATGAGGCCGCGTCTACGAGATATCCATGAGGCAAGTGACTGCCCGGCGCGACTCCAACGTGTGGCTAGTTGCGGATCTCTTGATCCGACACCCGGTCGTCAACGCAGACCTCGTCGCCCGAGAGATCAACATCTCTCCGACCAACGTCTACCGGCTCATCGAACCGCTCGAGGCCGCCGGCGTCATCGTCGGTCTCGACAACAAGGTGCGCAACCGGGCGTGGAGGGCCCCCGACGTGCTCGCAGCACTCAACGCGTTCGCCGTCCGTGCTGGACGGCGCGTCGCCGCACGCGCGTAAGACCAAGGACGCAAGCGCCTGCTCGCAGAGGCGATGCGCTCGGCTGCAGCGTCTCGGTCACCGCCGGGCACCGCGTGCGCGTAGACGTTGATCGTGGTGGATCCTCGGGCGCGCGCGAGGCGACGCGCAACTCCCAGCGGTTGTCCGCCCTTTGGCGGAGGGATCCTCGCACCCTCCAACTCCCTGCCTGTGGCCGTCGAAGAGGCGATGGGAGGCAGGATTGGGCGGGCGGATGGGATGAGGGATGGGTTGCGATAGACCGAAAGCTGAGATGAGGACCGGCAAACGCCGGCCCTCATCAGGCACTTCTTCTGGAGCGGACGACGAGATTCGAACTCGCGACCCTCACCTTGGCAAGAGTGACCAAGGTGAGGGCCTCGACCTGCGGCGATCTCAGAAAACCGCCCTTGACCTGCGGCTCTCCGTGACCGGTCCGGACCGGTGTTTACCGGTGTTGTCCGGCCTTCCGCGGACTTCCTGCGGACTTGGCGGAGGGTCGTGACCATCACTTCGCAGGTCAGCGGCCATGTTCGTTCGAGCTCGAACCGAGACCCTCACCTCGGAGAGGTGATGCCCACGCTTGACCGAGCCCTCGGCGCAGCGTCCCTCGTAGCGAGATGGCTCGGGCCGGACTCGAGGGCGAAGTCGGCGAGATGACAGGCCACGCCCAGGTCGCCGGAGCCGGCCTTCAGGGCGGCGATGCTCGCCAGAGCACGGGCACCGCCGCGAGGCCGGCCACCGCGGCGGCCAGGTCAGCCCGTGGTGCCGGTTTCAGCTCGATCGGACGACCGAGAACCAGTTCCCCTCAGGAACAAGTCACGTTGCGGAGGATGAACTCGACCTCGTCGTAGACGCGTCGTCGCTTCGAGGATGACTCGAGGTCTGACGAACAGGTTGCTCTTTACGTGTCCAAGAACGTACCGGCGAAGCCATACAACAGAAGCTTGATTCCTGTGTTCGTCATCTTGTATGGTCAGTCGATGCCTGCGACGTTCTCGGCGACGACGAGCGAGGTCTTGTCGATTCGCACCCTGTGCAGGCCCAGCCGAGATGCACATCGCTGATGCGATGGTGTGAACCGAGAGGTGAACTGATGACATCCCCCTTTGCTCTTGCGGTGCTCACCGCCCCGTTGGCGTTCGGCGTGGTCGCCGTCGCGAGCGTGGTGGTGCCCGGACCGAGGCCGCGACCGGTCGAGCGTCTGGGGGCGTGCGCAGCGTGGTTCGGCGTGGTCGTTGCCTTGGTGGCGAGCGGATTGACGGCTCTGAACGGTCTGGCGGAGAGCCCGACGTTCGGCGGGAGCGGTCTGGGGCTCTCGGTGCGGCTGGATCCGCTCAGCATGACCATGCTGACGATGATCTCCCTGCTGGCGGTGGTCATCTTCCGGTTCAGCGCCACCTACCTCGACGGCGACGAGCGCCAAGGCGTGTTCCTGGGCCGGCTGGCCGCCACCTTCGCGGCAGTCGAGGTGCTCGTGGTGTCCGGGAGCCTCGCCCTGCTGGTGATCATGTGGGTGGCCACGAGTCTGGCATTGCACGGGTTGCTGGTCTTCTACCGGGACCGCCCCCGGGCGATCACCGCCGCCCGGAAGAAGTACATCGCCGCCCGCATCGGCGACGCGTTCCTGATCGCCGGCGCGGCGCTGCTGTACCACCGCTTCGGGACCGGGAACCTCGAGGAGATCTTCGCCGGGGCGCGTACGGCGGCCCAGACGGGTTGGGCGTTCGGTGCGGTCGAGGGTGCGGCGGTGTGCATCGTCGTGGCCGCCATGTTGAAGTCCGCGCAGTTTCCCACGCACGGCTGGCTGGTGGAGGTGATGGAGACACCGACGCCGGTCTCGGCGCTCCTGCACGCCGGGATCTTGAACGCCGGACCGTTCCTGGCGATCCGCATGGCGTACGTGATCGAGGGGGCCCGTCCGGCCACGACGTCGCTGATCATCATCGGGGGTTTCACTGCGGTGTTCGCGTCGGTGGTGCTGCTCACCCAGCCGTCGGTGAAGGTGGCGCTGGGCTACTCGAGCGCGGCGCACATGGGCTTCATGCTCATGGTCTGCGGGATGGGCTTCTACCCAGCGGCGCTGCTCCATCTGGTCGCGCACTCGTTCTACAAGGCGCACGCCTTCTTGTCGTCGGGCAGCGTGATCGACGAGAAGCGAGCGGCCAAGGTGCTCCTGCCGCGCCGGCTGGGTAGCCCGGTGCGCATCGCGGGGAGTGCGCTGATCGCGCTGGCGCTGTACCTGCCGCTGGCGTTGGTGTGGGGGGTCGACTTCGGGGGCAACCCGATCGTGGTCGCCATCGGCGCCATCCTCGTCATCGGCACCACCCAGCTCGTCGCTCCGGCGATGGACTCGGCCGGGCCGATCGTCGGCACCCTCCGCGCCACCGGGTTGGCCCTCGCCGTAACGCTCTCCTTCTTCACACTCGAGGCGGGGGCGCATCACCTCCTGGCCGACACGGTGCCCGAGGGCGTGGGCCGGGATGCGATCCAACTCGCGCTGCTCGCCATGATCCTCGTGGCGTTCGCAGCTGTGGTCGGGTTGCAGATCCTCGAACCCACCCGCCCCAAGAGTCGCCGTCGGCGCGCCCTGGCGATCCACCTCCGCAACGGCCTCTATGCCAACGCCCTGTTCGATCGCGTCGTCGGTGCCCTGAGAAGCCCGGCGCTGCAACCGGAGCAGGCCCCGTGACGACGACCCCGATCACCCCGGCCCTCGACGACGAACCTGGAGACACCACTGTGGAGCTGACCCGCATCCCCGACACGCCGACTCGCCTGACCGGCGCCGATATCGAAGGAGCCCTTCGGGCTGCGTGCGCGCGGATCGCCCCGCTGTGGCCCCTGGAGAGCTTCGTGGCCGTCAACCCGTATCTGGGGTTGGCCGACCTCCGTTTCGGAGAGGCGGCCGAGTTGCTCGCCAGCACGGCGGGAGCGCGCAGCACCATGTCTGCCGGGTACTACCTCGACGCGATCGACCAGGCCCGCATCGACGAGCGTGACCTGGCCGCGGCGCTGGAAGGGGCGGGGACGACCACCGGCATTGCCAGCTGGCTGGACGCGATCCGCGGCGATGGGGACGAGGTCGCTGCGACCGCCGCCCGCGTACCCACCGTCGCCGACGTCGCGACCCGGGTGACCGGCAACGACTGGGTCCGGTTGTCGACAGATCGAATCTCCGCGTGGGCCGCCGCCTACTTCGATGCGGGCCAAGCCCTGTGGAAGTCGGCGGACCCGAGCCGACCGTTGTTCGCGGCGTGGAAGGAGGAGGCGAGCATCGACCGGACCCCCGAGGTCATGGGCCTCCGCGGGTTCCGTACCACGGTGCGGTCGCTGCCCGACGACCCGTTCGCGGCTGCGGAACAGGCTGTCCGCGACCTCGGGATCCCCGACGACGCTCTCGAGCTCTACCTCCACGCCCTGTTGCTGCGGGTGGGGGGTTGGGCAGCCTACGCGGCCCGGGTCGTGTGGGACCACGGCTTGCTCGGCGAGGAGGACGACACGCTGGTGCAGTTCCTGGCGGTGCTGCTCGGGTGGGAGCTCGCCGTCCTGCACGCCGGGACGCGCCACGGGGTCCCTGCCGCCTGGGCCGAGGCCACCGCGGCGCTTCACTCCCTCGGCAACCGGCCAGCCGTGCGCGCACCGCTCGGACATCGGCTGGTGCTGCAGGACGCTTTCGACCGGTCCGCGCAGCGCCACCTGATCGAGCAGCTGGCCACCCACCCGATCGACCTGCCGGGTTCGGGCCGACGCCCGGAGGCACAGGCGGTCTTCTGCATCGATGTCCGCTCCGAGGTGGTCCGCCGCCACCTCGAAGCCGTGAGCGACGGCATCGACACGATCGGGTTCGCCGGGTTCTTCGGTTTCGCGATCGAGTACCTCCCGCTCGCCCACGACCGCGGCGAGGCGCAGTGCCCGGTGCTGCTCACTCCCGGGTACACGGTCGCCGAGGCCGTGGGCGACCCCGGCCGGCAGGCGGAGGCGATCGCCGCCCGACGCCTGACACACCACGTCCGCCGCGCGTGGAAGTCCTTCAAGATGGGGGCGATCTCCTGCTTCAGCTTCGTCGGACCAGTCGGCTTGATCTACCTCCCGAAGCTGTTCACCGACGGTCACGGCGTGACCCGGCCGGTGACCCGGCCCGAGGACGAAGCGCTTCCGTCATGGGCGGTGGGCCACACCGCACCGAGCCTCGAGTCGGCCGAACCCATGACCGCCGCCGCCGGCATCGCGGCCGCCAACCGGGTCGACCTCGGCGAAAGCGCCTTGCGCGGCATGTCGCTCACCGACAACTTTGCCCCGCTGGTGATGATCGTCGGCCACGGCGCGGGCACCGTCAACAACCCCTACGCGACCGGGCTCGATTGTGGGGCCTGTGGGGGGCACACTGGCGAGAACAACGCCCGGGTCGCCGCCGCCGCCCTCAACGACCCCGACGTGCGCCAGGGCCTCGCCGCACGCGGCATCTGCGTTCCCGCCGAGACCTGGTTCGTGGCAGCTCTGCACAACACCACCACCGACGAGATCACGATGTTCGACCGGCACCTGGTGCCCGCCGGCCATGCACCGTTGCTCACCGAGCTCGAAGACGATGTGGCCGAAGCGAGTCGCCGCGCCCGCGCCGAACGCGCGCGCCGGCTCGCCATCGCCGACACCGAGCAGGTCGATGCGGCTGTCATCAGCCGCAGCATGGACTGGGCACAGGTCCGCCCCGAATGGGGGCTCGCCGGGTGCCAGGCCTTCGTCGCCGCGCCACGGAGCCGCACCCGGGGCCTCGACCTTGGTGGCCGCTCGTTCCTCCACTCCTACGACTGGCGTCAGGACGACGGCTTCGGCGTGCTCGAGCTGATCATGACCGCCCCGATGGTCGTGGCCAGCTGGATCAGCCTGCAGTACTACGCGTCGACCGTGGACAACCGGCTGTTCGGCTCGGGCAACAAGACCCTCCACAACGTCGTCGGCCGCATCGGCGTGCTCGAGGGCAACGCCGGCGACCTCCGCACCGGTCTGCCCTGGCAATCGGTGCACGACGGCGAGAAGCTCCAGCACGAACCACTGCGCCTCAACGTCATCATCGAAGCGCCCATCGACGCGATGAACGACGTCCTCGAAGCGCACCCGTCGGTGCGCGAGCTGTGCGACAACGGCTGGCTGCAGCTGCTCGCCATGGACGAAACCGGGTCCGTCTCCCAGCGCTACCTCGGTGACCTGAGCTGGGAACCGGTCAGCTCGTGAGCGCAGCCAACGCGGACGCAGGTCACGCCCGGGTGCCCGCCCCGTCGCCGCCGATCGCCACGCCGACCTCGAATCGCGGTCCCCTGGCAGGCGTGCGCATCATCGAGGTGTCGTTGCTGGGGGGCGCGGCGATGACCACGACGCTCGCCGATCTGGGGGCCGAAGTCATCAAGGTGGAGTCGCCGGCCGGCGACTACATCCGCGAGATGACCTGGCCCATCGTCGAAGGGGTGTCGCTCATGCACCTCCACATCAACCGAGGCAAGAGCTCCGTCGTGGTCGACCTCAAGAGCGAGGCGGGCAGAGCGCTGTTCGGGGAACTGGTGACGGGCGCGGATGCAGTCGTCGAGGCCATGCGCCCGGGACAGCTCGAGAAGCTCGGCGTCGGCTACGAGACGTTGAAGGCGATCAACCCGAAGATCGTGTTCATGGAGTTCTCGGGGTACGGCAGCACGGGCCCCTACCGGACGTTGCCCTCGCACGGCGTCGCCTTCGACACCTGGGCGGGCATCGTCGCGCCGGTCGTCGACGACGACGGGTTCTGCTACCTACCCGAGCACGTGTCGATCGGGATCAACGCCGGACCGACCTACGGGGCCCTCGGCCTCGTCGCGGGCATCGTCGCCGCCCGGGCCACCGGAGTGGGCTGCCGGATGGAGCTCGCCCAAGCCGACGCCGCCGTGGCCTTCGACTGGTACCGCCACGAGACCGGGCGGGCTTACGAGCGACCCGAGGCCGAAGTCACCGGCAACCCCGCTGACGGCTACGAGCGGCGGGCGCCGGGCACCGCCGGCCTGCGCGAAGGCGTGCGCTACCAGGTGTACGAAACGGCCGACGGCCACGTGTTGTTCATGGCCTCCGAGCAAACGTTCTGGAAGAACTTCTGCGATGCCGTCGATCGCTCGGACCTGTTTCAGCGCTGGCCCGGATCCAGGTTTGCCGACCACGCTCGCAACAACCGAGAGCTCCAAACTGAACTGCGGGACATCTTTCGGACCCGCACCTCCCAGCAGTGGCTGGCGTTCGCCGCCACCCACAACACGGCGCTCGCCCCCGTCAACACCGCTGCCGAGCTCGCCAGGGACGCTCAGTTCCAAGACCGGGTCCGCTGGTACCCGAAGGAGGTTCTCGGTGCGGACCAGCTGGCCCCACCCCTGAAGATCCTCGACGCGGAACTACCGACGCCGTCCCGCGCCCCGACGTTCGGTGAGCACACCGACCACATTCTTCGTGCCGTGCTCGGCAAGTCGGACGACGAGATCACCGCACTGCACGCCGCTGGGGCCCTCGGGTAGAACGCGTCCCGGCGTCCCGGCGTCACGGCGTGCGGAGCGACGCGGCCATGGCATGGAAGCCCCCATCGACGTGGATGATCTCACCAGTGATGGCGCGAGCCAGATCCGACAGCAGGAAACAGGCCGTGTCCGCCACGGGCCCGGGATCGGTCGAGTCCCATTCGATCGGTGACTGCCCGGCCCACGCCTCCAAGAGCCGGGAGAATCCCGGAATGCCGAGGGCGGCGCGTGTTTCGAGCGGCCCGGCGGCGATGAGGTTGCTCCGGATGCGCCGCGGCCCGAGATCACGAGCGACGTAGCGGCTGGTGGCCTCGAGCGCGGCTTTGCAGACGCCCATCCAGTTGTAGGTCGGCCACGCCGCGGCGGCATCGAAGTCCAGACCAACGATGCTGCCCCCGCCCGCAGGGGCCAGCCGCGCGACGAGCCCGGCCAGCGTCGCGTACGACGTGGCGCTGGTGTGGAACGCCATGGTAAGGCCGTCGCGCTTCGCCGCGAAGAAGTCACCGTCGAGCGCGTCCGGCGGGGCGTACGCCACCGCGTGCAGCGCTCCATCGAGGCCATCCCAGCGGTCACGAACTCCAGCCTCGAGCGCCAACCACGCCGTCGGGTCGTTGACATCGAGGGTCTGGAGATCAGACCCGAGCGCGACCGCCGCGTGGGCGGCTCGTTCGCGATCACGGTCGGGTGCCGTCAGCATCACCTCGGCGCCGAGCTCGAGGGCGCGGCGGGCGGTCGCGAAAGCGATGCTGTCCGTGGTGACCACCCCGGTGATGACGAACTTCTTCCCTTGCAGCATCTGCTGGTTCCTTCCTCGGGCTTTCCGCCCCTCGGGCATAGTACGAACTCTAATACAGGTTCCGTAATGCCGGAAATCTTGGCCCCTTACGGACACCCGCCCTTGACAGGATCCTACTACGGATGTTGAATACCGGAAGCACTCTTCGCATTTAACGCGAGGTCGAGCCGGGAGAGGATCGGATGGTCATCACGCCCGATGAGGTCGAACACCGGTTGTCCCAGCACGGCTACACGGTGGTACATCGAACGGAAGGGCACTCGCTCTACGAGCACGAAGACGACCGCATCGTGATCCCTCACCACTCCCGAGAGCTGTCACCGTGGACGACGAGGGTCATCGAGTGGAGCCTCGAACCGCGCCTCGGTCGAGGCTGGCTGACGGACGCACCCCCAACCTCGTCGACCGCACCGTCACCGCCCCCGGATCGGCAGGATCCGCCTCGTCTGCTGCTCCATCTGGCCGTTCGAGCAGAGCCCGACCACGCGGCGTGGAACGCGTTCGTGGTCGAAGAGCCACGCATCATCACCTTCGGCGAGACGCTCGCCGAGACCCGAAGCCGAGCGGCGGACGCAGCCGACGCGTGGTTCGCCGGCCGAGCCCAGGTCGAGCTCAGGCAGCTCATCCAACTCGATCCTGTGACGCAGGGGTGGATCGACCACGCGACCACGCTCGCACCCTCAGCGGCACGTCGGGACGAGGCCCGTCACCACCTGAGCGGGTTGGGCATCGCCGAGCTCGACATCACCGAACTGCTCGATGAACCGCCCCGGGGGGCCGTCGCGTCGTAGTTGACGCTTCAGGTCGCAGACTGGGCGTGGCTCACGCGCTCTTCCGAGGACCGCGAGACTTCCGGGGTTTTGGTGGGGTGAACCCCAGCAGTTCGAGGAGCTCCCCGACCTGATGGTCGCGCTCGATCGAATGCCGAAACGGCAGCTCGGGATGCACTTCATAGGTGTTTCGGCGGCCCACTCGCGTGCGGGTCAGGTAGCCGTCCGCTTCGAGGTCCGAGACGATCGCCTGCGCGGCTCGCTCGGTGATGCCCACCCGCGCCGCGATGTCTCGCAGACGCGACTCGGGGTCCTCTGCGATGCAGTTGAGCACGTGGGCGTGGTTGGTCAGGAAGGTCCAGGTCGACTCGGCGACGTCCTTTGATGCCACGTTGGTTTCCTCTCATCGCCTACAGGAATCGAGTGTAGCGAACTGCAGATCACCTGTCAGCGATGAGCCGACCCCATGTTTCCCCCTCGCCCGGCGCGCTTGACAAGACCTCTTCACGCGACCTATGAATACCGAATCTGGCTTCCCGTATCTACGCCGCATTGGTGATGTCGATGAGCACGAGTGAGCTGCCGGTGATCGGCGTGGTGGGGGCCGGCCAGTTGGCCCGCATGATGTACCAGGCAGGCATCTCGCTCAGCATCGAGGTCCGAGTGTTGGCCGCAACCGCTACCGACTCGGCCGCCCGGATCGCGCACGACGTGACCGTGGGCGACTGGCACGATGCGGACGTGCTCCGGGCCTTCGCCGCTCGGTGCGACGTCGTGACCTTCGACCACGAGCTGGTCGACCCGGCCACGGTTGCGGTGTTGGAAGCCGCCGGGACCGTTGTGCACCCCGGCGCCAGCACCTTGCGCCACGCGGCCGACAAGGCCCGCCAGCGGATCCTCTGCGACACACTCGGAATCGCAACACCTGACCACGTGATCGCCACGGACGCCGCGGACGGGGCCGCCGCAGCACGCCGGTTCGGGTATCCGCTGGTGGCCAAGCTCGCTCGGGGCGGCTACGACGGCCGGGGGGTGTTCTGGCTGGCAGACGCCAACGACACCGCTGCGCTGTTCGAACGGCTGGCACCGCACACCGTCGTCGCGATCGAGCCCGAGCTCACGTTGGACGCGGAGCTCGCGACGCAGGTGGTGCGCCGGGCCGACGGCACGCTGGTCCGGTACCCGGTGGTGCAGACCTACCAGCAGGACGGCATCTGCCGCCTGCTCGAGGCCCCCGCCGACATCGACCCCGCCACCGCTCGCCAGGCCCAGGACTGGGCCGCCACCCTCGCTGATGCCGTCGGGGCGGTGGGCGTGTTGGCCGTGGAGTTCTTCGTGACCGACCAGGGATTGGTCGTCAACGAGCTCGCGCCCCGGCCCCACAACAGCGGGCACTACTCGATCGACGCGTGCGTCACCTCGCAGTTCGAGAACCACCTGCGCGCGGTTCTCGGCCTTCCCCTCGGTGCCCCCGACCTGATCGTGCCGGCCGCGGTCATGGTCAACCTGATCGCCGGCCGGACCCATCCCGCCGACCTGCAAGCGCTCAGCGCCGACCCCCGCGCCCGTGTCCACCGCTACGGCAAGACCAGCCGACCCGGTCGCAAGGTCGGTCACGTCACGTTCTGCGGAGACGACCGGCCCGCGTTGCTGCGCCAAGCGACCACGTTGTCCCGACGCCCCGGCGACGCCACGCCCCCGACCGCCCAACCGCTCCAACCCGCACCGACGGAGGTTCGATGATGACCGTAGCCGTGATCATGGGCAGCGACTCCGACCTGCCCTTCATGAAGCCCGCTATCGAAACGCTGCGCGCGCTGAACATCCCGGTCACCGCCCAGGTCGTCTCGGCCCACCGAGACCCCGCCGGCATGCTCGCCTTCGCGACCGCCGCGCAGGACGCCGGCATCAAGGTCATCATCGCCGGAGCCGGTGGCGCCGCGCACCTGCCCGGCATGGTGGCCGCCGCCACCACCCTGCCCGTCATCGGCGTCCCCGTCAGCCGGCCCCATCTCGACGGGCTCGACTCCCTGCTCTCGATCGTGCAGATGCCCGCCGGCATACCCGTGGCGACGATGGCCATCGACGGCGCCGAGAACGCCGCCCTCCTCGCCGCGCGGATCCTCGCCCTGGCCGACACCGCCGTCGCCGACGGGGTCCGGGCGCACCAAGGCGCTCTCGTGCACGCGGTCACCGTCCGCAACGACCGCGTGCAGGCCCAAGTGGCCAACTCCGATCAGACCCCAGTCGACCCGTGAGCGCATCGGCAGTCCAGCCTCGTCACGCCTGGGCCGGCGAGGTTGCGGCGATCGCCACCAAGCACGACAAGCAACGTCAGTTCGGGCCTCCCCTGGCCCGGCTCGTGGGACTCGACGTCGTCGTCGCCGACGTCGACACCGATCTGCTCGGAACGTTCAGCGGCGAGGTACCCCGGCCCGCCGGCCCACTCGAGACCGCGCGCCGCAAGGCGCGGTGGGCGCTCGACCACACCGGAGCCCGTATCGGTCTGGCCAGCGAAGGATCGTTCGGACCCCACCCCGACGTCCCGTACGTGGCG
>Ga0209023_10007612_pt1 | contig 11044 bp, 9 predicted proteins | sample LakOneMetagenome_FD_187468 | JGI IMG/M metagenome (GOLD analysis project Ga0209023, IMG submission 187468) | Freshwater and sediment microbial communities from Lake Erie, Canada (SPAdes) (version 2) | ecosystem: Environmental > Aquatic > Freshwater > Lentic | place: Lake Erie, Canada | collected...
ATGCCCTTGCCGGTGGTGCCGATCTTGTTCTCGCCGCGCTTGGCTTCGCGCGCCTTGTCGATGGCGACGTGGTAAGGCAGGATGACCGGGCAGGCTTCCGAGATCTTCAGGCGCGACACGACTTCGACACCGGCCGCGGCCAGTTTGTCGATCTCGCGCAGCACGTCCGGCACCGAGACCACGACGCCGTTGCCGATATAGCAGGCCACGCCTTCGCGCATGATGCCCGAGGGGATCAGCTGCAGCGCGGTCTTCTGGCCCTTGATCACGAGGGTGTGACCCGCGTTATGGCCACCCTGGAAACGAACGACGCCGGCCGCATGGTCGGTCAGCCAGTCGACGATCTTACCCTTGCCCTCATCGCCCCACTGGGTGCCGATGACAACGACGTTCTTTGCCACGTTAGTATTTGACATCACTTAACCTAAGTTTTTGAGAATCCAATTTCCGTTTTCGAGGACGAGCACGCGGTCGCACTCGAACTCGTCCTGAACATTGTCGTGACCCGGCATGGACTGGATCACGACTTCGCCTGCCTTGCGCAGGTCAGCGATCTTTTCCTTCAGCTCCGGGGCATTGCCCCAGGGCGCGCGAATGGAATGTTTGCGCTCGGCTAGCGGCAGCAGCCGCGCCAGTTCGCGCAGGTCGAGCGAGAAGCCGGTCGCCGGACGCGCACGTCCGAAGGCCTCGCCCACATGGTCGTAGCGGCCGCCGCGCGCCACCGCATTCGGCAGGCCCGGCACGTAGAGCGCGAACATGGCGCCGCTTTCGTACTGGTAGCCGCGCAGGTCGGCCAGGTCGATCGCTACGTCCGCGCGGCCAATCGCGCCGGCGGCCAGCGCGGCCAGTTCGGCCAGCGCGCGGGTGATGCCCGGCAGCGCCGGCAACGCTTCTTTCGCACGGGCCAGCACCTCGACGTCGCCGTACAGCTGCGGCAGCGCCAGCAGGGCCTTGCGCGTGCTTGGCGCGTAATTGCGCGTGAACTCGTCCAGGCCCGGCGCATCCTTGGCGCGCAGCAGGCAGGTCAGCTGGGCTTCGTCGCGGCGCGCGGCCGGGTCTTCGGCGAGCAGGGCGCGCAGGATGCCGACGTGGCAGAGGTCGAGGCGCACTTCGTGGAAGCCGGCCAGGGCGACGGCGGCAAGCGCCAGTTCCTGGATCTCGGCGTCGGCTTCCAGGCCGGCGTGGCCGTAGATCTCGCAGCCGACCTGGATCGGCTCGCGGGTGCCGTGCAGGGTCGACGGGCGGGTATGCAGCACGCTGCCGGCGTAGCACAGGCGGGTGACGGTGTCGCGGTTGAGCAGGTGGGCGTCGATGCGCGCCACCTGGGTCGTCATGTCGGCGCGCAGGCCCAGCAGGCGACCGGAAATCTGGTCGACCACCTTGAAGGTGCGCAGTTCGGAGTCCTGCCCTGCCCCGGCCAGCAGCGATTCGACGTACTCGAGCAGCGGCGGCATCACCAGCTCGTAGCCGTAGAGGCGGAAGGTATCGAGCATCTTGCGGCGCAGATCCTCGATCTTGCGCGCTTCGGACGGCAAGACATCGGCGATATTTTCAGGCAGGAGCCAGTTCGGCATGGGCAGACAGCTAAGGAATTGTTTTCAAGAGCAACAGAACAAGCGCACAGACGTGCGGGCGCACGGTGCGAGCGCCGAATCGGCAATTTTACCCGAAAATGGGGAGGCGTAGGACGGGGATGTTGGTTTGACAGCCTTATTGGCTTGTCAAGGTGCCATGATGCAACGGTTGTATAGATGGATTTTGTAGGGTGGGCGATCCCTCGCCCACGCGTTCAAACAGTGTGTGCAAACCCCGGAGCAGGCCGAGAGACGTGGTTTGAACGCGTGGGCCGAGGACCGCCCACCCTACGTATTACTTGGCAGCAGGCTGCCTGAAGTACTTGAAGAACTCCGAATTCGGATCCACCACCATCACGTCGCCGCGGTTCTTGAAGGTTGCGCGGTAGGCTTCCAGCGAGCGGTAGTAGCGGGCGAATTCCGGGTTCTTGCCGAAGGAATCGGCATAGATCGCGGTCGCCTTCGCATCGCCGTCACCCTTGATCTTCTCGGCCTCGCGGAAGGCTTCGGCGATGATCACGGTGCGCTGGCGGTCGGCGTCGGCGCGGATCTGCTCGGATTCGGCGGCGCCGGTCGAGCGCAGTTCGTTGGCCACGCGCACGCGCTCGGCTTTCATGCGTTCGTACACCGAGTTGTTGATCTGCTCGATGTAGTCGACGCGCTTGAGACGCACGTCCACCACGCCGACGCCGATCTCCTTGGCTTCGGAAATGACCTTTTCCTTCACCGCGTTCATCACGGCGCCGCGCTCGCCCGAGATCACTTCGCGCACGGTGCGCTTGGTGATTTCGTCGTTCAGGGCCGCCTTGATGATCTGCGACAGGCGGTCGCGCGCGCGGCTCTCGTCGCCGTTGAAGCTGACATAGAACAGGCGCGGGTCCGTGATGCGCCATTTCATGAAGGCATCCACCAGGATGTTCTTCTTCTCGGCCGTGATGAAGCGGTCGGCGTCGGGCGTGTCCAGCGTGAGGATGCGCTTGTCCAGGTAGATCACGTTCTGGAACGGCGGCGGCAGCTTGAAGTGCAGACCCGGTTCGGTGATCACGTCGCGCACCTGACCCAGGGCGAACACGATGGCGAAGCGGCGCTGGTCCACCACGAAGACGGTGGAAGACAGCAGCATCAGGGCAATGAAGCCCGCCACAAATAAAGTTACGAGGCGGTTCATTAACGGCTCTCCCGATCACGTGAGGAATCGCGGCTGCGGTTGTCGCGATTGCGCACCGCATCCATGGCTTGCATGACGTCCGCCGGCGCGTTCGACTGCGGCACCGCCGGCACCTGCTGCGGACCCGAACGGCTGCCCACGGCCTCGTGGCCGGCATTCTGCTGCAGCAGTTTGTCCAGCGGCAGGTAGATCATCGGATTGCCCGCGCGCGAGTCGACCATCACCTTGCTGGTATTGGAGAAGATCTGCTGCATGGTGTCGATGTACATGCGGTCGCGGGTGACTTGCGGGGCCTTCGCATAGGCGGCCACCACCTGGTCGAAGCGCGAGGCGTTGCCTAGCGCGTTCTCGACCACCATCGAGCGGTAGGCTTCGGCATCCTGTTGCAGGCGGAAGGCCTGGCCGCGCGCCTGCGGGATCACCTGGTTGGCATAGGCCTCGCCCTCGTTGCGGGCACGGGCGCGGTCCTGGCCGGCCTTGACGGCGTCGTCGAAGGCTTCCTGCACCTGCTCCGGCGGCTGCACCGCCTGCATGGTCACGTTGGTGACCAATGCGCCCAGGGCATAGCGGTCGCTGATCTGCTGCATCATCTGGTGCACGTCGGTCGCGACCTTCTCGCGGCCCTCGTAGAGCACGAAGTCCATCTTGCTCTTGCCCACCACTTCGCGGATGGCGGTCTCGGCGATCTGGCGCACGCTGTCGTCCTGGTCGCGGTTGTTGAACAGCCACTGGACCGGGTCCTTCAGGGTGTACTGGACGGCGAACTGGATGTCGATGATGTTTTCATCGTCCGTCAGCATCAGGGCTTCCTGCGGCTGCTTGTTGCGCACGTTCGCGCGGTATCCGATCTCGGCGGTACGGATGCGCGCGACGTCGACGGTCTCGTGGGCCTGGATCGGATAGGGCCAGCGCCAGTTGAAGCCGGCGCCGGTCTTGTGGCTGAGCTTGCCGAAGGTGGTGACGACGCCGACCTGGCCCTCCTGCACGATGAAGGCGCCGCTCGCCAGCCAGATCAGGCCGACGATGACGGCCACGACGCCGGCGGTGATGCCGGCGCCGCTCGAGCCGCGGTAGGGCCCGCCTCCGTCGCCGCCGCCGTTGTTGCCATTGCCGCGCGCGCCGAACAGGCGGTTCAGGCGCGCATTGAAGTCGCGCCAGAGTTGATCGAGGTCCGGCGGGCCTTCACCCGGCCGGCGGCCCTCCTGGGCCTTGTGGTCCCCCTGGGGTCGATTGCCCCAGCGTGGGTCGTTGAGCGACAGTTTGATGCCGCAACGCTTGAGTAAAGAAACGAGCATAGGCTAGTGGGGCCCGACATGGGTGGAAGTTGGCATATTGTCGGCAGGACCGCCGAGTTGGCCGCCACCCGCCGGCTCGTCCTCGGCGAAGCCAATGGCTTCGTCCTGCTCTTCGTTCGTATTGTTGTTGCCTCGCGCGGACTTTGCCGACTCGACGATCGCGTCGCGCAGCAGGTCCAGGCCAGCGCCGCTATGGGCGCTGATGAAAACGCGGCTGATCTTATCATACTCATCACGCTCGATCCCGGGCTCCAGCCCGGCCGCATCGATCTTGTTCCAGACCAGGATCTGGGGAACGTGATCGGCGCCGATCTCGCGCAGCACGTCGTTGACCTGTTCGATCTGCTCCATCCGCACCGGCGAATTGCCGTCGACCACGTGCAGCAGCAGGTCGGCGTGGATGGTCTCTTCCAGGGTGGCGCGGAACGCCGCCACCAATTGGTGCGGCAGCTCGCGCACGAAGCCGACCGTGTCGGAAATCACCACCGAACCCACCTCGTCGCCGAGATACAGGCGGCGGCTGGTGGTGTCGAGGGTCGCGAACAGCTGGTTCGCAACATACACGCCCGCCTTGGTGAGCGTATTGAACAGGGTCGACTTGCCGGCATTGGTATAGCCGACGAGAGAGACGGAAAAGGTCTGGTTGCGGCCGCGCTGGCGGCGCTGGGTCTCGTGCTGCTTGCGCAGCTTGGTCAGCTTGATGCGCAACTGCTTGACGCGCTCGCCGATGAGCCGGCGGTCGGTCTCGAGCTGGGTTTCGCCGGGACCGCGCAGGCCGATACCACCTTTTTGACGTTCCAGGTGGGTCCAGCCGCGGATCAGGCGCGTGGCCAGGTGCTGCAGTTGAGCGAGCTCAACCTGAAGTTTACCCTCGTGGCTCTGGGCGCGCTGGGCGAAGATGTCGAGGATCAGGCTGGTGCGGTCGACCACGCGGACCTCGAGCCGGCGCTCGAGGTTGCGCTGCTGGGCGGGCGACAGGGCGTGGTTGAAGATGACGATGTCGATCCCGTCGACCTTGCAAGCCATCTTGATTTCGTCGGCCTTGCCGCTGCCGACGAAGTGGGCGGGATCGGGGCTGCTGCGCTTGGCCGTGATCGTGGTGATCGGATCGGCGCCGGCGGAGCGCGCAAGCAGCGACAGCTCTTCGAGGCTGGCGGAAAAGTCGCCAGTACCGAAGTCGATGCCGACCAGCGCTGCGCGCATGGAGGTGGTGCCGGGGGCGTCAGCCATCGGCCTTACTCGGCTTCGGAGTCGAGATTAAGATTGACGGCGCGAGCCGGGACGACGGTGGAAATGGCATGCTTGTAGACCATCTGGGTCACGGTATTACGAAGCAGGACGACGTATTGATCGAAGGACTCGATATGGCCTTGCAGCTTGATGCCGTTGACCAGGTAGATGGAGACGGGGACGTGCTCCTTGCGCAAGGCGTTCAGGAATGGGTCTTGTAACAGTTGCCCTTTGTTGCTCATAACAGCTCCGTAATGTTGTTGTAGTTCAGTGGGTGTAGATGCGAGTTTGTGGCTATTTGCCAATTTTCAAGTGCCTGGGCCCGATTCTGCTGTCGCGAATGAAAGCCCTAGGCTACTGTAACCTGTTTCGCCGCTTCTTGTCGTACCGCTGGGCCTATTTCTGCTCCTTGGCAAACGGGTTCTTGCCGCTCTTCAATTCGATCCGCACCGGGGTGCCGACCAGGTTGAAGGTGTCGCGGAAATGGCGTTCCAGATAACGCTTATAGGGTTCGCTGACGGCTTCGAGCGCGTTGCCGTGGATGACGATGATTGGCGGGTTCTGCCCGCCCTGGTGGGCATAACGCATCTTCGGACGGGTACTGCCCTTGCGCTTGGGCTCCTGCTTCTCGATCGCTTCCTGCAGCGCGCGCGTCAGGCGCGGCGTCGACAGGTTGGCGGTGGCGGCGGCGTAGGCGGCGTCCACCGACTTCATCAGCTGGGCGATACCGGTGCCCTTCAGGGCCGAGATGAAGTGCGTCTTGGCGAAGGAGAGGAAGTCGAGCTTGCGGTCGAGATCGATCTTGACCTCGTCGCGCTGGTCCGACTGCAGGCCGTCCCACTTGTTGACGGCCACCACCAGCGCCCTGCCCGACTCCAGGATGAAGCCGGCGATGTGGGCGTCTTGCTCGGAAATGTCTTGCTGGGCATCGAGCAGCAGGATGATCACGTTGGCGTCCGAGATCGACTGCATGGTCTTGACCACGGAGAATTTTTCGATGGCCTCGAAGATCTTGCCGCGGCGGCGGATACCGGCGGTGTCGATCAGCGTGTACTTCTTGCCGTCGCGCTCGAACGGCACTTCGATCGAGTCGCGGGTGGTGCCCGGCATGTCGAAGGCGATCACGCGCTGTTCGCCAACCAGGGTGTTGATCAGGGTCGACTTGCCGACGTTCGGGCGGCCGACGATGGCGATCTTGATGCCGTGGTCGGGGTGCTCCGGCTCGTCTTCCTCGTCCGGACGGTTTTCCAGCGCGAAGTCGAGGGCTTCGTTGACAAGGTCGTGCACGCCGTCGCCGTGGGCGGCCGAGATGACGTAGGGGTCGCCCATGCCGAGCTCGTAGAAGTCGGCGGTGACCGAGGTGTACTTCATGCCCTCGGATTTATTGACCACGAGCATGACCTTGCGGCCCGTCTTGCGCAGGTAATCGGTGATGGTCTTGTCGTGCGGGGTCATGCCCTGGCGGCCGTCGACGATGAACACGACGACGTCGGCTTCCGCCACCGCCTGGCGCGTCTGCAGCGCCATTTCGTGCATGATCCCCTCCTTGGCCACCGGTTCGAAACCGCCGGTGTCGATGACCAGGAAGGGGCGCTCGCCGATGCGGCCTTCGCCATAGTGGCGGTCGCGGGTGAGACCAGGGAGGTCGGCCACCAGCGCGTCGCGCGAACGGGTCAGGCGATTGAACAGGGTCGATTTCCCGACGTTGGGGCGACCTACGAGTGCGATTACCGGCTTCATGTATTTATTCTATTCGACCGCGATGGCGGTCACAGTTCCATTTTGTGTTTGAAAGATCAGGTGCGAGCCGGCCACCACGGGCGTGCCGATGATCTGGCTGCCGTCGGTGGCGGCGCGCGCCAGGAAAGAGCCGTCTTCGCGCGACAGGAAGTGCACATAGCCCTGGTAGTCGCCGACGGCCACGGCGCGGCCGTAGGACACCGGGGTCGACAGGCGGCGGAAGGCCAGCTTGTCGTTCTTCCAGGCATTGGCGCCCGTGTCGCGGCTATAGGCGAACAGTTCGCCCTTGTCGCTCGGTGCGAAGACGTAGAGCTGGTCGACCGCCACGCCGACGCTCGACGAGAGGTCGCGGGTCCAGCGCTGCGAACCGGTCGCCACTTCGAAGCAGCCCACGCGGCCCTGGTAGGACACGGCGCAGACGTCGGATTCGAACAGCACCGGGTTGCCGCCGATGTCGGTCACGCGCTCCAGCTCGGTAGCGCCGCGCGAGACGCCCACTTCCAGGTCCCAGCGCGGCGCGCCGGTGGCGATGATCAGGGCCGACAGCTTGCCGGCCGGCTGGGCGACGATCACGTCGGTGCCCGTCGCCACCATGCCCGGCGAGGTGCGCAGGGTCAGCGGCGGCGAGGTGCGCTGGGTGGTCCATTTCGCCTGGCCGGTCTTGGCGTCGAGGCCGACGATGCGGTTGTCCAGGCTGCGGGCGACGACGATGCCTTGCGACACCACCGGCGAGGACAGCAGCTCGCTCGACAGCTGGGCGTCCCACAGTTTCTTGCCGTCCATGTCGAAGGCCAGCAGCTTGCCCTTCTCGCCGCCGACGACGATCAGGTTGCCGTCGGTGCCGACGCCGCTCGAAAGCTCGGTGCCGGCCTTGATGCGCCACATCAGCTTGCCGGTGGCCGCTTCGACGCGGGCGATGTCGCCGGCGTTGCTGGCCACCACCACGGTGTTGCCGGCCAGCGCAGGCGAGAAGGTGAAGGGGCCGGCCTTGCCGATATCGAGCTTCCAGGCGGTCCGCACGGCCATCGAGCCCTTCAGCTCGACGAGCTCGGCCGGCTGGTCGGTCGTCTTCTTGGACGAGAAGGGATTGAGCTTGCTGAGCGAGGACAGCTGCGGCACGCTCGAGCAGCCCGTCACCAGGGCCAGTACACCAACACCAACAAGTTTGCTGCTAATACGCATATTCTTTAACCTTGTTCCTGGACTAAGGAGGAGCAAAGCCCACGCGCACCGTGGACGGCGCGCGCGGGCCTGTCATCGTCGGATTTACGCGGCGGCTTTCGCGTCGCCCGCTTTCGCATCTTTTTCCGCCGGCACGCTGCCGCCGATGGCTTCGAGCTTGACCTGGACCAGCTGGCGGCCCGGATTTTCCTTCGGCATCGCGGCGTAGGCGGCGGTGTAGGCCTGGCGCGCTCCGGCCAGTTTGTTCTGCGCCACCAGCACGTCGCCCTTGCGGTCCGACACTTCGGCCGAGAAGGTCGCCGGATACTGTTCGTTCAGCAGCTTCAGGGCGGCATCGAAGGACTTCTCGTCCAGCAGGACGCCGGCCAGGCGTAGCTTCGCGATCGCCTTGTACTCGTCGTTGCCGTGCTCGACCGCCCACTGCAGCTGGGCCTTGGCGGTTTTCAGGTCATTCGCCTCGAAAGCGGTCTTGGCGGCGCCCAGGGCGGCCATCTGCGCGTAGGCGGTGCCGTCGTACTTCTTCTGGATGTCGCCGGCGATGCGCTGGGCCTTGGCGTTGTCGTTCGCGTTTACGGCATTCTGCAGCTCGTCGTACAGGGCCGAGGCCTCGACGGCCTGGTTGCGCTTGTGCGAATTCCAGTAGTTGTAGCCGGCGTAGGAGCCGAGGGCGATGATCAGCACCCACAAGATGAGATTGCCGAAGCGGTTCCAAAAGGCCTTGAAAGTCGCTATCTGTTCCTGTTCTTCGAGATCGTATGCCATGTTCTGCTCTGTTGTTCTGGTTGTGGTGGATCGGTTTGGGGGTCTTGCTTACGGACGGTGGTGGTGGCCGTGTTCCGCGCAGTGCTCGTCTTCGCAGTCGTGCTCGCCGCCGCCGATGATCTGGTCGACGACGTGGTCCACGAGCGCGTCGAAGGCGACGCTGGTCTGCTGCTGCTCGCTCGCTTCCCCGCGCATGGACTTCACGGCCGCCTGGCCTTTCGCCATCTCGTCTTCGCCGATGATGACGGCAAAGGCGGCGCCGCTGCCGTCGGCCTTCTTCATCTGGCTCTTGAAGCTGCCCGCGCCCGCCGGCGTTGCGCAATGTAACACAACATCCAGGCCGGCATCCCGCAGGCGCTCGGCCATGATGAAGGCCTGCAGCTGGGCCGCTTCGCCCTGGTGGACCATGTAGACGTCGCACTGTGCCGGAGCCTGGGTTTCGCCCAGGCCCTTCATCAGCTCGATGATGCGCTCGATGCCCATCGCGAAGCCGACCGCCGGCGTCGGCTTGCCGCCGAACTGCTCGATCAGCGGATCGTAGCGGCCGCCCGCGCAGATGGTGCCCTGCGAGCCCAGCTCGTCGGTGACCCACTCGAACACGGTGCGGTTGTAGTAGTCCAGGCCGCGCACCAGGCGCGGGTTGACGGTGTACTGCACCGCGTTGCGGTCGAGGATGTTCTTCAGGCCGTTCAGGTGGGCGAGCGACTCTTCGCCCAGGTAGTCGAGCAGCTTCGGCGCCGCGTTGACCATCTCCTGCATGGCAGGGTTCTTGGTGTCGAGGATGCGCAGCGGATTGCTGTGCAGGCGGCGCTTGGCCTCGGCATCGAGGATGTCCTCGTGCTGTTCCAGGTAGGCGATCAGGTCGGCGCGGTGGCGCAGGCGCTCGTCGGCATTGCCGATCGAATTGAGTTCCAGGCGCACGTTCTGCAGGCCGAGGTCGTCCCACAGGCGGCGGCACAGCATGATCAGCTCGGCATCGATGTCCGGGCCCGAGAAGCCCACGGCTTCGGCGCCGAACTGGAAGAACTGGCGGTAGCGGCCGCGCTGCGGACGCTCGTGGCGGAACATCGGGCCCTTGTACCACAGGCGCTTGGGGCCGTCGTAGACGAGGTTGTGCTCGATCACGGCGCGCACGGCGCCGGCGGTGCCCTCGGGGCGCAGGGTCAGCTGGTCGCCGTTCATCGAGTCCTCGAAGGAGTACATCTCCTTCTCGACGATGTCGGTGACGGCGCCGATGGCGCGCGCGAACAGCGAGGTATCCTCGACGATCGGGGTGACGATCTTCTGGTAGCCGTAGCTTTTCAGGATGGTCTCGGCGGTGTTCTCGAACAGCTCCCACATCGGTGCGTCTTGCGGGAGGATGTCGTTCATGCCTTTGACGGCGACGATTTTTTCTGGTTTGGACATAGTAATCAATTCGTTTTTCGTAGGGTGGGCGGCGGAGCCGCCCACCCTACGGTTTTATTCCGTCACGACTTCGCGGCTGTAATTCTTCTGTACATAGTTCAACACGATGGTCTTGAACTCGTCCACGATGCGCTCGCCGCGCAGGGTGGCGAATTTCTGCCCATCGACGAACACCGGCGCCGCCGGCGATTCGCCCGTACCCGGCAGGCTGATGCCGATGTTCGCGTGCTTCGATTCGCCCGGGCCGTTGACGATGCAGCCCATCACGGCCACGTTCATCGCCTCCACGCCCGGATAGGTCTTCTTCCATTCCGGCATCTGCTCGCGCAGGAAGGTCTGGATGTTGTCGGCCAGTTCCTGGAACACGGTCGAGGTCGTACGGCCGCAGCCCGGGCAGGCGATCACCATCGGGGTGAACTTGCGCAGGCCCATGGTCTGCAGGATTTCCTGGCCGACCACGACTTCCTTCGTGCGGTCGCCGCCCGGTTCCGGGGTCAGCGAGATGCGGACGGTGTCGCCGATGCCTTCCTGCAGCAGCACCGACAAGGCCGCGGTCGAGGCCACGATGCCCTTGCTGCCCATGCCGGCCTCGGTCAGGCCCAGGTGCAGCGGGTAGTCGCAGCGGCGGGCCAGCTCGCGGTAGACCGCGATCAGGTCCTGCACGCCCGAGACCTTGCAGGAGAGGA
>Ga0209023_10007614_pt1 | contig 11044 bp, 7 predicted proteins | sample LakOneMetagenome_FD_187468 | JGI IMG/M metagenome (GOLD analysis project Ga0209023, IMG submission 187468) | Freshwater and sediment microbial communities from Lake Erie, Canada (SPAdes) (version 2) | ecosystem: Environmental > Aquatic > Freshwater > Lentic | place: Lake Erie, Canada | collected...
TAATCAATCGGTGCACAGACACGAACAAGAAAGCGTTTCTCCTCTTGAGAGTAAAAAATCACTTTGACGCGCTTTTTATCGCGGATTGCGTCAACAAACTCTTTTTTTGCGGATTTCGTGTTCATAGCAGTTCACCTCGCTCTTTTGTTTATTGAATCTCTAAAATCCTTGTGAATGGTTCACATCTATTCCATTTTTTAAGCGAACCTCCACTATAAATAGCAGAGATTCACGTAACAGAGAAGCACTAAAACGAACTAAATTGTTAAGCTGTTTTCAGCTCATCGCTAACCTATTGGCAAGCTTCACAATCTGGATTGTCAATCGAACAAGCCAATGGCACGGGTGCTGCTTGCGAGAACGCAAGATCATCCGCATTGACCGAAACTGACTCTGTTGCGCTTGCCGCAGGGCTATTGACTTGCGGTACTAAAGTCGGTGCTTTTGAACTCACCGCATTCAATGCGCCGGTTTTGGTGGTCGATTTTTCCGCTGAAGTCGCACTTAATGCACGGAGGTAATACGTGGTTTTTAGACCGCGTAACCATGCCATTTTGTACGTAGTATCCAGTTTCTTACCTGACGCACCCGCAATGTACAAGTTCAATGATTGCGCTTGGTCAATCCACTTCTGACGACGACTAGCTGCATCCACCATCCAACGTGGTTCTACTTCAAACGCAGTCGCAAACAGTGCTTTTAAGTCATCTGGAATACGACCAATTTGCTGAACTGAACCTTCATAATGTTTCAGGTCATTCACCATAACTACATCCCACAGACCGCGTGCTTTCAGCGCACGAACGAGGTGTGGATTGATGACGGTGAATTCGCCTGACAGGTTCGATTTCACATACAGATTTTGATACGTCGGTTCAATCGATTGCGCAACACCACAAATATTAGAAATAGTTGCAGTCGGGGCAATTGCCATGACGTTGCTGTTACGCATACCGTCTTTTTGAACTTTAGCGCGCAATGTCGCCCAATCCAAAGTTTGGCTACGATCAACTTCAAACATCCGTTCTGGACGTGATTTCGCCACGATTTCCAATGAGTCAATCGGCAGAATACCTTGATCCCAGAGTGAACCTTTGAACGTGCTATACGCGCCGCGTTCAACTGCCAAGTCGCTTGATGTGCTGATTGCGTAGTAGCTAATCACTTCCATCGAGGTATCAGCAAACTGAATCGCTTCGTTCGAACCGTAAGCCAAGCCCAATTCATACAACGCATCTTGGAAGCCCATGATGCCCATGCCGATTGGACGATGTTTCAAGTTCGAGTTCTTCGCTTGTGGCACGGCGTAGTAGTTAATGTCGATCACGTTATCGAGCATACGAATCGCAGTTTTAACCGTACGTCCGAGTTTCTCTTTGTCGAGCTTGCCATCGGTAATGTGTTGTACAAGGTTGATCGAACCCAAGTTACACACCGCGATTTCATCAGCGCTGGTATTGAGGGTAATTTCAGTACACAAATTCGATGAGTGAACCACGCCAACGTGTTGTTGCGGTGAACGCAAGTTACACACGTCTTTGAAAGTGATCCAAGGATGACCAGTTTCAAACAACATCGACAGCATTTTGCGCCATAGATCTTGCGCTTTGATTTTTTTGAACGGTTTGATTTCGCCCGCTTGGCTCATGCGCTCGTATTCGTTATAGCGTTTGGCAAATGCCAAACCAGTCAAATCATGCAAATCAGGCACGTTGGATGGAGAGAACAAAGTCCAATCACCATCTTCAATCACGCGCTGCATAAATAAGTCAGGAACCCAGTTTGCAGTGTTCATGTCTGGCGTACGGCGACGGTCATCACCAGTGTTTTTACGCAGATCAAGGAACTCTTCGATGTCTAAGTGCCAGGTTTCAAGGTACGCACAGACTGCGCCTTTACGTTTGCCACCTTGGTTGACCGCAACAGCCGTGTCGTTCGCTACTTTGAGGAACGGCACAACACCCTGTGATTTACCATTAGTGCCTTTAATATAAGCATTCAATGAACGTACTGGCGTCCAGTCATTACCCAAACCGCCTGCCCATTTCGAGAGCATCGCGTTGTCTTGAATCGCACCATAAATGCCATGCAAATCATCTGGAATCGTGGTCAGGTAGCAAGATGACAATTGTGGACGCAATGTACCCGCATTAAATAGGGTAGGCGTCGAAGCCATGTAATCGAAGCTAGACAACAAATTGTAGAACTCAATCGCCCGTTCTTCGCGATTTTCTTCCTGAACCGCTAAGCCCATCGATACACGCATAAAGAACAGTTGTGGCAATTCAAAACGCACATCGTTGCTATGCAAGAAGTAGCGGTCATACAGGGTTTGCAAACCGAGATAAGTGAACTGTGCGCCGCGTTCAGGCTTGATCGCTGCTTTTAATACATCAAGGTTATAAGTCAGTAGTTCTGGATGAACCAGTTCTAATTCAACCGCACGTTTGAGATAAGTCTCTAGCGCGTCGCCTTCAGAAGTATCCAGTGGCAAGCCTAAGAAAGTTAAACCTTCTTTTAATAGGTCTTCGCGAAGCAAACGCGCAGTGACGTAAGTGTAGTTTGGTTCTGACTCAATGCGGGTACGCGTTGCCAAAATCATGGTGGTCGCAACATCTTCTTCACGAACGCCGTCATACAGGTTTTTCAGGGTTTCATTAATGACGTCTTGTACGTCAATCCCTTCCAAGCCTTGTGCTGCAAATTGCATGGTGCTTTCAAGTAAGCCGAGATCCAGCGGTTTGCGTTGACCATTTTGATCAATCACATTTAAGGTTGGATGGGCTTTCGAGCTTGAACCTTCACGCAGTTTTGAGCGTTGGTCACGATAAATCACATAGTCGCGCGCGACTTTATGTTCGCCAGTACGCATCAGTGCCAGTTCAACCTGATCTTGAATTTCTTCGATATGCACAGTGCCACCAGAAGGCAAGCGGCGTTTAAATGTGCCCATGACCATGTCGGTGAGTTGTTGTACACGATCAAAGATACGACTTGAGCCAGACGCTTCTTTACCTTCAACCGCAAGGAATGCCTTGGTGATTGCGACGCTGATTTTTTCTGCATCAAACACTGCGACAGTGCCACCGCGTTTAATCACGCGTAGTTGCCCAGGAGTCGTTGCCGAGGTATCGGGCTGTATAGGGTTGGTGGCAATGTTCATTTGGGCTCCTTGCACAATTTCACTGTGTCTTAAAAATAGGGTGGCTTTATCTAACAATTCAAAAATGTGTCGCAGTTGTTGCTTTTTCAGCTTGCAAATTCGGTATTCATATTTAGGCAAAAATATAGCGAAGATCGTGCCAACTATTCGTGCCTGAGCTATGTTTAAAAATCGTTCAAAACACAACTTGTAGTATGAGGTTGTAACTTGAGGCACAAGATACGGTTTTTTTTGTCCGACTGCAAGTGTGAATTGATGAATGACATTGTGGGTAAAGTTGTGGATAAGCATGGGATAAAATATGCTAAAACTCCCAAGAACAACCCTTTACGGTGAATTCTGTTTTGTTGGGTTAAAAAAATATTAACATGAATTTTTTTTGACAAAGTTATACGTAAAAGAAATTTTGATCACGATCTAAACAATGTGTTTTTATTAAGGAGTTATTAAGGAGGGAATGTAACAAAAAAGCATTGTTTTACCGCTTTGACGTGGTAGCGATGTATCAGTTTCGTGAATCAGTGCTCGTTTACATTGTAAACGGACGTTGTTTACTGCATGATTTAGTTCATGAACCGTGACGTATTCATTGTGTGTCCCTTGATGACCCTGAATATTGCGCGTATCACTTGATACCTTTCCTGAGAAAAAAGCCACATGGCTTGGAGCAATATATGTCGCAAGAAGAGAAATTACCGCGTATTTTGATCGTTGAAGATGATGAACGTCTTGCTACGTTAACCCAAGATTATTTAATCCGTAACGGCTTGGAAGTGGGTGTAGAAACCGATGGACATCGTGCAATTCGCCGTATTATTTCTGAACAACCAGATTTAGTGGTATTGGACGTGATGTTGCCAGGTGCAGATGGCTTGACCGTTTGCCGTGAAGTACGTCCTCATTATAACCATCCGATTTTGATGCTGACTGCACGTACCGATGACATGGATCAAGTCCTCGGCCTAGAAATGGGCGCAGATGATTATGTCGCTAAACCAGTTCAGCCACGCGTCTTGCTCGCACGTATTCGTGCCTTGTTACGTCGTACTGATAAAGTCGTCGAAGAAGATGTTGCACAACGTTTAGAGTTCGATGAGCTTGTGATTGATAATGGCGGTCGTTCAGTGACATTGGCAGGCGAGCCAGTTGATTTCACCAGTGCAGAATATGATTTGCTGTGGCTATTAGCTTCTAATGCGGGTCGTATCTTGTCTCGCGAAGATATCTTCGAGCGTCTACGCGGCATTGAATATGATGGTCAAGATCGTTCAATCGACGTGCGTATTTCACGTATTCGTCCAAAAATTGGCGATGATCCTGAAAACCCAAAACGCATCAAAACTGTCCGCAGCAAAGGCTATTTATTCGTTAAAGAATCTATCGCTGCGTAATGCTCATCCCCTTCAAGGGGAAGACTTCAGAGCAAAAGCACTGATAAAGACAGGATTCGTCCTGTCTTTATCGTTTTTAAAAGCTATGTAGGTTAATGGTTTAAGCATAATCTTCAAATTTTGTGCTTTGAAGTCTTCCCCTGAGGGGGAAGATTTAGATAGGGGTGCTTTTGATCTTAAAGTCAAAAGCACCCCCATCCCAACCTTCCCCCTCAGGGGAAGGAGACAAGCATTCACTTATGATGGTTCGGTATGGATAAGCTGCGTTACAGTATTTTTCTAAAAATCTATGCGGGACTCTTATTAGTTTGCGCATCAATGGGCTTGCTCGCCTATTTTGTCATTCAAGGCGTAAATGCCTATCGAATTGATAAATATCGCGAAACAATGGCATCGGGTGCGTTTTATATCATTGCCCAAGGCGTTGCACGTCAAACCGATGCGGCTTCGACGCAAGGTTGGTTGGATGAAGCTTCATTACTGCTCAATCAACAATTGTCTGTAATTCCTGCGGATAAAGTGACGTTTGACCATTACGAAGCACAGCAAATTGCTGCTGGCTTATCCGTTGTCCGCTATCAATCGAACATCCAACCGAATAGCCGAAATGGCTTAGAAAGCGATCCGTTTGCCGATATTTACACGCCGATTCCTCTTCATGAGGGGCTGTTGTTGTATGCGCGTGTCGATCGGGTGAGTGAGCAACAGCTTCGGGCGCTCGGTGTATTTTTTCTCGATGATTTAACTCATTACGAGGGAAAAGAGCAGGCGCGATTGGATGAGTTGAATGCCCATTTGCCATTCCGTTTGTCGTTAAAGAATTTTAGTGATGTGAATCTGGACGACGATCAGCGAGCGCGATTGCGTCGTAAAGAAGTCGTGCCTGTTTATCGGGATACAGGTACAAGCCGTAATCCAACCTTACGTATTGTTGGCCCGATTAATACGGCGGCGGGTGCGCAAGTCTTGGATATTGGTCCGATTTCTTTATTTAATCCGTCACCGTTTCGTTTGCTCATTCTTGTGACCTTCATGAGTTTAGTGTTGATTCTGTTGGGTGTTTACGCGCTGATTTTGCCGCTCGAACGTAAGTTACGCATGGTGCAGCAGGGTGTGAGCCAAGTGCGTGCGGGTGATTTTTCTGCGCGCGTACCAGTGATTGGTCACGATGAAGTCAGCCATTTGGCGATGACATTCAACAACATGACAGAGCACATTCAACGGTTGATTGAGGCGCAGCGCGAACTCACACGAGCGGTGTCACATGAGTTGCGGACGCCCGTGGCGCGGATTCGGTTTGGTGTGGATATGTTGGCGGATACCGACGACGTCGATTCGCGCTGGGATCAGCAGGAAAAAATCGATAAAGATATTGAAGAGTTGAATACCTTGATTGATGAGATTCTGACCTATGCGACTTTAGAGCAGGGCACGCCGTCATTGAATCTGGAGTCGATTGCGTTGTATGACATCGTGCGTCAAGTCGGCGAAGAAACTCGTGCGCTGGGCAAATCAACGATCATTGAGGTGCATGAGCCAGATAAGGATGTGGTAGCAATTGCAGAGCGTCGCTATTTACATCGTGTGCTGCAAAATTTTGCGGGCAATGCAATGCGTTATGCCAATAGCAAAATTCGCATTAGCGCAGGCGTAGAAGGTAAGGGTGATAAGAAATTTGCTTTTATTTGCGTCGAAGATGATGGGGCTGGCATTCCAGAAAAAGACCGTAAAAAAGTATTTGAGCCTTTTGCACGTTTAGACGATAGCCGCACGCGCGCTTCAGGGGGTTATGGACTGGGGTTGTCGATTGTGGCGCGTATTGCATTTTGGTTTGGTGGCACAGTGGCGGTCGATCAGAGTCCGACGCTGGGTGGGGCGCGGTTTATGATGAAATGGCCAGTGAAGCCGAAGTAGGGGGAGTATGTCTACTGAGTTTGCTTTGAAGTCTTCCCCTGAGGGGGAAGATTTAGATAGGGGTGCTTTTGTTTGCAAAGATCAAAAGCACCCCCATCCCATGAGGAGCACTGCTCCGCAAGACGTAGCGGTAGCGAAGTGTTTCCCCCTCAGGGGAAGGAGACAAGCGGAAGCTTTTAAGTGTCAGTTATTCAAACAACCAGCGGCTTTGGGTCTTCTTGCTGTAAATAACCCACAATCATAGCCGTCAATTCATTGACGATATCTTCTTGATTGATCATCGAATTTTGTCCACTCATCGATTGCATCATGGTAAACAGCGTACTATTGACAATAATAAAAAACTTCACATGCAGATTTTGAATCGAGTGTGTTTGATAGTGCTTAGTGAAAAATAACCGACCAAAATCTAGCGAGAAACTCTGCATCACATCAACCATTTTTTGCATCGGTAAGCGATGCCAGTTTTTAACAATCTCTAAATACAACCCATCACTTTGACCTAGCAAACTAAAGCCATATTGGATGGATTGCTTAACGATTTCTTCTAAGCTGTCTGATTCAATTTGGGCAATGAGGGTTTGTAGCGCTTTAACGACCTCATGTGTGCCTTGCTCAATCAGTGCTTCAATAAGCGCCTGTTTATCATCAAAATATTGATACAAGGAGCCGACGCTAACACCTGCCATTTCTGCTATTTTGGGTGTGGTGACAGCGTCGAGTCCATACTTGCTGATGCAGAGCGCAGTTGCGTCAATGAGCGCGGTGACCATCTGTTGTGATCTTTCTTGCTGAGGGCGTTTACGCATAGCTATTCTAAGAATCCAAAATAAATAAATTTAAATGCGAATTGAATGCGAATCTATATTCGTATTAATCTGAAGCTTAATGTAATCGCATTGGAAAGACAAGAGATGAGCGACAGTCTCGTTTAGCTGCTCATTATCGCCTCAATTATAACCCACATTGTGAATTGTCATATGCCAGAAATTCAGGTACCTACGCGCGCCAAATCGTTTGCCGAAACCCAAAAGAAACCGGCATGGATTAAGGCATTGGGTCCAATTTTAGGACAAAATTTCACCCCAAATCAGCAAGAATATCAAACGCTCGTTGGCGCGCTCACTGAAGGTGATGCGCTGATGGATGATTATATTGAGTGGATGTTTGCAACCAATCCTAAAACGGCCAAGCAAAAATACGATCAAGCATTACATCACGGTATCGACAGCGTAGAAGACTGTCCTGAACAACTCCGCAAAGTTTTTGCTCACTATGACAAGACCCCAGAATGGTTAGATCGCGATCTGATTCATGATGCGATTGCTTATATTCATGGTGCTGGCAATGGTGGCGTGCACGTGTTGCGTGATGCGGCATTGATGGGTGGATATTTATTATCTGGATTTAATCATGCCTTGGTAATGACTGGCGCACTGAATCAAGATGCATCGAAGCGATTTGCAGAAACCGCAAAATGGTGGATGGATTGTACCGAATATGGCGGTCTTGAGCGTTTTGGCGCAGGTGTTAAATCCACGTTACACGTGCGCTTTATTCATGGCTTAGTGCGTCGTAGCCTTAAGGCGAACCCAAAGTGGGATGCGGGAACGTGGGGGATGCCGATTAGTCAAATTGATATGTCGGCAACCAATTTGGCGTTCGGTCTGGTGTTTTTATTAGGCTTGCGCGCTATGGGTAAATTTCCGACGCCACATGAGTCACGTGCAGTGATGCATTTGTGGAAGTATGCGGGCTGGCTGATGGGCGTTGATGAACGCTGGTTGGTGGATAATGAAAGTGATGGGCTTGTCCTCTTATATCGTACGCAGCTCACCCAATTAGATGCAGATTGGACAAGTAAGGCGCTGGGTAAAGCACTCTCTTTAGAGCCGTTTCATCGACATTATCCGCGCTTCAATGCGCTGCGTCGTCATTTTGCATATCAACAACATTTAAGTATTAGCCGATATTTCATCGGTCGTGAAAATATGGAAAAACTGGGTTTATCAACCCGAGTTTTGCCATGGTATCCATTATTTGCGACACCATTTAATGCGGTGACTTATACCGCACAAAGGCTGCTCCCTGTGTTGCGAACGGCTCAACAGCAACGTGGACGACAGGCGCAACGTGATTATATGGCGACGTTTGGCGAGAAGGGTTTAGCGACTATTCAGCCTGACAAGAATCATCCTGCGCATATTTAAAAAGTGTTCTTAGCAAAAGAGTACATTTAAAATGAGTTTTATTGCCAACGTTACGCACTTTATTGCCATGTCAGTGACAATGTGAGTATGCAAAACTGCCACCCTGAATCTTCAAGATCAACTTGGAATATGTACTTATGACGACTTTAAAAGGCAAGACAATCTTTATTACTGGCGGTAGCCGGGGTATTGGTCGCGCAATCGCACTCCGCGCAGCACGTGATGGTGCCAATGTAGTGATCGCAGCAAAAACTGCCGTTGCGACTGATAAATTGGAAGGCACGGTCTATAGCGTTGCTGAAGAAGTCGTTGCAGCAGGTGGACAAGCATTGCCGTTGATCGTTGACGTACGTGATCAAGATCAAGTCATCGCGGCGATTGAGCAAGCGGTTAAGCAATTCGGTGGTATTGATATTCTGGTCAATAACGCAGGTGCGATCAATTTGGTGGGTGTTGAAGCAACGTCACTGAAAAAATACGATTTGATCCAAACGATCAACCATCGTGCAACGTTCATCTGTGCACAAGCCGCATTGCCATATCTGAAAAAATCAGAAAATGGTCATATCTTAAGCCTCTCGCCACCGATCAACATGGCGCCGCATTGGTTGAAACCGTTTGCACCGTACACCTTGTCTAAATATGGCATGACCATTTTGACCCTCGGTATGGCAGAAGAATTCCGTGAATACGGTATTGCTTGTAATACCCTGTGGCCAGCTACGTATATTGCGACTGCAGCCGTTGCGGTGAACTTGGGTGGCGACACCACCATGCAAGTCAGCCGTAAGCCAGAAATCATGGCAGACGCTGCTTATTCGATTTTCACCAGCGCCAAAGGTTCTGTGACTGGCGAAGCGTTGACTGATGAAACTGCATTGGCAAAAATCGGTGTGACTGATTTGGCTCATTATGCGTGCACCCCAGAAAACGCAGATAAATTGCAAAAAGACTTCTTCTTAGACTAATCTTTGCGGGTTTCTATTTGCTGGTTTGTAAAGGGCGCGATTGACGAAAGTCAGTCGCGCTTTTTTTATTATTGGTGTGGGAGTTGGGCATTTAACTTACGTTCAATCATTTAATAAAATACAGATGTATATTTGTAATATAAGAATAGATGGTCATTAAGTAGTCGTTTTTCTGATGAGTATCAATGATTAAGCGACGAGTGGTACTTGTTAAGATTCTTTGATTGAGATCAAATAGCCGCCTATAAAAATAACAACACAACCTAGGTGGTTTATAACAATGCAAAAATTCGTCGCTCTATTCTTATTCACTCTATTTAGCCTGACTGCCAGCGTGCATGCGTTGGCCGCTGCAAATCCAACCCCAGACTATTGGCAATGTGCTAATCGGATCGGTGGTTCATGGAATTTTGGTCAAGTACCGTCGGCTTGTGATGTCGATGCGTTTGGTGATCCGAGCTATGTTCGCACAGCATTTGCGCCTGTCTTATATCAGGACACTCAAGCTGCCAACAGCGAGCGCCCCCGCTACGTTCAAGAAATGTATACCGTGCTGCGTGATGCGGCTGCCTATTATCTTAAGACTCGTAATCCTAGTGTGACTGCTGCCGAACAAGCCGCATGGCAACGGGCGATTTTTGCCGCTGCAGCACAAGAAACATGGTGGACGCATTATCGCGCCAGTACCGATGGTCGAACCAAGATGGTTCGTGGAGATCTGGGTCATGGTCACGGTATGATGCAGATTGATGACCGTTGGCACTTTACCGAGATTCAAAATGGCAAAGGCTGGCAACTGACCCAAAATATGACCTATGCGTTTGAGTTGTATTACGCCGCATGGACGCAAGCAGCCAGCGCATCATGTGTCGCGGGGGCAACCGATTGGCGCAATCGCGCGCGCTCATCGTATTCGCAGTACAACGGCGGGGCGAGCAAAGTATGTCGCTTTACCAATGCCAACGACACTTGGGCGCAAAACGACATTAATTATGCGCAGAAATATGACCAGCAACCATGGTCAGTGCATATTACTGATCCAAATCAAGCCGCCAAACTGAATGTCAGTTGCTTGATGGAAGGCAAGGAAGATTGTCCACCTGTGAGTGCTTTGCCAGCCAGCTGGAGCAATCGTTATTTACAGCTCAGTAGTGGTGAGTCTTGTGTGTTTAAAAATGATGCACTCAGTTGTGTGACCAATAGTCGCGATTTTGCCTGTTTAAGTGCATTGACGAGTATCGTGCCGACTAATCCTGAAATCTTGGCGGTGACTAATCAAGCCAATTATGCCGTCAAACTGAATGACCGCCATCAATGTCCAGCAGTCGTTTCGAATCTGAAACCCGTCGGTAAAACCTTGTTGCTGGCAAAAAACATCAATATGCGCAGCACGCCAAG
>Ga0209023_10007615_pt1 | contig 11043 bp, 14 predicted proteins | sample LakOneMetagenome_FD_187468 | JGI IMG/M metagenome (GOLD analysis project Ga0209023, IMG submission 187468) | Freshwater and sediment microbial communities from Lake Erie, Canada (SPAdes) (version 2) | ecosystem: Environmental > Aquatic > Freshwater > Lentic | place: Lake Erie, Canada...
AAAACGGCCCGAGCGAGGCTCGGGCCGTAGGAGAGGGGAGGTGAAGGATCAGTTGTTGCGGCTGTTGTCCGGATCGACGTGGTCGCCGGCGTCGCGGAGCCCGTTTGCCGTGTCGTTTTGGACGGCATGCGTGGTGTCACGCGTGACTTCTCCAGCGCGGTCACCGACCTCATCCAAGGCGCGCGAGGTGTTCTCGGCCACTTGGCTTGCCGTGTGATCGATCGAAGCGCCGACGCGTTGCGCCGACATGTCGTTGTGCATCCACACATAAACGCCGAGCGCAACCACGGCGACCAACGCGATAACTCCAATAGGCGAGCCGCTGCCGGCGCCGGTTGCGTGCGCGCTGCCGCCGAAGGCGCCGAAAATCAGCGAAAGAACGAAGAGGGCGATGAACACCCAGAAGAGAATGACGGCGATGCCGGTGAAGGCCGTAGCGATACCGCCGAAGCCGAAAACACCAGCAACGATCGCGAGCACAAAGAAGCCGATTGCCCAGCCAAGCATGGGAAATTCTCCGTTTACGGAACTGATGCGCGAAGAACGCGAGTTCCGAAGCGAAGTTCCCGGTCAGATCGGCATGCGCAGAATTTCTTGATAGGCCTGGATGACTTGGTCGCGCACGGCCATGACCGTTTGCAATTGCGTTTCTGCCGCAGCGATCGCGGTGACAACGTTGACGATGTCACCTTGGCCCGACGCGACCGAGAGCGCCTGATGTTCGGCCGCGCCAGTGGTTGCGCCGGCCTGGCGGATGGCTTCCTGCACAAGGTTGCCGAAGTCGGCATCGGCGCCGCCGGCGCCGCCGGTTTGTGCCGCGCGCTGGGTTTGCGCGTAAGCGCGTGCGGCGGAGACGGGATCAATTGCCATGAGAATTACTTCCTGAGCAGATCAAGCGCGCGCGTGGTCATCGTTCGCGCCGCATCGATCATGTTGAGATTGGCCTCGTAGGCGCGGCTGGCGTCGCGCATGTCCATCATCTCCACCAACGTATCCACGTTCGGCAGCCGCACATATCCATCCGGCCCGGCCGCAGGATGCCCGGGATTATATTCGGAGCGGAAAGCGGACATGTCGTAGGATGCGCCCTGAACGGCGACGCCTTCAGCGCCGGAGGAAAGCGTAGTGCTTTCCAAGAGCGGAATGCGGCGGCGAAAAGGTTCGTCCTGCGCTGTTGCGCCGGTGGAGTTGGCGTTGGCGACGTTCTCGGCGGCGATGCGCATACGGATGGTCTGCGCGTGCATGCCGGAAGCGGCGGCGGAAATGGCGGCGTTGATGTCTGTCATCGATTATCTTCCGGGCAGTCGGGTGGCCATGCGGAGAAGTTCGAGGCCCTTTTGGTAGAGCGCGATGCCGGTCTCGAATTGCATGCGTGTTTCCGAAGCGCGCGCCATTTGCTCTTCGAGCACCACGGCGTTGCCGTCGATCGTGGTTTCGCTGTCATCGTGCTGCACGATGGCGACGTTCGGCGATCCCGACGGCGTCATGTGCATCGGGTTGGTGCGCGTCATCTGCAGACTGCCGCTATCGCTCGCGGAAGCGAGCATGCGCTCGAAGCCGGACGTATCGAGGTCGCGCGGGTGGTAGCCGGGCGTCGAGGCGTTCGCGATGTTTTCGGAGATCAGCCGCTGGCGCTCGGACAGCTGATCAAGCCGTGCGCGCAGGAGACCGAAGAATTGGGTGTTGCCGAGATCCATAGGGGCGACTCAGGACTGCAAACTTTGCCTAGTCGAACAGCGCATGGTTAAGCGCGACTTAATCCGGGGCCGCATCGTTTAGGTCTCGTTAACCAAACCGGCCCAGCGATCATCGCTCTCCAGAACGGAGGCGTTGGTGGATTTGCTGGATTTTGCGCGGACCGTGTTCGCGCTCGTTGCGACTCTCGCATTGATCGGCGCCGTGGCTTACGGCGCGCGCCGGCTTGGCATGCTGCAGCCGCAAGCGCGGGGCGGCGAGCGGCGGATGAAAATCAGCGAAAGCTTGATGATCGATCCGCGCCGTCGATTACTCCTCGTGCGCCTGGACGGACGCGAACACCTCCTGTTGCTGGGGCCGGGGGGCGACATCGTCGTCACCGAAACCGCCGCAAAAATCGAACCTCAAACGGAGCCGCAGACGTGAAGCGCGCTATTCTATTCTCGCTGTTCGCGGCCCTGGTCGTATTCGGGGCAGGTGATGCCTACGCCCAGCAAGCGGCAGACCCCACGCTCAACATCAATCTCGGCAGCGGCGACGGGCTGACGGCGCGGGTGATGCAGCTGACGGCCCTGATCACGGTGCTGTCGCTGGCGCCTTCCATCCTCATCATGACGACGAGCTTTGTGCGGATTGTTGTGGTGCTTTCGCTGTTGCGGACGGCGATCGGTCTGCAGCAGGCGCCGCCGAACGTGGTGATCGTTTCGCTGTCGCTCTTCCTGACCGCCTTCGTCATGCAGCCTGTCTGGCAGCAGGCTTACGATGCTGGCATCGGGCCAGTGATGCGCGAGGAAATGCCGTTGGATGAAGCGTTTCCGCGAATCGTCGAACCGTTGAAGCACTTCATGGGTGCGCAGACGCGACCGCAAGATCTGATGATGTTCATCGACATGGCGCATCTGGAAACGCCGCCGCGGAATCTGGAGGACACGCCGCTGCGCATCCTCGCGCCGGCGTTCATGATTTCGGAGCTTAGGCGGTCGTTCGAGATCGGCTTTATGTTGTTCGTGCCGTTTCTGATCATCGACCTAGTGGTCTCATCACTGCTGATGGCCATGGGCATGATGATGATGCCCCCGGTGACGGTCAGTTTGCCGTTTAAGCTGATCTTCTTCGTGCTGGTGGACGGGTGGAGGCTGGTCGCGGGCAGCCTCATTGAAAGCTTCGCCGCCAGCGGAGCACCGCCGGGGCATTAAGCTTGGCTGTGCTTCGTCGCTTACCGCTCGATCCCAAGATCGGCAATGAGCAGTGCTTTGAAGTTGTCGTCCTTGCGGACGAACAGGCCCCTGAAAAAAGCAGCAATCGCGTTCAGCATTTCCATCCCCTGGAGACGTTCACGGCGGCGTCTACGTTCGAGACGATCAAGCGTTCCGTGCACGTCCGACTCCAAGATGAGGTGGATTCGGTAAAATGGATGCCCTCTAGAGAAACTGAGTCAGCGTGTTGCCGCCGGAACACGTTTTCGCCCTCGCGCAGTGCGCTTTATGACACTGTGGATAGGTTCGCCGTCGTACGCAGTTCGGAAACGCGCCGTTAACCACGATCAGCGTCCTCATCGCAAAAGGGGTCGGCAGAATTTGCCGGTCACGAAGGAGGGCGCATGACTGGCGCGGAAGTCCTCGATCTTGGCCGTGATGCAATTTGGACAACGGTGCTCGTGGCGGCCGGTCCGATGATCGTTGGGCTCGTGGTGGGCCTCGTCGTCTCGCTGCTGCAGACGTTGACCCAGATTCAAGAGCAGACCCTGGTGTTTGTGCCGAAGATCTTGGCGATCTTCCTGGCCATCCTGCTCTTCTTGCCGATCATGGGCGGGATGCTGGGGAGCTTCACCAACAGCATCTTCCAACGCATCGCTTCGGGCGGCGTCGGATGAACCTTTCGCTCTACGGCGTCGATCTGTGGTCAGCGATGCTGCTGTTCGCGCGCGTCGGGGCGATGATCATGTTGCTGCCGGGCTTTGGTGAGCCTTCAGTGCCGGCGCGCATTCGTCTGGGCTTTGCGCTGGTCTTTACAATGGCGATCGCACCGCCGCTGGTGGGGCATCTGCCGCCGCCGGCCGATACGGCCTGGGGTCTCGGCCTGCAGATTGGGAGCGAGACTTTGATCGGCGTGATGCTCGGCGGTGCGGCACGGCTGTTGGTGTCTTCGCTGGCGACGGCCGGGCAATCGATTGGCTTGGACGTCGGCCTGGCCTTTGCGCAAACCGCCGACCCGACCATGACGCAGTCGGGCCAGTTGTTTGCAGTCTTCCTTGGCATCATGGGCGTCGCGTTGATTTTCGCGACCGGCCTCGACCACATGTTTCTGCGTGGCATTGCTGGGTCGTACGATCTCATCCGTCCAGGCACCCCACCGCCGGTCGGCGACGCAGCGCAGCTGGCGCTGGACGCGGCGTCGCAATCTTTCCGCGTAGGATTTCAGATCGCGATGCCGCTGGTGGCGGCGGGCTTGATCTTCCGCGTCGGCCTGGGTGTGCTGTCGCGTTTGATCCCGCAAATCCAGGTGTTCTTCGTTGTGCTGCCGCTGCAAGTGATGGGCGGTTTGGTCGTAATGGCTCTCGGGCTTTCGAGCGGCATGCTGCTGTGGCTCGACAGTCTGCAGACTTACGCGAATTGGCTGCACTAGATGGCCGATCGCGACGACGAGAAAACTGAAGAACCGACAGCCCGAAAACTCGATCAGGCGCGCGAGAAGGGCGACATCATATATTCGCCGGAAGTCGGCGCAGCGCTTTCTCTGATCGCGGCGACGGCGATTGTCGCTTTCATGTCCGGACCGATTTCGTCGCAACTCGCGCACGGCTTTCTCGGCTTCTTCGCCTTGGCCGATCAGTTTTCTGCGGACCCAAACTCGTTGCGCGCGTTGGCGATGAGTGTGGGGCTGAAGTTGATCGGAATTCTCAGCATGGCGGCGTTGGCGCTCGCCGGTGCGGGGATTGCGTCACGCTATTTGCAGGACCGCCCAACCTTCACCGCGGAAAAACTGACGCCGAAGTTCGATAAGCTCAATCCGATCGAAGGTTTCAAGCGTGTGTTCGGGCAGGCGGCGGTCGGCTCGTTCGTCAAGTCGCTCTCAAAGCTGGTGCTGGTTGGCGCTGTGCTGGTGTGGACGCTGTGGCCGCACGACGCGATGCTGGCGAACATGTCGCTGATGGATGTCGGCGCGCTGCTGCCATACCTGAAGGATCGCGTTGTCTCGATGCTGATCGCGCTGGCGAGTGCAGCAGCCGTGCTGGCGGCGATCGATTACGTGTTCACCCGCCAAGCGTACATGAAGCGCCAAAAAATGAGCCGGCGCGAAATCAAGGAAGAGATGCGCCAGAGCGACGGTGATCCGCAGGTGAAAGCCAAGCTGCGTCAAATCCGCAATGAGCGCTCGCGCAAGCGGATGATGGCGTCGGTGCCGAAGGCGAGCGTGGTGATTACCAACCCGACTCACTACGCTGTGGCGCTTCGCTACGAGCCGGGAGAGACGCCGGCGCCGATCTGCCTAGCGAAGGGTGTGGACGCTGTGGCGTTCAACATTCGCCAGGCGGCTGAAGAGCACAACATTCCGATAGTGGAAGATCCACCGCTGGCGCGCGCGCTTTTCGCGACGGCAGAGATCGATGAGCCGATTCCAAAGGATCATTACGAGGCGGTGGCGAAGGTGATCGGCTTCGTTATGCGCCTGTCGAGACGTCGGCGGCCTGTGCCGCGAATCAATCTGTAGGAGAAACCCGGTGGCGGATGGCTTTCCCGCAGCGGCGCACGGTGCTCCCGCAGCCGAATCGCGGTCAAGTGCCAGGCGAATAGGCGCGCACATGACAGATCATGCAGAACTCCCACCTCCGCGAAGCGGCGGGCGGCTCGATCCGCTGCAAATCCTTTTTTGGGTTTCGGTGACGGTCGGCGTGGGCGCAGCGGGCATTGCGATCACGGCTGGGCCGAGCGTCGGGCAAGCGGGGGCGGTGTTGTTGGTGCTGCTCGCGGCGGCGGGCATGGTGCTCTTCTTCTGGATGTCGCGCGGCGCTGGACGGCGTCACGGGGCGTTCCCAGAGCGTGGCGCGATCGCGGCGGCTGCGTTCCTTTCGGGGCGCAGCGAATTCGCGATGCTCGAAGCGATGGACGAAGCGGCGCTCGTGACGGACGCGCACCTTTCGCCGGTAGCAGCGAACGCCGCGTACATGATGATCGCCGAGACGGCGGGCGTGTTGGGTGATAGCGATCGCCCGCCGGTGATGAGCCGTTTGTTCGGCGCAGACCCGATGCTGTCGGCGCCGATGTTCCGTTTGTCGAAAGCAGCGCAGCTGACGCAAGCGCGGCGCGAGGAGCTGCCGTCGACGGCGGCGCTGCATGGCAAGCTTGCGCGCTTTGAGGCGAGCGTCGGCCCGATCCCTGGTGGGCATGTGCTGTGGCGCTTGCGCGAGTTGAGTGCTGGTGAAGAAAGCCCGGTGAACGCGGACGGGCAGCAGCTCTTCCTGGATGACTCGCCGGTCGGCTTCTTCGCGGCGCGTTCTGATGGCTCGATCATCTACATGAACCGGGCGCTGCGCTCGGTGCTGGGTCTGGGTGACGATCCGGCGCTTTTGCGCGTGAAGGACTTCGTCAAGGAAGACGCTGCGCGGATCACGCGGCGCGACCGGCGCGGGTTTGGACCGTCGCGCTTGCGGCTGACGCTGAGTGGGATCGACGGGCAAGAAACGCAAGCCTCGGCGCTGTCGTTCTGGCCGTCCGATGACGTCGACGGCGCGGTGCGCGTGTTGGTGTTCTTCTCGGAAGCCGAGGCGCCGGAAGCGCCGATGCCGTTGCGCGCGAGCGATGCGGGCGTGAGTGACGGTGTGTTCGCGCAGGCGCCGTTTGGCGTGGCTGTGCTGGACGGCATTGATCCGGCGTCGGCCGCGCTGTTGGACGCCAACGCGTCGCTGATGGAGATGACGCAAGGCCGGGCGACGCCGAGCGCGGCGTTCTCAGACTTGTTCGACGCATCCGAAGGCCCTGCGGCGTTGGCGCAGCGCTTGCGCCAGGCGATGAACGATCCGACCGAGATCATGCTGGCGACGACGCCGCCGACAGCGGCGCACGTGCAAATCGCGCGCGGCGCGGATGGGCGTGGGTTGGCGTTTGTGTCGAACGTCACGCAACAGCGCGAACTCGAGACGCGCTTGGCGCAGTCGGAGAAGATGCGCGAGATTGGTGAACTCGCAGCAGGCGTGGCGCACGACTTCAACAATCTGCTTACGGTCGTGATGCAGACGTGCTCGACGCTGCTGCGCCGTCACCCGGTGGGCGACGCGGACTATCCGATGCTGCGCGAGATTTCTGATCACGCGGTTTCGGCGAAGGAGCTCTCCGAAATGCTGCGCGCGTACGCGCGGCAGCAGAACTTCGCGCGAGAAGTGTTCGATGTCGGTGACTTCTTGGGCTCCAAGCAGGAGCTGATCCGCCGCATCATGGGCGCGTCGGTGCAAACGGAAATCCGCCATGGTCGCGATCTGCCGTACGTGAAGGTCGACAAGACGCAGCTTGAGCGCGTGATCGTGAACCTGGCGACCAACGCACGCGATGCGATGACCCCGAAGGGCTCGCCTGTGGCGCGTGACGGTAAGCTGGTCGTGCGCACGTCGGTGATCGACGCGGTGGCGGCGCGTGGGCTTGGGCACAACCCGATCGAAGACGGTAATTACGTCATGATCGAAGTGGAAGACACCGGCGGCGGCATCAAGCCGGAGCACGCCGCGAAAATCTTCCGCCCGTATCACTCGACGAAGGAAGCCGGCAAAGGCACGGGGCTTGGCCTCGCGACGAGCTACGGGATCATCAAGCAATCGGGCGGCTACATCTTCTTCAGTTCGAAGCTCGGCCACGGCACGACGTTCCGCATCTTCTTGCCGGAATACACGCCGACGCAGGAAGAGCTCGACGAAATCGCCGCGAAGGAACGCGCGCTGATCGCGCCGCCGCCGAAGGATGTGTCGGGACGCGGCAAGATTCTGTTCGTGGAAGATCTCGTGCCGGTGCGCCGCGCAACGGTGCGCAATCTGAAAGAGTGCGGCTACGAAGTGGAAGAGGCGGGCGACGGCCAAGAGGCGCTCGACATCCTCACCGCGAAGCCCGGCTCGTTCGACATCATCATCTCCGACGTCTCGATGCCGATCATGACCGGTCCGGAGATGCTGCAAGAGGCGGAGCCGGCGATGATCGGCAACGCCAAGGTGCTCTTCCTCTCAGGCTACGCGCCGGAGAGCTTCAGCGACATGCTGGAGAAGTATCCGGTGCACTATCTGTCGAAGCCAGTGACGATGGAGCAGCTTGTCGGCCGCGTGAAGGAAATCCTCGCGGCGGCGGCGTGAGCGCAACAGGACGTTGACGCGTTTAGTCAGCGATGAATTGGCTCGGGTGTTTTCCGCGTGCATCGCGGTAGTGCGCGCGGATCGCGGCGAGATCGGTGGCGTAGTCGCCGCTCGGCGTTACTACGGCGGCGAGGCGTACGGTCTTGGTGCCGTAGTCGAGGACGCTGAGCACAATCGGGACACCGGCCGCGACGGCGATGTGATAGAAGCCGCTCTTCCATTCGCGCACGGCTTTTCGTGTGCCTTCGGGCGGGATCGCGAGCACCATGGTTTGCTCGGCGGCAAACACATTGCGCATGGCGCCAACGACATCATGGCTGGCGGAGCGATCGATCGGAACGCAACCCATCGCTTTGATGAACCAGCCGAACGGACCTTGCGTCAGACTCTTCTTGCCCATCCATCGGAGTTTGACGCGGTAAAAGCCCGCCGTCGCCAGCATGTTGATGCCGTCCCAATTGGACGTGTGCGGCGCGGCGACGAGCACGGCTTTGTTGAGCGCGGGCCAATCGCCTTCGATGCGCCAACCGTTCAGCTTCAAGTACGCGCCGCTAATGGCGCGCACGAAATTGGATGCCAGGCCGGTAGACGCGGCTGGGCGCGCCGTTGAGCGGTCGAGAATGATCTGATTGGCGCCCGCGGTCACAAGGGCAGCATGTGCCCTTGTTCGCGCGGTTCGCCAATGGGACTACGAGCAACCCTCAACGTTCTGAATGCTGTCGCCGCCGGCGTGGACAGAGGTGACGATGCCGTGCGCGTCGGTTTCGTAGCGGATGCCGCGGGCCGTTGGGTTTTGCACGAAAGTGGTTGCGGTCGCCGGCGCGCCGACGGTCCAGACCGTGATGTATTCGCCGCCTTCAACGTAGCGGTGCGGCATGCTTTGCGCGCTGGCGCCGTAGGCGGCTTTGATCGCGGCGGCGGTGTCGCCAATGCCGAAGCCGCGATCCGTTTTGAGCGTGGTGTTGGTGCGCAGCGTGATGGAGGTGAGGCGATCCGAGTTCAACATCACGAAGAGCCCGTCCGGTGCGTTCGCGGGGTGATAGAGACTGCACGTGCTGCCGGGTTCGGTCGCGGCGTTTGGCGTGGACGTGTCGCCAACGGCGGCCGTGACTTCGGCGCGCGTCATGCCGACGTGCAGCAGGCCCCAGCCCTCAGCCGTAATTGTGTTGGTGGTCGTGGGCTGCGGCGTGGCGGCCGTTGAACTTTCTGACGACGTTGTCTGCGTCGAACTCGTGGGTTCAGCGTTGCAGGCGGCGACGGCTAACGTGACGGCTAAGGCTGCGAGCGCTCTCATGAGACTTCCTCTGTGCTGGGGGACATGTGCGTAATGTTCACAGCGCGCATGCGTTCCCGCGAACACAAGCCAGCGTCACGACGCTGTAGCGCTCGTTTCAGCTAACGCTTTCTTCGATTTCGACGCGACTTGACACCTGTGGATAGCGTGCAACTTTAGGTTTGGGATGTGGTGGCCCGAAGGGGCCGTCAAAGGGGGCGTCATGCGCGCAGCATGGTTTGCGGCCGTTGCGGCCGTCGTTTTGATGATGGCGACGCCTGCGTTCGCGGACGCGCCCAAGACCAGCCTGTTCGTCGAGTTTGGCGCGGGCTCCGATTATTCGTTCGTCGATGGCGCATCGCTGCCGACATTCGATCAAAGCTCGATCAGCACGACATACACATTCGGTGTAAAGCGCGGTGATTGGACTTTGGCGTTCTCCTACCTGGAGGCCAAGCACGATCTGGAAGGCAGCCAAGTCGCACTTTCGTACGATCAAGATGTTTGTCCGCTGATCTCAGAGCAAACGGATCGTTTCAACACGCCGGGCGCGCACGATCCCGGCGACAACTACATCGGCTGCTCGTTCGGCATTTTGGTGCGCGACGTCGAACATGAGCAAACGGTGAAATACACGGCCGGTGTGCGAGGGCCGATTGGCCTGCTTCGCAACAATCAGTTCAGGCCGCGGTGGGTTGTGGCGGGGGCGGCGGTATCAGGCGATCGCACAGAAACAACTCTGCGAGCGGGCATAGAGGCGCCGTTCTCCTTCAGCCTGCGAACCGCTGCAGATACAGTGGGCACCCGAGACGCACGGTGGTTCTGGACCGTCACCGCCAGCGCCGGACTTGTTCACGGCTTCGAAGCGGACACCACGCTTCCGACCTGGGGCGTCAACGCGCGGTACAATTTCAACGATACGACTAGTCTCACAGTCGGATACGAGAGCCGAGTCGTGCTCAATCCCGATGTCGAAGATGACCTCGACGTTGATCGGGCGGTGACGGCGCGATTTAAGTACCAGTTCTAAAGCGCGCTAGCGTCCCGCCTTATCGAGCGCGTCGAACTCGTCTGCGCTGAGCTCGATCGCGGCAGCTTGCGTGTTCTCTTCGAGGTGTTTCACTTTGCCGGTGCCGGGGATGGGCAACATCACCGGGCTGCGCTTCAGCACCCAGGCGAGCGCGATTTGCGATGGCGCGGCCTTCTTAGCGTGGGCGATTTTGTCGAGCACGGAGCCGGGCTTGGCGAGATCGCCGGCGGCGAGGGGATACCAAGGGATGAAGCCGATGTTCTGCTGTTCGCAATAGTTCAACACGGCTTCGCTTTGGCGATTGGCCAGGTTGTAGAGATTCTGCACCGTCGCGACCGAGAAGATTTTCTGCGCCGCTTTGATTTGATCGACATTCACTTCGCTCAAGCCCGCGTGCTTGATGAGGCCTTGCTCGATGAGCGACTTTACCGCGTCGAATTGTTCGTTGGCCGGCACTTTGGAATCGATGCGATGCAATTGCCAGAGCGGGATTTGCTCGAGGCCGAGGCGCTTCAAGCTATCCTTCGCATCGCTGATGAGCTTTTCGGGACGGCCATCTTGGCCCCAATCATCCGGTCCGCCGCGCGTCAGTCCGCCTTTGGTGGCGATGAGCAAACCATCGTATGGATGCAGCGCTTCGCGGATCAGATCTTCAGAGACTTTCGGGCCGTACGACCATGCCGTGTCGATGAAGTTGATGCCAAGCTCGGGCAG
>Ga0209023_10007616_pt1 | contig 11042 bp, 9 predicted proteins | sample LakOneMetagenome_FD_187468 | JGI IMG/M metagenome (GOLD analysis project Ga0209023, IMG submission 187468) | Freshwater and sediment microbial communities from Lake Erie, Canada (SPAdes) (version 2) | ecosystem: Environmental > Aquatic > Freshwater > Lentic | place: Lake Erie, Canada | collected...
CCAAGCCGGCGTTCGGCAAGGACTTCGCCACCTACCCCGTGCCGGGCACAACCGCGACGCGCTGGTACCTCGGTGCCGGCGGCACGCTCACCAGCGGGGCGCCGACCGCAGCGGACGACAGCGCGGCCTTCCATTTGAGCGTGTTCCTGTTGGTGTTGGCCGTGACGTTAGGCTCGATCGGCTCGCCGCCCGGATAGTTGTTGTGCCCGGTCTCGCCGCTGCCGCCCGGAGGCGGCCTTGACCTGTTGCCGCAGCCCGAGCCCCGGCCGCTGGCGCTGTCACCGCCCCGGCTCGCCCGCCCGGTCAACGACCCGGCGCGCTGGCTGACCGACAACGACTATCCGACCGCCGACATCCGCGCCGGGCACGAGGGCGTCGCCCGCGTCCGGCTTTCGGTGGGCAGCGACGGGCGGGTGAGCGGCTGCGAAATCGCGGTCTCGACCGGCTTTGCCGGGCTCGATGCGGCGACTTGCACCAACGTCTCGCGCCGCGCCCGGTTCGCGCCGGCGCGCGACGAAAGCGGCGCGGCGGTGTCCGGCACTTATACAGGGACGATCCGCTGGGTGATCCCCAAGGACTGACCCGCACCATTGCGGTTGCCGAAGTGCCCGCCTGCGATATGCTCTCCCCGCGCGAATCCCGGCAAAGGGCCCGCGCGGGGAGACATGCGGTCATGGTGGGCAGCGACGAGCAACAGGTGCGATACGAAATGCCCGCGCCGATGGTCGCGCGGATCGTGCTCGATCGCGCCGCCAAGCGCAACGCGCAGGGGCTGGCGATGACCTACCAGCTCGACGCGGCGATCCGGCGAGCCTGCGAGGACGATGCGGTCAGCGTGATCGTGCTGGCGGCGGAAGGCGATCACTTCAGCGCCGGGCACGACCTGTCGATGGCCGAAGTGGCCGAGCCGGACCCGCGCGACCATGCGACGTTGTGGGGCCAGAAGGACGGGCGCGGCTGGGAGGCGATCTACAGCCGCGAGCGCGAGATCTACCTCGGCATGACCGAGCGCTGGCGCAACGCCCCCAAGCCAGTGGTCGCCGCCGTCCAGGGCAGCGTGATCGCCGGCGGGCTGATGCTGGCATGGATGGCCGACATCATCGTCGCCGCCGAAGACGCGCGGTTCCGCGACAACACCGGCTCGGACATGGGGGTGCCGGGGGTCGAGTTCTTCGCCCATCCGTTCGAGCTGGGGGTGCGGCGCGCCAAGCAGTTCCTGTTCACCGGCGGCTGGCTCTCGGCGCAGGCGGCGCTGTCGGCGGGGATGGTCAACGAAGTGGTGCCGCGCGAACAACTGCAGGCGCGCGCGCTCGAACTGGCGCAGGAGATCGCGCGGACCGACCGCTTCACGCTCAAGCTGATCAAGCAGTCGGTCAACGCCGCCGAGGATGCGATGGGACGGCGCCAGGCGATGGACGCCGCTTTCGCCAACCACCAGATCGGGCATCTGCAGAACATGTTGCTCCACGGCTTCCCGATCGACATCAGCCGCCTGCCCGACAGCGTGCGCAAGGGGCTGGAGGCGGCGCTTGCGGCGGGGCGGGGAATTTCGTCCGGGGGACAATGACGGGGCGCGGGAGGGCAAGCCGGCCCGCGATTGCACTTGCCAGCGCGGTTTGCGCTATTAGACACACTAACTCATAACACAGAGGGTGACGAAACATGCAGATGGCCGGCGAGCAGCGGATAGCTGCCCCCCGACAGAGGGTCTGGGAAGCTCTCAACGATCCCGAAGTCCTGCGGGCCTCGATCCCGGGGTGCCAGACGCTCGACAAGGACGGCGATGACGGCTTCACCGCGACGGTCGAAATCAAGATCGGGCCGATCGGCGCGCGCTTCAAGGGCGGCGTCAAGCTCGCCGATCTCGATCCGGGCAACGGTTATACGCTGATCGGCGAGGGCAGCGCGGGAATCGCGGGCAGCGCCAAAGGTGCGGCTAAAGTGCGCCTTAACGACACCGAGGACGGCGGCACGCTGGTTTCGTACAATGTCGATTCGCTGGTTTCGGGGCGGCTTGCGCAGCTTGGCGGCCCGATCATCGATGCGACTGCCAAGCAGCTCGCGGGCAAATTCTTCGCCAAGTTCGGTGAAGTGGTCGGCGCGGCGGAAGTGCAGCCTGCTGCGGCGGCGGCAGTTCCGGAGCAGGCGGGCACCCCCGCTTCGCTGGCGCCGGCAGTACCGGCAGCCTACGCCGTTTCGGCGCCTGCCCCCGGTTTCCCTTGGAGCTGGGTACTCGTCACCGTGATCGCGATCGTCGCGGGCTTCCTGCTCGGGCGCAGCGCGGCGGCCGAATGGTGGGTCGTGGCGGTTGCTGTGCTGGCGGTTGTCGCCGCTGCTGCGGGCTACGAAAGCGGACGGCGGGGAGGCACCGGACGATGAAACCGGCACCGTTCGACTATATCGCCCCCGCCACCATCGACGAGGCTTGCCGCATCCTGTCCGACGCGGGCGGCGGTGCGACGATCATTGCGGGCGGGCAGACGCTGATGCCGCTGCTCAACCTCAGGATGAGCCAGCCTTTCATCCTCGTCGACATCAACCGGATCGCGGCGCTCAAGGGCATTTCGCACGCGGGCGGCGTCACCCGCGTCGGCCCGGCCATCCGTCAGAACGACGCGCTCGGCGACAGCGACCTCGCGCGGCACCAGCCGGTGCTGATCACCGCGCTCGGCCATGTCGGCCATTTCCAGACGCGTAATCGCGGCACTATCGGCGGTTCGGTCGCGCTCGGCGAACCGGCGGCGGAAATGCCGGCGACCGCGGTGGCGCTCGGCGCGACGCTGGTGCTGCAATCGGTGCGCGGCACGCGGCGGGTCGCGGCGGACGAATTCTATCTTGGCCCTTACATGACCGTGCTCGAACCCGACGAACTGCTGACCGGGATCGAGTATCCGCAATGGCCGGCGGACACGATCACCGTATTCCGCGAAGTGGCGCAGCGTCCCGGCGATTTCGCGCTGGTCGGCTTGGTCGGCGCAATCGTGCTCGAAGGCGGCAAAGTGACCCAGGCCGGGCTGGCCTGGTTCGGCATGGGCCCGACGCCGATCAAGGCGCGGCAGGCCGAGGCGGCATTGCTCGGCAAATCGCTCGCCGAAATCGACGCGCGCGCCGTGTCGGAACTCGCCATCGCCGACACCGCGCCGTTTGGCGACGTCCACGTCAGCGCCGAATATCGCCGCACCGTCGGCCGCCGCATTTTCGAACGAACCTTGCGCGAAGCGCTCCAGCTGAAGGAAGCCGCATGAGCGAGCACCGCATCGCCCTCACCGTTAACGGACGCAGCCACGGCGCGACGGTGGAAGCGCGCACCAGTCTGGGCGAATTCCTGCGCGAAGAGCTCGGCTATACCGGCACCCACCTCGCCTGCGAGCACGGGGTCTGCGGCGCCTGCACGGTGATGGTCGACGGACGCCCGATGCGTTCGTGCCTGACGCTTGCCGTCCAGGCCGATGGTGCCGCCGTGACGACAGTGGAGGGGCTCGCCGATCCTGACGGCACCCTGCACCCCGTCCAGCAGGCGATGCGCGACAACTTCGGGCTGCAATGCGGCTTCTGCACGCCCGGCGTGGTCATCACCCTCGCCGCGCTGACCGCCAACGGCGCAAAGCCGAGCGCAGCGGAAATGGAACTGGCGATGTCCGGCCACATCTGCCGCTGCACCGGCTATCAGGGCATCCGCCGCGCGATCCGCCAGCTCGCCGGAGAGACGGCATGAACGTCCAGAGCGTCGGCGCCACCCGCTATGTCGGCGAACGCACGCCGCGCAAGGAAGACGCGCGGCTGCTGACCGGACGCGGGCAATATGTCGACGACGTTCGCCTGCCAGGCATGCTGCACATCGCCTATGTCCGCTCGCCGGTGGCGCGCGGGCGCATCCTCGGCATCGACAGCGCGGCCGCGCGCGAAGTTCCCGGCGTCCATGCGATCTACACGCAGACGGACCTTGCAGCGGTGCCGGTGAGTTTCCTCAATTTCTTCTTCGGCCCGATCGAGGCGCCGATCACCTTGCTGGCCGATGGCCGGGTCGCCTGCGTCGGTGACCCGATCGCCATGGTGATCGCCGACAGCCGCGCGATTGCCGAAGACGCAGCGGCGCTGGTCGAAGTCGCGATAGAGGAAGAAGATCCCGTCGTCACGATTGCCGATGCCCGCACCGGGCCGCTGGTCCACCCGGACAAGGACAGCAACGTCTCGGCGGAAATGGGCGACGCAGACGTAGATGAGGCCGTCCAGGCGATCCTCGACAGCGCGCCGCACGTTGTCTCGCACAGCGTCGTGCATCAGCGCATCGCCCAGTCGCCGATGGAATCGCGCGGCTGCGTTGCCACGCTCGACGGCGCCGAGGAGTTGACGATCTGGGTCAGCTGCCAGAGCCCACACCTGTTCGCGCGCTACATCGCATTGGCGCTGGGCCTTCCCCAGGAAGCGATCCGCGTAATCGCCAAGGATGTCGGCGGCGGTTTCGGGCTCAAGAACATTCCCTGGCGCGAGGAGCTGGCCGTGATCGCCGCCGCGCGGCTGTTCCGCCGTCCGCTCAAATGGGTCGAGGACCGCTTCGAGGCGCTGACCGCATCGAGCCATGCCCGCGAACAGGAAGTGACGCTGACCGTCGCGTTTGACAACGATGGCCGGATGCTCGCCGGACACGGCGATTACAGCTCGAACAACGGCGCCTGGCCGATGGGAGAGGACTGCAACATCGCCGTGCACATGTTCATGTGGCCGGCCTACAAGATGCCGTCATACAGCTTCCTGTCGCGCGGCTGGTACACCAACACCATGGGTCTCGGCGGCTATCGCGGTCCGTGGGCGATGGAATCGCTGGTGCGCGAGACTCTGCTCGACAAGGCGGCGCGCAAGATCGGCATCGATCCGATTGACATCCGCATGCGCAACCTGATCGCGCTTCCCGACCAGCCTGTGACATCCACCTTCGGCCTGACGGTCGAGGACATCACCCCCAAGGAATGCTTCGACAAGCTGCTCGCCACCATCGATGTGCCCGCCTTCCGCAGGGAGCAGGCTGAGGCGCGCAAGCAGGGCCGGTATCTGGGTATCGGCTTTTCGACGTATATCGAACCCACGGGTGCCGCCGGTTCGATGGCGCCGATGACCGGCGAGACGGCGGTCATCCGCATCGAACCAACCGGCAAGGTCACGGCGACGCTCAGCACCCATTCGCAAGGCCACGGTACCGCCACCACCATGGCGCAGGTGATCTCCGACCGGCTCGGCGTCGCCTATGAGGACGTCTCGGTGTTCGAGGGCGATTCCATCCTCGGCAGCTTCAGCCCGGGTGCGGCAGGCAGCCGGCAGGGGGTCATCGCGGGCGGTGCGGCGTGGAGAACGTCAGAAATTCTGCTCGACAAGGTCAAGGTGATCGCAGCGCACCTCTACAACGCCAGCGTCGAGACAATCACTATTGGCGGCGGCATGGTCCATGTCGAAGGCGCGCCGGAAATGTCGCGCCCTCTCCGCGAAATCGCCGAGATCGCCTATGGCGAGCCGCACCGCCTGCCACCCGGCGTCGGCACCGGGCTCGAGGCGCAGTATCGCTACCAGCCGCCGCCGATGACGTTCACCAGCGCAGCGCACGCCTGCTTCGTGGAAGTCGATGCCGAGACCGGGTTCGTGAAGATCCTGCGCTGGGTTTCGAGCGAGGACTGCGGCACGGTCATCAATCCCGGCGTGGTCGAGGGTCAGATCGCGGGCGGGCTCGCGCAGGCGATTGGCCAGGTGCTGCTCGAAGACCTGCCCTATGACGCCCGCGGCAACCCGCTGGCGGCAACGTTCAAGGATTACCTGCTGCCGGCGATCTCGGACGTGCCCGATTTCGAATATGTCCACGCCAACACCCCGTCGCAGACGATCGGCGGGATGCGCGGCGTCGGCGAGGGTGGTGCGATCGTCGGCCCGCCGACGCTGGTCAACGCGATTGCCGATGCACTGGCGCCGTTTGGCGAGATCGAGGTCGATCTTCCGTTCACGCCTGCAAAGATTCTCGATATGATCGAGGGACGCGACATTTCCGGCAGGGCGGCACGCCATGGACTGATCGACGCCATTCCGGCCGAAGCAGCTCCGGTCCCAACGCCGACTGCAGAACCCGTTTCGACCGGCCCAGTGACAGTCGACGGCGAATGGCAGATGTCGATCGTGGCGCCGATGGCGAAGCAGGAGATGACCGCGCGCTTCGTCACCGACGGCGAGCAGCTGACCGGCGAACTGCTCAGCGATCAGGGCAACCAGAGCTTCGAAGGAACCGTCTCGGGCAACCAGCTCAAATGGGAGATGAAGGTCGAGGCGCCGATGAAGATGACGCTCAAGTACGACCTGACCGTCGATGGCAACACGCTGTCGGGCAAGATGAAGATGGGCATGCTGGGATCCGCCAAAGTCAGCGGGACGCGAATCTGATCATCACTGCGGGCATTCCTCCGCTGCCCGGCAGATATCGGCGAACGCGCTTATTCGATCGGGATCAAAGGCAGCGGTTCCGCCGCTTTGCCCGCCGAGCGCATCAGCAGGCAAAGCGGCGTGATGATCACCGCCAGCGTCAGGAGCAGCCGGTACGAATCGACGTAAGCGACCATCGCGACCTCGCGCATGATCATGCTCATCATCCCGCCCACCGATTCGTGGTTCATCGCGTCGAAATCGGGTAAGCGCCAAGCGACGATCGGATTGTCGGGCCTCACCCACTCGACCAGCCGCGACTGGATGGCGGACTGATCGCGGATCATCATCGCAAGGATCACCGAGATGCCGGCTCCTGCGCCGATGTTGCGGGTCATGGCGAAAACCGTCGAGGCCTCGTTGCGGAAATGTTGGGGCAGCGTCGAGAACACCACCAGCGTCAGCGGCAGGAACAGCAAACCCGATCCGCAGCCCTGCAGGAAAGCGACCACCGCCAGCGGCCCTTGCCCGGTCTCGAGCGACATATTGCTCAGCATGATTAGGCTCGCGATCAGCAATAGCATTCCCGCCAGCATCAGGGGGCGAGCGCCGACCATCGCAACCGCCCTGCCCGCGATCAGGATCGTCGCCATGTTGCCCGCCGCACGCGGCAGCGACAGCATGCCCGCCAGCATGACCGGATAACCCATCAGTTGCTGCATCATCGTCATCATGATCGGAACCAGCGAATTGAGCAGGGTGCTGACCAGCGCCATCATCACCGAGCCGAGCAGGAAATTGCGATCGCGGAAAATGGCCGGCTTGATGAACGGATCGCGCGCGGTGAGCATGTGAACCACCGCAAGGTAGCCGAACAGGGCCGCCACCGCCGCCTCGATGCAGATCTCGGTTGACGAAAACCAGTCGAGCATCTGGCCGCGGTCTAGCATCAGTTGCAGCGATGTCAGGGTCAGCGCTACCGCAACGAAGCCCTTGAGATCGAATGGCCGGATGTGCGGTGGGCGGCGTTCGGTAGCGAACAGGGTGAAACCCAGGAAGCCGAGCAGGCCAACCGGAATGTTGATGAAGAAAATCCACCGCCAAGACACATATTCGGTCAGCCATCCGCCCAGCGTCGGCCCGATCATCGGTCCGAACAGGCTGCCGATGCCGAACAGCGCGATGGCCGGGCCCTGGCGTTCGGGCGGGTTGATGTCGAGCAACAGCACTTGGGTCAGCGGCATCAGGCTGGCCCCCGAGATGCCCTGGATAAACCGGAAGAGCACCAGCATTTCGAGATTGGCCGAAACGCCGCAGCCGATCGAACTCAGCGTGAACCCAAGGATGGACATAGCAATCGTGCGGTTGCGACCGAAGCGATCCGCCAACCAGCCGCTGAGCGGCGTCGCGATCGCACCGGCGAGCAGGTAGCTGGTCAGCACCCAGGCGATCTGTTCCTGCGAGGCGGCAAGACTGCTCTGGATCCGGGGAAGCGCGATGATCGCGATGGTGCTGTCCAGCGTTACCATCATCACAGCCGCGACGGCGCAGATGGTCAGCAGGGTGCGGGTCGCGGGGTCGGGATAACTCGGGCCGGCCTCAGTCATTGTTCGTCTACTGCGTGATGCATGCCGCGAGGCTACCGCGACCACCCAATACGGGCCGCTTCATCGACCCTGTCGCATGGCTGTCCGACCGCAGCAAGGAGCGGGTCGGGCCACACCGCCGCCACCCGGCCACGACTTGCTGACGGGAGCCAAATCGTGAACACGTCCGGCGTGTGGGGCGTTCCCCACACACCTGCACTTTAAGCAGCTAGCCCACCGAAGATCGTTCCATCATGCCGTAAGCGGTCTGACCATCCCACGTATACCGGGCGCCGGTTTGCTGGAGATTGAACTGTCCGCCGGCCATCTCCGGGTTGTGGAAATCGAAATGGGAGAAAAGCGTCTCGCCTTCGATCCGGGTCATGCCGAGTTCCGATTCCAGTTCCAGCGTTGCGTTGTCGCCTTCGGGCACAAATTGGCGCAGCCAGGGAATGGTCACGGCGCGGGCCGGATACATACGCCCGTCCTGGAAGATGTAGCCGTCGTTGTAGGTGCGTCCGTCGGGGCCCGGAGGATAGGTGATATATCCGAAGGCCCGGCCGTCCGGGAACAGCGCCGATTGCCAGACATGGCCGCGGAACCCGCCGAGCGGGCGGACGCTCTGGCGCTTGATGCGCGAGCCGGTGCCGGTGAAGTCACGGGTCTCGCCGGCAACGCTGAATCGCCCGCTGGCGCGGAACAGGTGTTCGATCCGCCAGCCTATGCCCATGCTGCGCGCGTCGTCGGCATCGGTCGGGCTCATCAGCGCGACTTTTTCGGGTGTATGATCCTGCACCCATCCGGGGGTGACCATTTCGAGTTCGACATCGAGCTTCACCGGCACGCGATTGTCGAGGTCGAAGGCGCCGTCGATCTTCTGCTGCGACGTGCCGTCGGCGGCAGCGCCATCGAAGCGCACGCGCCAGCGGCGGAACGGTTCGATCATTTCGAAGGTCAACGGGCCAGCTCCGAGCCTGGTCGGCCGCCCGTCCGCGCCGAACGGCGACGGCACCGGGCCGCGTCCGCCATCGATCAAGATGCGGCCATTCCCGGTTCCGAAATTGGCATGGTAAGCGCGGTTTTCGTCCCACGACCAGGCCTCGGCTTCGATGCCGAGACGCGGGCAGCCGAAAGTGCCGGCGTCATCGAACAGCCAGATCGAGGTGCTCTCGCGCATTTCCGGATTGTCGGGCCGGGTCGGGAAAAACAGCTCGTGATCGGGCGTGAGACCGCCGGACAGATCGGGCGCCAATACATTCATGTCGTTCTCTCCGATTATCCCGCGGCCACGTCGATCGGATCCCGAACTCAGAGACGCCGACATGAAAGCAGGGTGGGTTCTTGCCCTGCACCAAACTGTGGCGACGGCCCGGAGCGATGCAATGGTGCCCAGGTTTGCCAGCGAGCAATTGTTTTTCCAGACGGTCACCAAATGCGCGAGTTTGTCTGACGGGCCGCTATTGTGGCTGCGAGCCAAATTTTGGAGTGCTTTGGTCAACGGACTTCCCTTGCGCCGGTTTTTGTCGCTGATGGCGCGCTGACAAGCTTCGGGTTCACTTGCGTGAACCGCAAAGAAAGAGACCGCAAAATTGCGGTTGAAGCGGGCAAATGGGAAGGCTGAGGGCTCTTGGCGAAATCGTTACGCGGTGGGACTGGATCGTGCACGCACCCGGGGTGCGCGGCGACGATGGTCCGTGCCGCGACAATTGGCGCGCAAACGGCTGCTTCAAGCTGAGCCCCGTCACAATTTATCGACAAAAGACACGACTTGGGAGGAATTCGAGCGATGGCTAACACGACAACGAAATGGCGCTTGCTGGCGGGTTTGGCGGGTGCGGCGATTCTTCATGCGTCCCCGGCGATCGCCCAAGCCAGGGGATCGGGCGATTCCGCTTCGCAGAACACCGGGGGTGACATCATCGTCACCGCGCAGCGGGTCGAGCAGCGGCTTCAGGACGTGCCGATCTCGATCACCGTCATGAACCAGGACGCGCTTTCACGGCGCAATATCGTCAGCACGGCCGACCTCGGCTCGTTCGTGCCCTCGCTCTCCACCAATGCGCAGTTCGGCGCGGAGAAGACCAGCTTCGTGATCCGGGGGTTCACCCAGGAGGGCAAGACCTCGCCATCGGTCGGCGTCTATTTCGCCGATGTCGTGGCCCCGCGTTCGTTCGGCGGAACCACCGGGGGGAATGGCGCGGGCGTCGGCTCGGTGTTCGACTTGCAGAATATCCAGGTGCTCAAAGGCCCGCAGGGGACGCTGTTCGGCCGCAATACGACCGGCGGTGCGATCCTGCTGGTACCCCAGAAGCCGACCGGAAAACTTGAGGGCTATGTTCAGGGGTCGATCGGCGACTACAATCTGCGCCGGTTGCAGGCCGTCATCAACATCCCGCTTTCCGATACCTTCAAGGTCCGCCTCGGCGTCGACCGGAACAAGCGCGACGGCTATCTGATCAACAAGAGCGGCGTCGGTCCCAACGCCTTCGACAACACCAACTATCTCGCGGCACGCCTGAGCATTGTCGCAGACCTGACCCCGGATCTCGAAAACTACATCATCGCCAGCTACAGCCGGTCGAGAACCAACGGCGATCTCGTCAAGGTCATGGCCTGCGCACAGCCTCCGTACTCACCGTTTGTGCCGCTGGCACCCGTGTTCGCGCCGTTCGGGTGCGGCCAGATTGCACGGGCCGCAGCGCGCGGAGACGGCTATTGGACCGCCGACAACAGCGATGCCGATCCTTTCGAGCGGGTAAGCCAGTGGCAGGTCATCAACACCACGACCTGGCAGGCCAGCGATTCGCTGCGGGTCAAGAACATCATCTCGTACGCCGAATACCGCGAGCAGGCCTCGTTCAGTCTGTTTGGCGATAACTTGCTGTTCCCGGCAGGTTCCGGCCCACTCACCGGCCAGCGCTTCAGCCGGACCATCGAGCTTCACCCGGGTTACAGCGGATACAATTCGCAGCAATCCACCTTCACCGAGGAACTCCAGCTCCAGGGTCAGACTTCGGATGCCCGGCTGAACTGGCAGGTGGGCGCCTACGTCGAAGTCAG
>Ga0209023_10007618_pt1 | contig 11041 bp, 12 predicted proteins | sample LakOneMetagenome_FD_187468 | JGI IMG/M metagenome (GOLD analysis project Ga0209023, IMG submission 187468) | Freshwater and sediment microbial communities from Lake Erie, Canada (SPAdes) (version 2) | ecosystem: Environmental > Aquatic > Freshwater > Lentic | place: Lake Erie, Canada...
TAGGATTTAAACCTTAAAGTGGCATAAAACTTGATATTTAAAAAGGAACTACAAGTTGAGGTTGAACAATTGGAGGTCACAATTTGTGACCTCCAATTGTGGTGATGTAAAAAGGTGATTAGGTAGCTATTTGCTAGCTTATTCATCCTAACTTTGCATCTTCAAAAAAGTATATGGCCTTTAAATTTAAGCTGGGGGAATTCCGTGGCAAGACCGAAAAAATTATCGCGATGCTGAACTCTGATGATGCCGGATCAAATGACATGGCGGCCAGTTTAATTGAATCATTGGTAGAGGAGCCCTCAGATCATTATGTGGAACTGGAGCAGATAAACGAACATTTTTTAACCTGCCTGGATGCAAAATATATAACACATCGAAATACGCAGCCTGATGGATTCAGAAGGGCAAGGGGCATGATCAGCAGGTGGAGAATGGAAAAGAAAAACAAATAAGATTTATTTCATGTGACGTTGATCGTGATGCATAAAATTTATCACAACCCTTCCAGCATCTTTACAACCCCTTCTTTTTTTAATATTAAATAACCAAGCCTGTCATTGCTGATGCCATTTCTTAGTTGGTAATTAAAGATCAGCTGGTCATTCTCAACAGTCGTTTCAAAATAATTGAACTTGATATTCGGATGGACTTTCAAAGCTTCAGCTATTTCATATAAATGTGTGGAAAGTATGAAGAGCGAATTTTTTATTTTCAACAATCCTTCTATTACCGTGCTGCTGCATTTCATGGCATCCTGTACATTGGTCCCCTTGAATAATTCATCAATCAGGATAAGCCATTTGCGTCCGTCATTAACTTTTTGAATGGTTGACTTGATGCGTTGTACTTCATTAAAAAAATAGCTTTCTCCTTTTGTGATATTGTCAATTACATTGATATTGCTCAGCATGCCATCGAACAAACTCAACTGCATTTCTTTTGCGGGAACCGCCATGCCGATATGCGCCAGGAATACTGCCAACCCTACCGATTTTATAAAAGTACTTTTGCCGGCCATGTTTGCACCGGTGAGGAACAAGAAATTTGTTTGCCGGTTCATCAGCACATCATATGCAACGGGTTGTTTCAAAAGAATATGATACAGGCCTTTTACTTCAATAAAGGGCTGTGCTGATTCGGTAAAAGCAGGAAATGAAAGCCCGTATTTTTTTACTGCCATTGCCATTCCATACCATGCATCCATTTGCGCATGTATATGAAGCAATGCACGCATATTTAATTTGAACTTGTATAAGATAAAATGTCCGAGCTGCAATAACTGGGGCAAAGGAACAGCGTAAATATTGCTGTTTGAGTCAATGATCCTGAACGCATCATTGCTTATGATCTTTTGCGTTTCAAGCATTATCTTTTTTAATGGTTCAGGACTTTCATCTGTAAGGTACTGTTCAGATAATTGCTTCATCCCTTTAATAAAATCAAAGCAATGTGTAACAGAATATTTCACCAGGGAAAAATCGGGACTATGGAGTAATTTATAAGTGTAGGCAGAAAATGAAGATGCGTTTAAAGGGATAGGATCAATATTGGCATCATAAAACCTTTCTATCACCATGATAGACCCATTGCTGATACGCTTTGGCCATTGATCCTGTTTTTTTAGAATCAATTTCAATGTTTCCTGTATGCCCCTGATAGCTTCAATGGTATTTAGCGGTGTGCTGAGGTTTCTTTTTAGCTGGTCTTTACCATTACTGGTAAGTGTTTGATCAAGGTAATTGAAAATAGAAAACTCTTCTTCGGTATTGAAGATCGAAAGATCGTTTAAAGTCGTTTTATCTATTTCCATACTAATCTTTAATAAAATTATTGATTTCACCTTTGTGTCTTAGCGTCTTGGCGGTTATGTTTTTCCCGCAAAGAAACGAGTACGCTAAGTTTACCTGTTAAAATGCATTCGTTGTCCCATCACAGATTCATTTACAATGCCATTTCCATAAACCATATTTCCGTTTACGAATGTGTTGCAGATCTGGGCAGGAAATGTAAAATCAAGTAATGGGCTCCAGCCACATTTATACAAAATATTTTCATTGCTGACTTTGCTTGTTTTTTTCAGATCGGCAACAACAAGATCTGCATAATATCCTTCCCTTATAAAGCCCCGTTCCTTGATATTAAAACATGTTGCAACAGCATGGCTCATCTTTTCGGCAATTTTTTCCAGGGAGATATATCCAATACTGTTGTAGTAAAGCATCAATAATAATGGATGTTGTACAAGAGGCAAACCTGCATGTGCATTTTCGTACGGAGGTTCTTTTTCTGAAAATAAATGTGGCGCATGATCTGTGGCAATAACATCGAGCCTGTCATCAAGCAATGCTTCCCACAAAGCTTTTTTATTATTAGAGGACTTGATCGCAGGGTTACATTTTATTTTATATCCAAGCCTGTCGTAATCATCTGCTGTAAAATGTAAATGATGAACGCAGACTTCTGCTGTTATCCTTTTGTCTTTCAACGGCAGCATATTTCCAAATAACTGCAGTTCTTTTTCAGTACTTATGTGCAGAATGTGTAAACGGCTGTTGTGTTTTTGTGCAAACTGAATGGCAACCAGGGAAGATTCAAAACAGGCTTCTTCATTTCTTATCAAAGGATGATCAGCAGCGGATAAAATATTCTTTTCTTTTTTTAACTGCTCATAATTTTTCCTGATGATACGTTCATCTTCGCAATGCGTTGCGATCAGCATTTCACTCTCACTGAAAATTTTATTAAGTGTTGAATGGTTATCAACGAGCATATTTCCGGTACTGCTGCCCATGAATATTTTGATGCCACAGATCTTATCTTTAAAATTATTTGTTCTCAGTACTTCATCAGCATTATCATTGCTTACTCCCATAAAGAATGAGTAATTGGCCAATGATGTCCTGGAAGCAATATCATATTTGTCTTCCAGTAATTGTAAAGTGAGTGCATTGGGAATTGTATTCGGCATTTCCATAAAACTGGTAACACCGCCAGCAACAGCTGCTCTGCTTTCTGAATGAATGGTAGCTTTATGTGTAAGTCCGGGCTCCCTGAAATGCACCTGGTCATCTATTACACCAGGAAAGAGATGTTTATTTTCTCCGTTTATTTCTGTTACCTTGTTTTTTACATTGATCTGTGTATCTATTTTTTCAATACGTTCTCCGTTTGTAAGAACATCAACGCATTTAATTTTTCCTTCATTTACTACCTGTATGTCTTTAAAAAGGTAATTTTGCATATCTTGAATTATAAGATTCTTTATAAAATACCAAACTCGATGCAAATTATTAAAAGCTTAATCAAACTTGTTGTTTTTATTTGTCCTGTTACAGCAGTGGCCCAGACCACATATGTTACTCCCGGATCAAAAGAGTATCATTTCATGGAAAGGCTTGAAATTAAACAACAAAGAAATACAAATCTCAATTTTTCGGGACTGAAACCTTATAGCAGGAAAGCGATCGTGGAAGAAGCTCAATATATCGACAGTTCGGGCAAAGGATTGAAAGATTCTGCTGAAGTGGCTAAATATTTTGCATGGGCCGATCTTGATCTGAGCAGAGTGGACAAGCATAATCTTAAAAGTTTGTTCATGAACAACAGCGAATGGGTAAAAGCACCTATGGATTATGCCAGGAGCAGGAGACCGATCCTTAAAACATTTTATACAACAAAACCGAATTTGCTGGAAGTAAATACCAAGGACTTTTTTTTAGTGATAAATCCTGTATTATACCTGCAATATGGGAAAGAGACAGACTCCAGCCAATCCCTTTTTATAAACAGCAGGGGAGTTACCATCAGGGGTAGAATAGCAAACAAGATCGGATTTGCATCTACCATAACGGATAACCAGGAACGTGGCCCCCAGTTTTTTCAAAAGTATGTACGCAGTGCCAATGCAGTTCCGGGGGTAGGATTTTACAAACCGTTCAAAAAATCGGGCACAGATTATTTTGATGCAAGGGGCTATATAACTTTTAATGCAGCAAAATATATAGACATTCAATTTGGATATGATAAAAATTTTATTGGCGACGGATATCGTAGTTTATTCCTGAGTGATTGGGGAAACAGTTACCTGTTTTTAAAATTGAATACCAAGATATGGAAGCTCAATTACCAGAACCTGTTTATGGAACTGCTGCCACAGTTCCCTGCCATGTCAAATTCATTGCTTCCAAGGAAATATGCGGCCATGCATCACCTGAGTGTGAATGCAACCAAATGGCTTAATGTAGGATTGTTCGAGAGTATAATTTTTGGCCGAAAAGATCATTTCGACTTTCAATACCTGAACCCGATCATTTTTTACAGGCATATAGAAGGTATGATCGGCAGCCCGGACAACGCATTGGCAGGATTTGATTTCAAAGCCAATATCGCCCATAAGTTCCAGCTATACGGGCAATTCCTGTTGGATGAATTTATTTTATCGAAGATTAAAAATGATCCAACGAATTGGGTTAATAAATTTGGTATACAGGTAGGAGCTAAATATGTAGATGCGTTTGGTGTCAACAACCTTGATCTTCAGGTTGAAGTGAACAGGGTAAGACCATTCACTTATTCGCATAACGATTCGACTGCAAATTATACGCATTACAATCAGCCATTGGCTCACCCGCTTGGAGCAAATTTCCAGGAAGTAATTGGTATTTTAAATTATCAGCCTTTGCCAAGGTGGTATGTAAATGCTAAAGTGATTTACTATTACCAGGGGCTTGATAGTGCAGGACTTAATTATGGAAGCAATCCATTCAGGGATTACAGAACCCGCTCAATGGAAGATGGATTTAAAGTGGGAAGTGGTAATAAAGTAACCTGTTTCAACGGTAGCTTAAATGTGACTTATGAATTAAAAGAAAATCTTTTCCTGGATGCGTCCTTAATGCAGCGTAATTATAAATATGAAGTCGGAGGTTCCAATAATACAACAATGGCAAGTTTCGGAGTCAGGTTAAACATTGTGAAACGGGCTTACGATTTTTAAAAGCGATTCTGGAATCTAGATACTCGATCCTGGATACTTGATCCTGGATAAGAACGTCTCTATCAAGTATCTGCTATCCTGTATCTAGTATCCGGTATTATTCTACCGTAAGAGAAAAAGTAAGTGTGCGTGAATTTATCTTATCGATCACGTTTGAATATTTCAGGTCTTCATCCCGTGCATGAAGGTTTGCCAAACCCCATCCTATCTTTACTTCAGGGGTTAATACAAAGAACGGGAAGTAAAAATGAAACCCGATCGCAGCATCAACCCCATAATCAAATGCTTTAAGCTTGATAAGGTCGGCTGCTTTTTTTGCACCTGCATTGGCGGCAAGATCATATTCCACTCTTCCGCCTGCCATCATGTATACTTTAAAATTATTGATGCGGTCGCTGGTGAATTTTATCTGCACAGGCAATGCCAGTGTGATACCCTGTACTTTTTTTAACGTGGTTGCTCTTTCTCCTGCAGGCAGGTCGGGGTATTTTAATTTGTATTCAAATGCTTTTTCAGTGAATACAAGGCTGAGCGGGTATGTTCTCAGGTCAAAATGTTCACCCAAACGAAAGTTCACCAGCCAGGCCAGGTTGATACCTGTACTGTTGATACTTTCTATATCCACCACGCTATCTCTTTGTAAAAAAAGTGGGTGATGTGTGAAACTGAAATGCGAGCGGTTAACGCCAAGGTGTATACCAAAATGATATGACTTGTCGTCATGATCAAGCTGGTTCAGCTCCTCACGGAATTGTGTAAAGGCAATTGATGGAAACATCAAAAACGCTATGATGATATGTATTATTTTTCTCCGCAATAGATGCTGCATATTCCCAGGCTCAGTGGTTTGTAATAAGTTTTTTTATATCCCAGTTCGTCCAGGATAGCCGTAAATTTTTTTCCTTCAGGAAATTTCTTAATTGATTCGTCGAGATATTTGTATGCGTCGCGGTTTTTTGAAAAGATCTTACCCATATTCGGGGTAACGATCTTCATGTAAAAATTATAAAAAGTTCTTACAAAGGGCATTTTCGGTTTGCTGAATTCGAGTACAACCAGTTTTCCACCGGGTTTCAGCACCCGTTTAATTTCCCTGAGGCCGGTTTCAAGCTGTTGAAAATTCCTCACTCCAAAGGCCACAGTTACAGCGTCAAACGAATTATCATTAAAATTTATTGCTTCGCTGTCGCCATTTAACAGTTCGATCGTTTTTTGCAGGCCAAGTTTTTCAATTTTTTTTCGCCCTATTTCCAGCATGCCATCGCTTATATCAATACCCGTTATTTTACCAGGATTTAATTGCCTTGATGCCATGATCGCAACATCGGCAGTTCCTGTGGCAACATCGAGGATCGTTTTTGGGTTAAGGTCATTTAGTTGGGCAATGGCCTTTTTCCTCCACATGGTATCAATACCCCCGCTCAAGAACCCGTTCAAAAAATCATACCTGCCTGCAATGTCATTAAACATGGAGGCAACCTGTTCTTTTTTATTGAGTTCTGAATCTTTATACGGAACTACGCTGTCATGTGCAAAATCTGTCATACAATGCTGCAAATATAAGCTGTTTCGCTAATTGGGTTTAAATGCGGTGCCATCATTGCTGCAAGAAAGAGTATTTTTGTAAAACAATTTTGTTAAATGCACATAAAGAAAGCGGTTTATATTATCAGCAGCCCTGATTTTGAGAAATGCCCGGTACCGGATAAGCCCGAGTATGCATTTATCGGCAGGAGCAATGTTGGTAAATCGTCACTGATCAATATGCTCTGCGATAATGATAAACTGGCAAAAACTTCCGGCTCGCCCGGCAAAACCCAGCTTATCAATCATTTTGAGATTACAAGCAGCCTTGATGAATCTGAAGGAAAGTTAAAAGTCAATACATATAAATGGTACCTGGTCGATCTGCCGGGTTATGGTTTTGCGAAAGTAAGTATACGCAGCAGGAACAGGTGGGAGCAGATGATCGAGAATTATCTCCGTAAACGGGAAAACCTTACCATGGTATTTGTTCTGATCGATGCCAGGCACAGGCCACAAAAGATCGATCTCGATTTCCTCGAAAACCTGAAATTATGGAGAATACCATTTTGCCTGGTGTTTACAAAATCTGATAAAGAGAATCAACGTACCGTTAGTAAGAATGTAAAAGATTTCCTGGAAGCCATGAAGAAAACATGGCAGTTCCTGCCTCAGCACTTTGTGACGAGTGCTATGAAGAAATCAGGGAAAGCGAAGCTGCTTTCGTTTATAGACGAAACAAATAATGCAGTTAACAAGCCGGCTGTTTAGTTAACAACTTTGTTGGCGCAACTGCTGCTGGCAAAGGCTTCCGGTTTTGCCTTGAAGGCGAATCCCATTCCCAGGATATACCCCATAGCTTCGCGGAGCGCTTCATTACTTTTAAAGTGCGGGTTGGTGTTGATGTCGGCATGAACTTCCATGTCTACATCATAAGCTGTAAATAAATTACAGAGTTCATAAGCAATTTCAATACTCTTTGCCACTTCAACCAGCATCCTTTCCTTGATACTGTATTTGATGATCGTCTTTTCGTTGTGTATGAACATGAAGCCTCCATGTCCTTCACGCAGAAAAACAATTACCGTGGCAAATTCAGTGTCCCTGCCTTTTACCTGGCTGTCTGTACCAATGCAAACTTTTAATTTGTAACCTGAAGCGGTTTCTCTTTTGATGGCCTGTTCTACGGCATCTTTGATGGGGAGATGTATAGCATCACCGTTAAATTTTCTCCATAACATAAAATGGGGTTTTCTAAAGTTACGAAAGAAATTGATCAATTCATACCGCTTATGCAGTGATATATGCGAAATGTGAATATGTTAATAATGTGCTGATGTGCTGATGTGCTGATGGAATATAAAACGATCCAATGTAAATCAAAACCTGCTTACCGGGGTATAAATAAAAAAGGGACCAGCCCCTAACGCTGATCCCTAACTTACACATGAATCTACCTTACTGTTTTATAATTCGTTCTGTTTGTTTATCATTTTCATTGAACAACTGTATAACATATAAACCGCCTGGTTTATTGCTCATGTTGATTTTATTTATTCCCTTGGTTCCTGTTCCCGTTGCAATCATTCTTCCGTTTGCATCGGTTAACCGGTACTGGTAGTTTGAAAACGCATTTACTGTAATTTCATTGTTCACGAATGTAGAAACAGTAAATAATTTTTCCGGTTTGCCCGTTGCCCTTAAAGCAACTGTATTTGAATAGGCAACTTCGCCAATTACTGAAACCGCTTTTAACCTGTAGTAAAGTGTACCATTATCATAAGGTGCATAATTGAAAGACTTTACAGATGTATTTAACGCTGATAGTGCCCTGAATATTATGCCATCTGAAGAAACTTCTAAAATTTGTGTTTTGATCTCTTCGTCTGCAATGATATTCCAGTTTAATATATGCCTTTCTTTGTTTGTACTACCGGTAAGGCTTATGTCATGAATTGGCAATGGCCCATTAAACCCTGTAAGTGTATATGAGCCAAGGCTTCCATAGTTACTGGTGTTTGAATTCCCTGTTCCGTCAATTAAAAAATAATAGGTGCCTGCATTCAGTACTGTGTCTATTGTAACATTCATTGCAGCAGCAGGGTCATATGTGTTTATTAATGTAGTTCCGTTGTATAGAAGGATCTTTATGTCAAGGTTTGCACCGATGTAATTACTGCCTATGTTGAATGGAGTAGCATCCATATGAAAACTTGTAGTTCCTGCAACAGTATATTTGAATGCATCCTTATCAGTGTTTGTTGTTATAATGCCATCTACGGAAAATGAGCTGCCTCCAAGTGAATATGTGCTTGCATTCAATGTTTCTGTATAATCATCGGTACGGTATGTAAAACCATTTTGCGATGTAATGATCGTTAAATTATCCTGTGTGTTTGCACAACCATAAGGTGTAGGACCGTCGTTCCAGCCTGTCATGTTCTTATAATAACTGTTTCCCATGATAGGAGCCCACCCAACCTGGCCTGAACCGGTTCCCAGGCAATATGTTTCAGTAAGAACGCAATTGGCATCGTATGTTGACTGGTGAGATAACCCCACCGTGTGGCCGCTTTCATGAGAGCAGCATTCACCAACGTACTTTGGACTGTTTGGCCCGAGCCTGTCGCAAAAAACAAATCCAGGCGTATCATCTCCCCAGGTAAATGAACCAACATAAGAGATACCGCCTACACCCGATGTCCATCCGCTTGTTGGTGTTATAATGATCCTTGTTCTTCTGTTCAGCGGAGCAGCTAAAAATTTTGTTGAATCTGTTGTGATATTGATATTAAAAGGGCGATAATCTTCTGCCACCCTGTTAAATACTTCTGTGATCTGTATGTCAGTCATTCCACTTGCAGCACAGTATAAAGGGGCACCGTTATTCCAACCGGTCCCGATAACCGTGTGGCCATCGAAATCGAGGTATATAGTTGCTGTTGCAGCCGGATAACTGTTAAGTTTTGGCAAGCCGAACGCACTGGCTGAAAACAGGCATGTGAAAAGAAATAATTTGAGGTAAGTAAAGTTTTTCATTTCGGTCAGGTTTATTACCGCATGGGCCGGTATGGATATTGGATATAATTAGGATTTTTATTTTAATGTGAACATTCCTGTAATACTTTTTCTGCATCAAGTTTTTCAAATTTGTAATTGCCAGCAGCATCTTTTTTTATCTGGTAGCCGTCAGATGCATTTGAATTCATGATGCGTCCAACATATGATACACTGTTATCTGTATTGATTTGTTTTGATAAATGGAATATGGTATTGTCTGAAAGATCAGATTTTATCGTCATGGTCTGCAGGTTGCTGTACTTTACAATATTTGTAATAACAGTACCTGAGAATTTGAAGTCATCGGAAAAAGTGAGGATTACATGCTGCCCTTCAGCTGCTGTGAACGCATTGGTGAATTCAGAAGAAGCGCAATTGATCGTGTTGGGATAGGCCGCAAAGATCTTGGGTTTTGCAGTTGCCTGCGAGAAACCAGCTGCAGTTGTTAGGCAAAGCAGCCCGGCAAACATAAGTTTACTCAGGTATTTCATAGTAATGGTTTTAATTCAGAGATAAATTGGATAAATTCTTAAACTGAAACGCAATATTATGCTGCTTAGTATGTGGAAAATAAAAAATTGCTGTTAGTAGTGAGTTTACTACCAGCAGCAACAGAATGCATATTGATTTTTAATATTGTGAAGTGCTCAGAAGTACAAGCGTACAGGCTTCCATGGTTTTTATCCCTTTTTTTTCTGCAAGTGATTCAAGTTCCTCATTTTCAGTACCGGGATTGAAAATAATCCGTTTGGGATTTAAGGATATGATGTATTCGTAATAGGGTTTTTGGTTTTCCGGGTTAAGGTATAGTGCAACGGTATCTATATCATCAATCATTTTCTTATCAGTTATGATGGCGGTATCCCCGATCATACCCGGCCTTTTTCCTACGGCAATGACCGGATGATCATGTGCAACCAGTTTTTTGACTGCAAGATTGCTGTAGCGTTCTGTATTTTCTGATGCGCCTATTACCAGTGTTTTCTTCTTTTCCATAAAATTTAATTTAAGAACCTCGATTTAAGTTCTGCTGTTGGTATCATACAGGAATCTTTTTTACCAAACCATTTATAGCGGTTCTTAGCAATAAGATCATATACTGCATTCCTGATAAACGGAGGTACAATAATAAAGCCATATAGTAATTTTGTAATTCCTGTCAGTTGTTTGGCTACTGTTAGTGCAGCAGATGATCTTGTGTACGCTTTGTTGTCACTGATAAGTACAAATGAATTCAATTCATTTTCGGGTAGTCCATATTGTTTGAGCAGCCGTTGCCCTGTTTCTCCCTGCAGGGATGCAAACCTGAACAATGAATTCGGGTCGTGTTTGATGACATACTGAACAGAACTATTACAAAGATTGCAAATGCCGTCGAATAATATGATGGGATGATTATTCATCAGGGTGCAAATTAGAATATTCCCAATGCTTTTGTTGCAGGTTTTTTTTACAATA
>Ga0209023_10007619_pt1 | contig 11039 bp, 9 predicted proteins | sample LakOneMetagenome_FD_187468 | JGI IMG/M metagenome (GOLD analysis project Ga0209023, IMG submission 187468) | Freshwater and sediment microbial communities from Lake Erie, Canada (SPAdes) (version 2) | ecosystem: Environmental > Aquatic > Freshwater > Lentic | place: Lake Erie, Canada | collected...
CGCGCGGGGTGGCGGGCGCCCTGGCGCGCGCGGCGGCGGCGCGGCTGACGGGGCGGCACCGCCAGACGCCGTTCTTCGGCGCGGACGACGCCCCGGTCGCGCAGCCGCGCATCCTGACGCTTCAGGAACGCAACGCCGCCCGCCCGCCGAAGCCTGGGTGACGGCCCTTCCCCTGCGCCCCGCGTTGTCCTAAGAGGCGCGACATGAGCCGGACAGGGGGCTGCCGATGACCGAACCCGCAATCACCGACGAACTGATCGCCGCGCACGGGTTGAAGCCCGACGAATACGACCGGATCCTGACGATCCTGGGCCGCGCGCCGACCTTCACGGAACTCGGCATCTTCTCGGCCATGTGGAACGAGCATTGTTCCTACAAATCCTCGAAGAAATGGCTGCGGACCCTGCCCACCACCGGGCCGCAAGTGATCTGCGGGCCGGGCGAGAATGCGGGCGTCGTGGACATCGGCGACGGGCAGGCCGTCATCTTCAAGATGGAAAGCCACAACCACCCCTCCTACATCGAGCCGCACCAGGGCGCCGCGACCGGCGTCGGCGGCATCTTGCGCGATGTCTTCACCATGGGCGCGCGCCCGATTGCGGCGATGGATGCGCTGTCCTTCGGCCTGCCCTCGCACCCCAAGACCGCCCATCTGGTCAGGGGCGTGGTCGAGGGGATCGGCGGCTACGGCAATGCCTTCGGCGTGCCGAACGTCGGCGGCGAGGTGCGCTTTCATGCCGCCTACAACGGCAACTGCCTGGTGAACGCCTTTGCGGCTGGTCTCGCGGATGCCGACAAGATCTTCTACTCCGCCGCCTCGGGCGTCGGCATGCCGGTCGTCTACCTTGGCGCCAAGACAGGGCGCGACGGGGTTGGCGGGGCGACCATGGCCTCGGCCGAGTTCGACGACACGATCGAGGAAAAGCGCCCCACGGTGCAGGTCGGCGACCCCTTCACCGAAAAGCGCCTGCTCGAGGCCTGCCTGGAACTGATGGCCTCCGACAGCGTGATCTCGATCCAGGACATGGGGGCCGCGGGGCTGACCTGTTCGGCGGTCGAGATGGGCGACAAGGGCGGGCTCGGCATCCGGCTGAACCTAGACGCCGTGCCGCAGCGCGAGGCGCGGATGACGGCCTACGAGATGATGCTGTCCGAAAGCCAGGAGCGGATGCTCATGGTCCTGAAGCCCGAACGCGAGGCCGTCGCGCGGGCGATCTTCGAGAAGTGGGACCTGGACTTCGCCATCGTCGGCGAGACGATTGCCGAGGACCGCTTCCTGATCCTGCACGGCAACGAGGTGAAGGCCGACCTGCCGCTGTCGAAACTGTCGTCGAGCGCGCCGGAATACGACCGCCCCTGGGTGCCGACGCCCGCCGCCGCGCCCATGGCGCCGGTGCCGGCGATCAACGCCATTGCAGCCTTGAAGGCGCTGATCGGCAGCCCGAACCATGCCCACAAGGCCTGGGTCTGGGAACAGTATGACACGCAGGTGATGGCCGACAGCGTGCGGACGCCTGGCCTTGGCGGCGGCGTCGTGCGGGTCCATGGGACCGGGAAGGCGCTGGCCTTCACCTCCGACGTGACGCCGCGCTATGTGCGCGCGAACCCGGTCGAAGGCGGCAGGCAGGCGGTGGCCGAGGCCTGGCGGAACCTGACGGCGCTGGGCGCGCGTCCCCTGGCGGCGACCGACAACCTGAACTTCGGCAACCCCGAAAAGCCCGAGATCATGGGCCAGTTCGTCGGCGCGATCCAGGGCATCGGCGAGGCCTGCCGGGCGCTCGACTTCCCCATCGTGTCCGGCAACGTGTCGCTTTACAACGAAACTGACGGACGGGCGATCCTGCCCACGCCGACCATCGGCGGCGTCGGGCTTCTGGACGATCTCGGCGACCTGATCGCGGACCCGGCGCGTGCGGGCGATGCGGCGCTGATGATCGGTCGTGCGGGCAGCCACCTTGGCCAGTCGGCCCTGATCTACGAGGCGTTCGGCCGCGAGGATGGCGATGCGCCGCCGGTCGACCTGGCGGAAGAGCGGCGGAACGGCGATTTCCTTCGGGCCGAGCGGGCCCGCGTCCGGGCGGCGAGCGACCTGTCGGACGGCGGCCTGGCGCTCGCGGCCTTCGAGATGGCCGAGGCGGCGGGAACGGGTGTCACGCTGACGCCTGCCACGACGGCGGAGCTTTTTGGCGAGGATCAGGGGCGCTACCTTCTGGCCGTGGCGCCGGACCGGGTGCCTGCCCTGATGGCGGCGGCGAAGGCGGCCGGGGTGCCCCTGACGCAGGTCGGCAGCTTCGGTGGCGACGCGGTGCGGCTGGGTGCGTCGGCGGCGCCGCTCGCTGACCTTTCGGCCCTTTACCGCAGCGCCTTCGCGGCGGCCGTCACCTGAGCGGCCACACCTGAGCGGCCACACCTGAGCGGTCAGCCGTAAAGCGCCTCGGCCCGCGCCTCGAAGGCGCGGACGACGCGGCGCATGGCCTCGTCGAAGACGACGCCGATCACGGCCTGCAAGATGGCGTTCCGGAACTCGAAATCGACCGAAAAGTCGACATCGCAGCCCCCGTCCGGCAAGGGCACGAAATCCCAGTGCGAATGCAGGTGCCGGAAGGGGCCGTCCAGGTAGTCCGTCTCGATCCGCCGGGTCTCGGGGTAAAGCCGCACGCGGCTGCCGAAGCGTTCGCGGAAGACCTTGAAGGAAATGACCAGGTCCGCCTCGACCAGTTCGCCCCCTTCGGGCAGGGGCGAGCGCGCGCGGATGCGGGCGGCAGAGGTCCAGGGCAGGAACTCGGGGTAGCGCGCAATGTCGGCCACCAGGTCATACATCTGGTCGGCCGACCAGCGCAGCCTGCGCTTTTCCTCGTGTGACGGCATCCCCACCCGCTCCTCGCCGTCCCTTTTCGCGGTGACAGGCAAGGCCCGTTTCGGCTAAAGAGGGTCGGAAATCAAGAGGAACCGCCACCCCGTGCCCGACCGTCCCTATGTCATCGACCCGATGATTTCCGCCAAGTCGATCGCCGCGCGGGTCGAGGATCTGGCGCGCGAAATCACCGAGGCCTATCGCGGCACCGACAAGCTGATCGTGGTTGGCCTCCTGCGCGGGTCCTTCGTCTTCATCGCCGACCTGGTGCGGGAAATCGACCTGCCCGTCGAAGTCGATTTTCTGGAAGCGTCCTCCTATGGAAACGCCATGGAAAGCTCGCGCGAGGTTCGAATATTGAAAGACCTCGGCAGCGAGGTTTCGGGCCGCGACGTGCTGGTGGTCGAGGATATCGTCGACACGGGCTTCACCCTCAGCCATGTGGTGCGGCTCTTGAAAAGCCGTGAGCCGAAGCGGCTTCATGTCTGCGCGCTTCTGGACAAACCCTCGCGGCGCGAGGTCGACATCCGCGCCACCTGGACCGGATTCGAAATCCCCGACGAGTTCGTCGTGGGCTACGGCATCGACTTCGCACAGCGGAACCGCAACCTGCCCTATATCGGCAAGGTCCGGTTCACGGGCGAATGACCCCGGACCGCTGGCTCATCCGCATGAACCAGTGGGCGCGCAATCCGCCGTCCATGAGGCGCGTGATGCTGTGGGTGGTGGTGATCGCCCTTTGCCTTGGCATCTACGGGCTTGAAAAGGCGGGGCTTCTGCCGGCCTGGATGGAAGCCTCGCGCCCGCCGCCGGTGCGCTCGCTGCCCTAGTCAGCGTCCTAGTTCGCGACCTGGGCAACCTCCCGCGCAGCGCCCCTGCCCGGCGGCGCCTTTCCTCTCATCCGCCGACATAGACCCCGGCCATCCACCCTAAGTCATAGGCCCCGCGGCTTCACAACCGTTGGGCAGCCCGTGCAGGTTCGCACCGTTCGCCACCACCAGCGGAGTGATCCATGCTTTCCAAAGTCTTGAGTTCCAAACTTGTCCCCGGCCCGGTGGCCGGGATGGCCGTCGCGGCCGTCCTGGGCAGCGCCACCCTGGCGCAGGACCTGAAGGACCCGGCCGAATACGTCAACGCGCGCCACGGCTACATGCTGATGATGGCCATGAACCTTGCCACTCTCGGCGGCATGGCCAAGGGCGAGACACCCTATGACGCGACGGCGGCCAAGATGGCGGCCGCGAACCTCGCGAAGCTGGGCGGCATGGACACCGGCTTCCTCTGGCTGCCGGGGTCCGAGGCCGGCAAGGCCCAGGACAGTTCCGCGCTTGCCCCGATCTTCACCGAGGTCGACAAGCGCAACCAGATGTTCAAGAGCCTGGCCGACGCGACGGCCGCCATGCAGACGGCGGCGGGCACTGACGTCGCAAGCCTGAAGGGCGCGATGGCTGCCGTGGGCGAGGCCTGCGCGGCCTGTCACAAGGCCTATCGCCAGCCGGAGTAGCGTCCGCAGAAGGGACGAGTCCCGTATGGCCCATCACGTCTGGCCCATCATGTCTGGCTCATCATCAGGCAAGGATCATACGCGGAGGATCGCGCGCCTGTGCGGTGGCGCGCGATGAGGGTGCGAATTTGTGCTATAGGTCAGTTCGGCCGGCGGGTTCATCCTTTCGCCAGCCAGCAAGGGAGAACTGACATGACACTTCGCCTTACCCGCTTCGCTACAATGATCGGGCTCGCCGCCGTCCTGTCCGCCGCACCGGCCCTTTGGGCCGCCGACGCTCCGCCCTTCCAGGCCGAGATCAAGGCGCGGCAGGGGCTGATGGAGCTCAATGCGCTGAACATCACGGTGCTTGGCAAGATGGCAAAGGGCGACGCGCCCTATGATGCCGCACAGGCCAAGGCGGCGGCCGATGCGCTGGCCGGGGTGTTCGCGCTTGACCTGCCGATGCTCTGGCCGGCCGGGTCCGACAACGGGGCGGTGAAAGGCACGAACGCCCTGCCCGCGATCTGGGCGTCAGACTCGGACATCGGCGCCAAGGTCGAGGCATGGGGCAAGGCGGTCGCCGCGATGCAGACGGCCGCGCCCGGGGGCCTCGACGGCCTGAAAGCTGCCATGGGCCCGCTCGGCGAGGCCTGCGGCTCCTGCCACAAGGCCTTCCGCGCCAGCTCTGGCTGAGGCGGAGGGCGCCGACACCCGAATGGAGACCGGATGAAACGCTTCCTGACCTTACTGCTGGCCCTTGGCGTGGCCGGCCTTGCGATCTTCTGGTTTCTGACCCTGCCGAACCGCCTTCCGGCCGATGCGATGGCCGGGCTGACGGGCGATCCGGCGAAGGGCGAACAGCTCTTCTGGATGGGTGGCTGTTCGTCCTGCCATGCCGCGGCCGACGCGACGGATGCGGCGAAGCTGCAACTCGGCGGCGGGCAGGAGTTCCCCTCGCCCTTCGGCACCTTCGTCGCCCCGAACATCTCGCCCGACCGCGAGCATGGCATCGGCGCCTGGTCGAGCCTTGACCTGGCCAATGCCATGCTGCGGGGCGTGGCGCCGGACGGGCACAACTTCTACCCCGCCTTCCCCTATACGAGCTTCGCCCATGCCTCGACGCAGGACGTGGCGGACCTTTACACCTACCTGATGACGCTGCCCCCGGTCACGACGCCGAGCCAGCCCGCCAAGGTCGGCTTCCCCTTCAACATCCGCCGCGGGATCGGCCTGTGGAAGATGCTCTACATGCCGAAGGACTGGGTCCTGACCGGCGATCTGACGCCCGCCGAAGAGCGTGGCCGCCAGATCGTCGAGGGGCTTGGCCATTGCGGCGAATGCCACACGCCGCGCGATGCCATCGGCGGCATGAAGCGCGGCTCCTGGCTGGGCGGCGGGCCTTTGCCGGTCGGCAAGGGCTCCTTCCCGAACATCACGACCGGCAAGCTCGACTGGACCGAGAAGGACATCGTCGAATATCTGACGACGGGCTTCACACCCGACTATGACAGCGCGGGCGGGCACATGGCACTGGTCGTGCAGAACATGGCGCACCTGCCCGAAAGCGACCGCGCCGCGATCGCCGCCTACCTGAAGAAGGTTCCGCCGGTGCAGTGAGGGCCGCGCGCCAACCCCCGCGACGACGACGCCGCGACCAAAGGCAAAACCGCCGCCAGGCCCCAGGGTCCGGCGGCAGTTCTTCTGCCTCATAGTCTTTCGACGGACGGCCCGGCCCCGCACAGGGATCGGGCGCCTGGCCCCTCAGCGGCCCTTGATCTCGACGTAGTCGCGCTGTGCCGGCCCGATATAAAGCTGGCGCGGGCGGCCGATCTTCAGGGTCGGGTCGGCGATCATTTCCTTCCACTGCGCGATCCAGCCGACGGCACGGGAAATCGCGAAGATCGGCGTGAACATCGAGGTCGGGAAGCCCATCGCCTCAAGAATGATGCCCGAATAGAAGTCGACGTTCGGATAGAGCTTCTTGGCGACGAAATATTCGTCCTCGAGTGCGATCCGTTCCAGTTCCTTGGCGACCTGGAGCGTGGGGTTGTTGTGGATGCCCATCAGGTCCAGCACTTCGTCGGCGCTTTCCTTCATCACCTTGGCGCGGGGGTCGTAGTTCTTGTAGACCCGGTGGCCAAAGCCCATGAGCCGGATGCCCGAGGACTTGTCCTTGGCCTGGCGGATGAATTCCGGGATGCGGTCGACGCTGCCGATCTCGCGCAGCTGCTCGAGTGCCGCCTGGTTCGCGCCGCCATGGGCCGGCCCCCAAAGGCAGGCGATGCCGGCCGCAATGCAGGCGAAGGGGTTCGCCCCCGACGAGCCCGCAAGCCGCACGGTCGAGGTCGAGGCGTTCTGCTCGTGGTCCGCGTGCAGCATCATGATGCGGTCCATGGCCTTGCTCAGCGCGGGCTGGACCACATACTCCTCGCACGGGACGGCGAAGCACATGTGCAGGAAGTTCGATGCGTAGTCGAGCGAGTTCTTCGGATAGACGAAGGGCTGGCCCAGCGAATATTTGTAGGCCATGGCGGCGATCGTCGGCAGCTTGGCGATGAGCCGGATCGCGGCCACCTCGCGCTGCCAGGGGTCATTGATGTCGAGGCTGTCGTGGTAGAAGGCCGACATGGCGCCGACGACGCCGACCATGGTCGCCATCGGATGGCTGTCGCGCCGGAAACCGCGGAAGAAATAGTGCAGTTGCTCATGCACCATCGTGTGCCGGGTCACGCGGTTGTTGAAATCTTCAAGCTGGGCGGCGTTCGGCAGGTCCCCGTAAAGCAGCAGGTAGCAGACCTCGAGGTAACTCGACTTGTCGGCGAGCTGCTCGATCGGGTAGCCGCGATAGAGAAGCTCGCCCTTGTCGCCGTCGATGTAGGTGATCGAGCTTTCGCAGGCGGCGGTCGAGGTGAAGCCCGGATCGAAGGTGAATAGGTCGCCGTCGGCGTAAAGCTTGCGGATGTCGACCACGTCGGGGCCGAGCGTCGGCTTCAGGATCGGCAGGTTCAGGGACTTGTCCCCGAAGGTCAGTGTGGCGTTTTTCGTGTCAGCCATCTTCATTCTCCAAGGACCGGCCCCTGGCAGGGGCGCCGGTCCGATCTGGCCGCCTGCCGGTCAGTCCGGGCCCGCGGCATCGGTGAGCCGGGCGAGGGTTTCCTCCCGCCCGAGCACGATCATCATGTCAAAGACGGACGGCGTTGCCGTCCGCCCGGCGAGTGCGGCGCGCAGAGGGGCGGCAACCTTGCCAAGCCCCAGCCCATGTTCGGCCGCGACCTCGGTCACGGCCGCCTCGAGCGCGTCGCGGGTCCAGGCGGCATTTTGCAGCCGCGGCACGAGATTAGCAAGTATGCCACGGGATACCGGATCAAGCGCCTTCGCTGCCGCCTCATCGGGTTCCACAGGCCTGTCAGCCATAAGGAAATGCGCCTTTTCAAGGAGTTCTGGGAAAGATTTCGCACGTTCCTTTAGGCTTGGCAGCGCTTCGACCAGCCGGCTTCTTTGCCCGATTGTCAGGGCCGGCCGGTCGGCAGCGACCAGAAATGCCTCAATTTCAGGCAGCAATGCTGCATCCGCAGCAGCGGCGATATGCTGGCCGGACAGGTTTTCCAGCTTCTTGAAGTCGAGTCGCGCCGGCGCCCGGCCGATTCCCGACAGGTCGAACCATTTCAGGGCCTGGCCGTCGGTGAAGAACTCCGCATCGCCATGCGCCCAGCCGAGCCGCGCGAGGTAGTTGCGCAAGGCCGCCGCCGGGTAGCCCATGGCCTGATAGTCCTGCAGGCCGACCGCCCCGTGGCGTTTCGACAGCTTGCGGCCGTCCGGCCCGTGGATGAGCGGGATGTGCGCCCAGACCGGCACGGGCCAGCCCATCGCATGATAGATCTGCGTCTGGCGCGCGGTGTTGGTCAGGTGGTCGTCCCCCCGGATTACATGCGTGACGCCCATGTCGTGATCGTCCACCACGACGGCGAGCATGTAGGTAGGTGTGCCATCATTTCGTAAAAAAACCATGTCGTCCAACTGGTCGTTGGCGATGATCACGTCGCCCTGCACCGCGTCCCGGATCACCGTCTGGCCGTCGCGCGGGGCCTTCAGGCGGATGACATAGGGCAGGTCGGGGAAGGTCGCGGGGTCGGCGTCGCGCCAGGGGCTGCGGAAGAGGGTCGAGCGGCCCTCGGCGCGCGCAGCCTCGCGGAAGGCCTCGATCTCGGCCTGCGTGCAGAAGCATTTGTAGGCCGTGCCTTGCGCCAGCATCTGGCGCGCGACTTCGGCATGGCGGTCCTTGCGGGCGAACTGGCTGACCGGCTCGCCGTCCCAGTCCAGGCCCAGCCAGGTCAGCCCCTTCAGGATCGCCGCCTCGGCCTCGGGGGTCGAGCGCTCGCGGTCCGTGTCCTCGATCCGCAGGAGGAACTTGCCGCCCCGCCCGCGCGCGAAAAGCCAGTTGAAGAGCGCCGTGCGCGCGCCGCCGATATGCAGGTAGCCCGTCGGCGAGGGCGCGAAGCGGGTGACGATGGGGGTGGAGGTCGGATCGGTCATGGGTCGGTCTTTCCGGCTGGGCTCAGGCGGTCACGGGCTCCCCCAGGCGCCAGCGGCGTTAACCATTTGGCAACCAGTTTGGGCGAGGCTCACCCGGGCGGTTCTAGGCAATCGGCGGAAGCGAGACAAGGTGGCGAACGGGGCGGCGAACGGGGCGGCGAACGGGGCGCTGAGCGGGGCGGACGGGTTGGCGGGCGGCCAGTGGCGCGCGATGGCCGCGCCCCTGGCCGGTCGCCTGGCCGCCCTGCGTGCGCCGCCGTCGGCCAAGTCCCGGCGGCTGGCGTCCGAGGCGGGCTTCGTCTGGTCGCCGGTGATTCTGTCTCTGGGCATCGGCTTCTATTTCCTGCCGCGGGAAGAGCCGGGCTGGCTTCTTCTGGCGGCGCTCGCCTGCCTGACGGTGGCGCTCGCGGGCCTGTCGTTCCGGGCCGATCCGCCCCTGGGCATCTGGGCGCTGAAGGGCGTCGCGCGGGCGTTCGCGCTTGCCGCAGGTGGCTTCGTCCTGATGGCGATCCGCGCCCATATGGTGGCCGCACCCGTCCTGGCCTTTGCCACCTACGGGCCGGTCGAGGGGCGGGTGATCGACGTCGACCGGTCCTTTTCCGACCAGATCAGGGTGACGCTCGACCAGGTGAGGCTGCCGGACCTTGCCGCCGAGGAGCCCGACGCGCCCATCCCGTCGCGCGTGCGCCTCTCACTTCATGGCGTGGCGCCGGACTTCGCGCCCGAACCCGGCGCGCGACTCCGCGCCGTCGCGCGGCTCGCGCCGCCCGACGGGGCCGTCGCCCCGGGCGGCTTCGACTTCCAGCGGCTCGCCTGGTTTTCCTCGCTCGGCGGGGTCGGTTATGCGCGCGATCCGGTGACGATCCTCGGCCCACCCGACGCGAGCCTGTCGCTCTTCGCCTTCCGGCTCAGGATGCACCTGTCGCGCGCCATGCAGGCGGCGATGGGCGGCGGGCAGGATGCGGCCTTCGCGGCCGCCCTGATGACCGGCGACCGGTCGGGGGTCAATCAGGCGACGAACCAGGCGCTCCGGGCCTCGAACCTGTCGCATATCATCTCGATTTCCGGGCTGCACATGGGGCTTCTGTCCGGGTTCGTCTTTGCGCTCGTCCGCTACGGGCTGGCGCTGGTGCCGCCCCTGGCGCTGCGCATCAACGGCAAGAAGGTGGCGGCGGCGGCGGCGCTTCTGGCCGCGACCTTCTACATGATCCTTGCCGGGCCCGACGTGGCGACGCGGCGGTCCTACATCATGGCCGCCGTCATGCTGCTGGCGGTCCTGACCGACCGGCGGGCGCTGTCGCTCAGGTCGGTGGCGATGGCCGCGCTCATTTGCCTGGGGCTTGAGCCCGAGAGCCTGGTCGAGCCCGGTTTCCAGATGTCCTTCGGGGCGACGGCGGCGCTGATCGTGGGCTTCGACTGGTTGCGCCGGCCGCTCGAGCGGCTGCCGAAGTTCGCCCGGCCGGTCGCCATGGCGGTCCTTTCGTCGGTGGTCGCGGGCACGGCGACGACGCCGATTGCCGCCGCGCATTTCAACCGGATCGCGGAATACGGGCTGGTCGCGAACCTTCTGTCGATCCCGGTGATGGGCTTTCTGGTCATGCCCTTCGGCGTCCTTTCGGCGCTTCTCGCGCCCCTTGGCCTTGCCGCCCCGGCGCTCTGGGTGCTGAAGGTCGGATCGGGCCTCATCCTTCTGATCGCCGAGCGGATCGCGGCGCTTGACGGCGCGCTTCTGCCGGTCCTCTCGCCGCCGCCGTCGGTCCTGCCGCTGATCGGCCTCGGGGGTGCGGCGCTCCTCATCGGACCATCGCGCGGCGTCCGGGCGGCCGGGGTCCTGGCGCTGACGGGCGCGCTGCTCCTTTGGGCGGGGACGGAGCGGCCGACGCTCCTGATCTCGAGCGACGGCACGCTCGCCGGGGTGATGACCGACGGCGGCCGGGCGCTTTCGAAACCCAAGGGCGGCGGCTTCATCGCCGAGGCCTGGTTGCAGGACGACGGCGATCTGGCAACGCAGATCGAGGCGGCCGCGCGACCGGGCTTCAGCGGCCCCAAGGGCGCACGCCAGACCGTCGTCGCGGGGCGCGCCGTTACGATTCTGTCCGGCAAGGGCGCCGCCGACAGGGTGGCTGGGGCCTGCACGCCGGGCGCCATCGTCGTCCTGGCCGATCG
>Ga0209023_10007620_pt1 | contig 11039 bp, 9 predicted proteins | sample LakOneMetagenome_FD_187468 | JGI IMG/M metagenome (GOLD analysis project Ga0209023, IMG submission 187468) | Freshwater and sediment microbial communities from Lake Erie, Canada (SPAdes) (version 2) | ecosystem: Environmental > Aquatic > Freshwater > Lentic | place: Lake Erie, Canada | collected...
TTATTAGCCAATGGCTCACCGAGTAGCGTCACGCTCTGGATTCCATTGACACCCGCCACCACATTGAATGGCTGTATCTATATATTACCTGCAGACCGCGACCCCGTGTATGCCACAGAAAACGATCAACAGTGGGATATTCATTATCCTGAAATTCGCGCATTGCCAGCCAATCCCAGCGAGTTTTTAATCTGGAATCAGGCAGTGTTACATTGGGGTTCGCACTCAAGCCCCCGTGCCACAGGGCAACCGCGAATCAGTTGCGCATTTGAATTTCAGCGCGGGGATATTGCGCCATGGAATAAACCGTTGATCACAGCCAATGGATTTTTAACGTTTAATCAACGATTGATGTTGATTGGCAAGCAAATACAGCAATATCAACACATGTACCCAGTACCCGAATTTTTATTGAATTTAGCGCAGCAATTGATTGCCATTAAAGATCCAGCTTAACTCACATGCTGAACCATTCAACGACAAGGAGTTTAGGGTGTCGACCACATTAAATGAGCGGCTATCTGATAGCTACAATGAAACGCCGTATCACTCACATCCTTTCTCGCAAACAGCACCCGAACACCTTGCGGCAATTGCCACGTTGTTTAGCGTGCAATCTGTTCCCGTTGAACGCGCACGAATTTTAGAATTAGGCTGCGCATCGGGAGGCAATTTAATTCCAACCGCAATGCGTTTGCCCCATGCGCAAATCACAGGAGTGGATTTATCCAGCGTGCATATCTTGGAGGGTCAAGCGACAATTGAGCGATTAGGACTCAAAAATATCACACTGCAACACATGGATTTATCAGAAATCACATCCGATTTCGGTACGTTTGATTACATCATTTCTCATGGCGTTTATAGTTGGATTCCTGAAGAAGTACAGGTGGCAATGCTACGCATCTGTGGCGAAAACCTCTCCGATCAAGGGCTGGCTTATATTAGCTATAACACCTATCCTGGCTGGAAATATCGTGAAGTGATTCGTGATGCGATGATGTTTCGTGGCGCAAGTCGCGAAACGCCGCAAGAAAAGCTCTCTTATGCACGTGGCATGATTGATTTCTTACACGACAAATCCAATCCAGAGAGCTTAACCAGAAAAAATATTGACGAAGTTCTACCTGTACTCAAAAACTCACAGGATTACTACCTGATTCATGAGTTTTTGGAACATTGTAATTTTCCATGTTACTTCCATCAATTTATTGAACGATCACAAAAGAATGGCCTTCACTATCTTGCGGAAAGTCAGCCGTCCTGCATGTTTCTCAGTAACTTTTCAGCCGAAATTACTGAACCACTTCTACGAGAGTGTCATGGCAGCCAAGTTGCTGTCGAGCAGCATTTAGATTTCTTAACAGGTCGTTCATTTCGGCAAACCATCCTGCTCAAAGAGCAACGAGCCACTGAAATCAACTATCGATTGAACCCAGCGCAATTACAGAAACTACACTACGCGGGTGTTTTTAAACTAGAACAAGTCTCACCAGAATCAGACAAACCCTTTAAATTTATTACCTTACACGGACTAGAAGTCTATTTTTCCAATCCTATTGCGGTGGCTGCTGCGCAAATACTCAACGAACACTACCCATCAACCATGCAAATTCACGAAATTGCCGAAGAAGTGAGTAAACGAACGCCATTATCCAATCAAAAAAATCGCATGGATCAGTGTTTGCCCGTCGTTTGCCAGTTCGTTGAAGACATGATTATCAAAGGCGTGATTCGATGCCGTAGTCAGGCTGTATCACTTGCAAGCGAAGTTTCAGAGTATCCCTTACGAGATGCGTCTGCTTGCAGTACAACGCTCGACAGCGATCAAATCACCAACGCATGGCATGAACGTGTACCACTCAATGTGATCGAAAAAAGTATTTTTCCACTGCTCGATGGTCAACACAACCTCGAACAACTTCATGCGCACTTGCTGCACGAAGTTGCCGAAGGCCGACTAAATTTTAGTAAGCATGGTGAACCTATCACCGATGCTCATGAGATTTCAACTTCGGCACAGGAACATTTGATCGCCAATTTAGCGAATCTTAAGCGCAACGGTCTATTAAGTCGTTAAACCGTTGCGATGTTTCTGCGAGCAGTAGTTTTGAGAAACGATAGATTAATCGTCGTGGGTATGTTGAGGAGACACAATGCGTGGACGTGTATGAGAGTACTCATGCGCCGATTCTTCCACTTTTGGATAATGTTCGATTTCAGGACGACTCATGGCGCATTGGTGTTCTTCGCATTGAATCGCAATATGGTAAAGCGAAAAATGCTTGGCCAGTAAATCCATCACATCTTCAAGCACATCTTGCATCGGACACTGTGGGTAGACCAAATGTGCGGCATCGGATAGCAGCACCAAACTGTTTACCCACAATGCGTAAAGAATTTCCGCCACAAAAAACACTGATCAGCGATAGCACAATTCACAGACGACCTTCATTTTTGGTGTCCAGCGCATGATCATGTCCGTGGCGGTGCGAATTAATCAAAAATCAATCACATAAAACAAAAACTTGAAAAATTACCACACACTGGACGCCAGACTAGACAACGCCAATACATGGTCGGCAGAAATTATACGGAAAATTCACATGACCAATGAGAATACACCCATTAAAGCAAGGTATTCACCCATAAGATTTGTGATTTTTCCGCACCAATCAATGTGATATTTAAAGAAAATTTGTATTTTTTGTTTGTAATCTAAATCAAATTTCATAAAATCACGTAAATCCAAAAAAGTTCTGAAATAGATTGTGTTACCCTTGAAGATAATTTGAATCTCTTTGACGATGTTTTTCTAACAACTATGTCTACTGTTTTCTTTTGTGCTGATGATTACGCGCTGAATGCACCGATTAGTCAGGCGATTTTACACCTGCTCAAAGGCGGCAGGATACAAGCCACCTCATGTATGACCCAAGCGCCAGACTGGGAAATTCATGGCGCAAAACTACGTGAAGTCAAAAACGCTCAGCCACAGACTCAGATCGGATTACATTTCAATATCACTCATAACTTCTCCGATGATATGTTGTTTAAGCCGTTAGGCAATCTGATGCTAAATGCTTGGCTTAGAAGACTTTCCGAAGCCGAAATCCAAAAAACTTTGTCGTATCAGTGGCAAAAATTTATTGATGTGATGGGACGTGCTCCTGACTTTATTGACGGCCATCAGCATGTTCATCAATTCCCTGTCATTCGCGATGTGCTCTTAACCTTTCTGACCAACAAAGGGTATAGCGGCTGGATCCGCAATCTTAGTCATACCGAGGTCACCCCTAATTTCTTTATAAAAAGTAAATCGCTGTCACTGTTGGGTGCACATACCCTTGCAGAGTCCTGTGAAGAGTTACATTTTCGACAAAATCGGCGCTTTGCTGGCATCTATGATTTTACTAATGCCACACCGTATTCAGAACTGATGCATCATTGGCTTAACCGTGTCAAAAACAATAAGCCGACAACCTCTGAGGATGTTCAGCACAGCTTGCTAATCATGTGTCACCCGAGTGTCGATGCCTCGGATAAGACCGATACCATCGCGCAGGCGCGCGTTCGCGAATATAACTACTTCAAATCCGACCAGTTCGGTCAAGATTGTGCGGATCGCTACATTGCTTTTACCCAATTTGCGGCAAAGCGACCAGGAGAGCTGTAAATGTCACGTGAAAATCCGTTTATCTCTTGTGTGATCCCAGCATATAACGAAGCCGAAAACATTCCGCTATTTATTCCTGCGCTTGCCAAAAATCTCACCGAACTTGGCGTACGTTTTGAATTCATCGTGGTCGATGATGGTAGTAAAGACAATACTCTCGCATCCTTGGAACCGCTTTTAGCGCTCTATCCGCTTAAAGTTTTCGCTTTGTCGCGTAACTTCGGCAAAGAAGCAGCGATTACGGCTGGTTTAGATCAAGTCAGTGGCAATGTAACGCTCTTAATTGATGCTGATTTTCAACATCCAATCAGTGCGATTGAAACCATGTTGGATTTATGGCGTAGTGGCTATGATATGGTTTATGGCATCCGTAATCGCGAAACCGAAGGCGCCATCAAACAATGGTTGACGCGTAAATTTTATTGGTTCTTAAATCGCATTTCGGCGATTGATATTCCTGCTGATGCGGGTGATTTTCGCTTGATGGATTGTCGTGTGGTAGAGGCTTTGCGTGATTTACCAGAACGTACGCTCTACATGAAAGGACTCTATGCGTGGGTCGGTTTCCGCAGTATTGGGGTGTACTTTACCGAAGCTGAGCGTCATGCGGGTGAGTCGAATTTTAATTGGAAACGCCTGACTGGTCTTGCGATCACAGGCCTGACTGCATTTTCTGACTTGCCTTTGCGAGTTTGCATTTTCCTCGGCGCATTTATCGCGTTAATAGCGTTGGGTTACGGTACATTTATTACTTTAGATGCGTTGATTGATGGCACAAAGGTACCCGGTTGGACAACGCTCGCGGCAGGTATGATGCTCCTAGGTGGTATTCAGTTGTTATTTATTGGCGTACTCGGCGAATATATTGCGCGGATTTACAATGAAACCAAAGGCCGTCCGAAATACATTGTTGCTCGTCAATTTGACCAACAAAATCCACCGCTTGCTCACGAAATGCAAGCGATTGATGCAATGCCTACACTCCAAGTAAAACCTGAATCAAAAGTAGCCGCACACGATGACTAAACAAAATTCCCTGACGGAAACCATGGGTCAGCTGATGCGTTTTGGCGTGATTGGAGTCATCGCTGCGATTACCCATTATTGCATTGCGATTTTCTTAACGGATCATCAGGTTGCAGCCGCATGGGCTAATTTGGTCGCGTTCGTCATCGCTTTTTGGATCAGTTATTTTGGCCACCGTTACTTTAGTTTTGATGCAGGCGATGTCTCGCATCAGCAAACCTTGCCGCGTTTCATTTTGGTAGCGGTATTGGGTTTTATCTTGAATGAATCCTTGCTACTCCTTATGCTACATTTCACCAAGATCAGCATAGCGCTTGGTCTGCCGTTTATCATCATCATCACGGCGATGTTCACTTTTATCCTGAGTCGCCAATTCGCGTTCGATACCTCTGGCACTCGCAGCAAATAAAACAGTAGAGAAATCATGTTTTCCATCCGTTCAAATAAAGTTTTTTTTATTGTGATTGCGCTCTGGCTCGGTTTTGCAGCCAGTATTCGCCAATTGGCTGTGCCCGACGAGGGTCGCTATGGCGACATTACGCGCTGGATGGTTGCGTCGGGTGATTGGCTGACGCCACGAATCAATGGCATTCCATTTTTCCATAAACCACCGCTGTTGCATTGGCTGGGTGGTGGCCTGATGGAAGTGTTTGGCCCACATATTTGGGTGATGCGCCTCGTGCCTGTGTTTGCTGGGATGGTGATGTTGCTCAGTGTATTTTGGTTTGTGTCACGTCATGCGGAAGCGAAAATCAGTCAATCACTCGCGCGCACCAGCGTGCTTGTGTTGGCGACCAGTTTTCTGTTCTATGGTAGCAGTCAGTACGTCAACCACGACTTACTGGTTGCCTCATGGATTTCTTTGACGGTCTTTGCCTTCGCTGATTACACCTTAAAAAATGAGAAAAAAAGCCTCTATCTAGGCTATGTCGCTGCGGCACTGGCGCTGTTGTCGAAAGGTCTGATTGGCGTACTGATCCCAGGTATGATTCTTTTGCCATGGTTGATTTTTTCAGGCAATTGGCGCCGAATTCCAGCCTTATTGCATCCGTTTGGCCTGATCTTATTTCTAGCGATTGTGTCGCCTTGGTTGTATTTCGCACAACAAAAATACCCAAATTTCTTGCACTACTTCTTTGTTGAACAACAATTTGACCGTTTTGGCGGTACAGAATTCAACAATAAACAACCCGTGCTGTTTTATGTTGGCTGTTTAGTCATTAGCTTCTTGCCATGGTTACTCTTGATCGGTACCAAATATTCATGGAAAACCGCGAGCGCGTTACTCAACAAATCGATATTTGGATTCTTAGTCTGGTGGGCTGTCTCGGTCACCGTGTTTTTCTCAATCCCGCCATCCAAACTTGCAGGCTATATTTTGCCAGCTGCACCACCGCTGGCGATTTATCTGGCGATGGCTCTCCACAATATCTTTAACACTTCATCGACCACAGAATTTTATCGTGAAAAGCTAAAGAACTGGAGCGGACTGGTTTTGGTATCGTTTATTGCGATTACCTTGTTGGTCATTCCGTATATGCCAAAAACAGCCAATCAATTAATCGGGAATGAGTTGATTGAACTGTTTGTCTTAGCTTTGGTCTTGATCATCAGCGTTGGTATGATTGGTTGGCAACTTTATCAAAACAAATTAACTGCGATTCAAGTCACTTTGTTATCTAGCTTACTGATGTGTTCCAGTATTACCTTACTGGTGAAATGGCTTGACCATAAAACCAGTGATGATCAGATGGCGTTTGTCAGCGATCTAAAACCAGATATGCCGTTGGTGTTCTTCCATCGCTATTACTACGACATTCCATTTATGTTAAATCGTAAGCAACCCACTTATTGGGTTGAAGATTGGGCAACAGTTGAAGGGGATAATGGCGCGGCACAGATCAAAGATGGCTTGCGTTTTGAACCACAACAGAGCTATTTATTGTGGAATGATAGCGACTTAGATGCGCGCATCAACAAAGGTGAGCAGATGATGATTCTGGTGCCGAAACAACTGAAAATCGAATCTTTAGGCGATCTGAAACCGATTCGTCAGGAACGTAATTTTGATGTGTTTGTCACTGGTAATAATACAGCTCAAGTGCAACCCTAGAAAACTACATAAAAAAACCGCCCTCGTCTTCTCGACGTTGGGCGGTTTTTTACGATTACGAACTAGCAGGTGTAGGGTGCGCACTCTTATTCTAATGAATCAAAGAAAGGGTGCACGATGTGCAATGAGTTAAGTATTGCTAATCAGTAAATTTTCTCGGTGTCATTCCCGTCCAACGCTTGAAGGCACGGGTGAAATTGGCAGTATCGGTATAACCCAATTTTTCCGCAATCGATTCTAAACTCAACTCTCTTTGTTTCAACATTGCAGTCGCCTTGCGTTGGCGTAATGAGTCAATAACCGTGCTAAAGCTCTGATCTTCCTGCGCAAGCTGACGTTGTAAGGTACGCGGTGACATATGCAATTTGTCCGCAACGTCTTCCAATGTACAAAAACCCAAAGCTTCGTCATAGGCCAATTCGCCAACTAAACGACTGAAGCTACTGTTTTTGGTGATGGCATTCAGTTCACGTTTGCATTGTTCTCGTGCCATACGCGCAGTCAACGGATCCGCCATGATTAAGGGCAAATCGAGATACTGATTTGGAAAAATCAGCCGCGTATGCGGTTGATCGAAGCGCACCTGACCTGGAATAAGGTTCTCAAATCGAGAGAAATAATCTGGACGCTTGCACGTAAACTCTGCAATTCCTTCTAAACGATGACCCGTCACCGCCTCTCCCATCATTGCAAATCCGAGCGCCAGCGCCATGACACCCGAATCGCCAACAGAATACTCAGGAAAAGTTTCGTGAATATAAAGACTACTATTTTCCTCACCGATACTTAAACGGATGGTAAAGGCAGTCGAAAGCACGCTGACAAATTGTTGTGCGACTTCTAAAGCCTCGCGTACATCTTTGCCGATCATTGCGGCAAATCCAACTAAACCGTGACATGACACTTTCATTTGCAAGCCGAGCAGAAAACCTAAACCGGGTTCATTGGTCAGCATGACGGCACGGGCAAAAAGTCTTGAAAATACATCGAAGTCTACATACCAATACACATTGGAAATCTGTTCCGGCTTAATTCCACTACCGTCTAAAAGCTCCTCAGCAGAAATATTCATCCGCTCAACTACATCGATCAATAGACCAATATAGATCGCGAGTATCTTCGGCGAAGTCGTAACGGAGGATGATGTCGATGAACGCATAATTTTGTGCTGGCGTGAAGTGACAGAAAGATGGCGTATGGAGAACTATATCACACAGATTATTAGTCACATAATGTTGGTGTACGATTGTTCACCAAAGGAAATATTCCCATGAGCGCGATTACCACGATAGACCCGACCACAGCCAAAGTTGTTACACAAGCACCCGCAGCGAAAGCACAAGCCAAGATTCCGCCACGCCGAATCGACTTCAATTTTTCTGCTGAGAACGTGCCTCGTTATTACGTCGGTAATGATCCGTTCCTCACGACTTTCGTCACAGCACTCTCTTCGTTATTCCCTGAAGGTGAATTTTTCTTTGTTGAAGCAGTCCGTCACTATCGCGACCGAATTACCGATCCAGCGCTCAAAGCAGATGTATCAGGTTTTATTGGTCAAGAAGCGTTGCATTCGCTCGCGCATAAAGCATTTAACGATGCAGCAACTGTGCAAGGCTTTCAGGTTGATAAATTAGATCGTGATGTGGGTAACCTCTTGCGCCTGGTTAAACGCGTCACACCACCGATTTTTCAGCTTGCAGTCACGGCAAACTTAGAACATTACACCGCAATTTTCACTGAAATGCTGCTGAAACGTGAAGATGTCATGGAGCTTTTTTCACCAGAAATTCGTAATTTGTATCTTTGGCATTCGGTCGAAGAAAATGAGCATAAAAATGTCGCGTTTGATGTTTATCAAACCGTCAGCGGTAGCTACGCGCTGCGTGCAGGCGTCATGATTCCGACGACGGTCATTTTCTTTGCGGTGATTTTTGCGTTCCAAGCGCGCTTGTTAGCCAAAGATGGGCAACTGTTAAACGTTCGCCAGAATATTAAAGGTTTTAACTATATCTTTGGTTTTAAAGGCGTATTTTCGACGTTGTTACCAAAGTATCTGGACTGGTTTAAACCGAATTTTCACCCGAGCCATCATGATACCGATGCATTACTTGAAATGTGGCGTGAAAAGCTGTTTGGTGAAAATGGCAGCCTGACCAGCAAAATGATGAAACCGAAAAGTCAGAAGGCTTCATGAAACTAGTAGGGGCTCCCCTTGTGGGTGCCCTTCGCTGGTATCGTTTTAGGGCACCCACAAGGGGAACCCCTACTTAAGTTCGACGGCGAATCAAATCAAGGTTCATCGCACGCATCGGACCTGTTTTAACCCCTGAAATCGTTGCCGCCATTTGTTTACGCAACCACGGCACACGATACATCCATGTAAATGAAGTATCGCGAAGAATGCCATTTCCCTTTGAGTGGGATTGATAAAGTGGCGTCAATAAGCGGCTCATTGTTTGATAAAACCGAATCGAAGGCTGTCTGACTCGATGATAATGCTTCCAAACATCTGCATAATTTTCTGATGTAGCAAAGGCTTGTCCAATAGCCCATGCATCCAGTAATGCCATATTAGCGCCCTGCCCTAACTGCGGACTCATCGCATGCGCCGCATCACCCAGCACACCTAAACGATTTTCACCAAAACGTGACATAACCACATCGCGATAACGCGCAGGAAAAAACTGCGAAGAGCTGTGAATACTATCCTTCAACCACATTCCCGCTTGAGGCCACAATTCATGAACTTCTGTGTGCCACTCCTGCAACTGTGCGTGCGGTGAATCAATCCACTGATCAATTTCACTCGTCGGCAAACTCCAGAAAATACTGGTCAACCGCTGTCCTGCTGCCTTCGGAATAGATCCTGTCGGCAACAAACCCATCATGCGCGACGAACCATGATAAAACTGATGCAAAACGCGATAATCCAGATTCGTCGTCTCAGGCACAATCGCCCAGACCGCTCCCCATGGATACGGCTGATCGAAACGCGTCCACGTTTTCGGACGCAATTGGCTGCGTGCGCCATTCGCGATCAATACAGTATCGTAGGTCAGAGATTTTTTACCTTGCGGTGTCGAAATTTCAACCTGCATCTGATCATGATGATCAGTGACTTCCAATACCTCGGTTGCCATTGACCATTTCACAGCATATTGTTTTAGTTGTTGCATCAACACATCGCATAAAGCCGCACGATGCATACCTAGCCCAGTTAACTGCGGTGCAAATTCCGAATACTTGCTATGCAGCAGCATTGAACCTTTGGTCCAACCTTGTAGCGCATCAATCGGCGCACCAAGATCTAAGGCATGTTCCAATGCACCGAGATGCTGAAAAACCGCCATGCCCGCGGGCTGAAGTAACAGCCCTGCACCGACGTTTTCCATTTGAGAAACTTGTTCAAAAATCGTGACATCATGACCTTGTCTCGCCAAAACAATTGCTGTCGCTAACCCCGCCGTGCCTGCACCAATGATTGCGACAGACTGCCTTTTCATTTTTTTATCCTTATTATTAAGACATCATCATTTCTACTTCTTAATTCACCACACGTTTTGGATGCAACGTTCTAAACTTATCCACAACACCTAAACCTAAAAAACGACCATTTTCAAACGCAAGCGTTTCACCGAGTTCGGCATTTCCCGCATTAATCGCTTGTCCACGACTAAAGAAAACCGCTTCATCCAAACTTAAATCCATTCGCGGCAAATAATCCACCGCCGCATAGGTTGGCAGCAACAACGCATCACGTCCTGCATCATCCAGCGACTCTAAATACTCAATCGTATTATGCTCATCCAACACAAAAGACGCCGTTTGCGTCCGATGTAACTGCGCCACATGACCGCCACAACCCAACGCCGCGCCAATATCTTCCGCCAAGGTACGAATATAAGTGCCTTTGCTACATTTCACCGTCAAGGTCAGTGTCGTTGCGTCAAAAGCATCCAGTGTCAGCGTATAAATCGTCACTGGACGCGCAGGGCGATCAATTTCAATGCCTTGTCGCGCTAATTCATACAACGGACGACCGTCTTTTTTCAGTGCCGAATACATCGGCGGCACTTGCATGATTGGTCCACGGAATTGCGCGAGTACGCTTTCAATCAATTGTGCGCTCAATGCAGGAATATCAAATTCCTTGAGAATTTCGCCTTCTTTATCACCCGTCGTCGTAGTCGCACCCAACTGCACCACGGTCTGATAAGTTTTATC
>Ga0209023_10007623_pt1 | contig 11036 bp, 8 predicted proteins | sample LakOneMetagenome_FD_187468 | JGI IMG/M metagenome (GOLD analysis project Ga0209023, IMG submission 187468) | Freshwater and sediment microbial communities from Lake Erie, Canada (SPAdes) (version 2) | ecosystem: Environmental > Aquatic > Freshwater > Lentic | place: Lake Erie, Canada | collected...
AGCCGTGCCCCTTCCGCCTTGCCCTGCTCGATGTAGCCGAGCACCCGGTCTCGCTGCCGTGACGACACGAGCGGTCCCATCAGGTTGGACGCGTCGGTCGGGTCGCCGTAGGCCACGGTGGCGAACCCGCCGGTGGCCAGCTCGATGGCCTCGTCGTAGCGAGAGCGGGGCACCATGAGCCGGGTGGGCATGGCGCAGCCCTGACCGGCGTGGAAGCAGACCATCGACGACGACGGGATCACCGAGGCCAGATCCGCGTCGTCCAGCACCAAGTTGATGGACTTGCCCCCCAGCTCCAGGAACACGGGCTTCAGGGTCTCGGCGGCGGCGGCCATGATCCGACGACCGGTGGCGGTCGAGCCGGTGAAGGCGACCATGTCGACGAGCGGCGAGGTCGACAGCACCTCGCCCACCAAGTGATCCGACGACGTGACGATGTTGACCACGCCAGGCGGGAAGTCGGTCTGCTCGGCGATCAGCCGGCCGATGCGGGTGGCGTTCCACGGCGTGTCGGGCGCCGGCTTGAGCACGCACGTGTTGCCCATGGCCAGGATCGGCCCGAGCTTGTTGAGGATGATCTCGATGGGGAAGTTCCACGGGACGATCACCCCGACGACGCCGACCGGTTCCTTCCACACCTCCCGCTCGTTCATGCCGATGCCGAACGGGTCCTTCGGTCCCAGCGAGCGCACCCACTCGAACCGGTCGATCATCTCTGCCGGCCAGGTCAGGGCCTCCGCCAACGGTGCGTCGAGCTGCGGGCCGTAGGTGATGAGGACCGGGCAGCCCACCTCGGCGACGAGCTCGGAGCGCAGGTCCTCCCGCTCCGCTTCCAGGCCGGCCTGCAGCTGGAGGATGCAGCGCTTGCGCAGCTCCTTGTCGGTCGACCAGGCCGTGGTGTCGAAGGCCAGGCGTGCCGCGGCGACGGCCCGCTGCATGTCCTCACGGGTGCCGTCGGCCACCACCCCCAGGACCTGCTCGGTGGCCGGGTTGACGTTGTCGAAGGTTGCGCCGGCAGATGCCTCGACCAGTTCGCCGTCGATCAGCAGCCGCCGCTCCCCCGCGGCGATCACCAAGCCAGCTCCAGGTTGTCGATCGATCGGAGGCCCTGCGAATAGAGGAGCTCGACGCCCTCCACGAGGTGGTACTCGGGGATGGCCCGATGCCACTCCTCCAGCGCGACCCTCAGCTCCATCCGGGCGATGTGCGAGCCCAGGCACCGATGCACGCCGCCCCCGAACGCTATGTGGCGGTTCTGGGCCCGTTCGAAGTCGACCTCGTCCACGTCGTCCCACACCCGCTCATCGGTGTTGGCCGAGCCGAGCATCACGGCGACCACCCGTCCTGCCGCGATGGGGCAGCCGCCGATCTCGGTGTCGGTGGTGGTCACGCGTATGACGCCTTGCACGGGCGTCTCCCAGCGCAGCATCTCCTCGATCGCGTACGGGATGAGGGACGGGTCCTGGGCGATCTGGCGGCGCCGGTCGGGGTTCTGGGCGAGGTACGAGAGCATGCAGTCGAGCGACGCGGTCACCGTGTCGAGGCCGGCCAGGAAGAACAGGTAGCCGATGTCGAGCACATCGTCATTGGTGAGGCGATGGCCGTCGACCTCGGCGTCGAGGAACATCGAGATGAAGTCGTCGCTGCGCTCCTCCATCCGCTCGTCGATCGCTTCCTGGAGGATCTTGTAGATCTTCTGACCGACGACGTTGGTGTACGCCACCCGCTCGCTGTTCTTCACCGGTGGCCGGATGATGCCGTCCTTCAGGGCCACGAACTCCTTGGTCCGAGACACCGGAAGGCCCAAGAGCTGGAGGAACACCGTGGTGGGGAGCGGCTCGGCCACGGCCTCGTGGAAGTTGCACCCACCGAGCGCCACCAGGGGATCGACCAGGCTGCGGACCAGCGCACGCGTCTGGTCCTCCAGGAGGGCGACCTGGCGGGGGGCGAAGATCGGGTCGAGCAGCTTGCGAAAGTTCTTGTGCTCCGGAGGATCGATCTGGAGCGGGATGAGCGGCCGCACCTGACCGATGGCGACGGCGTCGATGCCGGAGCTGAAGATGTCCGGGTGGGCCAGCACGTGGCGCACATCGGCGTCGCCGCCCACGATGATCATCCCGTCACCAAGGGTTTGCTCGTCCTCGCTCGCAGGTTCACCGAGGTCGATCTCGCCAAGGTCGACGATCGGCCCCGCGTCGCGCAACAGCTTGTAGAGCGGCTGGGGGTGGGCGAGCGCCTCCGGATCGGCGTCGCCGCCCATGATGTTCAGGTCGCTCATCCGTTCCCCCTCTGCGCCCGGCGCCCTGGTGTCTATCGCACTTCTAACGCTGGCGTCAGGAAGCGTCGAAGGTCATGCCGGGTCGGCGGCTCGAGCGGTCGTCTTCTCTGCGGGGACGATGGGTGGAGCTTCCTTCCACGATGGGACGCCGTCTTCGGGGCGTGCGGCCGGCCAGCCGTCTTCGTGCAACTCGGCCCAGTGCGAGTGGTTGAGCTGGTGGATGGTGAACGAGGCCTGGAGGGCGTTGGCGAAGCCCTGGTTGTCCACGGTCTGGTTGACCGACTCCTTGATCATCAGCGCAGTCATGGTCGGGAGCTGGGCGATGCGGCGGGCGAAGTCCAGCGTTCGGTCCTCCAGCTCCGCTCCCGGGAACACCTTCGAGACCATGCCCAGCTGGTGGGCCTCGTCGACGCTGAGGCTGTCGCCCGTGAGCAGCAGTTCCTTCGCCTTGCGAGGCCCGAACTCCCACGGATGGCCGAAGTACTCCAGACCGCACATGCCGAGGCGCGTGCCCACCACGTCGGCGAACACGACGTCGTCGGCGCCAACGATCAGGTCGCAGCACCACATGAGCATCAGCCCGGCGGCGTACACCGGCCCTTGCACCTGCGCCACGGTGATCTTCCGGAGGTTGCGCCAGCGGAGCGTGTTCTGGAAGTAGTAGTGCCACTCCTGGAGCATCCGCTTCTCGGCACCGGCGCGCGTGCCGCCGTTGATGACCATGGTGGGATGGCTCTGGTACTCCTCGATGGCCTGCTTGGACCCCATGTCGTGGCCGGAGGAGAACAGCGTCCCAGTGCCGCCGAGGATGACGACCCGGCAGTCGTCGTCGGCCTCGGCTCGTAGGAACGCGTCGTCGAGCTCGACGAGCAGGCCACGGTTCTGGGCGTTCCTGGCATCGGGCCGGTCGAGGAGGATGCGGACGATCGCGCCGTCGTCGTGTGTCTCGTACTTGAGGAACTGGTAGTCGGGCATGGCAGGGCTCCTGGCGACGACGTGGCCCCAACCGCGTGGGAGCCGATGTGACGCCGACGTTAGATCAGGATGATCTCGTCCACGAGGCCCCACCGCTGAGCGGTGTCGGCATCGATCGAGCGTCCGGTCAGCGCCAGCCATGCGGTGCGGTGTCGTCCGATGCGAGCGGGGATGCTGACGGTGCCGCCCGCCCCCGGGATCAGCCCGAGCCCCAGCTCAGGGAGGGCGAGCATGGTGTTGGGATGGGCCACCACGCGCCCCGCGAAGGCGGCCAGTTCGACGCCCGATCCGGCGCACGGACCTTGGAGGCGAACGGTCGTGCGGTCGGCCAGGCGATGGATCGCGGCGCCGATGCTCCGCTCGAGCCGGACGACGTGTGCCGTCGCGGGATCCGGGGTGGTGCCGAACGCATCGAGATCGCCACCGGCGCAGAAGGCGGGCCCGTCGCCCCCGATGACGACCCGCAGCGACGGGTCGGCCTCGGCGATCGCCAGCGCGGCGATCAGCTCGTCACGCATCGCAGCATCCAGCGCGTTCCGTGCTGCCGGCCGATGGAGGGTCACGTGCAGCTGGTCACCGTGTCGTTCGACGCGGAGCCGTGCCTCCCCTTGGTCGCCCCGGTCGCGCGCCGGCGTCGCCTCGCGCCAGGCCCGATGCTCGGGGCCGGCCTGCAGCGCGCTGTACAGCGCGGATTCCGCCACCAACCCGTCGACGACGCTCCGCCGATCGGTCGCGCGGAGGTGCAGGGCGAGCGACGCTGCCGCGAGGGGGGCACGCTCGAAGGTGGCACCAACGTCATCGACATCGGCATCGGTCACCGCGATGAGGTCCACGAGGTCATCAGCGCCCCCGGGTGCCGACCAACCGGCGTTCGGCCAGCCCGGTGCCCCCACCACGACGCATGGCAGCGCGCCGAGGCGCTCCACGGCGGCGCTGAAGCGGCTCGGGTCGAGATCGCTCGTCGGCGCCCCCACCACGATCAGCTCGCCCGCGACCTCTGGCTCACCCGGGGCCAGCACGGCCGCCAACAGCTCGTCGCCGGACCACAGCCGGGGCCGCATGCGCGGAACGTACCATGCGATGCTCTCGCCATGACCGGCTCCACCTCAGCCATCGACGCGGTCATCGCCGCCGACGTGGAGCGGCTGGCCCCCGGCGTGGAGGCCCTTGGACGCAGGATCGAAGCGGCGACGGACGAGATCGACGAGATCGACGACTGGCCCGCCCTGCTCGGCGAACGGGCCGCATTCGACGGGTTCGGCCCACCGAGCCGGATCAGCTGTGGGGGCGCTGCCCGCCTGCTCCCCTGCGCCGACGGCTGGGTCGCCGTCAACCTCGCCCGACCCTCCGACATCGAACTGGTCCCCGCGTGGCTGGGCATCGACATCACCTCGGACGCCCCCCTCGACGACGAACGGTGGGCCACGATCGCCGCGGCCATCGGGCGGACCACGGGCGAGACGCTGGTGGCGGGCGCCTCGCTGCTCGGACTCCCCGTCGGCCTCCTCGGCGAACGCCCGCCCGCTCCCGACGGTGGTATCCGCCGTACGTCGTTCGGGCCGAGCCCCCGCAGCACTCGCGTCGGCAATGGTCCGATCCGGGTCGTCGACCTGAGTGCCCTGTGGGCCGGACCGCTGTGCGGCTCGCTCCTGGCCGCCGCGGGGGCCGAGGTGATCAAGGTCGAGTCGACCACCCGGCCCGACGGCGCCCGGGTCGGCAGCCCCGCGCTGTACCACCGCCTCAATGGGCGCAAGGAGCATCGGAGCCTCGACGCCACCTCCTCGGCTGGCCGGGCCCAACTGGCGACGCTCCTCGCCCGCGCCGACGTGGTGATCGAGTCAGCACGACCACGGGCGCTCGAACAGCTCGGGATCGGAGCTGCTGACCTGCTTGCCGCGCCCGACGGACCCGACGTGTGGGTCTCGATCACCGGCCACGGTCGGTCGTCATCCCGGGTGGCCTTCGGCGACGACGCCGCGGTCGCCGGCGGCCTCGTGTGCAGACACCAGGGGCCACGCTTCCTCGCCGATGCCGTCGCCGATCCGCTCGCTGGACTCGCCGCGGCCGCCGCCGCGTTCGAGGCGCTGGCCGCAGACGACCGCATGCTCCTGGACGTCTCGATGGCGGGTGTCGCGGCGACGCACGCCGCGGCGATGGTGCCCGAACCCCAACCAGCGTCCGGATGAGCACGGACCGCTCGCCGATCACGACCATCGTCGACGCAGAGGTGGAGGGGGCCGTCGTCGACGTGCGGATCGATGCCGGGCACGTCACCGCGGTCGACCGGGATCTGCCCCGCGCCGGAACCGAGGTCGTCGACGCTGGCGGCGGAGCCCTGATCCCGGGCCTGCACGACCATCACCTCCACCTCCTGGCCATGGCCGCCGCGGACCGCTCGGTCGACGTCGGATCCGCCGCCGATCCCGCGTCGTTCGACCACGCGATCCGAGCGGCCGCCGGGTGGCGCACCGGCCAGGCGGCGGACGCCTGGCTGCGGGTCGTCGGGTACGACGACCATCACGGCCCGCTCGACCGACGACGTCTCGACACGCTGGCTCCCGGCCGGAAGGTGCGGGTCCAGCACCGATCCGGCGCGGCATGGGTGGTGAACAGCCCGGGCCTCGGAGCGATCGGCGAGGAGAGCGCCGACGGGTGGCTGCACCGGGCCGACCACGATCTCGGTCGCCGCTGGGCCGGCGACGGTCCGCCCGACCTCGCGCCGATCGGCCGCCGGCTCGCCGCGTTCGGCGTGACCGGCGTGACCGATGCAACGCCGTTCGACGACGGCGGCGGCTTCGACCTGGTGGCGGCGGCTCGGGCGTGCGGCGACCTGCCCCAACGGGTGATGGTGATGGGCGGTCCCGCACTCGCCGAGGCGGCCGTCCCCGACGGGCTCGAGCGAGGTCCGGTCAAGGTGATCGTGGCCGATGACCGCCTTCCGACGCCCGACCAGCTCGTCGACGCCCTTCAGCGGGCACACCGAGCGAGCCGACCGGTCGCCGTGCACTGCGTCACCCGCATCGGGCTGGTCCTCGCGCTGACGGCGTGGTACCGAGCGGGAGCGATCGCCGGCGATCGCATCGAGCACGGCTCGGTGATCCCGGTCGAGCTGATCGCCGAGATCGCCGAGCTCGGGCTGCAGGTCGTGACCCAGCCGGCGTTCGTGTGGGATCGAGGCGACCGCTACCTGGCCGAGGTCGAGCCAGACGACCAGCCCCACCTCTACCGCTGTGGCACCCTGATCGACGCTCGCATCGGCGTCGGAGCCTCCACCGACGCCCCCTTCGGCCCCGCCGACCCGTGGCTGGCGATGCACGCTGCGGTGCAGCGCCAGACCCGCACCGGCCAGTCGGTCGGCCCGGATGAGGCCGTGCCCCCTCGCCGCGCCCTCGACCTCTTCCTCGCTCCCCTCGCCCGCCCGACCGCCGCAGCCCGCACGGTCGCCGTCGGTGCAGCCGCCGACCTCTGCCTGCTCGTCGCACCACTCGCCCAGGCCCTCACGGCTCCATCCTCTGAGCAGGTCCGCTCCACGTGGATCGCCGGCCAGCTCCTAAGTTGACGCCAACGTTCGAAACTGAGGGGAAGTCGATGTTCGATCCGAAGGGCAAGCGGGTGCTGGTGACGGGGGCCTCCTCGGGGCTCGGCGCATCGCTGGCCGTGGGACTGGCCGAGCGGGGGGCCATCGTCGGCCTGTGCGCTCGTCGCAAGGACCGGCTCGACGAGGTGCTGGCGCGCGTGCGCGTGCACAGCCCGCAGAGCGACGCGTGGGAGATCGACCTCGGCATCATCGACGAGCTCGACGGCTTCGCCGAACACGTGGTGGGCGAGCTCGGTGGACTCGACGTCTTGATCAACAACGCCGGGATCCCGAAGCGCCGCTGGGCGTGGGAGCACCGCCCGGACGAGATCGACGACGTGCTGCGGGTCGACCTCCACTCCCCGATCGCGCTCACCCTCGCCCTCCTCCCGGCGCTGGACGAGTCGGCGGGGAACGTGGTGTTCATCGGCTCGGTCGCCGCCCGGCTGGCACCGCCGTCCGAGGCCGTCTACGCCGCGGCCAAGGCGGGCATCACCGCGTTCGCCGAGAGCCTCCGGGTCGATCTCGCGGTGGCGGGGAGCCCCATCACCATCGGGGTCGTGCAACCCGGCGTGCTCGACACCCCGCTCTTCGAGCTCCCGGACAACGACCCGTCGATCTCCGACATGGAACCGCTCGAGCCCTCCGAGATCGTGGGCGCGGTGCTGTCCGCGCTCGATACCGGCGTGGCCGAGACGTTCGTTCCCACCTGGTTCGCTGACATCCCGCCCATCAAGACCGGCGACCTCGACGGGTTCCTGCAGGGCGCGGCCGAGTACACCACCACCCGCCTGGCTGACCTCGGCCGTCCCTCCCCCACCCGCCCGTGACCGCGCACCCGCTGTCGCTGCTGCACGCCGACGAGGTCGCCGTGGCCCACGAGGTCCTGAGCGCCGCCGGCGAGCTGACCGAAGGTGCGGCGGTCGTCCACATCGTGCTGGTGGAGCCCACCAAGGAGGCACTGGCCGCGTGGGCGCCGGGCGATCCGGTGCATCGCCAGCTCAAGGCCCTGATCGTGCCTGGCCCTGAGCTCACGATGGTGGAGCTGACCATCGATGTGGCCGACCGTCGCATCGTCGATCGGCGCACCATTGAGGGCATGCGACCCGCGCTGTTGATGGGTGAGTCGTTCCTGGCGATCCTGGCCTGCCATGCCCACCCCGAGTACCAGGCGGCCCTTGCCCGGCGGGGCATCACCGACACGGCGAACGTGCAGATCGACCCGTGGCCCGCAGGCTCGTTCGGGTACGGCGTCGAGGAGGGCCGGCGCATCGCTCGCTGCATCTCGTTCCTGCGCGAGACCGAGGACGACAATGGCTACGCCCGCCCGATCGAGGGCCTGATCGTGCACGTCGATCTCGGACGCGGTGAGGTGCTGGAGGTCATCGACCACGCGCCCGTCGGCACCGAGCCGATCCCGCTCGCTCCCCAGGGGGGGCGCTACACCGCCGAGCACAACAGCCCGATGCGCACCGACCTCCGCCCCGTAGAGATCACGCAGCCCGAGGGCCCCAGCTTCACCGTCGACGACAACCTCGTCCGCTGGCAGAAGTGGTCGCTGCGCCTCGGCTGGGATCCCTATGAGGGGTTGATCCTCCACCAGCTCACCTACGACGGCCGCTCGATCCTGCACCGGGCGTCGATCTCCGAGATGGTCGTGCCCTATGGGGACCCGGGCGAGGTGCACGGCTGGAAGAACGCGTTCGATGCCGGCGAGTGGGGCCTCGGCCGCATGACCCAGTCGCTCACCCTCGGGTGCGACTGCCTGGGCGAGATCCACTACGTCGACGCGGTCATGGCCAACGAGCAGGGGACGCCGTGGGTCGTCCCCAACGCGATCTGCATGCACGAGGAAGACTTCGGCATCGGCTGGAAGCACGTCGACCTCAGCACCGGCCACCACGAGGTCAGGCGCAGCCGTCGCCTGGTCATCAGCCACATCGCCACCGTGGGCAACTACGAGTACGGGTTCTTCTGGTACCTCTACCTCGACGGCAACATCCAGCTCGAGGTGAAGCTGACCGGCATCCTCTCCACCCAGGGCGTACCGGTCGGCGGCTCCACCCCGTTCTCCAACCCGATCGCCCCGGGCCTGGCGGCCCCTGTCCACCAGCACCTCTTCTGTGCTCGGCTCGACCTCGATGTCGACGGCACCGAGAACCGCGTCGAGGAGGTGCAGGTCGAGGTGCTCCCCACCGGGCCCGACAACCCGTGGGGCAACGCCTTCCGTCCAGTGGCGACCGTGTTGGAGTCCGAGGCCGGCGCCCAGCGCGACACCGATGCCCGCTCGAGCCGCGCCTGGCGCGTGGTGAACCCCAACGTGACCAACCACGTCGGCCGGCCGGTGGGGTACAAGCTCGTGCCCACCATGGCGACGCCCACGTTGCTCGCCCAGCCCGACTCGTCGATCGCCAAGCGCGCCGGCTTCGCCCGCCACAACCTGTGGGTCACGCCCTACGACCCATCGGAGATCCGAGCGGCCGGCGAGTTCCCCAACCAGCACGAGGGCGGAGCAGGCCTGCCCGAGTGGACTGCCGGCGATCGCAACCTCGTCGACACCGACGTGGTGCTCTGGTACTCGTTCGGTGTCACCCACCTTCCGCGACCGGAGGACTGGCCGGTGATGCCCGTGGAGTACACCGGCTTCCTCCTCGCCCCGTTCGGCTTCTTCGACCGCAACCCCGCGCTCGATGTCCCGCCGTCGCCGCCCGGCCGCTGCCACATCGAGACCGACGAGGCCGACGACCCGGGCAGCTCCTGCCACTGAGTCCACCGAGGCCACCCCCGACGCGCGCAGGACCGCCGGGCCATGGAGTGGCGCACCGACGTCGTCAGCCAGGTTTCACGGGTGACTCCTCGGCGTCCTGGTAGAGCTCATCGCTGCTGCCGGTCACGAGCGGCTGGCCGGTCGGGCGATAGGTGCACACGATCACGCCGGTGGACGCCACCTTGGAGTCGACCAGCTCGAACGCCCGGCCCACGCCGTCGTCGGTGAAGATGCGCTTGCCGCCGCCGAGGACCACGGGCTCGATCATGAGGTTGAGCTCGTCGACCAGGCCGGCTCCGAGCAGGGCCCGGGTGAGGGTCGCGCTCCCCATCACCGCCAGGTCGCCGCCCTCCTTCGCCCGCAGCTCGGCGATGGCGTCGAGCGCTCCGCTCCCCGGGATGACGTTGGCGTTGGGCCAGGTGATGTCGTCGGCGGTGAGGGTGCCGGTGACCACGTACTTCTCGATGGCGTTCATCTGGTCGGCGAAGGGATCACCGGCCCGCTCGGGCCAGGCCGCCGCCATCCCCTCGAACGTCCGTCGCCCGAACAGCAGCGCCTCGACCGTGGCGAACTTGGCGCCGATGGTCCCGCCGATCACCTCGGGGTCGAAGAACGGCAAGGACCAGCCGCCATGGGCGAAGCCACCGTCGGTGTCCTCCTCGGGTCCTCCGGGGGCCTGGACGACTCCGTCCAAGCTGATGAACTGGCTGACGACGATCCGCATGGTGCTGTTCTCGATCTCTCTCGGTCCTGGGCGTGCTGACGGAGGCCATCATCTCGCAGGATCCGGGAGTGAGGGGGCAGCGCCATGACCTCGCTCAAGGGCGACGTTCTCGGGGCTGGCCGAGGTCAGCGGGTGCTGGTGCGACGACGAGAGACCAAGACCATGCCCAGGCCGAGGAGCAGGGCCCCGGCGCCGAGCACGATCTCGGGTCGGGTGCTCGAACCGGTGCGGGCGAGCGGGGTGGACGGCTTGCCCGTGGTGACGGTGTCGGTTCCAGATCCCGTGGTGGTGCCGGTCACGGCGGTGGTCGACGTCGCCTCGGTGTCCGATCCCGGGGTGGTCTCCGACTCGGTGCGGTCGCTGGCCGGCGTGGTGGAGTCGACACCCGCGATGGTGCTGGTGGTCGTCGACGGCGCGGGAGCCGAGTTCAGCGGGGTGGTCGAGCTGACCGGCACGGTCGGGGCCGGGGTGGTCGTCGCCGGAGACGTGGTCGGTGTCGGGGCGGTCGTGGTGGCCGGAACGGTGGTGGCCGGAACGGTGGTCGCAGGAGCCGTGGTCGCGGGGACGGTCGTCACAGGAGCCGTCGTCGCCGGGATCGTGGTCACCGGCGCCGTCGTGGCCGGGATCGAGGTCACCGGGATCGTGGTCACCGGCGCCGTCGTGGCCGGGATCGAGGTCACCGGGATCGAGGTGGTCGGGATCGTCGTCACCGGGA
>Ga0209023_10007624_pt1 | contig 11035 bp, 10 predicted proteins | sample LakOneMetagenome_FD_187468 | JGI IMG/M metagenome (GOLD analysis project Ga0209023, IMG submission 187468) | Freshwater and sediment microbial communities from Lake Erie, Canada (SPAdes) (version 2) | ecosystem: Environmental > Aquatic > Freshwater > Lentic | place: Lake Erie, Canada...
CGCGTGCGGTTTGCCGATGTCCCGCTGCTCGATCGGGCCGCGCAACTCGCGCAAGTGCCCTACCGGACCGGCGCGGCAGTGCGGAACTGGGAGAGCTACGGCGAAGAGGTCGATCTCGGCGCCGGGCTTGCCGACTGGCAGCGCGACCTTGCCTGCGATCCGCAGACCTCGGGCGGCCTGCTCGTCGCGGTCGCGCCCGAAGGCGCCGACGGGGTGCTGGCGATCATCCGCGACGCGGGCTTCGCGCAGGTCGCCGTGATCGGCGCAATGCACGAAGGCCTTGCCCGCCTCGCTTTAATGTAACAACCGGGCATTAACGGAAGCGATTGGAGCCTGGTGGCTTCCCCGGTCTTCAAAACCGGTGGGTCGCGAACAGCGACCGGTGGGTTCGATTCCCATCCGCTTCCGCCACGGCCTGTTCGGTTCTGAAGCGCACGCTATGCTGCATTTCCGATAGATGAAGGCGCTGCAAAGGTTCGCTTCTGCCCCGCCAGCATGCACAACCCCGTCAACTCGTAACGCCATCTCGTCGAACGTCAAAAGAGTGAGGAACGCCGCGCCGTGGCGGTGGCCGAGGGGCAGGTCGGCTGCTCAGCGCGCGAATCTGAGGCCAACTCTCCATCGCCGGGAGGGCGTTCGCGTCAGATTGACAACACCGGCCAACCGCTGGGGCGCCGCGCCGCCGCCTGTGTCCCAAACCCGATTGACTCGTTCGAATTACGAACTAATTAAATGTTCGAGTTCCGAGCGTTCTGGTGCTGCCAGGCTCAACGGAAACCCGGGAGACCAAGGTGCGAAAACTGTTTCCTCTGGCATTGCTGGTGTTTGCGACCGGAGCGGCGGCGGCCCCTGCCGACATCGTCCACACCCGCATTTCGAACCTGCGCGAGCTCGGGGCTGCGGCCAAGGCCATCAACGACGGGCTGCGCACTGACGAAGCGCAAACCATCCTGATCCAGCAATCCGCACGACAGGTCCGCAATGCGGCCAATCAGATGCCGGGCTGGTTTCCGGCCGGCAGCGGGGCGGAAGCCGGGGTGAAGACGGCCGCAAAGCCGGAGATCTGGGCGCAACCGGCCAAGTTCAAGGCAGCAATGGACGCCTTTATCGGCCAGGCGGCCAAGTTTCAGACGATCGCAGCAACCGGTAACCTCGCCCTGATGCGTGACGGTGCCAAAAACCTCGGAGCTACGTGCAAGGGCTGCCACGACAGCTTCCGCGTGCCCGGCAAATGACGATGACCGGCCTGCAGCTGCGCACGGGTATGATCGGTGCGCTGCTGATCGGCCTTCCCGCCGCAAGCCTGGCGCAACCGGCCGACCTTCCGATAGCGGCGGCGCGGACCGGCCAGTATCCTCCCGGCATTCATGTCGGAAAAGTCGGCGGCAGGTCCTATTACCTCGATGCCAGGGATCGCGTCCTCTACGGAATGGACATGCGCGTCCTGCTTCCTGCGGGTCCGGATCCGGCGCAATACTGTACCGGTGACTGCGCCGCGCGGTGGGAACCCGTACTGGCATTGGCCGGTGCCAAACCGAACATCGCCTTTCCGCGCGGCAACCGCCCGCCCGAAGGCCCGTCCGGCTTCTACGCCCAGCCTCAGGACGCGCCCGACTGGACCATCATCGCCGGGCCGCAAGGCCCCCAGTGGGTCTACAAGGGCTGGCACATGGTGTTTGTGCGCAAGGGCGCCGGCGGCCGCTCCACCGGCTTGGACGGTAGCGAGAACAAGGCGTGGAACACGCTCAAATTCGTGCCGCCGCTCCCACGAATCGTGGCGCCCGCCGACGTCAGGCCGGTGGCGGTCGACGGTAGCTATGCGCTTGCGGATGGCAAGGGACGACTGCTCTATACCGGTGCCTGCGGCAAGGATTGTGCTGCCTGGCTACCTTTTCGGGGCGGTATGACGTCCGCAGGGATCGGAGCCTGGCGTGTGCAGACCGGCGCCGATTTCGCGCAATGGACCTGGAGCGGCAAACCGGTTTTTGTCTGCCCGGAGGACGCTCCCGACCAGGTGCCGGCGGGCGGCATGGTGCTGCGGCCATGATCCCTCTCAGACCGGAAATGAAACACGGCATGGACGGTGAGATCGCACGATTGCAGCAGGGAGGCCGGCAACGAAGGCGCCTGACGGTGGCGCTCGGCGCAATCGGCGGGACGGTGCTGGGTGCCGGAGTGTTGCTGGGCCTCTGGGGTGCGGCCCCTCCGGCGGCCCGGTCCGAAGCGACCCCGCCGCCGGTGCTGCCGGCTCCGCCCGCGAATGGCGTGATCGGCTTCGTCGTCCAGAATTTCGTGCCGCCGGTCGTCCCCGGCATGGATGCCTGCCCACACGGCACGGCACCGCGCCTTCGTGAACAATACCTGCGGACCCTGACTCCTGCTGAGCAGGCCCAACTTCGCTTGAAGGAAAACGAGAAGAAGCTGACCGAACTCTGGCACGCCTACGCCTTCGGGCCGAATGGCACCAACATTTGCTCGCAGCCCGACCGTTTCGATCATGCGCCCTACCCGGCGGTCGAAAGCAAGCTCGGGATCGGGCTTGACCTTGATCACGACGCCGGCGGCAAGGCCACTGCCAGCACCTGCGCGCACGACAATTTCCAGTCGCCAGCCGGGGATCACGGGATCGACAACCAGGAGTATCGGGCGATGGGCTGCACGCTCGAGATGCGCGGGCTCGACGGGAACGGCGGCGATGCCCTCAGCGGCATGAAGCAGTTCCACAATTCGGGCGAATGGACGCAGGTTATCCTGCTCAAGGGTGTCGACAGCCTCGTCAACGACGACGATGTGGAGGTCGTTTATGCCAATACCGCCGATCGGCCCGAACTGGACTCGAAGGGCAATTTCCTGCGCGGCGTCAGCTTCAGCGTGAACGACACCGGGGTCCGGCACCGGAACGTGTTGCGCGGTCATATCCACAACGGTGTGCTCACGACGGACCCTGCCGACATACGCCTCGCGCAGACGTGGGGTCAGGGCGGTGCCCGTGACATTCGCGGCAACCGCTCGCAGTATCATTTTGAGGAGGGCCGGTTGCGGCTCGAATTCCAGCCCGACGGCTCGCTCCGGGGTGTGGTCGGCGGCTACCGGCCTATCCATGACGTGATCATCAGTCCATCGCTTGGCGGCGCCGGATCGGCGCTTGCTGCCGGCATCGATTGTGCCGCCGAACTCGCGACGCTGAAAAAGATGGCCGACGGTATGCGGGACCCGCAGTCCGGGCAATGCACAGCGGTTTCCAGCGCGATGCGGATCGAGGCGATTCCCGCGTACGTTAATGACCTGCCCGTGCCGGCGCGGAGGGCAATGCGATGACCGGATCCTTCCCGAGCGCAGCCGGCAAGCTGCTGGCGTTGGGCGCAGCCGCAACCCTGCTGGGCAGCCTGCCCGGCGGTGTCGCTGCCAGTGCCGACCAGACCGCCGCCCCCGCAAAAGCCCCGCCGAACGCCCTGACGTCGCCGCCGTTGCAGTCCAAGCTGCAAGTCGTCGGTATGCGCCGGCTGACCGAAGCGCAGTACCGCAACGCCATTGCTGACATTTTCGGACCCGACATCAAAGTGGCCGGCCGGTTCGAGCCGATCGTGCGCCCGGTCCATGAACTGATCGCCAGCGGCGCACGCGACGCTGCGCTGTCCCCTTCGGGGCTCGAACAATTCGACGCGATGGCCCGGAACATCGCCGCGCAAGTGTTCGACGCTCCGCACCGCGCCCAGTTCGTGCCGTGCACTCCGGTCGATGCCGCCAAAGCCGACGATGTCTGCGCGCGCACCGTGCTTGCCCCGCTCGGCCGCCACTTGTTCCGCCGGCCGCTGACGGCCTCAGAAATCACCGCCTACGTGCGGATGGCCGGTGCGGCGGCCGGAATAACCGGGTCGTTTCACAAGGGCCTGGAACTGGCGCTGTCTGCCATGCTGGTCGCGCCGGAATTCCTGTACATTGTGGAAACCGCAGTGCCCGATCCGGCCCGGTCCGGAGCGCTCACGCTCGACGACTATAGCCGCGCCACCCGCCTCAGCTTCACGCTGTGGAACACCACACCGAACGAGACGCTGCTTCGGGCCGCCGAAGCGGGCAAGCTGCATGATCCGGCGGGGCTCGATACGATCACCCGCCACATGGTCGATTCACCGCGATTCGAAGACGGTGTCCGCGCGTTCTTCGCCGACATGCTGCTTTTCGAGCGGTTTGAATCGTTGTCGAAAGATCCGCTGATCTTTCCTTACTTCAACAGCCAGGTCCTGCAGGCGATGCCCGAGCAGATGCTGCGAACCGCTGTCGACCACCTGCTGGTGCGTGGCGGTGACTACCGGCAACTGTTCCTGACCAACCGCACGTTCATGAACCGTGCTCTCGGCGGCCTCTATCAGGTCCCGGTGCACAAGGCGTCGGGCTGGGAAGCGCATGAATTCGCGCCGGGCGACGATCGCGCCGGACTGCTCGGACAGGCCGGATTTTTGGCAATCTATTCGCAAAGCGGGCGCAGTTCCCCGACGCTGCGCGGACGCGCGGTGCGGGAGTTGTTGCTCTGCCAGCCGGTGCCGAACCCGCCGGGCAACGTCAACTTCACCGCCGTGCAGGACACCGCCAACCACGCCATGCCGACTGCCCGGATCCGGCTGACCGCGCATATGACCGACGAGAACTGTTCGGGCTGCCACAAGCTGACAGACCCGGTCGGCCTCAGCCTTGAGCGGTTCGACGGTATCGGTGCCTACCGCACCAGCGAAAATGGCGCGCTCATCGATCCATCGGGACAATTGGATGCCCAGAAGTTCAACGGAGCCCTGGGACTTGGCAAGACTGTTGCCGAAAGCCCGGACGCGACGCTGTGCGCCGCCTCGCGCGTGCTTGAATTTGCGCGCGGTGTGCCGAGCGATGACGACGGTTCGCTGGTCGAGGCGCTGGACACGGCGTTTGGCGCCAGCGGCTTCGGCATTCGCGCGCTGTTCCTCAAGGCGCTGACAACGCCTGAAACATGGCAGGTGCGCCAGGCGCCGCCGGCCCCCGCCAGCCACGTCAGCCTGCTCACCAGACAAGCAAGGGAGAAACCCGATGGCCTTTGATCTCAGCCGCAGGACCGCGCTCAAGGGCATGTTAGGTGGAGCAGCCGTCACCGTCGGCATGCCGCTGCTGGACGTGTTCCTCGATGGCAATGGCGCTGCCATGGCCGCGACCGGTGCGCCATTGCCGGTACGCTTCGGCACCTGGTTCTGGGGACTGGGGGTCAACCCCAACCGTTGGTTTCCGAGCGTCGCGGGGCCGAATTACGATCTCAAGCCCGAACTCGCACCCATCCGCGAGTACCAGAAGAAGATCAACGTGCTCGGCAATTTCAACGTCCTGCTCGATGGCGCGCCGAACCTGCCGCACACCTCGGGTGGTCCTGCCATCCGCACCGGTCGCGCGCTGACCGCTGATCGCGGGCTTCCGGGCGAATCGTTCGACGTCACGATCGGCGACCGCATCGGCACTCGCAGCCGTTTCCGCAGCCTCGAAGTCTCGGCGATCGGAGACCCGCGCAATTCGCTGTCAGGACGCGGCGGCGGCAATCTCAATCCGTCCGAAACCAGCCCCGCTGGCCTCTATCAACGCATTTTCGGGACCGGCTTCAAGGACCCCAACAGCGCCAGCTTCACCCCCGATCCGCAGGTGATGGCAAGGCGCTCGGTGCTTTCGGCGGTCGCCGAGCAGCGTCATGCTCTCGATAGCGCGGTCGGGGCTGCCGATCGCCAGAAACTCGATCAGTATTACACCTCGATCCGCCAGCTCGAAAACCAGCTCGACGTCGAGCTGACCAAGGCCGAGCCGCTCCAGGCTTGCGTGGTGCCGGGCCGCGCGCCGCCCAACGTGCCTGTCAACGGCGAAATCGAGACTGTCATGATCAATCACAGGATGATGACCGACTTGCTGGTCATGGGACTCGCCTGCGACCAGACGCGTGTGTTCAACATGATGTTCAACAACGGCGCGTCGTCGTTGACCCGGATCGGCAGCACCGTGACCCACCATCAGCTGACCCACGAAGAAGTGCTCGACAACAAGCTCGGCTACCAGCCAGAGGCCACCTATTTCCTGACGCGGATCATGGAAGCCTGGGTGTACTTCGTGGCGGCGCTGGACAAGGTGAAGGAGGGTGACCGCACCTTGCTCGACAACTCGCTGATCCTCGCGCACTCCGAGACCGAATTCGCCAAGTTCCACACCATCGACAACATCCCGATGATGACGGCGGGCAGCGCCGGCGGCAAAGTGAAGACCGGGCTCTACGTGGATGGCCTGGGAACGCCGGTCAGCCGCGTCGGGCTGACTCTGCAGCAAGTCATGGGCGTTGCGGTGGACCGTTGGGGCACCAAGAGCATGGAAACCAACCGGACGCTGACGGAGATGGTCGCCTGATGCGGTTCGCCCTTGCCGCCCTCGTGCTGTTGGCTGCCAGCCCGGCGGCAGCGGACCCTGCGCCTGTGCCTTTGGCCCCTGCTCCGGAACACCCGGCGGGCGCATTGATCGGCCCGGCGCTCAATGTGAGCGACATCGCGCGAGCGCTGCACTTCTACGTCGATGGGCTGGGCATGGAAGTCGGCGCACGGCGAGGCCCGCCCGAACGGCTGGAAACGATCCTCGTCTTCCGCAATGCCGGAGCCGGCAACCTGCTGCTGATGGCCGACTCGCGGCCCGGGCCTCATCCGGCAATCGTGCAGGGCAACGGCTTCGACCGTGTGGTGATGCGGATCGCCGACCTCGATGCCACCGCAGCCCGTCTCAGGGCCGCGGGCTTCGCTCCTGGCGCGGTGCATGAGGCGATGAACGGCCGTGTCCGCGTGATGACCGCGACGGACCCCGATGGCTACCGGCTCGAACTTGTTGAAATCCATGCCATGCCGGCAGGAGGACCCCGATGAGAATCAATCGCCGTTTGTTCGTCGGCATCGCCGCCGCGACACCTCTCGCGATCTGGACCGTACGGGCCGCCGCCGACCAGCCCGCCGCGTGCTATGATCCGGCCAGCCTCCCACTCAGTCAGAAGTCCCGCCGGCGCTCGCTTGGTTATGTCGATCAGTCTGCCGATCCGCTCCGTCGCTGCGGCGAATGCAGCTTCTTTACCGGCAGCAGCGCGGCCTGCGGAACCTGCGCGATGCTCGGGGGTGGCAGCGTGTCCCTGACCGGACTATGCTCGTCCTTCTCAGCCCGTTCGGGCAAGCAGGCCGGTACAGGATAAATGACCATCACGGTTGGGAAAGGCAGCGCGGCCGGGAGCATGACGGCCAGTGCGAACCGCCTTGCGGTCGACTGGGCCGACATCGGGCGTTTTGCCGAAGCCCTGACCTTTGCCCGCAAGGAACTGTTTGCACCGACCCAGGCCATTCGGAAACGGCACGGCCTCGGTCCGCGCGGCATCTGGATAATCGGCCTGATCGCCAATGGCCGCATCTGCTTTCAGTCGGACATCACCAAGCTATGGAAAATCGGGCGCAGCATGGTGACCGAAGAAGTCGCATTGCTGACCAGATCGATGCTCATATCGACCGCCCCCGATACAGCGGATCGGCGGCAAATAAGGCTGGTGCTGACGGCGAAGGGCAAGGCGGTCAATGACGAGCTTGGAGCGGCATTTTCGGGTGCGATCGGTGAGAAGCTGGCTTCGTATCGCCCCGAGGAACTGGAGCTTTGCATCAGTCTTTTGAATGATCTTGGCGGGGTTACCGCGAAAGGCAATCTGGCGGGCATCGCTGCAAAGGCCGACTAGACGGCCCCGCCAGCATGCGCAGCCACGGCAATTCGGAACGCCATATCGTCGATTGGCACACTCGCACCCCGCCGCCCGGTCGCCTTGGCAGAGTGACCGCTACAAATGGCCTGAATTCACGCTGCCCTTGCAGTAGCCACGCCATCGAAGGCTGTTGCCGTCCGCCTGACAGCCCCTTTGGCGGCTTGCGGGCCCTAAATTCGGCGATCCGCTTGTCGGGCCCGTGCTTCGACACCCAGCGCGGGATCGTCCGTGAAGAAGCCGTCGATCCCTTCATCGATAAACCTGCGTATGTCGGCAATGCTTCCGGCGGGATTTCGCGATTCCTCGCCGCGCGTGTCGCGCAAGTATGACGGGAGGAAGCGGTTTTCGGGCCGGAAGGTCCAGCTCGAAACGCGCAGGCCTGCGCGGTGGGCCCTCGCGACCAGTCCAGTCGAGACAGCCGGCTTGCCGCCCGCCGCGTGCAACAGGTCTTCGCGGAAGGGGGACAGCCAGTCGGCGTAGGAGGCGATTTCCGCCAGCCCGGCATCATCGAGCCGTTCACCCCATTTGCGCCGATCGCCAGCGGCCGCCCGATCGGCGGGCGTTTCGGTGCTTTCGGTCAGCTGCATCAGCTGGATGTTCGGACGCCCGTCAAGGACGCTGTGCAGCGAGCGCAGGTTCCCGACTTCGAAACTCTGGACGATTACAGGCGCAGTCTTGAGATAACGATGCGTGTCGAGGGCGGCAACGAACTGTGCTTCGAGCGGCAGGCCGATCCCTGCGAAATAAGTCGAATGCTTGAGCTCGGGGATCAACCCGACGACGCGGCCCCGCGCGGCCGCCTCCGCCGCTACGAAATCGGCGATCTCGTCGAACGTGACGATCTGGAAATGGTCGTCGTAGCTCTGGCTTTCCGGCCGGAACGTGCCCAGCCGCTCGCGTGCGCGCAGGGTCTTCAGTTCGGCGAGCGTGAAGTCCTCGGTGAACCAGCCGGCAATCGACTGGCCGTCGATCATACGGACGGCGTGGCGATCTGCGAATTCGGCATGCGCGGCAACGTCGGTGGTCTCGGCGATGTTGTTTTCGTGGCGGGCGACCAGCACACCGTCGCGGGTGCTGACGAGGTCGGGTTCGACGAAATCGGCGCCGTCGGCGATCGCCTTCGCATAGGACGCCAGCGTGTGTTCGGGCCGCCACGCGCAGGCGCCGCGATGGCCAAAGACCAGCGGACGCACCAGCGGCGTCCTTGCGAACACGTGCGCAGAAATCGTCTGACTCCCGGCGATACAGGCAGCAACCGCCGCTCCGGCCTTCAATAGTCCGCGGCGGGACGGCATGCCATTGATCATCGCATCATCCCGAACCGGCCAGCTCATCGCTTGCGGACAACCGTCAGATCGAGCACCGGCAATTCGGCGCCGGAGAGCGTCAATCCCATCTCGGCTGCCACTGTCGGCGCGATCGCGCGCATATCGACATGACCGAGATCGAGGCCGGCGGGAATACCCGGTCCCGCGATCAGCAGGGTGGACTGCATGCGCGGATCCTCGGGGAGGTAGCCGTGCATGCCCTTTGAGGGTGCTGGAATGCGCAGCGGGACGGTGGGCCCGAGGTAGGGAACCGCCATCATGCCGTCACCCAGAGCGAGGTAGAACGCGGCCTGCGGATTGCCGCCGGCCCGGGCGATGGCATCGGGTTCGAGGATGGCAGTTATCCGATTCGCCGGATCCGCCTTCAACGCCAGCAGCAGGCTCCTGACCCGCTCGCGCAACGCGGCCTCTTCAGGCCTTGCGAGCATCACGGCGATCGTTCCGCCCGAAGTCCAGGCGGCGGCCTCCCAAGAAGCGATCTTTACCTTGCCGAACGGATCGGGCGGCGTCAGCTTGAGGAGGCCTGCATCGATCAGGACTCTCGAAAGATTGATCGCGGTGTCGACCGGTGCGAAGCCGTGATCGGATACCACCACGATGACGGCGTCGGGCCGGGCCGCCCGTTCGGCGACGATCAGCTTTCCGACCGCAGTATCGATCCGTTCCAGAACGGCATGTGCCGGAGCGCTGCCCGGGCCTTCGGCGTGCTGGGTATGATCGAGACCGGTCAGGTAGACGGTCAGGAAATCGGGATGATGACGCGCGATCAGACGTTCGGCGAACCGCGCGCGGACTTCGTCGGCTTCAACGCTTTCGTCGATACCGGCGGCATAGGTGCCCGCTTGCGGCTGCAATTCGTCAAGCAGACCGGGCGTTGCAAGCGCGCGGAGCAGCTTGGCGTCGTCTGCATGCCCGGTGCGCCATATCTGCGGAAGGTTCCACGTCAGCTTCGCACCGACGCTGACCGGCCAGTGGACGTTGCCGGTCGTGAGACCGGCGGCCCCGGCCGAGTCCCACAGGGTTTGGGCCCGCACGTCGCTCGCATACCAGTACCAGCCGTCCTGGTTGAACGCCATGGGATCGAAGGTAGTGTTGTTGACGATGCCGTGTCGGGCGGGCGCCGCACCGGTGATCAATGTGGTGTGGCTGGGATAGGTCAGCGTCGGCAGGACGCCGGTCACGCCCGAAGCGAAGGTTCCCGTCTTGAGGAATCGCCGCAGGTTCGGAACCCGGAGGCCGCGCGCCTCCGCGTCGGTAATGTCGCCGGGACGAAGCCCGTCGATGGAGATCATCAGGACCGGATGATGCCCGGTCCCGGGCCCGGAAGGGGGCGCCTCCCGGGAAATCGCGCTGCCGCTCGCCAGCAGACTGGTGCCGGTCGCCAGCGAAAGAAGCAGCCGCGCGCAGCGACCGATGAACGAACCGCGCGCGGCTGCTTTCATCAGAAGCCGGCCTTGATCGTGGCAAACACCGCGCGCGGCGCGCCGACCATCAGCGTCTGGTTGTCGCCAGAGAAGCCGAAGCCGTTGGTTCCGAGCGACGAGACGTACTTCTCGTCGAACAGGTTGGTCGCGTTCAGCTGGAGTTCGACCGGTCCGGGGATGATCCCGTCCGCCCAGCGCAGCCCGATTGCCGCATCGACCAGCGTCCGCGCGCCGACCGACTGGTCGTTGGTATAGGTGAAGAAGCGCTTGGACATGTAGTTCACACCGACCCGACCGAAAACGACCCTGTTATCGTACGACAGTTCGGCCCGCGCCAGATGACGCGGCGCATCGACGGTGGTCTTGCCGACCAGTTTGATCAGGCCGATGTCGTTGCGATAGGTGCTGTCGTTGTACGAATAGGACACCGTGCCCGAGAAGCCCTGACCGAAGCGCGCGTTGATCAGCGCTTCGACACCGGCCGAGCGGACCGAGCCGACGTTGAAGCGCTG
>Ga0209023_10007627_pt1 | contig 11035 bp, 8 predicted proteins | sample LakOneMetagenome_FD_187468 | JGI IMG/M metagenome (GOLD analysis project Ga0209023, IMG submission 187468) | Freshwater and sediment microbial communities from Lake Erie, Canada (SPAdes) (version 2) | ecosystem: Environmental > Aquatic > Freshwater > Lentic | place: Lake Erie, Canada | collected...
CGTTTCGTCCCGGCGGCCGGTGACGCGTCGAACCTACAGTCGACGTATGGCTGCCGAAGCAACGACCCAACCCGTCGCGATCTACCTCCAGGACGCCCACACCATCCGAGAAGGGATGGACTTCGCGCGGTACGCCGAGTCGAAGGGATTCGACGCCGTGTGGCAGGCCGAGAGCCGGCTGGTGCGTGAATCGACCGTTCCGATGGCGGCCTTCGCATCGGTGACCGACCGCATCAAGGTCGGGTCCGGCGTCGCCGACGTGTGGAGCCGCAACCCTGCCCGGCTCGCCGCCACGTTCTCGACGCTCGACGACCTGGCGCCCGGCCGCGTGATCCTCGGCCTCGGGGCGTGGTGGGATCCGCTGGCGGCAGCGGTCGGAATCACCCGCTCCAAACCGTTGGGGGTGATGCGCGAGGTCGTGACCGCAGTGCGGGCGCTGCTCAACAACGAGACCGTCACGATGCACGGCGACTACGTGCACCTCGACGGCATCGAGCTCGACTACGTGTACCAGGAGCGCCGGCCCAAGGACGTGCCGATCTACATCGGGGCCACGGGCATGAAGATGATGGAGCTCACCGGCGAGATCGCCGACGGTGTGGTGCTCAACTATCTCGTCAGCCCCGATTACAACGCCACGGCCATGGAACACCTGACCATCGGCGCCGAGCGTGCCGGTCGCTCGCTCGACGACATCGACCGCCCGCAGCTGGTCGTGTGCTCGGTGCACGAGGATCGGCAGACGGCCCTCGACATGGCCCGCATGATGGTGACGCAGTACCTCGGCCAGCAGCCCCACATCATGAAGGCATCGGGCGTGCCGCAGTCGTTGCTCGACTCCGTGGGTGAGGTCCTCACCTGGCCGGCGACCCACGAGCAGGTCGAGGCGGCAAGCAAGCTCGTGCCCGACGAGATCGTGCAGATGCTCACGGCGTCGGGCACTCCCGCCGAGGCCAAGGCGCGGGTCGCCGACTACATCGCCGGTGGTGCGACCTGTCCGATCCTCTACCCGCTCGGCGACGTGAAGGCGATGATCGACACCTTCAGCGGCTGGACGCTCTAGTCACCGCCGGGTGAGCCCGGTGAAGAGGACACCGACAGCGCCGGCCGTCGCCGCGGTGAGCACGCCGGCCAGGCCGGCGGTTCCGGTCGGGTCGGCGTCGATCGTCGTGTGCTCGTGGGCAAGGGCGTGGGCCCGCACCACGGCCGACTCCGGCGCCACGACCGACGTACCGTGTGAGTGCTCGAGGCCAGCAGCGACGCCGGCCCAGTCGTAGGTCTCGTCGTCGAGGATCCCGGTCGCGGCGCTGGTCGGCTCCGACTCCCAGGGCCACATGGCGGCTGACCGATGATGCACCGCCTCGTCCAAACCGACCTGCTCGACCCGACGCCAGGCCCGATCGAACGGCGCGCACCCTTCGGTCTGCACCGCGATCACCCGAGCGTCCGATCCACCCTCGGCCAGGCCCCGCGCCAGCGACGACGCCAACGCTCCCCCGCCCATCTGTACGTAGACGGCGACGAGACCCGGCGCCTGTTCCGCGAGCTCCCACCCGATCGTGCGGCCGCCGTCGATGGTCAGTCCGTTGTCGGGCCCCTGGCATCCGAACGGCAGTGATCCCCCCGCCACGGCCTCGCGCATGCGGAGCACGCAGGGGTCGCCCACCTCGCCCTCGCGTCGCTCGCACCTGAGGATGTTGGCCCCGAGGCCGACGAGCCGCGCCACGACCGACTCGTCGGCCCAGACCGGGACGTAGACGTCGAGGGGACGGCGCATCGCCGCAGCGATGACGCCCGCTCCGAGCGCAGCATTGCCGCAGCTGGCGATGGCCAACCGGGCGTCGTCGTCGGCGGGCGAGCGAACCGCCAGCCACAGCGCCAGCCCGAACAGGTGCCGCGCCTTGTGTGAACCCGACACGTTGCCGGTCTCGTCCTTGACCCACAGCCCGTCGACGCCGACAGTGGTCGCAAGGGTTGGTTGGGAGGTGGTGGGTGTGACGGTGAACCCGCTCCCCAACACCGCCACGACTGCGTCGTCGAGCGACCCGACCGTGTCGACGAACTGCGCGTCGGACCAACCGGCCTCGGTCGCTGCGGCGTACGACCCGAGTCGTGCCCGGTACCGCACGAACGGGTTGACCCCCGCCCCGCCCGTTCTGTCCCGCGGAAGCGCTACGGACTGCACGCTTTCGCGGGACAGAACCAGCACGTGGTCGACGTCGGTGAGACCCGCAGCGTCACGACGCGGACACGCCCACGGCGACAGGCCCAGCGGGTCGACCGTGGCGCCACAGCCCCGGCAGGTCAGCAGCATCGATGACTCAGGCGAGGCCGGTGGCGGCGTTGAACTCGCCGATCAGCTCGTCCCAGCGCGGCACGTACGACGACAGGTCGTCCCAGAACGACTGGTGCCGCCGCGCCTCGAAGGTCTCGAGGTCGATGCCCTGCTGCTCGACCCACGTGAAGTACCCGAGGTTGAAGATGCGGTTCCGGCCGGCCGTGTCGAGTTCCTCGACGTTGGCGACGTCGGCACCGTCGAGATGACGGGCGACGACCGCAGCGGCCTGGGCGTCGCCGAACTCGCCGGAGAATCGCTCGGCGAGGAGCGCCTCGTGCTCGGAGGCGTACAACATCGACCCGTCGGTCGCGACCGTGATGACGGCCTGGTCGGCCCCGAGGCCCAGCACCTTGGCCGTCTTGATGGCGGCCAACACGTTGCAGATCGAGCTGAAGCCCATGTGCTCGAGGGAGGCGATCGTGGCCTCGTCGACGCCACGACGGCGCAGGAGCTCACGTCCCGACTCGCTCACGAACGCCAACCCCAGCTCGTCGGTCGCCTGGTCGGAGATGCCGACCACGACGTCGGTGTTCGTCACGTTGTGGATCAGCGGGATGTGCTTGTCGCCGATGCCCTGGATGTTGTGCTCGCCGAATCCGTTGTGGAGCATCGTCGGACACTCCAGCGCCTCGACCGCCACGATCTTCGTGCCGAACACCTCCTTGAGGTGATCGCCGGCGGCGATGGTGCCGGCGGAACCGGTGGCCGAGACCCACGCCGCCAACTGCGACGGCCCACCGTCAGCTGCGGCGACCGAGCGGTAGACGCGCTCGAGCGCGGCACCGGTCACGTGCCGGTGTACGAGGTAGTTCGCGAACTCGCAGAACTGGTTGAGGATGAAGTTGGTCGGATCCGCCTCGAGCTCGGCGCAGGCGTCGTAGATCTCCTTGACGTTGGACTCCGAACCGGGGGTGCGGATGATGTCGCCGGGCTCGACGACCCATCGCTCCAGCCACTCGAACCGCTCGCGGCTCATGTTCTCGGGCAACACCGCCACGCCGCGGCTCGCCATGATGCGACTGATGGCGACTCCGCCGCGGGCGTAGTTGCCGGTCGAGGGCCACACGGCGCGGTGCTCGGTCGGGTCGAACTGCCCCGTCACGAGGCGGGCCACCAGACACGCGTAGGCCGCCAGCACCTTGTGCGCGTCGATCATGGGGAACCGGTCGCCGAACAGGACGATGATCGGGGCCTCGACGCCCGTCAGCTCCGGCCCCAGCACCACGTGGTCGGGGAGATCGGCAGTCGCCGAGAACGAACCGTCGGCGGCCGCGGTGTTGTGCCAGTGCACACGAAAGAGGTTGGCCGGATCGCCCACCCGGGGGTCGATGCCGGCGAGTCGCTCCACGATCTCGGCAGGGATCGTCGACGGGTCGGCGAGCTGGGCGAAGGTCGGCAACACGATGCCCTCGTCACGGAACCGGGAGATCGCTCGTTCGAGCACCGCCTGGTCGACGATCTCGCGCTCGAGCCCGAGCTTGGAGGGGGCGGAAGTGGGGGCGCTCATGGGTGCGCAGGCTAAATGCGACTTTACGTTTCGTAAAGCAACGGACGATCTGTACATCAACCCGTCACCGATACGATCGGCCGATGCGGATGCTCCGGAATCCCCGAGTCGTTGCGGTTCCCGATCCGACCGCCCCGACGACCGCTCGCCCCCACGATCTCCCTCCGGGTGCGCTGCCCACTCCGACGGCCCTGCACCGGCTCATCGACGGCTACTCCCCGTCCGCGCTCGTCGACGTTCCGTCACTGGCGCGACGGACCGGACTCGGGAGGGTGCTCGTCAAACACGAGGCGCAGCGATTCGGGCTGCCGGCGTTCAAGATCGTCGGCGCGTCGTGGGCGACCTACCGCCTCCTCGCTGCCCGATACGCAGCGGCCCACGGCACGGCGCCGGCCGCCACCACGTTCGACGAGCTCCGCCGCGCGTTCGCCGAGTTCACCGATCTGACGCTCGTCACGGCGACCGACGGCAACCACGGACGGGCCGTCGCCCGCGCCGCGGCATGGTTCGGATTGGGTGCCGACATCTACATGCCGGCCGGCACGGTCGCCGCCCGCATCGACGCGATCGAGTCCGAAGGGGCGCGCGTCACGGTCGTCGACGGCGACTACGACCTCGCCGTCGAGACGGCGGCAGCGACCGCCGGGCCCGATCGCCTCGTCGTGAGCGACACCTCCTGGCCGGGCTACACCGAGGTACCGACGTGGATCGCCGAGGGGTACGCGACCATCTTCGGGGAACTCGACGCCCAACTCGCGGCACTCGACGTGACGCTCGACGGCATCGTGATCCCCGTCGGCGTCGGCGCGTTCTTCCAGGCGGCGCTCGACCACTGGCCGGCCGCTCCCCCTCTCGGCCCGTGTCGCATGGCCGTCGAACCACTCGCCGCCGATTGCCTCTTCCGATCGATCGCCGCCGGTGAGCCGGTCACCGTGCCCGGGCCGCACGACTCGATGATGGCGGGGATGAACTGCGGCACCGTCTCGATGATCGCCTGGCCGGCCATGCGCGACCGCACCGACTGGGCGATCGGTATCGAGGACACCTACGCCGCCGACGCCATGCGTCTGCTCGCGAGCGACGGGATCGTCGTGGGCGAGACGGGCGCCGGCACGGTCGGCGGCCTGCTCGCGATCGCCGCCGAGTCGCCGGAGTCGTTCGTCGAGATGGGTCTCGGACAGGACTCGACGGTCGTGTGCGTCTGCACCGAAGGCGCGACGGACCCGGTCAACTACGAGCGAGTCGTCGGCACCGCCCCCTGAAATGTGACGCGAGCCTCGCGGCCGGGCGCACACCACGCGACGCGTTTCGCCGCGGCCGAGGCCGCGAGCGGCCTCCGATAGCGTTGAGCGCCATGCGGATCGGCCCGATCACCCTCGACGTGCCCGTGGTGCTCGCACCCATGGCCGGCGTGACCAACGCTCCGTTCCGCCGGCTGTGCCGGGCCGAAGGCGCCGGCCTGTACGTCAGCGAGATGATCACCGCCCGCGCCTACGTCGAGGGCAACGCGAAGACACAACGGCTCGCGCACTTCGATGACGACGAGCCCCTGCGCAGCATCCAGCTCTACGGGATCGACGCATTCCACGTCGGCGAGGCGGTTCGACGGCTCGTCGACAGCGACCACGTCGACCACATCGATCTCAACTTCGGGTGCCCCGCCCCCAAGGTCACGAAGAACGGCGGGGGTTCGGCGCTGCCCGTCCGCAAACGGCTGCTGCGCGACATCATCGCCGCTGCCGTCGCCGGAGCGGGCGACGTGCCGATCACGGCCAAGTTCCGCATGGGCGTCGACGACGACCATCCCCTCACCTACCTCGACACCGGTCGGATCGCCGAGGACGAGGGGTGCGCCATGATCGCCCTGCACGCACGCACCGCCGAGCAGCTGTACTCCGGTGACGCGCGGTGGGAGGCGATCGGTCGCCTCAAGGAGCACGTCACCTCGATCCCGGTGCTCGGCAACGGCGACATCTGGGAGGCCACCGACGCCGTGGCGATGATGGCCGCTACTGGCTGCGACGGTGTGGTCGTCGGGCGCGGGTGCCTCGGTCGGCCGTGGCTGTTCCGCGACCTCGTGGCCGCGTTCGACGGCCGGGAGATCCCGCCGCCGCCGACGCTCGGCGAGGTGTGCGACACGATGCTCCGACACATCGACCTGCTCCAGGCCTGGGCCGGTGAATGGTTGGGAGTGCGGGAGTTCCGCAAGCACACGGGCTGGTACCTCAAGGGGTACCCGGTCGGGAGTGAGCTCCGGCGTGAGCTGAACCAGCTGCAGAGCCGCGACCAGCTCGCCGAGTCGCTCGGTCGCCTCGACCGGTCGCTCACCATGACGCCCGAGGGCCCCCGGGCCAAGCGCGGCCACCAGAACGGGCCGCGGGCGGTGTCGCTCCCCGAGCACTGGTTCGAGCTCGCCGACAGCGACGAGGCGCTCGACGCCGCGGCCGAGTCGATCAGTAGCGGCGGGTAGGTCGCCGTGGTGCTGATCCTGGCCTCGGGATCACCCCGTCGCCTCCAGCTCATGGCCGACGCCGGCTACGAGTTCACCGTCGAGCCGGCCGACATCGACGAGACCCCGCTGCCGAACGAACCGGCCGCGACCTACGTCGCCCGGTTGGCAACCGACAAGGCCCGCCACGTCGCCGAACGACATCTCGAGGCCGTCGTGATCGGCGCGGACACCATCGTGGCGCTCGACGGCGAGCTGCTGGGCAAGCCCGCCGACGCCGACGCCGCGTGCGCCATGCTCGACCGGCTGTCGGGACGCGCCCACGAGGTCCTCACCGGGGTCGCCGTGGCACGTGGCAGCGACGTGCACGGGATCGTCGAGGTCAGCCGGGTGTGGTTCCGTTCCCTGGGTCGGGCCGAGATCGAGGACTACGTCGCGACGGGTGAGCCGCTCGACAAGGCCGGGTCGTACGCGATCCAGGGCCTCGGCGGTGCGTTCGTCGAGCGCACCGAGGGCCCCTGGGACAACATCGTCGGGCTCCCCATGGCGGTGGTCGCCCGCTTGCTGGCCGAACGGGGTGGGCTCAGCGGGCGATCGTGACGGTCTGCTGCACGAACCGCATGTTGACGGCCACGTCGAGGGCAGCCCCCGTGAGCACGACCTTGGTGGCCGCCCGAGGGCGCAGCTTCGGCGGGATGTTGATGCACATGAGCTGCGGGAAGGTCGGGCCCACACCCCCGACACGGCTCTTGAGATCGGTGCGCCCGAGCCGGATGTGGATCGCCGTGATCGCGACCTCGTCGCTCATGACGAACGCACAGATGTTGCCCGAACTGCCGAACCGCATCGGGCTGCCGACCAGCACCTTGAGGTCGGGGGCGGTCGTGTCCGTCGGCGCCGGTGCCGGCGGTGCGGCGGCGGCCGGGCCGTCACCCAACGCGAACTTGGTGCTCAGCAGGTCGCGTGAGGACGGCGCCCCCACGTTGACCGCGAGCCGGAACTGGTTGCCGGTCATGGTGACGGTCCGATCGGTCCCCGACACCGTCACCGTCGCCTTGTCGACCCGACCCGACGCGCCGACGTTGCCGCCGATGCTCACACCGGTGACGGTCCCGACGCCCCGACCGGCGGCGTTGAGCCACGCACCCAGTTCGGCGTCGGAGTAGGTCCGCGTCCAGGAGAAGTTGGCGTTGCCCGTCGCCTGGTCGTACGGATCAGCAGTCGCCACCAGGTAGGGCAGCGTCGCCACGAACACGTAGTCGCTCCGCTCGGTGTGCCCACCGTTGCTCGACGAGTAGAACGCCTGGATGGGCTGACCCCCCGACGTCAGCACCTGGCCGTCGGTGCCGTCGACCGCCGCGATCCAATTGGCACCCGACGTCCCCGACGTCTGGGTGATGCCCACGTAGGCCTGATCGCTGACTGATGCGTAGAGGTCGAAGTCGGCACCTTGGGGGTGCGCGAGGCGATAGGCGGCGAAACTCCGGCCGGCGATCGCCTGCGCCTTCAACGCCTCGATCGACCACGACGCCGGCATCTCGCCGAGCCCGTACAGGTACTGCTGCATCGAGAGACCACCGAGGACCAGGGCGAAGGTGCCCGACCCCGGGATGACGCGGAGCTGGCCGGCGTTGTACGACCGCGACGTCGCCGACACGGCGAGGTTGCTGCCCGCGTCCCACGTGATCGTGTAGCGGCCACCACCCGACGTCAGGGTGGTGATCGGACCGGCACCGTTGTCGACCCGTTGGTACTGCAGGGTCGTCCCCGACATCTTGAGCAGGATGCGTTGGCCCGGCCCGGCGAGGGTCACCGTCGGGCCGCCGTCGACCGACCCCGAGATCGAACCGGCGCCCGCCGCCAGCTCCGACGACGGGGCATCGCCCAGCTTCACCCGGACCGCTCCGAGGGCTCGCCCCTCGACGGTCGCGCCCGGGTAGTAGGCGTCGAGGATCTGACCGACGTTCTGGCCGGCCTCCGCCCGCCCCCGCGCCCCGTACTGGCTGAGCCCGACGCCGTGGCCCCACCCGCCGCCATTGAACGTGAACGACGTCTGTGCCGACGCCGGGGCAACGGCACCGCCGACGATGACCAGGCCCGTCATCACACTCGTCAGCACCATCGACAAGACAACCGAGACCGTGGCGACCACCCAGCGACGCATGGCCGTCAGGCTAGGAGGCGACCGCCGCCGTCCCCACCTGGGGCCGGCCAAAAGGTCGGATTTCACGCCGCGCTCCCCCGGCGACGGCTCGGGTTGCTTCTGCGGGGCGCTCCGAGGTCGCCCCGCGCCTGGCCCGTGCGTCGACAGATGAACGCCGTTAACGTTGCGGCGTCGGCGGGGGGCACGCGCCGACAGTCAGGGGGAGATCCGATGGAGACCGTCCGCTCCGCGCCGGTGCGAGCAGCGACCACGACGCGCAACCTGTTCTGGGGCACGGGTCCCGGCGACCACGCGCTCACCGTCACCGACGGCCACTGGCCGACCGACATGGACGGCCGCGTCTTCATCGTCGGCCCCGACAAGCGCCGCCCCGGCGGCCACTGGTTCGACCAGCAGGGTCTCCTGTGCCGCATCGACCTCCGTCCCGGTCGCGACGGCCGCATCGACGTGCGGCACCGCCGCGTCGACACCCCGCTGTCGAGGATCAGGTCCCGGCTGCCGTTCCTGTTCACGACCCTCTCCTTCATGGAGATCTCACCGTTCGGGTTGACCAACCTCGCCAACACCAACGTGCAGACCATCGACGACCGGCTGTTCGTTGGATACGACGCGGGTCGACCGCTCGAGGTCGACCCCGAGACCATGGCCGTCATCACCCCGGTCGGTGGCAACGACGAGTGGTACCAGGCGTCGCCGGGCATCCTCGAACCCGGCATCTCGGTCGCTGCACACCCGGCATCCGACGTCGACGAGGGCTGCCTTTGGTTCGTCAACTACTCCCCGCTGCCGCTCACGCCCGACACGTTCGTGGCCCGGTGGCGCCTCGACGGCCCCGTCGAGCGCTGGCGGCTCGAGGGCATGACGGAATTCGACTCGATCCACGACGTGAAGGTCACCCGCGACCACATCGTGTTCACCGACCTGCCGTTCATCGTCGAGCCGGCCACGTTCGCCGGCAAGCCGCAGACCACACCGAACCGCGACTGGACGAGCCTGTGGATCGTCGCGAAGTCCGACCTCGCGGCGACGCCGGTCGGTGGGTCGGTGCGCCCCCTCGAGATCCGTATCCCGATGCCGACGGCGCACCTGTCGGTCGACTACGAGCACCCCGCCGACCGGCTCACGGTGTACCTCGAGCAGATCCCGATCCAGGACCTGATGATCCGCCTCCGTCGCGGCGAGTACTCCCACGGCACCGGGGCGCCCAACGATCCGAACTTCGACGGGATGGTCAGCCTCGCCCCGCAGCCCGGGGTCGTCGGCCGCTACGAGATCGACCTCACGACGAGCGAGGTCGTGCGATCCGACCTCGCCTGGGACGACCGCTTCTGGGGTGCCGTCCTGGCGACCAAGGACGAGTCGTCGCCGGCGGCGCGGGCCCACCAGGGTCAGCTCTGGTACTCCGGCATCGGGTTCGATCCGGCGCTGGTCGCCCAGACGTGGTGGGACCTGTACGCGGACGCCGGGCTCGCCGCCGTCGTCGATCCCCGCGAGGTGCCGATGGAGCCGGTGCCCGCCGGCCTCGCCCGCTTCGACCGCGAGTCGATGAAGGTGGCCGAGGTCTACCGCTTCGACGAGGGCTCCTTCCCCCATCCGCCCACCTTCGTGCCCCGTTCCGGCGCCACCGACCCCGACGACGGGTACATCGTGACCGTGATCCACCGCGACGGCCCCAAGGAGGTGTGGGTGTTCGACGCGTCCCACCTCGAGGCCGGCCCTCTGGCCCGGGCGTCCGCACCCGAGTTCAACCCGCCGCTACTCCTGCACTCGTGCTGGATGCCGCCGGTGCCGGCGAACCGCCGTCGGCCCGACTACCGCATCCCGTTGTGGCGCGACGTCCGCGCCGCCGTGACCGCCCTGCCCGGGCTCTGGGTGCGCATCATGCGGATGGGCAAGCGCCTCCATGGCCTCGGCCACCTTCGCTAGGCACGGTCGCTTCGCTCCCTGCTAACGCTCCGGTACCTCGGCGATCCGAGTCACGGACTCAGGCGATTCGCTGCTGGAGCACCTGGAGACCGTCGCCGTCGAGGTCGGCGAGGGCGGCGCCGCGGCCGACCGCGGCGAGCAACAGGGCCTCGCCGGGCCCGCGAACCTCGGGGCCCGACCCGAGACTCCAGTCGAGGTCGGTCGCCACGAGCCGCAACCCCTTGACGCGCTTCTTGCCACCGGTGAACCGGTTCGCGCCCAGGTAGTGGTCGAGCGCGAGGCGCAGCAACGCCGGATCGATCGCCGCCGCGAGCCCCAACGGACGGCGGATGTCCTGGTTGTGCACCAGCGTGTCCGACGCCAGCGACTCGGCAGTGATCGTCGGGGTCACGATCCGGCTGTCGACGGCGAGACGCAACTTCTCGACGAGCACGTCCGTGCCGAGCGAGCCGTACGTCTTCGCCTGGACGTCGATGGCGCGGTGCACCTTGCCCCCGGCCAGGAGCACCTCGCGCACCACCTCGGGCGGTGTGGCGAGCGCGACCCAGGCGACGTGACCGGCGACGTCGCGCACCGCCCAGCCCTCACACAGCGACGGGAGCGACAACTGCTCCTCGGTCAGCGATTCGACCAACGCCACTGTCTGTCGGC
>Ga0209023_10007628_pt1 | contig 11034 bp, 17 predicted proteins | sample LakOneMetagenome_FD_187468 | JGI IMG/M metagenome (GOLD analysis project Ga0209023, IMG submission 187468) | Freshwater and sediment microbial communities from Lake Erie, Canada (SPAdes) (version 2) | ecosystem: Environmental > Aquatic > Freshwater > Lentic | place: Lake Erie, Canada...
GTATTCAAATCAAAATTGCATTTCTTTAAAATCCTTTCTATCCTTTGCCTGCTTGTATTTTATTGCTGCAACTATATCTACTACAGCGGTAATTACCTGCAGTTCCTGCCCATCATGCAGAAAATCGTATTTGTGGTGATAACAGCCTGGATGGTTGGATTGGAATACTTCACCGGGAAAGAAGATTTTCAATATATCAAAACCGGCAGGTCAATAAACAAGAAAGAAATTACAAAGCCCTGATATGGTTGTGGCACCCTGCCTGGCGGTAATGATGCAGTGAGCTGAAATTGTTCTTCGCTATGTTATGTTTATCTTCAACATGGCAACAGCCAGTGGTCATATTAAAATAATTTCCTCAACAAACAGAGCAGCTTCAACCATGGCAACAAATATTTCAACGATCAGGATCAATGCTTCAATACAGAGGGTGTGGGACTGCATAACAAAAGCAGGGCTTGTAAAACGATGGCAATATGGAAGCGACCTGGAAACAAGTTGGGAGGCAGGCAGCGGAATCAGGTTCAGCACCCAATGGGGAGATCAGGTATTTGAACAATGGGGGAAGGTTTTAGAGACCAGGCCAAATGCATTGGTAAAGTACAGTTTGTTTGCCCCGGCTCCGGGACGTGAAGACAAGCCGGAGAATTATTTTATCATGAGCTATGTGTTGACAGAAGAAAGCGGGCTGACAAAACTGGAGATCATCCAGGAAGACAACAGGCCGGATGCAGTTCAGGAAGAGCCACAAGGAGAAGAAAACCCGGTATTGAAAGCACTTAAGGAACTCGCAGAAGCGGATTGAGGGAAATTATTATTTTACCCCGGCAAATCAAATAACATGAAGATAAAGATCACAACTGCAGCAATGGCCTTTCTTATATCCCTTGCATCTTATGGACAGAACAGCAAGCCCGTTACTGACTATTTGAATATTCCGGGGCCGGTCACCTTCAATAAAGAGGTTTTCAAACTGACCTGGTCATCGCACCCTTCGGCCACTTATTATAAACAGGAATATATTGGGGCAAAAGACAATGCAGAGCAGTTTAAAAAGATGGTGATGATCGAACTGCTTGCCGGTGATGCCAGGGCTGCAGACCTTGCAAAAGCAAAAATGGATGAACTGAAGCAACTCAAGGCCACCAATCCCCTCGTGAACTATGAAGCCTTTCAGAAGAACGGTGAGGTCATGATCGATTTCCTCTTAAGTGAAAATTCGGCAGACGGGAAGAAAGTAAATATCATTGAACGGAATGTTTACCGCTACAGGCAGGTAACTGATAAGAACGGGCAGAAAGGCGTGATGCTGTTTGCAGTAAGCGAAAGAGCCTACGGCAATGATGTTGATGCATTCCTGACATCTTTAAAAAAGACAAAAACCGTTTTGGTCAATGCAGTTGCAGCTTTTGCCATACCACAAATAACACTCAGAAAATAGAATAACATGCAATGTTTAACAATATTTAAAATAAGTGCCTCCAGGAAATTCTAAAACACCCAACAATGAAAAAGACCATCATACTATTTTGTATTACAGCTTTTTTTTCCTGCAATTCAAATAATAATGCAGAAAAAGAATCAGGGCTCCGGAAAAAAGAACTGGCCCTGGAAGAAAAAGAGCGCTCACTCAAAGAAAAGGAATTGGCCATCGACAGCACACAAAAAACGGATCCCGGCAATAAAAACATAAACCCGCAAAAAGACGAGCTCCCGAATACAAATTTGCAGATCCCAATAACCTCTGCAAATTTTGTAGTGCTAAATGAAAAGCTTTACCTTAAAATAAATGGTAAACAGTTTTTGATCCCCAAAGGAAAAGTTGAAGTATGGCCCATAACCATTACAAAGGAGCCCAATTCCATTGCCTCCTGCAATATGAGTATGGGCGGACCATGGAGCGCAGATTATATTGCTAAACTTAAGCCAAACGGAGATATTGTGGTAGAAGAAGATTATTACAGCCAGTATGACGGAGACAGTAAAACAACCATTTTGAAAATTGAGAAAAGTAAATACTGAAAATGAACTTATGAGATCATCTGTAATGTTTTCAGCACTCCTCATATTACTCACCGTGTTTTCCTGCACACAGGCGGTAAACAATGCCGGCATGCAAAACCGAATCGACAGCCTGGAACATAAACTGGCGAATACATATAAACCGGGGTTGGGTGAGTTCATGTCGGGTATACAGATTCACCACAGCAAACTCTGGTTTGCGGGGCTGGCCGGGAACTGGAAACTGGCCGGTTTTGAAGTGGCTGAACTCAGGGAATCCTTTGATGCCATAAAAGAGTATTGTGCCGACAGGCCCGAGACAAATTCGATCGGGACAATAGCCCCGGCAATGGACAGCATCAGTGACGCCATTCAGGAGAAGAATTCTACCCGGTTCAATAGCAGTTATAATTTACTGACAAATACCTGCAACAACTGTCACCGGGCCACCCAACACGAATTCAATGTGATCCGGATCCCCGATAGTCCGCCTTTCAGCAACCAGGACTTTAAATTGCATTAGTCTGCCCTTAAATTCAGGCAGGACTTCTCATTTCCGGGGAAATTTCGTTTCTTTATATGGGCTGTGGTGCACTGGCCCCGGACCCGCCGCCCCTCACTATACAATAACCAATCTCCTCCTACTTAGGTTCCGGCCTGCCCGATTGGTAACAAAAAACTGAACGGTATGAATTTAAAAGAAGTAATGTCTGAGTTAAAATCTTTTGGAGATGAAAGCATTAAGAAACTGCTTTTGAAACATGGGGTAAGAGAGCCTTTTTTTGGCGTGAAGGTTGAATATTTAAAACTGATCCAAAAAAAGATAAAGAAAGATTATGCCTTATCCAATGAGCTTTATTTTACCAATAATGCAGATGCAATGTACCTGGCAGGACTCATCGCAGACGATGAGAAAATGACGAAGAAAGACCTGCAGGCATGGGTAAAGGCTGCTTTGTCGAACAATATCAACGGGTACACAGTTCCCTGGGTTGCAGCAGGCAGCAGGTATGGTTTTGAAATGGGGCTGGAATGGATCGATGCCAAAGAAGAGCATATCGCTTCTGCCGGATGGGCAACCCTGGGCGGATGGGTGGCCCTTAAACCGGACAAGGAATTGGACCTGAAAATCCTGAAAGGCCTGCTCGACCGCATCATAAAAAAGATCCATGGCGCCCGTAACCGCGAGCGCCAGGCCATGAACCTCTTCATCATCTCATTGGGTATTTATGTAAAAGACCTTACAAAAGATTGTATGGCAGCGGCGGCTAAGATCGGCCCGGTAACCGTAGACATGAACGGAACAGCCTGCAAGGTTCCGGATGCAGCGGCTTATATTAAAAAGGCGGCAGACAAACAGGCGATCGGTAAGAAAAAGAAAACCTTGAAATGCTGATAAACAACTGAAATATGAAACATACACTCCTGGTGCTGGCAATGTCAACAATTTTATTCTCCTGCGGAGAAAACGCAGACAAACAGAAAGAGGCAGTGCTTAAAGAAAAAGAGCTTGCCCTGAAGCAGAAAGAACTGGAACTGAAAGAGAAAGAAATAGCAGGTGCAGATAGCCTGAAAGCAAAGCCAGTCAACAATCCTCCGGACGTGATCAACGAGACGAAATTCCCCGATATTCAATCATTCTTTGCTTTCTTTAAGAAAGCGGTATCGGAGAATGACCTGCAAAAACTATCTTCCTGTACAGACCTGGGCAATTATAAGGACAGGAATGACTTCATTAAAAATTTCTCTTTTTCGGCCCGGGTAAAAAAGATCATACAAAATACTACCCTGCCCGAATACTGGAAAGAAAACAAATATTACGGTATCCAGGGCAATGACGGGGAAGAGGGAAGCGCCATGTTCTTTTCGCTCATTTTCCAGAAAAACAAAAATGGCACCTGGACCTGGAGCATGAGCTATGCCAGTTAACAAAATGCGCCCCGGGCCTTGTGCATGACCCGGATGCCTTTGGAATCAGCTTTGCAAAAAAAACAGGCAATATACTTGGATAACTATATATATTTTTTATCTTCAGCATTGCAATCAAAAAACTAAATACACCGGGTCATGAAAAAGAAAGATCTAACAACAGGACTTGTACTAACAACCTTATTTGGCCCCTTTGGCATGATCTATACCTCCATGGCCGGATTCCTGGCATTCCTTATTTTCGATATCTTCCTCCTTCTTGTTCTTCTTTTTTCAGGGATCTCACTGGATTCCCCGATCCTCCGTATTGTTTTCCTGATGGTTTTGCTTTTGGAAGTTTACTGGACCTACAATGTACTCATCGAGATAAACAACCGGGCGGCCAATAAACAGCCTGCAATGACCGGTAGCGAAGAATTTGATTTTGGTTTTAAGAATATCCTGAATGCCTCTCTTGTTTTCCTGGCCTGCATATTCTTTTCCTGTGGCATTTTTGCTTTGCTTTCATTGACCCACAGCTTCGACAAATTAAGCAGCTACATGCAGGGGGTTATCTTTTTCATGATCTTTGTGGTTATTTTATTTTCTTTTTCTTTTAAAAGAAAGTCCGAAAATGCTTCAGCCTGATACGGGTATGCCCGTAGAAGATAAAATAGCGACCATGAAGTACCCCCATAAATTTATTTTCCTCCTGTTGCTCTTATTTCCCGTTTTATTGCATGCACAAAAAAAGGAAGACTCACGGACTGTTGAACTCCTCGACTCACCCCGGATCGCCGGTACCAAAATGGTAACCCTGATCGATAATGAGCGGTTCCTTGTATTGGCAAGCTATGAATCTGTGTGCCTGAGCTTTGCAGACCAGATCAGATCAAACCCCGGCCAGGATATGGATATCGCCTTATTTAAAGCGATCCGGTCAGACTCTGCAGCTAAAATGATACATGCCGACCAGATCGCCAGGGAACTAAAAATATTTGGCAGACTTGAGTACAGAACCGGCGAATTGCTGGGTACAGGCAACTGCTTTATTCTGAATAAAAAGACCGGGAACCGGGAGAAGAACATCAGGGTCATGGCTTATTCCAACTCCGCTGCCGTAGGGAAGAAATATTATATCAATGAAGACATGATACTTCACAATATTGAAATGATCATTGACTGAACCTGCCTGCATCAACAGCAGCGCCCAAAATAACATTACCGCAACCCGGCCTGCTGCGCTTTTCTTTTCTTATTTTTATACCCTGGGGTTACGGTTGGAGATAATTGCCCTCACCCGTTGCCGGTTTTTCTTTTGTACCCTTTCTTAAATCAGGAACATGAAATTTTTATTGCTTTTTTTTATTGCTGCTCCGCTACTGTTGAACGCACAGGCAAACAAACTCAACCGCTATGCCAATACTGAAGCCGGTTTTTCAATAAGCCTCAACAACAACTGGAAAGTGGCCGCCGAGTCGAAAAAATGGAACCCGATGATCTTTTACAATAAACCAAAAAATCAACAGATCTCAATTGGCCTCTCCAAAGCACCTGGCAATGTGAAACCAGAATATACCCCCGAGGAGGCAGAAGCCACAAAAGCCCAGATCGTTGAAATTTTCGGCAAGGGCAATGGCGGAACCACCAAACTGGATACGATATACGCATACCCGGATACATTTGCAGGAGAGAAATGCATCACTTTTGTTGCCCACCTGAAAAACCCGGGTATCCTGTCGGGAGTTCCGGCTGTTTACAAATCAATACAGTTCATACACCGGGGGTATTTACTCAATATCGTGTATTGCGTGCCGCTTGCAAATTCAGGCGACAAAGAATTAAAACTTATCGATAGCCAGTTAAAAATGATAAAACTATTCTGATGCAGAAATTGCCGGCAGGCAGTCCGGTTTATTTTTTTTATTTAACTTTTCAATATGAAAGAACCAAAAGAAACGATCAGGATCGGGCAACTGGAAGTGCGCATCCTTCTTGACGGCGATGACAGCAACAACGGGATGGTGATGTTCGAATTCCTCATCCCGCCAGGGGCCAAGGTACCCATTCCCCATTACCATAAAGATGTGGATGAAGTGTTGTATGGTTTGGAAGGCATAACCAGCAGTGTGGTGGATGGCAAAAAGATTGAGACCGGTCCCGGCGACAGGCTCTTCATTCCCAAAGGTGCAGTTCATTATCACGATAACCATACCGATCAGCCGGCCAGGTCGCTTTGCATACTTACGCCCGCATTGATAGGTCCTGCCTATTTCCGGGAGATCGGCGAACTGATCAGGCCCGGGGTCCCTCCCGATCCCAAAAAAGCAACAGAGATCATGCTGAAGCATGGCCTGGTTCCCGTAGCGGGATAATAATTTCGGGACACTGCGCCAGGATACCATAACCAAAAACACAAATGAACATCATTTTAGAAACCGAAAGATTGGTACTCAGGGAGTTTACAACCGAAGACACCCCGTTCATCATTGAACTGCTAAACAGTCCGGGCTGGCTCGAGTATATCGGCGACAGGAATGTAAGAACAGAAGAAGAGGCAAGGCTTTACCTGCAAAACGGCCCACTGAAAAGTTATGAATTAAATGGCTTTGGCTTGTCGATGGTAGAATTAAAAGATGGCAAAATACCCATCGGCATGTGTGGCATCATCAAAAGAGATAACCTCCATGGCCCCGACATCGGCTTTGCGCTTTTACCTGCATTTACCGGAAAGGGTTATGCATACGAAGTGGCAAGTGCAACACTGGCTTATGCCACAAACCAGTTAAAACTGCCCCGGGTGCTGGCCATCGTGATGCCGGTAAACAAGCCCTCAATAAAACTATTGGAGAAGATAGGGTTAAAGTGTAGCGGAACATTTAGTTTTCCGGGTGCCGCGGAAGAACTCCTGCTTTACAGCAACCAGGCAGGTGACGGGCAGTAAACCCTGTGACCCCGGCATTTCACCTTTTTCATTTAACTTGGGCAGCAAACCCTGCCGGCTACCCCGGTTTTTTACAGCAGTTAAACCATTTTTATGACCAAGCTTATTTTCATTCTGGCCCTCATCATTCTCGGTTTCGGTTCGGAAGCACAGGTAAAGACCGACAGCGGGAGGATGAAGCTGAATGACCAGTGTGATAAATTCATGCAGGATTTCCAAAACGCAAAATTTTCGGAAGGCATCCAGCTTTTAAAACAAAATTCAACTTTGGGAGAATCTTTTGTTGACAATCTCGATAAAACGATGAGCGCCCAAATGGTGAATGTACTGGCCAATTATAAAAAAATAACCGGGTACGAACTGATCGAAGAAAAAGTCATTAAGAACGTACTTGTACGCAGGCGTTACCTGTTGAAATTTGAAGTGTTCTTTTTAACCTTTGATTTTTATCTCTACAACAATGGCAGCAATTGGGTGATCTCCGGGTTTTATTATAAAGACGAACAAAAAGATCTTTTCTGACCCTCTTAACGGTCAATGGATAAGCCCGGTGCGCCCGGATGGTGGATCATTACAACAAAAGAACAATAAAGTTATCGCCTCTTTAAACGGGCGATATGGCAAAACAAAGCCCGATGGGAAATATATCATTCAACCCAAGGTGGCGTGAAGAACTGGTAGCCACAAGCGATGAAGGCAAGCTGGTATTTGAAATCACCATGGGTGAACTGCATGTATATTTCCCGGGAAAAAAGAAATGGAAAGAAGCTGTACCCGGCTGGGCCAAAGACAAAAGAGAAATATACCTCGATGCCTGTGAACGCTGGTGCAGCCAGAACAATATACCCCTATCTGTAGCTAACAATACTTTTTTCTACGAAGAGAAAAAACAATAACAACCTGTTTCCGGCTTAACCCAGCCGTTCATCAAAAAATACAGGATCCACGGCAGGGCAATTATTAATTTCAATGTTTTAGTTATAAATTTATCCCATATGGCGGTATAAGCGCCTGTGCTAAACTGCGGGCCTTTAATTGTATGACCATTTAATAAAACAATGCCCTTATTCACCGGAAACATAAATCACCATTGCAATGAATAAACCCATTTATCCCTGCCTCTGGTTTAACGGGCAGGCAAAAGAAGCTGCGGAATTTTATTGTTCCGTATTTAAAAATTCCCGGATACTTTCAGAGAACCCTATTGTTGTAAAATTTGAACTGAATGGTACCGAATTCATGGCACTGAACGGAGGCCCTCAGTTCACATTCGATGAAGCCACTTCCTTTGTGGTGGAATGTGATGACCAGGAAGAGATTGACCATTACTGGAATAAACTTACCGAAGGCGGACAGGAAAGCATGTGTGGCTGGCTCAAAGATAAATTTGGAGTATCCTGGCAAATTGTTCCGGCCATATTGGGCAAATTGATGTCGGATCCCGAAAAAAGTCCGGGGGTCGTCCGGGCTTTCATGCAAATGAAAAAATTCGACATCGCAAAATTGCTGGAAGCTTAGCGCTGATATTCGTCTGCAATGAGCATCCGTGCTTTTCTGTCTGGGCAAAGACAGTACAACTTTTAAATCACCCTTGTTCATAAAACCCTCCGGATGAATACCTTTTCAAATACCAGCAAAAGCAAAATGATCTTCCGGTCTATACTTTTTTGCATTGTATTCACGGGGCTTCTAGCTCTTTTTTCATTTTTTAAGAACCAACTCCCCGAAAAATTTGAAAGGTTCGCATACGGGATCATCGGAACTGCTGTAGCACTTTTAACCAGTTTTATATTTCTCCGTTTTGAAAAGAAAAGCTTCGCAGACATTGGTCTGAAATGGGAGAAGAATACCTTAAAACGTTTTTTGCTGGGTTTGCTGATCGGGCTCCTGCTCTGCAGCCTGATCATGGCATCTCTCTTTTTTTTTACTTCTTTAAAGATCGGCTACGCCGGCAACTACAGCATAACCGGTTTTCTGATCTGGTCGCTTGCACTGGTGCCGCTTGCCTTCATGGAAGAACTTGCGTTCAGGGCCTACCCTTTCTTCAACCTCCAAAAAGCAGCAGGCATAAGGGTCACGCAGGTAGTCATTGCTGTATTGTTTGCGTTGTACCATGTGGCTGGCGGACAATCATTTTTCTCCTCGTTCATGGGTGCGGGGATATGGGCATTTGTTTTCGGGATGGGAATGATTCTTTCGGGCGGCATCTCCTTACCCACAGGTATACATGTAGGCGTTAATTTTATACTTGCCGCATTGGGCCAGCACAGGGGGTTTCCGGTCCTGCTTGAGATACAGCCCCCGGCAGAGATGACCCCTGCCATCCAGAATAATATTGACAATACCGGCAATACCATGCAGGTAATATTGTTGGTACTTACCCTGCTGTTGATGGAATGGTACATACGCCGGAACAAGAACCGCGGCAATACCGCCTTGTAACCAGGTTCACTAAAATGAAAAGCGGAATTCAGTTTTAGCTTAATTTTGTACTTAGCAATATGCCGGCAAAGCCCCACATAAAATACAAGGAAGAAACAGATACCCTCACTGCAAACGATTCGTATTGCAGCCTCATTGTATGGAACGATGATGTGAACACCTTCGAATGGGTGATCGAAACCCTGGTAGAAGTATGCGGCCATTCAACCGAACAGGCCGAGCAATGCGCCATCATCATCGACTCCAAAGGGAAATATGCCGTAAAGGAAGGCAGCTATGAAATTTTAAAGCCACAATGCGATGCCATCACCGATAGAAGTATCGGTGCCACGATCGAAGTGGTTGCAAATTAATTTTCACAAAGATCCAGACACTCTTTGAGTACTTTGCAGGTTTTGGTAAACCTCCCGGTATCTTTCTTATTATCTTTAATCATGTTTCTCTTAAACAAAGAAATTTTTTTTCCTCCTTTGGAAATGGCTGATGAGGATGGCCTGCTTGCCATTGGGGGCGACCTCAGCACAGAACGATTGCTATTGGCCTATCGCAAAGGTATTTTTCCCTGGTACAATGAAGGAGAACCCATTTGCTGGTGGAGCCCCGATCCGCGTTTTGTTTTATTCCCACCCAACATGAGGGTAAGCAGGAGCATGCAAACTGTTTTACGCAGCGGCCCGTTCCGTTTTACCACAAACCAGGCTTTTGCACGGGTGATCGGCAACTGCAGGTTGGTACCCCGCAAAGAACAGGAAGGCACCTGGATCTCCCCTGCCATCCGGGAAGCCTATACCCGTTTGCATGAACTGGGATGGGCACACAGTGCAGAAACATGGCTGGGAGATGAACTGGTGGGTGGTCTTTACGGGATCAGGATGGGCAATGTTTTTTTTGGTGAAAGCATGTTCAGCCTGGAAAAAAATGCAAGTAAATATGCGTTCATCCGTTATGTGCAGCAACTGCAGGCGGAGGGACTGCACATCATCGATTGCCAGGTGTTTACCCCACACCTGGAAAGCCTTGGCGCCGTAATGATCAGCAGGGCATCATTCAAGGCAATACTGGACCTGCAGATCTCCTAAAAATATCCCCGGCAAACCACATATCCTTAGTGCCCAAACCTTATTTTTGTACCCAAAACAATGAAGCTTATGCAATTTGAATATTCAGAAGAGCAATTAATGATCAGGCAGGCGGCCCGCGACTTTGCCGTGAATGAGTGCCTCCCCGGTGTGATAGAGCGGGATGAATTACAGAAATTTCCGAAAGAACAGATCGAAAAACTGGCCGACCTGGGTTTCATGGGCATGATGGTGAAGCCCGAATACGGGGGCAGCGGCCTTGATACGGTCAGTTATGTATTGGCCATGGAAGAGATCAGCAAGGTTGATGCCAGTGTAAGCGTATGCGTTAGTGTAAACAACAGCCTGGTATGTTATGGGCTTCAGGAATATGGCAACGAGGAGCAGAAACAGAAATACCTTACCCCGCTTGCACAGGGAAAAAAAGACGGTGAACTCTATATCGGGGCTTTTTTGCTGAGCGAACCCGAAGCGGGCAGCGACGCTACTTCCCAGAAAACCACTGCTGAAGATAAAGGCGACCACTATTTACTAAACGGAACAAAGAACTGGATCACCAATGGCAACAGTGCCAGTGTGTATCTCGTGATCGCACAAACGGATGTGAGCAAGGGCAGCCGCGGCATCAATGCATTCATTGTGGAGAAAAGCTGGCCCGGT
>Ga0209023_10007629_pt1 | contig 11034 bp, 11 predicted proteins | sample LakOneMetagenome_FD_187468 | JGI IMG/M metagenome (GOLD analysis project Ga0209023, IMG submission 187468) | Freshwater and sediment microbial communities from Lake Erie, Canada (SPAdes) (version 2) | ecosystem: Environmental > Aquatic > Freshwater > Lentic | place: Lake Erie, Canada...
TCACGGAACACGACACCGTCGGGCACGAGCCCGTGGAACCAGCCCATGGTGTTGCCGAGCCAGCCGCCCGGCCCCCAGACCCAGTGGCCGAAGATCGGGTACATGAACCCGGAGACGGCCGTGCTGTAGAGGATGTCGCCCTTGAAGCTGGTGCGCCCGACCATGGCCCCGGAGGTGATGGTCGAGGCGGTGTCGGCGAAGGCGAACTGGAACAGGAAGAAGGCCAGGAACGCCACGCCCGTGGTGCCGTAGGCCGGCGTCATGCCGTGGAGGAAGAAGTTCGAGTGCCCGATCAGGCCGTTGCCGGTGCCGAACTGGAAGGCGAAGCCGAAGGCGAAGTACAGCAACCCGCACAGGCAGGTGTCAAAGATGCACTCCATCATGATGTTGACCGACTCGCGGGAGCGGGCGAACCCGGCCTCCAGGGCCATGAAGCCCGCCTGCATGAAGAACACCAGGAAGGCCGCGACCAGCACCCAGACCGTGTTCAGCGGGCTGACGAAGTCGTTGGCCTTGTGGGCCGCCGCCTGCAGGGGGGCGGCGCCCGCCGGCGAGTCGAGCAGGTAGCCGAAGAGCTTCACCCCCCCGAGCAAGGTGGTGATGCCGAGCATCTTGCCGCTGAGGAGCAGGACGAACCGCTTCTGCACGGCCTGCTCTTTGAATCGTGATAGCCGGAGTCTCTTCATGGACGTGAAGATAGGGATCGGCCATTTCCCGGTGGTTCCCCCCGCATTGCTCTTCTTGGTCGTGTTTCTGTCGTCTATCTGAGGTTCGTGCGCCGAACGGTTCGATCGTCCGGTCGGGGATCTCGCGCCGCTGGCTCAAGGTCGCCACTGGACGTGCCAGACCCGTTGTGCCTGCTCAGCTGGGGTGGATGGTCGACGTGGCAGGTGTGTCCACGAGGCGCCACGATCGAACCCGTGATGACGAAGGGTACAGAGGGGCGACAGATGGCTTCCGACGATCCTCTGGAGGAATACCGGTCAATGCGAGGCGCTGGTGGCGGACCATTTGGACGCTGAGACGGCCGACGATTGAGCGCTCATTGAGGCAAAGAGGAGTCCTCTCGGTGACCTCCATGTGGCGCCCAGGTGACGCCAAGCCCTGCTCCCCCCACGGCCGAGGTGATCCGCGTGGCGAACCGTTCGGGACCGAATCGTCAGAGAGCCGTCAGAAAGTCGACCGAACCCGGTCACACAGCGCGCACCCGGGCGAAACGGCCGGTCGGTACGCTGCGGCGGTCATGGACCGCGCGTCGAGCCTCGGGACGGTCCCGCCGCCGGACGGCCGGCGCGCGGGTTCCGACCCGGCGCGTCGGGAACACGGTCCCCGGCTGAGCCTCGGCCGGATCGCCGCGGCGGTGGTCGTGGCCGTGGTCGCCCTGGTGTCCCTGCCGCTCGGTCCAGCCGACGCCGCGCCCCGCACGAGCATCGACGGGGCCACGATCCACTCGAAGCGGTCCGCACCGGCGACGGTCACGTTGGCCGTATCCGACGGCCGGCGTGCGGTCGGGTCACGGGTCCCCCGGCTGCTCGCTACGTTCGGTGCGGCGTGGTGCATCGTCCTGCTCACCGCGACGTACGTGCGGCTCGCCGCCGCGCGGTCACGGTCGACGGCGCTCCAGCGCCACTCGGGGGCCCGCGCCCCTCCCGTCCTCACCTGAACCCAACCATCGGTGGCGCGCCCGCGTCGCCGTCGTTCAGGTCGTGCCCGCCCGCGCGGGCGCGCGAGAGGAGACCCCATGCTTCCCATGCTCGAGACGTCAGACGCGTCATCCACCGAGCCCCAGGTCCACGCCGTGGCCCTCGTCCGCTGGCCGGAAGAGGTCGAACTGCGCAACCAGCTCAGCCGGGCCGGGCTTCCGCGGCTCCTGCTGGTCGCCCCCGACTGCTCGCCCCCGGTGTGCTGGGAGGACCAGGAGGACTGGGTGCGCGAGCCGGCCGAGCCCACCGACATCACGGCCCGCCGCATGATGCTGATGGTCCGCACGTACGGCGCGGCGCCCCCGCCCGTTCCCGTGCTCGACGCCGACGGCGTCGTGCGGGTCGGCAGCGCCTGGGCCATCATCCCCCCGGTCGAGGCCCGGCTGCTCGCCCTGCTGCTGAGCCGGTCGAGCCAGGTGACGGCGCGTGCCGACCTGCTGTCGGCCGGCTGGCCCAACGGCACCTCCGACGAGCACATCCTCGACTCGCGGATCGGTCGGCTCCGTCGCCGGGTCGCGGCGCTCGGCATCCAGATCCACACGGTCCGGGGCCACGGCTTCCTGCTCGAGGTCTCCGCATCGTCCTGATCGCACGGCCCGGCGACCGGGATTCCGGGTCGCCGGGCCGTGGTCCTCGCGGCATGATCGCGGGATGGACGAGATCGTCGGGGTGTTGCAGGCCCAACAGGAGGAGCTGGCGGGGTACGTGCTCGACCTCGACCGCGAGGGCTTGCTCGAGCCCAGCCGCTGCGACGGATGGACGGTGGCCGACGTGCTGCTGCACCTGGCCCAGACAAACGAGATGGCCGTGGCCAGCGTCGAAGGCCTGCTGCGGGAGTTCGTGAGCGAGACCGCGGTCGGGTTGCGGCCCGTCGGCTCCATCGACGACTGGGCCGGCGCGCTGGTCGATCTCCAACGCGGCGATCCGGTCGAGGCTCGCGACCGCTGGGCGGACAGCGCGGCGGCCCAGGTCGCGGCGTTCGCATCGTGCGATCCCAAGGCCCGGCTCCTATGGGTCGCCGGCGACATGGCGGCCCGCTCGCTGGCCACCACCCGGTTCAGCGAGACGTGGATCCACACCGTCGACGTTGCGGTCGCCTTCGGCCCGGCGCCGGCCGCGACGGCCCGCCTGTGGCACGTGGCCCGGTTGGTGTGGCGGACGGTCCCGTACGCGTTCGCCCAGGCCGGCCATGGAGCGGCCGGGCCGGTGGCGTTCGAGCTCGTGGCACCCGACGGGACGACGTGGGAGCTCGGCGACCCGGGGGAGGACCCGACCGTGGTCCGGGGCCCGGCGCTCGACCTCTGCACCGTCGCCGGCCAGCGGGCGCAGGCCGCCGGCACCGCGTTGACCGCCAGCGGACCCGACGCCGAGGCGGCGCTGCGCCTGGTCCGCACGTTCGCGTAGCGCGCCCTGGACAGCTGATCGGCCCGATCGTCGCGGTCCGTAACCTGCCGGCATGAGCGCAACCGACCCGACCGACCCGGATGCGATCACCACGGTCGTGTTCGACATGGGCGGCGTCCTCCTGGACTGGGACCCACGGCACCTCTACCGCAAGGTGTTCGACGATCCGGCGGCCATGGAGCACTTCCTCAGCGAGGTGTGCCCCCTGAGCTGGCACCTCCAGCACGATCGTGGGGCGCCGTTCGCCGAGACGTTGCCGGCCCGGGCCGCGCTGCACCCCGACCATGCCGATCACATCGTCCTGTGGGGGTCGCGCTACGACGAGATGATCGCCGGCGAGGTTCCGGGCACCGCCGACGTGGTGGCCGAGCTCGCCGCGCTCGGCCTGCGCCTGCTCGGGCTGACCAACCTGCCGGCCGAGGTGTGGCCGTCGGTGCGGGCGTCGTGGCCGGTCATGACCGCCTTCGAAGGGGTGCTGGTCTCCGGCGAGGAGGGGCTCGTCAAGCCCGACCCGGCGATCTTCGAGCTCCTGCTCGATCGGTTCGCGATCGAGCCCGCTCGTGCGGTGTTCGTCGACGACGTCGCGGCCAACGTCGCCGCCGCGCAAGCGGTCGGGCTCCACGCGCTGCGCTTCACCGATGCCCCGACGTTGCGGGTCGAGCTCGCCGGGCTCGGGGTCGACCTGCCGGCCTGATCCCGGCCGGTCGACCGCCGTGGATCAGGCGACGACGCTGACGTTGCCCTTGATGTCCTTGACCTTGAGCTTGACCTCGCCGGTCTGGGAGCCCTTGACCAGCTTGCAGGTGATGACGTCGCCCGGGTTCGAGAGGATGACCTTCGCGTCTCCGCACGTGGCCTTGGCCCCGGCCGAGCCGGCATCGAGGTTCTTCTCGACGAACGCCTCCGCCGAGGACGCCGGGATGATCGCCTTGGCGTTCACGGCCTCGAGGTGGATCTTGCTGGCCTTCACGTCGGTGAGGGTGACCCTGAACGGAGCGGCCACGCCTTCGAGGGCGATCGTGCACGTGAACGAGACGCCCTCGGTGAGCTTCTCGTCGGCCGGGCACGACGCCTTGCCGACCGTGAGGGAGCCGAAGTGGCCGGCTTCCACCTTCAACAAGCCGGCCTCGATCTTGGCCTGGTCGTAGCTGTTGCTCGTGCTGCAGCTGACGACGAGCAGCGCCGCGGCCACGGCGGCAAGGGCAAGGGTTCGGGCCCGCTTGTTCACGATGTCTCCTCAGCGTCGGATTGCGATCGAGACCATACGCGGCCTGACTCCCGATTCGCGGCATCACCGAGGGACTGGCGCATCATGCCCCGAGGGTCGGCCGGGCCGGTGCATCCCACTTGTACCATCGGTCCGCGATGGATCCCGCCACCCCGCTCCCTGATGCCAGTGGGTCCGCCCGCACGGGCGTCGACGACGACGGCGCGATGGTCGTGGCCCTCGAGGAGGCGGCGGCGGCCACGGCCCACGGCGACGTGCCCATCGGCGCGGTCGTGGTGGTGGACGGGCGCATCGTGGCCCGCCGCCACAACGAGCGCGAGCGGCTGGCCGACCCGACCGCCCACGCCGAGGTGCTGGCCCTGCGCGACGCGGCCGCCGCCGTCGGCGACCGGCGGCTCCGCACCGCGACGCTGGTCGTGACGCTCGAACCCTGCCCGATGTGTGCCGGCGCGGCCTGGGCCGCCCAGGTCGCGAGGGTGGTGTTCGGGGCCGCCGACCTCAAGGCCGGTGCGGTGGGCTCGCTCTACAACGTGGCCGTCGACCAGCGCCTCAACCACACGTCCGAAGTGGTGGCCGGCGTGCGGGCCGAGGAGGCGGCCGAGCTGCTGGTCGCCTTCTTCGCCGCTCGCCGCTGATCTCCGCTCGCTCCGCCGTCTCCTGCCACGGGGCCTGCGCCGCCTTCCGGAACGGTGGGCGGGCGGCGTAGCGTCGTCGCTCGTGTCCCACACCCTGCCCGTCCCGCTCTCGGTCGTCGCCGACCTGCGACGCGCCCGGCAGCGGCAACGGGTCAAGGAGATCCACTGGATCGACGCGCTCTACCAGGTGTACATCTCCGGCATCGCGGTCATCGCGGTCGTCGCCGTGCTGTCCACGGTCATCGGTGACCACCGGCTGAACGCCCACGCGGTCATGACCGTGCGAGCCGACGCGCCGAGCTACCTCGGGGTCCTGGTGGCCATGGCGGTGTTCGTCGGCCTGCGATCGGGCAGTCGCGGTGGACCGTTGGCGGTCGAGGCCGCCGACGTCCGCCACATCCTGATGGCGCCGGTCGACCGCGGCGGGGCGTTGCGCGGACCCGCCTGGCGTCAACTGCGGTTCGTGGCGTTCGCCGCGCTCGGCGTCGGCGCGGCGTCGGGCCAGTTCGCCGGCCGACGCTTCAGTGGCCACGGCCCGGCCTGGGTGCTGTGCGGAGCCCTGCTCGGCCTCACCATCGCCGGCCTGTTCAGCGGCTCCGCCCTGGTGGCGTCGAGCCGTCGGCTGCCGTCCTGGCTCGCCACGCTGGTCGGCGGGGCCCTGGTGGGCTGGGCCGTGGCCGACGCCGCGCACGTGTCGGGCGTGCCGACCGCCCCCTCGACCTTCGCCGGACGCATCGGCCTGTGGCCCCTGCAGTTCGATCCGCTCGGGCTCATCCCGGTCGGCATCGCGGCGGTGCTCGTCGTGCTCGGCCTGCTCGGCATCTCCGGCATCTCGCTCGAGGCGGCCGAGCGGCGCAGCGCGCTGGTGGGCCAGCTGCGCTTCGCGGTCACGCTCCAGGACCTGCGGACGGTGCTCGTGCTCCGTCGCCAGCTGGCCGCCGACCTGCCGCGGTCCCGCCCGTGGATCCCCGTCCTGCGAGGGCCGGGCAAGGCCCGCTTCCCGGTCTGGCAACGGGGCTGGCGCGGCGTGTTCCGCTGGCCGCTGCCCCGGGTGTTCCGGCTGGTGTTCATCGCCGTGCTGGCCGGGTTCGCGGTGCACGGGATGATCACCGGCACCACCCCCCTCCTCGTCGCTGCGGGTCTGCTTCTGTGGATCGCCGGGCTCGATTCGGTCGAGCCGATGGCCCAGGAGACCGACCACCCCGGCCTCCGCGACGCCTATCCGATGGACGAGGGGTCGCTGATGGTCCGCCACCTCGCAGTGCCGACCGTCGTGATGCTGGTCGTGGGGGCGATCACCGCTGGCACCAGCCTGGCCCTCGGCGGCGGGATCGGGCTGTCGGTGCTGGCCATCGCCACCGTGCCGATGGCTCTCGCCGGCTGCGCCGGTGCGGTGGTGAGCGTGCTCATGGGCGCGCCGAAGCCGTTCGACGAGTTCGCCCTCGCCTCGCCCGAGTTCGCCGGGATGCGGACCATCATGCGGACGATCTGGCCCCCGCTGATCGCCTGCCTCGGGCTGCTCCCACTGCTGTTCGCCCGCAACGCGGCCGACCGCCACGTCGACGCCCGCAGCTCGGCGACCATCGGAGCGGTGCTGATCCTGGTGCTGGCCGGCTTGGTGGCGGGCTGGGCCCGGAGCCGGGCGGAGATCAAGGCGTGGTGGTCCCAGGCCTCCCAGGCGGCCATGAACCCCAGCGCGGCTGCGGCCGCCACCGACGACGACGATGACGAGGACGAGCGATGAGCCCGACGACCAGCGGCGCCCTGCCGGCCATCGAGGCCACCCGCCTCCGCAAGGCCTACGGCGACCTCGTGGCGCTCCACACCACCGACCTGACGATCGAGGCCGGCAGCTCCGTGGCGCTCATCGGCCACAACGGCTCGGGCAAGTCGACCTTCCTGCGGATGGCCGCTGCGCTACTCGAGCCGACCAAGGGCGAGATCGAGATCGCCGGCTGGCCCGTCGGCAGCCTCGAGGCCCGGGCCACGACATCGTTCCTCCCCGACGACCCGGTCCTGTACGACGACCTGTCGGTGCGCGAGCACGTGGAGTACGTCTCGCGCCTGCACGGCGGGGACGGATGGGACGGCTACGCCGAGAGCGTGGTGGAGCGGCTGTCGCTGACCGACCGCGTCGACGACCTGCCGTCGCGGTTCAGCCGGGGCCTGCGCCAGAAGACCTCCATCGTGCTCGGCCTGGTCCGGCCATTCTCGTTGCTGCTGGTCGACGAGCCGTTCGTCGGCCTCGATGCCGGCGGCCGCAACGCGATGCTCGAGCTGCTCGACGAGGTCCACACCGATGGGGCGGCCGTCGTGGTGGCCACCCACGAGCCGGCGTTCGTCGAGCGGGTCGACCGCTGCATCGCCCTGCGCGACGGCGAGGTCATCTTCGACGGAATGGCCAAGGCCTCCGACGTCCTCAGCCTCGTCGGCGCCTGACCCGCCCCTGCCGCCCGGCCCGGCGGCTCATTGCTGCCAGAGCCACCCGTCGCTGGCGAGCCCACCGTTCGAGCCTCGTACGGTGCCCCGCTCGTCGATGAAGTAGTGGGTCCCGGCGGTGCGCAGGTTGGTGTTCGCGCAGTTCGCGTCCCCGGAGGTGCCCCCTCCGTTGTAGTGCCCGTGGGCGGTCGCCGAAGCGAGCCAGCCGGAGGGCAGGTGCACCTCCGGGTCGGACATGTGAACGCCCCAAAGGTCGGTGGTGCAGGGATCGGGCTCGTTGAGCTCGCTGAACAGGCTGATGTGGGCGATCATCGATGCGTTCGGGATGCACCAGGTTCCGGCATCGCTCACGAGGCCCGTGGCCTGGGCGGTGACGGTCATCTGCCAGCCGGTGAGCGTGCCGGCCACATCGGTGGCCTCGGAGGTCGTGCACGAAACCTTGCGGATCGTCACTCGGTACCACTGCTGCTCCGACAGCCCGGTCACCGTGTGGGGCTTGAAGGTCGGGTTGCTGTTCGGGGTCTTGCACGGGCTGCCGCCGGCCCGCAGGGCCAACCCGCCCTGTGATGCGGGGCAGTAGCCGCTCCAGTCGGCGTAGAGGCTCGACTGCTGGCCGCTACCACCGAAGGCCAACCCGCCGTGGAGGCCCCACACGTCGTTGCTGTCCGCCGAGGTCGCGACGTCCACCTCCATGGCGAAGAACCAGACGTAGCCGGTGCTGAGGCGGACCCCCCCGGAGCACGTGTCGCCGTCGATGCAGCCGCGCGTCGCAACCCACATGCTGACCGCCGCCTGATCCGCGCCCGGCTGGGTGACGTCGGCCAGGTCGATGTTCTCGGTCATGTAGTGCGCGTTCGTCACGCAACCGGTCCCCGACACCGCGAACACGACCAATGCGGTGGCGACGACGGCCGCGTGCCCGGCCCTCCGGATGAAGGTCTTCGACTCGGCCATGGATGCTCCCTCCACCGGCCCGGCTTGGACCGGGCGCGGGGGCACCCTAGCGATTGCCTGGCACCATGTGCCACACCAGCGCGGTCGGCGCTAAGGATCCGGGGTGGGGGCGGTGAGGGGGTCGGCGAAGGACCAGGCAGTGGCGAGGTCTCGCTCGACGGCTTCGAGGGCGGCGGCCACCCGTTCGTCGGCGGATCCCCGGAGGACGACGTGGGTGCGGCCGGTCGTGGCCAGGGCGTCGAGGAAGCGGTCGGTCATCCAGGCTCGCACGTGCTCGCCGTCGCGGAGGCCGTCCTGCACGAAGGGCACGCCGTCGTGGTGGGTGACGAGGTACAGGGGGTGGGGCCGGGCCAGCGCGTCCACCTCGGCCGACGGCTCCCCCCGGTAGCGCTCGTGCCAGATGCCGGTGGCGAACGCATCGGTGTCGCACACCAGCACCGGTCCGCCGGCGCGGGCCGCCTCGTCCTCCAGCGCGTTCTGGGTGCGGGCGATGTGGACGAACTCGCTGGTGGGCCAGTCGAGCTCGGCCATCGTGGGCTTGGGCCGGCCCGTCGCCCGCGCCTCGGCGCGGAGCTCGGCCAGCTTGGCCGCCGTGCGTTCCCGCCCGTACTCGGGCACCCACCGGGTCGCCGCGAAGGGTCCGCCCCGAGCCTGCAACGCGGCGGACAGGCCGTCTGCGACCGTGGTCGTGCCGGTCGACTCGGCGCCGATCACCACGACCCGCCGGGCCAGCCCGGCCTGGACCGGCGGCGGGAGCAGGTGCCACGAGCCGGCCGGATCGGCCCGCACCCGCGTGCCGCTGATCGGGGCCTGGCTGCGGTCGGGGTCGACGGCGACGTGGACCGCGCCGAAGCGGCGCGCCAGCTCGTCGCCGTAGTCCTCCGAGCTGAACACCGCGGTGACGGGTACGTCGGTGACCTCGGCGATCGCCCGGCGGAACTCGGCGACGTGGAGGTCCCAGATCGCCGGGTCGTCGAAGTCGACCGGGTGGGGATCGTCGGCGCCGTGCACGGTGACGTGGGGCAGGTCGGCCACCGTCTCGGCCAGCCACGCCACCCGCAGCTCGAGCGGGAGCGTCTCGACGTCGTGGGCCAGCACCAGCACGGTGACCCGCTCGCTGGCTGCTGCGGCGGCCCGCACCAGCACCTCGTGCCCGGCGTGCGGCGGGTAGCACTTGCCGATGACCAGGCCGTGCGGCGTGCGGGGCCCGCCGTCCGCGTTCATGCAACCGCCACTGGCTCGACCGCGTCGGTCCGGTCGCCGCGCAGCGTGCGGGTCCAGTCGCGGAGCCCGACCACGCACAGCAGCCCGAACCCGGCGGTCAGCAGCGCCGTCGGGACCAGGTGGCGGCTGACCAGCAGCGGCACGCTGATCAGGTCGACGGTGATCCAGATCCACCACGACTCGACCAGCTTCTTGGCCTGGCCGTAGGTCGCGACGAGGCTCAGCACCAGGATCGACGCGTCCCAGAACGGCGCCGGCGAGTCGGTGTGGCGGGTCAGCCCCCACGTCAGCGCGGCCTGGGCCACCACGGTCGCCGCCCCGAGCGCGCCCCACTCGGGAAGGGTCGTCCGGCGCACCCGCTCGCCGCCGTCGCGTGCCTCGGCCCCGGGCGACCACCGCCACCAGCCGTAGGCGCCGAGCACGATGAACGCGACCTGCAACGCGGAGTCGGCGTAGAGCTTGGCGTCGAGGAACAGCACCAGGAACAAGCAGCTGTTGACGATCCCCACCGGCCACGTCGCCACCCGTTCCCGGGCCGCCCACCAGACCGATGCCGCGCCGGTGAGGTCTCCGAGCACCTCGGCCCACGAGACGTCGGCCCCGAACAGGTGGAGGGCGGTGGACGACAGCCAGTGGATCATCGGCCGGTCACGGGACGGGCGGGGCGGTCAGGCCCAGGGGTAGGAGACGCCCGTGCGCTCCTCGGAGACGGTCCACAGCCGGGCTGCGGCGGTCTCGTCGTAGGCGGCCGGTCGGGCGCGGACGAGGGTGGGCGGACCCTGCTGCTCGACGCGGTTCGCTGGGCCGTAGTACTGCCCGCCGTGCACGGTGGGCGAGGTGGCCGCCCGGAGCTGGGGGAGCGCGCCCGCCGCGGCCGGCTGGGCGAGCAGGCGGTCGCCGAGCGCCATGGCCCGGCCCATCAGCCGCTGCCCCGTGAGCTCGACACCGGCCGTGGTCAGGTGGGTGCGGGCGTACCCGGGGTGGGCGGCGACCGAGAGCAGGTTGCTCCCCGCGGCCTTGGCCTTGCGGTCGAGCTCGAACGCGAACAGGAGGTTGGACAGCTTGGACTGGCCGTAGGCCTTCCACTTGCCGTAGCGATGGTCGAGGTCGAGGTCGTCGAAGTGCATCCGGCCGAACTTGTGGGCGTTCGATGCGGTGGTCACGACCCGTGGCGCGTCGGCGGCCAGCAGGAGGGGCAGGAGCCGGCCGGTCAGCGCGAAGTGGCCGAGGTGGTTGGTGCCGAACTGCGACTCGAACCCGTCGACCGTGCGGGCCTGCGGCACCGCCATGATCCCGGCGTTGTTCAGCAGCAGGTCGAGCCGGTCGGTCAGCCCGGAGGTGGCCTCGGCCGCGGCGGCCACGGATCCGAGGTCCGCCAGGTCGAGGGCCACGAGCACGGGCGCCTCCCCGGTCGCGACGGCGGCCACGGTGGCCAGCGCATCGGCCC
>Ga0209023_10007630_pt1 | contig 11034 bp, 12 predicted proteins | sample LakOneMetagenome_FD_187468 | JGI IMG/M metagenome (GOLD analysis project Ga0209023, IMG submission 187468) | Freshwater and sediment microbial communities from Lake Erie, Canada (SPAdes) (version 2) | ecosystem: Environmental > Aquatic > Freshwater > Lentic | place: Lake Erie, Canada...
GAGGTCTGTTCGCTGGCACGCACAGCCCGGATTTACCGGGTATTGCCGGCTGGAATAGCCCAAATGCGATTTTGCCTAGTGTTCGCCAGCGCACCGACCGCCTTCAGGTTGTGGGGGTTTCATAGCACATCACAATATGGGGACTCCGGGATGCTTTATTCAATTGATCTGCTTGCGGCAGGCAGCCTGGTTGTTGACCACATGCTTCCGGCACTCATGCTGTTTTTTGCGCTGGCTTTGGCCATCGTATTCATCGACAAAAGGGGACTCCCATGAACCAGAAACCCAAAGATGCGCCCCACAAATCCGGGCAAACACCACCTTCCTATTCGGAGGAAGTGACCAAGCAGAAACAAAAGGCCGAACAGCGCGAGATCGCCGGTCGTCACAAGAATATTGGCGCCAAGGATCACAAGGGCGCCCGTTAGGCAGCGCAGGAATTTCTGCCATGTGTGTGCAAGCGAACCGAATTCACGATTCGGTCGATGGAATATGAGCATCACGGCAGAGCGCTGGTCGGCGTTGGTGTAGCCAACGGACGAAATCAGCGCAACTCACCGTGTCCAACCATCCATAACCCAAAGGATAGAAACCATGTATATCAAACTCGCTGCAAGCATTCTCGTCAGCACTGCGCTGATGCTTCCGATGGCCGGCTATGCGGCCGATTTAGAACACTCTTCTACAACCACGATGGTCAAGGACTCGGTTATTACCACCAAGATCAAGGCTGAACTGGCCGCCGAAAAAATGTCCAGCCTGGTCAATATCAGCGTCGACACCGACCACAAGGGCGCCGTCACCCTAGGCGGCACGGTGGCCAGCAAGAGCGCAGTAGACAAGGCCTTATCGATCACAAAAGGAGTCAAAGGCGTGACTTCAGTCAGCAATCAGATCAAGGTCGTGGCGGACAAGTGAGGTGCATTTCCTGCGATCAACCTGACGTCCCGGACTGCGTAATTGCACCGGGACGTGCAAAAAAGGAGTTGCGATGAGCGGTTATGTTCAGGATATTGAAAAGCTTGCCATTGAAAACGATGACTTCCGCCGCGTGTTATACACGGCAAAAAATTCACAGCTGGTCGTGATGTCGCTGAAACCCCAGGAAGATATTGGTGCCGAGATTCACAAGGTGGATCAGTTCTTCCGGATTGAGGAAGGCACGGGCGAGGCTGTTCTGAATGGAGCCCGGACGCCGATCAAAGCAGGCTTTGCGGTTCTCGTTCCAGCGGGTGTTAACCACAACATCGTCAATACCGGCGCAATTCCGCTCAAACTTTATACGCTCTATGCTCCGCCCAATCATCGCGATGGGGTGATCCACAAGAAGCGTTCGGATGCAGAAGGTGATAGCGAGCATTTCAACGGCAAAACGACAGAACAAAGGAGCATCAAATGAGTGTTGTGGCCGATTCGACATGGGAGAAGACCGCTCACGCGTATTGCGGCACGACCTACTGATCGTTGATTCATTCGCTGCCGCGTCAATGCACATCGAATGAATCAGGTTAAGGCCCAAGATTCAAGTCGGAGTAGTTACCCAAGGAGAGCAACATGGATGTTGTAGACAACCATCGCGGACGCCAGGAAAGACGCCAGTTTGACTCCGCCTTGCCAGCCGGACATTTCGACCGACGCCACATTGTCGACCGGAGACGCACCGAGATGGAGGTGTTGAGGTTATCCGACCTGGATTGGCAGGCATTTTTTGGCGATCCGGCCAAGGTCTCTGAAAAGACGTCACACAAGATTGCCCGGGAAGCTGATGGGCTCAACAAGGCGCGCAATCCGGAACGGTAGCGACTGCCATTCTCTGGCTAGCCGATGAAGTGGAGATCGATTGGGCATCCACAATCCCTGCCTCAGCCTTGTTTGATGTCACAAGATCAATTTTCCTTTGCCCCGGCTCGCCAAGCCCCGGGATTTTCTTGATCGGCGTATCCACGGTCAACCGGAAATTTTGACCAAAAATGAAGTCACCCATTGACGCCGTGGTCAGAAAAAAATGCCCGGAACGGCGAGGCCGTCCGGGGCAAAGGACTTAGGGTGTTCATGTAGAGGCGGGGAACCGAACACCCATGCCTATTTTGGTTTATATGATGATGGTCTTCTGTCTGTTGGCGCACATAGCTGGTTTATCCAGCTGATTGCTGGCGTATTTTTGCGTGTGATGGCGCACAGATGCGACGGATGCCTGCGACTAACCTGAGTGGTCATCCGTAACCTACGGATCACCCAAAGGAGAACAAATATGGACGGATATCGCCACCACGTATCAGGTTTTTTTGCTCACCGTGCCGAAGCCGAAAGCGCGCTGTCCACCCTCGTTGCACGCGGACTGCCACGCGCCCACTTGCAATTGTTCGATGCCGAATCCGGGCCTGCCGTTACCGAGCTCAAGGGCGAGAACAATGAGGTGCTGACCAATGTCCTGGTCGACGGCGCCATTGGCACGGCAGTGGGTACTGGCATCGGTGCCATTGCGCAACTGGCGCTGGTCGCCGCCAATGTCAGTCTGTTCATCGCCAGCCCCCTGGTCGCCCCGCTGGTCATGCTGGGCTGGGGCGCCAGCCTGGGTGCCTTTGTCGGGGCCGCTGCCGGCGCCAATACCGATGTCGAACACAAGGAGGGCTGGCTGTCCGACCTCGTCCGCGATGCGATTGCCAATGGTCAGGTCATTCTGCTGGTCCAGACCGATACCGAGCAGGAGACCGAAGTGGCACGGGAGGTCATCAAGGCCGCCGTCGGCGAATTCAAGGATGCCGTCAGTACGGTGTGAGTCCGGGTTGCCTTGGTTTCGATCAGGAGAGGCAAGAAAACATGAAACTGTTTCATGCAATGAGCTGGTTTGCCGGTTTGGCCTCGCTGTCACTCGCTGCCTGCGGCGAGATGGCGACGCTGCCGGTTTCTGCCGGCAGCGGGCTGCATCCGACACTGCCGCCGCCGGTGCAGGCATTGATACCAACCGTCAATATCGCGCCGGCGACAGGCTGGCCAGCCGGGACCAAGCCGACTGCGGCACCGGGTACCCGTGTCGCGGCCTTTGCCGACGGTCTGGATCATCCTCGCTGGCTGTACGTGTTACCCAACGGTGACGTCCTGGTGGCAGAGAGCAATGCACCGCCAAAGCCGGATGATGGCAAGGGGATCAAGGGCTGGCTGATAGGCTTGGCGATGAAGCGGGCAGGAGCCGGTGTGGCCAGCGCCAACCGCATCACGCTGCTGCGTGACAGCGATGGCGACGGTGTCGCCGATTTTCGCACGGTCCTGCTCGAAGGCCTGAATTCCCCGTTTGGCATGGCTTTGGTTGGCAACGATCTCTACGTGGCGAACTCCGATGCCGTGCTGCGCTTTCCCTATATCACCGGCGATACCCATATCACCGTCCCCGGCCGCCAGGTCGTGGCGCTGCCGGCCGGGCCGATCAACCACCACTGGACCAAGAACCTGATCGCCAGCCAGGATGGCAGCAAGCTGTACGTCACGGTCGGCTCGAACAGCAACGTCGCCGAACGCGGAATGGCAGTGGAGGAAGGGCGAGCGGGGATCTGGGAAGTCGATATCGGCAGCGGCAGGCACCGGGTCTTTGCCTCCGGGCTGCGCAATCCGAATGGCCTGGTCTGGGAAAAACAGACCGGCACCTTGTGGACGGTGGTCAATGAGCGCGATGAACTGGGCAGCGATCTGGTTCCCGATTACCTGACTTCAGTCCGCGACGGCGCTTTCTACGGCTGGCCCTACAGCTATTTCGGCCGCCATGTCGACGAGCGCGTCACGCCGCAACGTTCCGATCTGGTCGCCAATGCCACCGTGCCCGTTTACGCGCTCGGGCCGCATACCGCTTCCCTCGGCTTGGCCGTCTCCTTTGGCACGAGTTTGCCGGCCAGCTTCGTCAGCGGCATGTTCGTCGGCCAGCACGGCTCGTGGAATCGCCAGCCAGCCAGTGGCTACAAGGTGATCTTCGTTCCCTTCGCAAACGGGACGCCGGACGGTGCCTTGCCGGTCGATGTGCTGACCGGATTCCTCGACGAGAAAGGCAATGCCCGCGGCAGACCGGTCGGTGTGGCGCTCGACAAGCACGGGGCCTTGCTGGTGGCCGACGATGTCGGCAATGTGATCTGGCGGGTGACTGGCCAATGATCGACTGGCCCCTTCTCTATGCGCTCGGAACGTCTCCGCGCAGTGCGGATTTCGACTTTCCGTAACCCTGAGCAAACCACCAGCAACCGCCGGTCAATCCCATCCCGAAAACAAGGTGGGTGACCAGCGTTACCCAGTCACGCGAGACCGAGAACCACGGGAACAGCACCGTGAAGCCATGCAGATTGACAATGTAAATGCCCTGCCGGTATACCGCGCCGACAATGATGGCCGGCCCGGCAGGCAGGCGCGCGGCGAGCATGGCGGGAAGCAGGGCATAGGCTATCGACAGCGCAAAGTGGATCAGCGTGGCGACCAGCAGGATGTCCCACTGGGCGGTCGACGGCGGGGGCAGGACACCGGGCCCAATGAGCAGGGCTGCCGTCAGGCGGGCATCGCGGAACAGTGTTTCCAGGATGGGCATGCCGGCCAGTTGCCACAGGGCGATCTGGGCGGCTGTCGCCAGGATTCCGGCGCCAATGCCGACAATCAGCAAAACGAGCGGATTGACCTTGCCGCCTTCCCGGAGGTGCCCGGGCCGTGCCGCCGGATCGTCGTTTTCAGCAATCAAGTCGATATTTTTCTGGTCGACCAGGGCTGCACCGAGTCGCCGCGCCAGTCCCTCGCCACCCTGCGTCATGATCCGCGCATGGTTGCGAATGAAAATTCGGCGAGCCAGCGGGACAAACAGATTCATCCACCACCGTACGCTACGGACATGCCATTCGTAACGTACGACGCTGACTTCGCCATTGTGTGAAAAAAGCCAGCGACCCGTCCCTTCAAGATCGCCCTGCGCACACCCCTCGATGGCTACCAGTGCTTCGATGCGTGTGGACCGTACTTCGAAAACCACGGGGTAGGGCAGGTCACCCTGCCAGGAGTAGCGTCGTATACTGCCGATGCCATTGGCATCGCCGGCGACCATTGGCTCGACCTTGTCGATGCCAGGCCACCATTCGGGCCAGTGTCCGGAATCGAGTATTGCCTCGTTTACGTCAGGCAGCGGCGCATCGAGACGCCAGACTGTTTGCAGGTGATATTCCGTCGCTGCTCTGGCGGCGCATCTCGATGCCAGTGACTGATTCAACCTAACTACCCTTGGCTCGGCGCGCCGACTTCTCCAGTTGTACCAGCGTACTTAACAGCTTCTGGATGAGCTTGCGGGTTCGTTCGTCGGTCAGGACGCCATTCTGGTCAAACCGTTCGGCCGCATTGCCAATCATCACTTCCGGTTGAACCACAACCGGCATGTCCAGGGCGACGAGGATTTTCCGGAGATCGTATTGGGCGCGCGCCGTACCGAAGTTGCCGATGGAAACCCCCATGACGGTGCCGCCTTTCCTTTTGTCATGCTTGGCCTCGGCCTGCTCGGCCTGCACGAACTAGGGACATGGGGCTGGCGCTGGCTGGCAATCGATGTCGTCTGGTCGTTGGTCGGCGGATTGTTTATCGGGGCCCTGCTGGGAACGATGATTGGCCGGCTGGTGGTCTATTTACGTACGCGGCACCAAGAAGCCGTCGGACTCGATGAATTTCTCGCGCTCGGGCTTGTCGCACTGGCCTTCGGTGTGGCGCAACTGGCTTCGACGTATGGCTTTCTTGCCGTGTTCGCCGCCGGACTTGCCTTGCAGCGCGTCAAGGAGCGCTCCAGGTCGCAAACAGTGCCGGATAAAGAGACGGCCGACTTGCTGGACAAGGATGCTCATCTGGCCCAGGCGATCGATCCCGATCTGGCCAGCGCTTACATGATGCAGGCGGTGCGCGGCTTCAGCGAGCAACTGGAGCGCATTGCCGAGTTGGTCATCGTCCTCGCTGTCGGGGCCATGCTGGCCTATATCGACGTCGATCTGGAAACGATGATCTTCCTCGTGCTCCTGTTTTTCGTCCTGCGTCCGCTCTCGGTGTGGCTCGGGTTGCTGGGGGCTCCGGTATCGGGCGATCAGCGGTTGTTGATCGCCTGGTTCGGCATTCGCGGTATCGGTTCGATCTACTACCTGATGTTTGCTCTCAATCACGGGCTAAGCGGTCCCTTGGCCAATCAGGCGATCAACCTCACGCTGTCGGCGGTGGCAGCCTCGATCATCGTGCACGGCATTTCGGTAACGCCGTTGATGTCGCTCTATGCCTGGCGACAGTCTGGCAAGAGCCGCCGATCCGACTCAGACGACCGCCGCAATGAAATTCGCTGACTGACCGGCATCGGTATCGGCTAGCAGACAGGCATCGTTACGTACGGCATGGGCAATGGGCAGCCCGGCACCTTGCTGCCAGGCGAGCATGGCAGTTGATTTGTCGGCGCCGGTGACGAGGACCAGTTGCTTGCGGCAGGCGCGCAAGGTCTGGAAATTCAGGCTGACCCGCTCGTTGGGTGGCTTTGGCGCCCCGTGCACGGCAATCACCGGGGCAACGTGATCGCCATTCGTCGAAAACAGGCTGGCGGTGTGCCCATCGTCTCCCATCCCGAGCAGCACGAGATCGAAGGGCTGGCGGTCGACCATCAGCGTTGAATATTCGGCGGCGGCCCGTGCCGCACCGAGTTCGGCTGGAATTGGGTGAATTTGCCTGGCCGGTATGGTCACATGTGAAAGCCATGCATCGTGTGCCAGGCGTGAGTTGCGCTGGGGATGGTCGGCGGGCAGGCAGCGCTCGTCACTCCAGAATATTTCCCAGGCGCTACAGTCCTGAACCATCCCGGCGAGCATCTCATAAGTTCGTATCGGGGTATTGCCACCGGCCAGCACGATGCGAAATGTCTGACGCTCACGGAGGGCGGCATCAGCTTCGGCGATGATGATGCGGCAGGCCTGAGCGGCGACATCTTCCGGTTTTGGGAAAATTTTGCTGTTGACCGGAAGCATCAGGATTCGCCTTCGGGTTTGCCATTGCAACTCAGCGTCTGGCGCCATGCCCTGTCTGCATGACCAAAAATCTGGTCGGCTGCTTTCGGCCCCCAGCTACCTGCCGGGTATTGTAGGGGCGGATGCTCGTCGTCGGCCCAGCCACGCATAAAAGGGTCGACGATGCTCCACGCTGCCTTGACCTCGTCATAACGCAGGAAGAGCGAACGGTTGCCTTGAATGACATCGATCAGCAACTCTTCGTAAGCATCGGCCATGCGTTCGCCGGGATTGCCCACCGAGGCATCCATCGAAATCTTGCGAGTCCGCGTTTCCTGGCCGGGAACCTTGGCGGATATTTCCATCTGCACCACGTCGTCGGGCTGGATGCCGATCAGTAGCCAGTTCGGATGCACGGCGGAAGCACCGCTTCCTTGAAAGAGTTGCATCGGCGGTTCGCGGAAACGCACGGCAACCATCGAACGCCGCTCCTTGAGACGCTTGCCGGTGCGCAGATAGAACGGCACGTCGCGCCAACGCCAGTTATCAACGTAGAGCTTGAGCGCGGCATAGGTCTCGGTATGGCTGCCGGCGGCGACGCCGGCTTCCTGCTGGTAGCCGGCATACTGGGCGCGCACGGCATGGCTGGCCAGTTGCGACGGGTCAAGCGGGCGAATCGAACGCAGCACCTTGACCTTTTCATCGCGCAGCGCTTCGGCCTCGAGCGATACCGGCGGTTCCATCGCCAGCAGGGCGAGCACCTGCAACAGGTGGCTCTGGATCATGTCGCGTGTCGCCCCGCCATGCCGGTCGTAGTAGTCGGCTCGCCCTTCGAGACCGATGGTTTCGGCATGGGTGATTTGAACCTGGTCGATGTAATGGCGGTTCCACAGGGGTTCCAGGATCATGTTGGCAAAACGGAGGACCAGCACGTTTTGCACCGATTCCTTGCCGACGTAATGATCGATGCGGTAGATCTGCTCTTCGTCCAGGCGCGTATTGAGCTCGTGCTGCAAGTCGCGGGCCGATTGCAGGTCGTGGCCAAAGGGCTTTTCGATGACCATCCGCCGCCAGCCGCTGCCCTCGGCCAGCAAGCCGGCCTGGGCCAGCCCGAGGGTGATCGGGACGTAGAGCTCCGGACTTACCGAGAGATAGAAAATGACGTTGTTGCCGCATTCGCTGTTGCCTATCCAGGCGTCAAGCGCCTGATAGAAGGCAGCGTCATCCAGGTTGCCGGCGAGGTAGTCGAGGCGCCGGAGAAAACTGTCGAGCGGCCCCGTGTCCGATACTTGCAGATGCCCGGCCACCTCGGCTCGCCAGCTATCCTGTTCATAAGGCGTCCGGCCACAGCCGAGAATACGGACGTCTGGTGCCAGATGACCCAGGCTGTGCAACTGGAACAAGGCGGGCAGGAGTTTGGCCATCGCCAGATTGCCGGTCGCCCCGAAGATGACGTAGGCGTGCGATTCGGTGGCGCAACTCATGCGACGATCTCTTCGCCGCCATCGCCCAGCCAGCGGGTATGGAAATGCTTGGCCTCGTCGCTGTCGATGCGCTGGTAGGTATGCGCGCCAAAAAAGTCGCGCTGCGCCTGAATGATGTTGGCCGAGCCGTTGGCGCAACGATAGCCGTCGTAAAACGACAGGGCCGAGCTCAGTGCCGGCGCCGCTACCCCATGCCCAATAGCGAGCATGACCGCCTGGCGCCAGCCGGCTTCGGAGGCTTTGACCTCGGCCGCGAAGAACGGATCCTGCAGCAGGCTGGGCGGCACCGGCTGGCGTTCGAAGCTATTCTTGATGTCGGCCAGAAAGCGGCTGCGGATGATGCAACCGGCACGCCAGAGCAGGGCAATGTCACCGAACGGCAAGGCCCAGCCGTTCGTTTTGGCAGCGGATTGCATGAGCATGAAGCCCTGGGTGTAGGAGACCAGTTTTGCGGCGTACAAGGCATCGTGCAGCGCGTCGAGATACATCGATCTTTCCGACTCCGGCACGAGTGTCGGCACGCTGCCGAGCAGAGCCGCCGCCGCAACCCGTTCGGACTTGCGCGCCGACAGCATGCGGGCGTGCACGGCTTCGCTGATCAGGGTCAGCGGCACGGCGTTGTCGAGGGCGTCATGCGCTGTCCACACGCCGGTGCCTTTATTCCCTGCCTTGTCGAGAATCTTGTCGACCAGGGAGCTGCCGTCGCGGTCGCGCTGGCGCAATATGCGGCCGGTGATGTCGATCAGGTAGGACTCAAGACGGCCGCCATTCCAGGCCGCGAAGCGATCAGCCATTTCGTCATGGCTGAGGCCGAGGGCATGTTGCATGAGATGGCAGACTTCGGCGATCAACTGCATGTCGCCGTATTCAATGCCGTTGTGAATCATCTTGACGTAATGGCCGGCGCCGCCATCGCCCAGCCATTGGCAGCACGGTAGGCTGTCAACCCGGGCGGCGATGGCCTGGAACATGTCGCGGATGACGGGCCAGGCAGCGGCAGCGCCGCCGGGCATCAGTGATGGCCCGAAGCGGGCGCCGTCCTCGCCACCGGAAACACCCATGCCGACGAAATGGATGCCCCAGGCGGCCAGCTCAAGCCAGTGGCGATTGCTGTCCTGATAGTTTGAGTTGCCACCATCGATTAGGATGTCGCCGGGTTCCAGCAAGGGCTGCAGTTGTCCGATGACCGCGTCGACGGCTCGACCGGCCGTTACCATCAGCAGGATCACGCGTGGCGAGCTGAGCTGGCTGACCAACTGGTGAAAGTTGTCGGTCACCGCAAAGGCCCGTTCTTGGCCGTGCTTGTGGATGAATTGAGATGTAACGGAGCTCGTCCGGTTGTACACGCTCACGCGGTAGCCCTTGTCGCTCAGGTTGAGCGCCAGATTGGCCCCCATCACGCCAAGGCCAATGATGCCGATGTCTGATTTGGTCATGCCAGCGCCCACCTTCGTGTTGTTTCGTGCCGTTATTGGAATGACCACACTTTTGACGGGAGATTCCTCCCCCCCTAGAGAATGAAGTGGGTATTGATGAAGTTCGACTTGTTGCCGAGCACGATGGCGTCGAGCAGCTTTTTCGACGCCTCGGTCTGCTTGGCGGCAACCATGGTGCGGATCGAGAAGGCGCGCAGGGCGTCGTGGACGGACAGGGTGCCTTCGGCCGAATCCTTGCGCCCGACGAAGGGGAAGACGTCGGGACCGCGCTGGCACTGACAGTTGATATTGACCCGGCAGACCTGATTGACAAGGGTGTCGACCAGCGAGGCGATCTGCCCCGGATTGCTGCCGAAGACGCTGACCTGCTGGCCGTGGTCGGAGGTGATGACGTAGTCGAGCGGCGTTTCGATGTCCTCGAAGGTGGCGACCGGGATGATCGGACCGAACTGTTCCTCGCGGTAGAGCTTCATGCCTTCCCTTACCGGAAAAAGCACAGCTGGATAGAACAGGGTCTCAACCGTCGTGCCGCCGCCAGGATTGATCACCTTCGCCCCTTTTTCCACGGCGTCGGCGATGCACTCATTCATGTAGGCGACCATTTCCATCTCGGGCAGCGGTGTCAGCATGACGCCTGCCTCCCAGGGCATACCGATGGCCAGCTTGCCGACTTCCTCGCAGAAGCGGCGCAGGAACTGTTCGGCGATGGACTGGTGCACGAGGATCATCTTGATCGCCGTGCACCGCTGGCCGTTGAAGGAGAGCGCGCCGGTGATGCATTCCTTGACCGTCAGTTCGATGTCGGCATCAGGCATGATGATCGCCGCGTTCTTGGCGCCAAGGCCGAGGATGGCGCGCAGGCGGTTGGTCTTCGGGTGCGATTTCTTGAGCTGGTCGGCGACTTCGGAGGAGCCGATCAGGGCCAGCACATTGACCTTGCCTGACTCCATGATGTGCGGGACAACGACGTGGCCCTGGCCATAGACGATGTTGATGACGCCTGGCGGGAAGGCACTGCGGAAGGCCTCCAGCATCGGGTAGTAGAGCAGCACGCCGAAGCGCGGCGGCTTGAAGAGCACGACATTGCCCATGATCAGCGCCGGGATCAGCGTGCTGAAGGTCTCGTTCATGGGG
>Ga0209023_10007632_pt1 | contig 11033 bp, 10 predicted proteins | sample LakOneMetagenome_FD_187468 | JGI IMG/M metagenome (GOLD analysis project Ga0209023, IMG submission 187468) | Freshwater and sediment microbial communities from Lake Erie, Canada (SPAdes) (version 2) | ecosystem: Environmental > Aquatic > Freshwater > Lentic | place: Lake Erie, Canada...
GATCCGTTCACTTTGCCAAGGTGAGGGTCGCGAGTTCGAATCTCGTCGTCCGCTCAACGAAAACCCCCTCTTCTGAGGGGGTTTTCTTGGTTCTGACCAGCCGTTTCGCGATTCGGCTGTGCTGACGCTCAAACCAGGCCGTACCAGCCAGAATTGTGGCCTTCCCACCCCGGTCGCGCCCCGCGCCGCACCGATGGTCGTCGCGCCGGCTCTCACCGGCTGACGGCGGCGCCGTCGGTCCGGCTCGGCGATCCCGCGTGGCATCCGACCCGTGTCCGCTGATGACCGGAGGTGGTCGCTGTGGAGGTTCCGCCCTTGCTCGGCGCCACTACGATCTCGCCGACCAGCGCGGCAGGCGAAGGGAGGGCAGGACATGGCCGACGATGATCGCTTCGGTCCGACACTCGCAGGAGCGATCTTCCACCTCGCCGACATCGTCGTGATCCTCGACGGTGAGGGCCGGTTCGAGCACGTCAACCCCTTCGGCCTCGAGGTCCTCGGCTACCCGCTCGACGATCTCTTGGGCACGCCGATGCTGGACATCGTCCACCCCGACGACCTGCCAGGGGTCATCACTGCGATCGCGCGGATGCTCGACCCGGACATCGAGGTGCTCGGTCGTCCCGCGCAGGTGCGGGTGCGATGTGGGGACGGCACGTACCTGCGCGTCGAGGCGAACGGCGCGCTCGGTTCCCTCGAGGCGACGCCCGGTTCGTCGATGGCGATCTTCGCTCGGCCCACGACCGACGCCGACCTGCACGAGCACCTGATGGGTCTGCTGACCGCTGGCGCGCCCGCGGAGAAGACGTTCGAGCTCGTCCCCGACTTCGGGAGGTGGCGGCAACCCAACCTGCTGCACGCGGTGTTCGTGCTCGACGACGACGGCGCGCCGCTCGCGTTCGGCAGCCCGGCGCTGCTCGAGCTCGGCGGCTTGGGTGACCCCGAGGGGCCGTGGGCCCGGCCGGCGACGCACGGCGAGGAGCTGTTCGTGCCGGTCGAGGAGCTGGCCCCCCTCGCGCGGGAGCGTGCGGTCGCTCGCGGCGTCACGTGGGTGCGCGCCCGCCCCGTGCTCGACACGCTCCACCGCACGTTCGCCGTCGTGGTCATCGCCCACGATCGGTCCTCGCCCTTTCCCGCGGAGCGATCGACGCTCGCGTTCGCGTGGTACGCCGTGGACAAGATGGCGGCCGTGCTCGACATGGCCCTCGCCTGGCGGGCGCAGGCGGTCGAGCTGCGGCGCGCGGCGGCCACGGATCCGCTCACGGGACTCGCCAACCGCTCGGGCTTCTGGTCGCGCTACGTCCATTCGGTCGACGGCGCCGCCGAGAGCTCGATCAGCGTGCTCTGCATCGACCTCGACCGCTTCAAGCCGGTCAACGACACCTACGGCCACGCCGTCGGCGATGCGCTGCTGATCGACGTCGCCGATCGGTTGCGCCGCGTCCTGCGGCCCGCCGACCTCGTGTCGCGCCTGGGCGGCGACGAGTTCACCGTGGTCGTGCACGATCTCGACGATGTCGCCGTCGCTGTGATCGCGGACCGGATCGTCGCCGAGCTGTGCGAGCCGTTCACGATCGGCGGCACGGCCGTCGAGATCGGCGCGAGCATCGGCGTCGCCTCCGCCCCATCGGAGCACTTCGATGCCGAGGCGTTGCTCGACGCCGCCGACAAGGCGTTGTACGAGGCGAAGAAGTCCGGTCGCAACCGGTGGGTGCGGGCCGGCGACGACGCCTCCGGAGGCGGTGATGTCGACGCCGGCACGCGGTGAGGACGACTGCGACTGCGCGCTCGACGCTTCCGCGACGCGTCTGGTGCCGTGACAGGGTCTGCACCCTCGGGAACCTCTGCGGCGACCGCAGGCACGCTCCCCGCCACCGGCAGCTCGTCCCTGCGGCTGCTCACGCTGGCGGTGTCATCGATCCTCGGCGGGGCGGCGCGGTTCGTTCTACGCCGGATGCGAGACGCGGCCGATCGGCGATCGATCACGCAACCGCTCGAGCAAGAGCGGTGATCTGCGCAGGTTGGCGTGTTCCCGCCCGATCAACTTCCCATCCCGCAGCCCGGTCGTCCGCCGCGAGCGCGACCGCAGAAGCTGGCTCGGTGAGCCGAGACGTGCTCAGAACAGTGGGGCGGCCGGCGGGCTTGCTGTGGGATCGACGACGCAGGTGATGTCGGCGATGTACCCGTTCGCGGCAGTCGTGCCTTGGTGGATGGTGACGATCGCGCCGGGGCCGGCTTGGCCGTAGATGCTGTCCTGGTCGTTCGTCGTGAGGGCGCCGGTGTGGGCGCGGTACGGGTCGAGGGCCATGACCTGGGCTGTGGTCGGCTCGTCGAAGAACGCTTGGCCGACGTGTGCGATGTGCCCACCGGTGTACGTGCTGGCGAGGGTGCCGCCTTCGAGTACCTGCAGATGGATGTGGACGGCGCGGCCTTCGTACCACCCGGGGAAGATGGTGGTGAATGTGGCGGTGCCGTCGGTGTCGGTGCGTTGGACGCCGCGCAGGTAGCGCTTGTCGTTCGTGCCTCCGGCTTGGGTGGCGCCGAGGCTGTTGCCGTTGAACCCGGAGTACTCGCCTCCGGCGTCGCAGTGCCAGATGTCGACGGCGGCACCGGCGAGGGGCTGGCAGCTGTTGAGGTCGAGGACCCGGACCCGGAGCTCGAGTGGGATTCCCGGTTTCCCTTCGGTGATGTCGCGGCGATCGAGGTGTCCGTCGAGGTGATAGGGACCTGCGGTCAGTTCGGGCGTGAGCTGGCATGACCCCGGCACGGCGGCGGTCTCGGGAGGAGGTGACGCCGTGGACGCCGAGGACCCAGGCGGTTTCCGTGCGGCTGTCGTGCCCGCGGCCTTGGGCGCGGTCGTGGCTTCGGCTCGCCCGGCGCCGCTCGTGTCGTTGGCGCGGCCCGTGCATCCCGCGAGTGTGATCGCGGCGCCACCGACCAGGAGCTCACGACGTCCGAGCACGCGGGCGGGTTCAGGACGCGGGGGAGTGTCGGGCACCGCTCCAGCATCGCCGACGGCCGTGGCCGGAAGGCGAGCGCGTCTGAACATCTCTTCAGGCCTCGCGGCCGTGTCCGATCGCTCGGGTGGGATGCTGGTGGTGTGCGTGTGCTGATCGTCGAGGACGACGAGTCCCTTGCTGTCGGGGTGCGCCGAGGCTTGGAGGCCGAGGGCTTCGAGGTCGAGGTGCGGACCGACGGCCGGTCGGGTCTCGACGCAGCATTGTCGCGACAGTTCGACCTCATGATCCTGGACATCATGTTGCCGATGTTGAACGGCTTCCGTGTCTGCCGGGCGCTGCGTGCCGCAGACAACTGGATGCCGGTGCTCATGTTGACGGCGAAGTCCGGTGAGCTCGACGAGGCGGAGGGGCTCGAGCTGGGAGCCGATGACTTCCTGTCCAAGCCGTTCTCGATGGTGGTGCTCGTCGCTCGCGTGCGGGCGCTGCTGCGGCGCCCCCATCGCCGAGTGGATTGGCCGGCGGTGGGTGACCTGCGCCTCGATCCGCTGCGCCGCACATGCCTGCGCGGCGACACATCGGTGGTGCTCACGTCGCGGGAGACCGAGGTGCTCGCGTTCCTCCTGGATCATCCCGGGGAGCTGCTGTCGAAGCAGACGGTGCTGGACGCGGTGTGGGGCGCCGAGTTCGACGGTGACCCGAACATCGTCGAGGTGTACGTGTCGCACCTCCGCCACAAGCTCGACGAGCCGTTCGGTCGAGCCACTTTCGAGACGGTACGCGGTCAGGGGTACCGGCTGCGGGTCGAGGAGCCGGTGTGAGACGCCGTCTGTCGCTGCGGTTGCGGATCACCGCCGGTGCCCTTGTTGTCGTCGCCGCGCTGCTGTGCGGTGCCGGGCTGCTGGTGATCGACGTCGTGCAAATGGAGATGACCAAGCAGATCGATGCCGGGCTGCGTGCCGACGCGGACTTCACCCAGCGGCTCCTCTCGAGCGGTTCTGGCTTGCCGACGGGGCAGGGTCCGACGGATCTGTACGTGCAGTTCGTGGCGCCGGACGGGCATGTCGCGGGGGCCGGGACCGCGGCTCAGGGCCTTCCCCCGCTCGCCGCGCCGGCTGCGGTGGCAGGGGCGGAGATCGTCCCGGGCACGGTCGAGGGCGTCGGAACGGTGCGGGTTCTTTCCGAGCCGGTGGCGTCCAACCCGAAGGTGACCCTGGTTCTGGCCCGTTCGTCGCAGAACGTCATCGATGTCCATGACACCCTCCTGCGGCTTCTGGTGCAGCTCGTGGTCGCGGGCAGCGTGTTGTTGAGCGCGTTGATCTGGTGGGTGGTCGGGCGGGCGTTGCGGCCTGTCGACGCGATGCGCCAACGGGTCGATGACCTGGGTGATGGCGATCTCGCGGCTCGCCTGGATCCGCCGGGCACGGGCGACGAGCTCGACCGTCTGGCCGGCACCCTCAACGATCTGCTGGGCCGGCTCGAACAGGCCGTTGCCCGCGAGCGTCGTTTCGTCGCGGACGCCTCCCATGAGCTGCGCACTCCGATCACGGCGGTACGCAGCCTGCTGGAGACCGAGGCCCGCGATCCGAGCCTGGTGGTGCTGACTCGAGCGGACGCGTTGGCGCGCATGAACCAGCTGCAGGACCTTGTTGAGCAGCTCCTCGTTCTCGCCCGTGTCGATGCGGCGGCGGCGGCAGGGCCGGACTTGCCGGTCGATCTCGACGAGCTCGTGTTGGGTCAGGCGCACCAGCTGCAACGCTCGACGCATCTGCGCGTCGACACGAGCCGGGTCTCGGGTGGGCAGGTCGCGGGCCGCGATGCCGATCTCGGTCGGCTCGTGGAGAACTTGGCGACGAACGCGTCGCGCTATGCACGGTCGATGGTTGCCTTCACGGTCCACCAGTTCGGCGACGTGGTCGAGTTGGTCGTGGACGACGACGGGCCGGGTATCCCGGCCGAGGACCGGGGCCGGGTCTTCGAACGTTTCAACACTCTCGATCCCGTTCGCACCAGCGCCGAAGGGGGCGCCGGCCTTGGCCTGTCGATCGCCGCGGCGATCGTCGCCGCCCACCACGGCACGATCCGGGTCGGCGACGCCCCCGGTGGCGGCGCCCGGTTCGAAGTGCGCCTGCCGAGCTACCAACCAGCTCCTGAAGGTGGCAATGCACCTGAAGGCGCGTTCAGCACCCAAGGCATCCGCGACCGCCCAGCGCCCTAGCTTGCCGTCATGTCGAGGCATCTGACGCGTTTGGTCGGGCCGCTCATGGCGTTGAGCGCGGCCGCGGTTGCCGCAGCGGTTTCGGGCTGCTCCTCCACCACGACCACAGCGTCAGGAACGACCGCTGCCTCCTCGACCTCCGTTTCCACGACGACGTCGGTGCCACCAGGCACTCGTGGGCCTGGTGAGAGCCAAGGCGCCTTCGTGTTCCGTACCCAGTGCGCGGGATGCCACGGCATCAAGGGGGAGGGCAATCTCGGTCCGCCGCTCGGGGGCATCGCGGAACGGATGACCGAAGCCGGCGAGCTGGCCCAGGTCCGCAACGGCCTCGGGCGCATGCCGCCGTTCTCGCCGGCGCTCAGCGACGCCGACATCGCGGCGGTCGTCGCGTACACCCGAACCGAGCTGCACTGACCTTCACGGGGCCGTGGACTTGCTGAACGGAGCTTCAGTGATTGGCCGGACGCCGGCCGCGGACCGTGGTTCGGTGGTGGCATGACCCGCGCCTCGTTGATGTTCGGTCGCCCTGTTCGCCTGGCCGTCCCGCTGCTCGCCGCGTTGGCGTTCGTCGGTTGCAGCGGCACGAGCACGAACGCATCCGGGCCCGCCGGCACGGTTGCCGGTCCGGGGACGACCGTGCAGAAGGGCTCGCACGCGGATTCGGGCACCGATCCGGGTTGGCCCGAGTACCGCCACGACTTCGCCAACACCGGCTCCGCGAACGACACCAAGATCAATGCCGGCAACGTCGCCAAGCTCACCAAGGTCTGGGCGACGAGTGGCGTGACCGGCGTGAGCGGCACCCCCGCGGTGGTCGACGGTGTCGTGTACTACGGGGACTGGACCGGGAAGATGAACGCGGTCAAGGCCGATACCGGCGAGAGCATCTGGTCCACTCCCATGGAGGGTGGGTGGGTGATCGGCGGTCCCGCGGTGCATGACGATGGCGTGTACATCGGGGTGGGCAAGACCCTGTTCCGGCTGGACAAGAAGACCGGTTCGATCGTGTGGAAGGCGACCACGAACGACAGCGCCCTGTCGCAGATCAACGGTTCACCGGTCTTCGTCGACGGTCTCGTGGTGCAGGCCACCGCCGGCATCCAGGACGCCGTGCCGGATCCCACCAACAGCTTCCGGGGCACCATCGGTGCCTACGACGCCGGAACTGGCAAAGAGGTGTGGCGGTTCTACGCGACCCCGGCGGACGCGACCGCCGGTTCCGGGGTCGGGATCTGGTCCACCCCTTCCGTGGACACGACACGCCACCTGCTCTACATCGGTACCGGCAACACCAGCTCCGAACCGACCGCGCCGCTCGCGGATGCGTTGCTCGCCATCGACTACAAGAGCGGCAAACTGGCATGGTCGAAGCAGTTCACACCCCAGGACGTGTTCCCGAAGGGCAACCCGACCGGCAAGGACGTCGATGTCGGCGCGTCGCCGAACCTGTGGACCTCCGACGGACGCGACCTCGTCGGCGTCGGCGACAAGGGCGGCAACTACCACACCATCGACCGCGCCACCGGCGAAGTCGTGTGGCAGACCAGCCTCACCCCCGGATCGGTGTTCGGCGGTGTGATCGGCTCGGCGGCGTTCGTCGACGGAAGGTTGGTCATGTCGTCCAACGTCGGCGCGGCGAACAACGCGCCTGGTCTCACCTCGAAGATCTTCTCGCTCGATCCGGCCACCGGGAACATCCAGTGGACCTCGGAGGAGCTCCAGGGCAAGGTGTTCGGCCCGGTGAGCGCCGTGCCCGGCGTCGCCTTCGTCGGCACGGACGCCAACACGATGTACGCCTTCGACACCGCCACCGGCAAGAAGCTGTGGTCCTTCGACGCTCCCGGCAAGATCGGCGGCGGCCCCTCCATCGTCGACGGTCACCTCTACTGGGGGTACGGCTTCATCCTGTTCAAGGGCACCAGCGAGGGCGGCGTCATCAACTTCACCCCAGGAGCCTGACATGTCACCTTCGCCCCGCCGCCGCCGTCTCGCCCGCGTGGCCGCCATTGTCACCCTCAGCGTCGCGGCTGCGGCCTGTGCCGCCTCGACGACTGCATCGCCAACCACCTCCAGCAGTCAACCGCCTGGTTCCGCGGCCCCCGCTGGTACTGCGGTTCCCGTCTCGACTCATGCCACGGGACCGTCGACCGGCTGCCAGGCGACCGCGGTGAAGCCCGGCACCACCAACGAGACGTTCTCCTCAGGCGGAAAGGACCGCACCTACCAGCTGGTCGTACCCGACGGCTATGACGCCACCAAGCCCTACGGTCTCGTGTTCGGTCTGCACTCGCTGACCGTCGACTACCGGATCGTGCCTGGCATGTCCGGCTTCGCCGACATGGCCAAGAAGTACCAGTTCATCGGGGTGTCGCCGTCGGGGCTGATCAGCACCGTCCCGTACTGGAACGCCGCACCCGCCGCCGACAACTACGACGTCACCTACATCACCGAGCTCCTCGACCACGTGGAGAAGACGATGTGCGTCGATACCGCCAACGTGTTCTCCGTGGGCATGTCCAACGGCGCGCAGATGTCATCGCTGCTGGCCTGCCGCCTCCCCGACCGCATCACCGCCATCGCTCCGATCGCCGGCGTTGAATACAACCAGCCCTGCTCCGGCGCCCCCGTGCCGATCATCGCCTTCCACGGCGTGATGGACCCGATCGTCCCCTACGCCGGCGGCGGCCTGAACTCGGTCACGATCGCCAACCAGAACTTCTACAAGGGCAACGTCCCCGCGGGCACCGCGACGCCGACTGGGGTCGACGAGTCCATGAAGAACTGGGCCCAGCACAACGGCTGTGACCCCGACTTCGTCGAGACCCGCATCTCGCCCGAGGTCCGCAAGCGCGCCTGGCAGCACTGCAAGGCCGCCACCGAGATCTACCTCGTCGACAACGGTGGTCACGCCTGGCCCGGCAAACCCCAACCGGCGTTCGAGAAGTCTTTCGGACACGGCACCACCGACATCGACGCAACCAACCTCATCTGGGCGTTCTTCTTCGATCACCAGACATGACACCCCCATCCCGCCACCCGCGCAACCGTCCCCGCCACGTCGTCGCCTTCGTGGTCACGCTCCTGGCCATGCTGGCCGGTTGCGGCAACACCACGACGAGCTCGTCGAACGCCCCCGCCGGAACGATGGCTGGCACCACACCGAACAGCGGGGCGGCGCCAACCGACAACACCGACGCGACCGCCCGGCCGTCACCGGGCTGTGCGTCAGCCCCACCCGGCACCAGTGACCCGAAGGCGGCGCAGACCCTGAACGTCGGCGGTGCCGACCGGGGCTACCTCGTCGCAGTCCCCACCTCCACGGAGCCCGCGCCGATGATCATTCTGCTCCACGGTATGGGCTCCAACGCCGCCGACATCGACCGGGTCAGCGACCTCCCCGCGCGAGGAACCGCTGCGGGCGCCATCGTCGTCAGCCCCGACGCCGTCGGCAGTCCCACCATGTGGCGGGCCGGCGGACGAGGCCCCGATGCCGAGTACCTCGACGCCCTCATCACCGCCGTCGAAGCCCACCACTGCGTCGACACCAGCCGCGTCGGCATCGCCGGGTTCTCCGTCGGCGCCGTGTTCGCCGCCGCCTACGGCTGCACGCACCAGGACCGCATCGCCGCCATCGTCACCGTCGAGGTCGATGCCCCCGGCCCCTGCACCAAGCCCATGCCCATCCTCGCCTTCCACGGCACCGCGGACCCGATCGTCCCCTACGCCCCACCCGCCGGTTCGCCCGCCATGGGCGGCGGCACCGGCACCGAAGCCAACCTGGCCAAATGGGCCGCGATCTCCGAATGCGCCGCCATCCCGACCACCAGCGAGACCGGCAGCGAGGTCACCAAACTCGAGTGGCCGAGATGCGCAAACGGCAGCGAGGTCATGCTCTACAAGATCCTCGGCGGCCAACACGACTGGCCCGGCAAGGACCCCGCCACGGCCATGCACCCCAGCACCCAACAGATCAGCGCCACCAACGAAGCCATCAGCTTCTTCATGCGCCACACGCTCCAGCCGTAGACGCCGAACGGCAACGCTCGCCGACCCGTGGCCGCCTGGAGATTCGCCCTGTCAGTCGGAGGTGACGCCGAGTGCGCCGATCGGTTGGGGACCCATGTCGTGGCATCTGACCCCAACCGTCGAAGACGGCGGTGACCAACGACGAGCCCTACGTCTGAACAGCCGTTCAGGATCCCGTCGGCGCGGACATCACAGGCCAGGGTGAACTGGCGCATGGGGCCAAGACTGCAACGGCGCGAACCGTCGATCCTGAGCAACCGGCGATGGCAGGTCGTGCTCGCGATCGCCGGGTTCGTTGCGCTGGCCGCCTGCGCCAACTCGAACACATCGCCGGCCGGTGACCGAGCAGCCCCGACCGGGACCTTCGGCTCCGGCGGGACAGCGTCCGGACGCGGCACGACACCTTCCACGACCAAGGCCACCTCCAGCGCCGGATGCAAAGCATCCAAACCGGTTCCGACCGGGACGACCGACCGTACCGTCACCTCCGGTGGTGAGCCAAGGAGCTACCAACTCATCGTGCCCGCCAACTACGACGGCTCCAAGGCGATGCCGATCGTGTTCAGCCTGCACCCCGACGTCATCAGCTACAAGATCATCCCTCCCATGGTCGGGTTTCCGGACATGGTCGCGAAGCACGACTTCATCGGCGTGTCGCCCTCCGGGCTACTCAACGGGACCATCCCCTACTGGATGGCCGTCAGAACCGAACCACCCAGCCGCGACATCACGTTCTTCTCCGACTTGCTTGATCAACTCGAAACCGAGCTCTGCGTGGACCCTGGTCGCGTCTACGCGACCGGCATGGCCAACGGTGCGCAAATGGCATCGCTGCTTGCCTGCCAGCTCGGTGACCGCATCACCGCGGTGGCACCCCTCGCGGGCCCCGAATGGGTCAAGGAGTGCAATGGCAGACCCGTGCCCGTCATGGCCTTCCACGGCGACAAAGACCCCTTCGTCTCCTACCAGGACAGCCGGGGCGACGCCAAGGACGTCGCCGACAAGAACTACTGGAAGGGAAACGCTCCTCCCGGCCTACCTGTACACGAGGGAGCGGAGAAGGCAATGGCGAACTGGGCCGCGCACAACGGCTGTGATCCCAACCCCCTCGTCGAGAACATCAGCAAAGATGTCGTACGCACCACCTGGCAGCACTGCAAGGCCGACACCGTCTTCTTCCACATCGTCGGAGGCGGCCACACCTGGCCAAGCCGGCCCGTCCCCGCCTTCGAAAAGACCTTCGGCTACACGACGATGGACATCGATGCCACCGAGCTCATGTTCGAATTCTTCTTCGATCACACCGGTGAAGGAGCACCACCGCCACCAAACCCTTGACGGCGAGAAGCCCTCCCGCTTCTTGGCCCTGGTGGTGATCACCGTCGACGCCCATTGCCCCCCTGTGGCGGCCATGAATTGCATCGGGCCCATCGCCCCGCGTAGTTCCCGCCGGAGTTCCATCGGGCACGGGTCGACGCCGGATTGCCCACGCCGTTCCCGGCGGCGATCGCGACGGACCGCCTCGCCGGACTCTTGCGCCGCGCCGCGGGCTGATCGAGGACCACGCGACCGCGGTTGCGATCGCTATCGGGTGAACCGACGTTGCCCGTTTGCCCATCGACCGCTGGCCGGCTGTCATCGCGGGGAGCGGTCAGAGGAGGCCGAGTTGGAGGCGCGCGGCTTCGCTTATGCGGTGCATGCTCCACGGCGGGTCCCAGACGAGGGTGACCTCGACGTCATCGACGCCGGGGAGGGCGGCGACGGCGTTGGTGGCATCGACGCTCAGGACGTCGCCCATGCCACAGCCGGGTGCGGTCATGGTCATGTCGATC
>Ga0209023_10007633_pt1 | contig 11032 bp, 10 predicted proteins | sample LakOneMetagenome_FD_187468 | JGI IMG/M metagenome (GOLD analysis project Ga0209023, IMG submission 187468) | Freshwater and sediment microbial communities from Lake Erie, Canada (SPAdes) (version 2) | ecosystem: Environmental > Aquatic > Freshwater > Lentic | place: Lake Erie, Canada...
TGTTCGATGCGGTTGCATCGATCCTGGGCCTCCGGCACCGCATCTCGTACGAGGCGCAGGCCGCGATCGAGCTCGAGGCCAGTGCGGCGGGGGGCATCGTCGACCCGGCGAACCCGCGCTGGTCGTTCACCGTCGGTCCGACCGGCGTGATCGACCCCGCGCCCGTGCTGCGCGGCATCGTCACCGACCTCGTCGCCGGCGTTCCGCTCGCCGATCTCGCGCTCTCGTTCCATCACGCGGTCACTGCGGCGATCGTCGACATGGCGAAGCTCGTGTCGTCGACCCGCGGTCCGCTGCCGGTGGCGCTCACCGGCGGGGTGTTCCAGAATGCCCTCCTGGCGAAGCTCGCCCGGGTCGCGTTGGAGCAGGAGGGGTTCGAGGTGTTCACCCACCGGCTCGTCCCGCCCAACGACGGCGGGCTCTCGCTCGGTCAAGCGATCATCGCCGGTGTCGCCGGCCTCGAAAGGAGCTGACCATGTGTCTCGGAGTTCCGGGCAAGGTGCTGGAGATCAGGGCCGAACAGGGCACCCGCATGGCCACGGTCGATTTCGGTGGGGTCACCAAGACGGTCTGCCTCGCCTATGTGCCCGACGTCGTCGTCGGTGACTACACGATCGTCCACGCCGGCTTCGCGATCACCAAGCTCGACGAGGAGTCGGCGCTCGAGACGCTACGGATGTTCGGCGACCTCGGGCTCCTCGACGAGCTCACCGAGACCGAGTTCGCCACCGGCACGCGCTCGGGCGCAGCGGGACCCGGCGAGGCCGGTTCGTGAAGTACCTCGACGAGTTCCGCGACCCGGCGCTCGCCCGCACCCTGTTCGACCAGATCGAGGCCGCGGCGACGAAGCACTGGGCGGTCATGGAGGTGTGCGGCGGCCAGACCCACTCCATCATCCGCAACGGCATCGACCAGCTCCTGTCGGACAAGGTCGAGCTGATCCACGGCCCCGGCTGTCCGGTGTGCGTCACCCCACTCGAGATGATCGACCGCGCCCTGGCGATCGCGGCGCGGCCGGACGTGATCTTCTGTTCGTTCGGCGACATGCTGCGCGTGCCGGGCAGCCGTGAAGACCTGTTCTCGGTCAAGGCCCGTGGCGGCGACGTACGGGTCGTCTACTCGCCCCTCGACGCCGTGAACCTCGCCCAGGACCATCCCGACAAGCAGGTCGTCTTCTTCGGTGTCGGGTTCGAGACCACGGCGCCGGCCAACGCCATGTCGGTGTTCCAGGCGCGCGAACGCGGCGTGGCGAACTTCTCGATGCTCGTGAGCCACGTACTCGTCCCGCCGGCGATCGAGGCGTTGATGTCCTCGCCGACCTCGCGGGTGAACGGCTTCCTCGCCGCCGGGCACGTCTGCAGCGTGATGGGGACGTGGCAGTACGAACCGCTGGCCGCGCAGCATCACGTCCCGATCGTGATCACCGGGTTCGAGCCCCTCGACGTCCTCGACGGAATCCGCCGCTGCGTGCTCCAACTCGAAGCGGGCCGGGGTGAGGTGGAGAACGCCTACCCGCGCGCCGTACGAGCGGAGGGGAACCCGGCTGCCCAGGAGATGTTGGCGAAGGTGTTCGAGGTGTGCGACCGCCAGTGGCGGGGGATCGGGATGATCCCGGCGAGCGGATGGCGGCTCTCGCCCGAGTTCGCTGCGTTCGACGCCGAGCGCCGATTCGATGTCGGCGAGCTCCACGTCGACGAGCCGGCCCGCTGCCGGGCGGGCGACGTGCTCCAGGGACTCATCAAGCCCGACGAATGCGAGTGCTTCGGCAACGAGTGCACGCCGCGTAGCCCGATGGGAGCCACGATGGTGTCGTCGGAGGGCGCGTGCGCCGCGTACTACCAGTACCGCCGCCTCGACCCGCCGGTGGCGGCCCGTCGTGGGTGACGCCCCGGGCGACGTGGTGGGTGGCGGTGCTCCCGCCGCCGTCGATCTCGAGGGGTGGTCGTGCCCGCTGCCGCTGCGGCACCAGGATCGGATCGTGCTCGGCCATGGCGGCGGAGGCGTGCTCTCGGCGGAGCTGATCCAGCACCTCTTCCTCCCCGCCTTCGGGGCGGCCGCCAGCACCGCGACCCCGACCGATGCGCACGTGCTGTCGCTCGGGAACGGCCTGCGTCTCGCGTTCTCGACCGACACCTACGTCGTGCGCCCGCTGTTCTTCCCAGGTGGGAACATCGGCGAGCTCGCGGTGTACGGCACGGTCAACGACCTGTCGATGAGCGGCGCCCGCCCCATCGCACTCTCGACCGGTTTCGTGCTCGAGGAGGGGCTCGAGATGGAGCTGCTCGGCCGCATCGCCCAGGCGATGGGCGCGGCGGCGACCAGGGCGGGGGTCCAGCTCGTCACCGGCGACACCAAGGTCGTCGAGCAGGGCCACGGCGACGGCGTGTACATCAACACCGCCGGTATCGGGCTCGTCCCCGACGGCGTCGACATCCGGCCGGAACGGGCGCGGCCCGGCGACATCGTGATCGTCAGCGGAGAGATCGGGCTCCACGGCATCGCGGTGATGAGCGTCCGGGAAGGCCTCGAGTTCGGCACCGAGCTCCGGTCCGACACCGCCGCCCTCAACGGACTGGTGGCCGCGATGATCGCCACCGGCGTCGACCTCCACGTGCTCCGCGACCCGACCCGGGGCGGGCTCGCCGCCTCGATGTGCGAGATCGCCGACACCGCCGGGGTCGGCATCGAGTTCGAGGAGCGGGCGGTGCCGGTGCCCGAGGCGGTCCGGGCCGCGTGCGGATTCCTCGGCCTCGACGCGATCCACGTGGCGAACGAGGGCAAGTTGGTGGCGATCGTGCCGCCCGAGGGGGTGGACGCCGTGATGGCGGCGATGACGGCGACCGAGGTGGGCCGTGGGGCGACGGTCATCGGGCGGGTGACCGAGGAGCATCCGGGCACGGTGGTGGCCCGCACCGGCCTCGGTGCGAGCCGCGTCGTCGACCGTCCTCTCGGCGAGCAGCTCCCGCGCATCTGCTGAGGAGGTCAGGCGAAGACGATGGTCTTGGCGCCGACCAGCAGGATGCGGTCCTCGGCCCAGTAACGAACGGCTCGCGTGAGCACGGCGCGCTCGGTGTCCTGGCCGAGACTCACCAGCTCTTCGGCAGTGTGGGCGTGGCTGACCCGGGCGACGTCCTGCTCGATGATCGGTCCTTCGTCGAGGTCGCCGGTCACGAAGTGGGCGGTCGCCCCGACCAGCTTCACCCCCCGCTCGTGGGCCTGGTGGTAGGGCTTGGCGCCCTTGAACCCGGGCAGGAACGAGTGATGGATGTTGATCGCCCGGCCCGAGAGGTAGCGGCACAGGTCGTCGCTGAGGATCTGCATGTAGCGGGCGAGCACCACGAGGTCGATCCGCTCGGCCTCGATCAGCCGGCGCAGTTCGGCCTCCTGGCCGGCCTTGGTCGCGGGGGTGACCGGAAGGTGCACGTACGGGATCCCGTGGGCCTCGGCGATGCCTCGGCAGTCGGGGTGGTTGGAGACGATCACCGGGATGTCGATGGCGAGCGCGCCCGTGCGCCACCGGTAGAGCAGATCGACGAGGCAGTGGTCGAACTTCGAGACCATGATCAGGACCCGGGGCCGGTGGGTCGTCGAGCGGACCTCGATCGTCGCCGCCGGATCGTCGAGGCGGGCGGCGATGGCGGCCCGGACCTGCGCGGCGTCCTCGACCTCGGTCGTGAAGACCGTTCGCATGCAGAACGTGTCGGTGTCGGGATCGCCGAACTGGGCGTTCTCGACGATGTTGCCGCCGACGTCGAGCAGACCGCTGCAGACGGCGTGCACGATGCCGGGGCGATCGGGGCACGAAAGAGTCAGGATGTGGCTCGCGGGCATGGTGCGAGGATACGGGGCCCGTTTCACGACCACCCGGGAGACCGAACGACATGAGCGTCACCATCATCAGCGGCGGGACACAGGGGCTCGGCGAGGCCGTCGCCCGGCGGCTCGTGGCCCAAGGATCGACCGGCCTGGTCCTCGCGGGGCGCTCGGCCGACCGAGGCCGAGCGCTCGCCGACGAGCTCACGGCGGCGGGCACCCCGACGATCTTCGTCGCGGCCGACGTCGCCGACCCGGAGGCGCCGACCTCGATCGTGGACGCGTGCGAGGCCCGCTTCGGCACGGTGAACGGACTCGTGAACGTCGCGGCGGCGACGACCCGCGCCAACATCTGGCAGGACACGCCCGAGCACTTCGACCGCATGATCGCGGTGAACACCAAGGCGCCCTACTTCATGATCCAGGCCGCGGCGCGGCTCATGGTGCGCACCGGGGCGAAGGGCTCGATCGTGAGCGTCGGCTCCACCTCGGGTCACGGCGGGCAGACCAAGCTCACCGCCTACTGCATCTCCAAGGGCGGCCTGTCGGTCATGACGAAGAACCTCGCGTTCGCCCTGATGCGCCACGGCATCCGGGTCAACCAGGTGAACCCGGGCTGGATGGACACCGAATCCGAACACCAGACGCAGGTGAACCACGACGGCTCGCCGGAGAACTGGCTCGCGCTCGCCGAAGCACAGCGCCCGATGGGCCGGCTGGTGAAGCCGTGGGAGGTCGCCAACCTGATCGGGTTCTGCCTCTCGGACGACTCGGGGATGATGACGGGCAACTGCATCGACGTCGATCAGTCGGTGCAAGGTGCGGGCGACCCGCCGATCCCGTCGGCCGACGAGACCCCGCAGCCCTGAGTCACTCCGGGGCAGGCCACCGGGAGCCGAGGCGGGCCTGGAGTCCCGGCCCGCAGGGCCGACGTTCCCGTTCGGGTCGGGCCGCCGCCGCCTACAGTCGGGCGAGTGGTCGACTTCCTGATCAAGGATCCAGTCCTGATCGTCTTCATCGTGATCGGCCTCGGTGCTGGCGTCGGTGGACTTCGACTCAAGGGTTTCTCGTTCGGGCCGGCCGCGGCGCTGTTCGTCGGCCTCGCATTCGGCGCGATCGACGAGCGGATCAGCGGACTCAAGAGCCTCGGCCTGTTCCGTGAGCTCGGCCTCGTGCTGTTCACCTACACGGTCGGGCTTGCGTCCGGCCCGACGTTCGTTCTCGGGCTCAAGCGGGGCGGGGCCAAGGCGGTCGCCCTGACGGTGGCCCTCGTCGGCGTCCTCGCCGGGATCTGCGCGTTGGCCGGCGAAGTGCTCGGGCTCTCGTCGGCCGATCGGGCCGGGCTGTTCGCCGGGAGCACGACCAACACGCCTGCCCTGCAGGCTGCGGTGCAGGCGGCGACGAAGGGCGATCCCGTGATCGCCTACTCGTTGGCGTATCCGGCGTCGATCGTGTCGATGCTCGTCGTGCTCACCCTGCTGCTCGGGCGCAAGCTGCCGTTGCCGGCCGCGCTCGAGCCCCCACCCCCGCCCAAGCGGGTGGAGAACCTCGTCAACTGGACGGTGCGGGTCACCACGGACGAGCTCCCGACGCTGGCGACGCTGCGCGACTCGCATCCCGACATCGGCTTCAGCCGGGTCGAGCACGACGGTGTCGTGGCCGTCGCGAGCGGCGGGCATCGCCTGGTCGCAGGCGACTCCGTGGTGGTGCTCGGGCCGCGCGAGGTGGTCGAGGTGCTCTGCGGGCAGCTCGGCGAACGCAGCGACCGGCACCTCCCCCTCGACCGTTCGTCGCTCGACTTCCGCCGCATCGTGGTCTCCAACCGGAAGCTCGCCGGGCAGTGCATCGCCGACCTCGACCTCGCCGCCCGGTTCGGCGCCACCATCACCCGGGTCCGGCGCGGCGACGAGGACCTCGTCGCCCACGACGACCTCGCACTCCAGCTCGGCGATCGCGTCCGGGTGGTGGGGCCGACGAGTGAGCTCGGCAAAGCCGCTCGCTTCCTGGGTGATTCGGAACGGCGCCTGGCCGAGGTCGACGCCCTCGGCTTCGCGCTGGGCATCGCGGCCGGCATCGCGCTCGGCCTGGTCGACATCCCACTGCCCGGCGGCGGGAAGTTCGCGCTCGGCGCCGGTGGCGGCCCGCTCGTCGTCGGCCTGATCCTCGGTGTGCGCTCCCGCACCGGTCCCGTGACCTGGCAGATCCCGCAGGGGGCGAACCTCGTCCTGCGCCAGCTCGGCATCTTGATGTTCCTCGCGGCCGCCGGCCTCGGCTCGGGCACCACGTTCGCCAACGCGGTGGGCACCAGGCACGGCCTCGAACTGCTCGGCGCCGGCATCGTCGTGTCGGGCGTGTTCGCCGCCCTCGTCCCGTTCGCGGTGCAGGTCGGGCTGCGCCGCGACGTGGTCGACACCGCCGGGTTGCTCGCGGGGATCGAGACCCAGCCCGCCGCGCTCGCCTATGCCGGTGAACGCTCGAACGGCGACGAACGCGTCAACATGGCCTATGCGCTCGTGTTCCCCGCCGCGATGATCGCCAAGATCGTCATCGTCCAGCTCCTGGTGTAGTGAGGTGGACGCAGCACGAGGACCAGGCGAGCGCGCGACGGGCCCGGCGCCCCGGCATCCCCTCGACGAGTTCGGTCGGGTGCTGCCCGATCCGGGTTGGCCCGGCGACCGTGTCGCTCCGGGCGAGGTGGAGCTGGTCCGCCGGTTCCTGAACACGACCAATCGGGAGAACGGCGCCGACCGGTTGCGTACGGTCGCCGGGCTCGATCGATGGCTCGCCGGCGAGGGTCGTGGACGGGTCGGCGCGACGCGAGCCGAGCTCGACCGGCTGATCGAGTTGCGTGAACTCCTCCACGCGATCACGACCGCTCACACCTCCGGCGAGCCGACGAGGGACCTGATGGCCCGGCTCGCCGAGAGCGTGCAGAACCTGGCGTTCGTCGTCGACGCCGGGCAATCGGGATTGGCGATCCGGCCCGCCGGGTCACGTCGATTCGACGTCCTCCTCGGCGACCTGGCGCTGGCCGTGGTGGACGCCGAACGCGACGGGACGTGGCGGCGACTCAAGGCGTGCAGCCATTGTCACTGGGTGGTCTACGACGCCTCGAAGAACGCGAGCGGCCGATGGTGCTCGATGACCGCGTGCGGCGGGAGGGAGAAGGGCCGCGAGTACCGGCGTCGCCGGCACGGGTGACCGGGCCGACGTCACTATCATTCGCCGTATGACGGTGATGCCGAGACCACGCCTCGTTCGCACGGCGGTGTTCGCCACGGTGCTGGTGATGGTCGCTGCGTGCAGCGACGATGCTCCGGTCGCCGGATCCGCGTCCGGGACGACGGCCGCGCCGACCGCATCGACCTCGCCGCCGACGAGCGCTCCGGATGCGACCGCACCGGTGACGACCGCACCGGTGACGACCGAACCGGTCACGACCGTGCCGGTCACGACGACGACCGAGGTGGCGCTGCCCGACCTACCGGTTCCCACGGGGATCTTGGCGGCGATGCCGTTCCAGAACACTCAGGACGAACCGGCCCGGGTCCTCCAGATCGAGATCGTCAACGGCGGGTCCGAGCAGATGAAGGTCGTCGGGGTGCAGTTCCTCTGGTCGGGGTTCACGACGGAGGTCGCCTCGCGCAACGACACGATCGTGCCCGGCGAGACCATCGACTTCCCCGTTCCGTTCCCCGGCGCGACCTGCCAGGGCGACGGGACCGTCGCCACGATGCCCGACGTGTCGACGGCGTCGGTGCGACTCGTCCTCGCCGACGGCACCGAACGATCCGTGCCGGCGTTCGACGCCAAACGGTTCGCCCGTCACCTCTACCTCGACGACTGCGAGCGGCAGAACATCGACGCCGCGGTCGCCATCGAATGGACCGACCTCCACGAGGTCGCGTTCGAGGGTCGGACGATCACCGAAGGAACGCTCCGACTGACCCGCCGGACATCGACCGGAGCCGTCGCGGTCGCCCAGATCGGCAACTCGATCATCTTCACGCTCGACGTCCCCTCGGCGACGGCCGGGGCGCCGCTCGTGTCCCTTCCGGCCGGCGAGAGCACCGCATCGGTCCCGGTGCGATTCCTCGAAGGACGGTGCGACGCGCACGCCATGGGGGAGACGAGCCAGCCGTTCAACTTCGTGGCCCAGATCGACCTCGGCGACGGCGAGCTGCACCCCTACCTGGTGATGCCACCCGATGCCGAGCGGGTACCGATGCGGGTGACGATGGAGAACGGCTGCCGCACCCTCGGCCTCCTCGCCCCGCTCGACGCCGGATCGGCCTGACGGCGAGCAGAGTTCGTCGCGCCACGGGGCTACCGTCCACCGCGTGATCGGCCTCAAGGAGCACGAGCGGTACCGGTTCGACCTCGACGGGTTCGTCGTCCGCCGCAGCGTGCTCGGCCGGCGCGAGCTCGCCGCGCTCAACCGCGCCGTCGACGACCTCCGGCTGCCGCCACCGGGCGACTCGATCGGGAGTCAACGGTTCAACGGCCACCTGGCTGCCGCCCAGGTGTTCCGTGACCTCCTCGACCACGAGGACCTGCTGGGCCTCCTGGTCGATCTGTGCGGCCCGGCCGTCCGTCTCGACCACGCCTACGGGCTGATCATGGGGCCGGGCACGAGCGGGCTCGGACTCCACGGCGGCGGGACACCGCACGACCCGTCGCAGTTCTACGAGGTGCACGACGGACGGATCTTCACCGGCCTGGTCGCCGTGATGTGGCCACTCGTCGACCACGAGGCCGGCAAGGGCGGGTTCTGCTGCGTCCCCGGCAGCCATCGGGCGAACTTCCCGCTGCCGGCGAACATCGACCGCAGCTGGGTCCAGGAGGTGCCCCTCCGGGCCGGAGACCTGATGGTGTTCACCGAGGCGCTGACCCACGGCACCAGCCCGTGGCGCAGCCGCGAACAGCGTCGGGCGCTGTTCCACAAGTACGCCCCGGGCCATCTGGCGTGGGGACCCGACTACGTCGAGCTCGCGGCGTTGGCGCCCGTGCTCACCGAACGCCAGCGCCGGCTCATCCAGAAGCCGGCGATCTACTCCCATCAACCCGTGGTCTGACCGCCGGCGCTGGGACGCCTCGGTCGGACGATCGATCAGAGGAGCTCGGACAGCAGCACGGCGCGGCCTTCCTCGATCGAACGGTGGGCGGCCACGCCGATGGCCACCGCGGCCAGCCCGTCACGGACCCCGACGACCGGGTCGGCGCCCGTGTGGATCGCGGCGAGGAAATCGAGGTGCTCGAGGTAGCTGGCGCCATGATGGAAGCCTTCGTAGGCGACCCGCTCGTCATGGACCTGGTCGTGCTCGACCCCGCCGATCCAGTGGGTTCCCCGGCGGCCGGTGCGGACCGTGTGCTGGGGGAGGAACGCCTCGACCTTGCCGGCATCGCCGACGGCGACCAGTTCTTCCTGGTGGTGGGTGGCCTCGGCGAACATGCAGAGGTCGAGCATCGCCCTCACCCCGTTCGCATATTCGACGATGACGTAGGCGTTGTCGAGGATGTCGGAGCGTCGCCCTCGATAGATCTCGTCGAGGTGGTTGACGTCCTGTCCGCCCGAGGCGAGGACCCGTACGGCCCGGTCACCCACGACGAGGTTCATCAGGTCGAAGAAGTGGCAGCACTTCTCCACGAGCGTCCCACCCGTGTTCTCGCTGAAGCGGTTCCAGTCGTCGACCTTGCGGAGAAAGGGGAACCGGTGCTCGCGGATCGACAGCATCCGGAGCCGGCCGACCGCCCCGCTCCGCACCTCGTGCACGAGCCGGGCGACCGGCGCCATGTACCGGTACTCGAGACCGACCCAGACGACGCCGCTCCGCCCGGCCGCGAGTTCGGCGACCTCCCGGCAGTCGGCGACGGTGGTGCACAGCGGCTTCTCCACGAGCACGTGAAGGCCGTCGACGGCGAGCACGTCGCGGAGCAGCGCGGCGTGGGTCATGTTGGGCGAGGCGATGACCACCGCGTCGCAGCCGCCATCGGTCAGCAGATCCCGATGGTCCTCGAAGACCCGCAGGCCGGGCCCGAGCCGCGCCGCCGCCGAATCCCGGCTCGGCCCGTGGGGATCGGAGATCGCCACGACCTCGGCGCCCGGGAGCGCCCGGATGTTCTCGATGTGCTCGATGCCCATCATCCCGGTCCCGATCACTCCGTAGCGGACCGGCTCATTCGTGCTCCCCACGCCGGCCTACGGTAGCGAGGTGCCCCCGCCAACGGTCGAAGTCGCCTGGTTCTCGGCTCTCTGCGACGACGACTACGAGTTCCTCGGGGTGCCCGATCCGATGCTCCGCAGCTCGTGGGAGCACTGCCGCGACATCGTCGTCGGCGCCGAGGAACACGGATTCGACAGCGTGCTCCTCCCCTCCGGCTACCGCCTCGGGATCGACGCGACGTCGTTCGCGGCGGCCGTCGCGACGGTCACCTCTCGAATCCGACTGCTGCTCGCGGTCCGGGTCGGTGAGGTGGTCGTGCCCCAACTCGCGCGCCAGCTGGCGACGATCGATCGCATCGCGGGCGGGCGGCTGCTCCTGAACATCATCTCCTCCGACGTACCGGGCGAGACGATGGCGTCGGAGGCGCGGTACCGGCGGACGCTGGAGACCATGCACGCGTTGCGTTCGCTGCTCTCGGGCGAGGCGCTCGACGTCTCCGGCGAGTTCGTGCGACTCGACGTGGAGCCGCCCGACGTGCAACCGGTCGCCGGCTGCTGCCCGCCGCTGTACTTCGGTGGGCTGTCGGATGCCGCCCGCGACTGCGCGGCCGCCGGTGCCGATGTGTACCTGACCTGGCCGGACACGGTCGAGAACGTCGCGATGTTGGTCGACGACCTGAGGGCTCGGGCGGCGCGTCATGGACGGACGCTGCGGTTCGGCTGGCGGTCCCATGTGATCGTCCGCGAGACGGAGGGCGAGGCCCGGAGCGCGGCTCGGCGGCTGGTGTCACGGCTGGATGCCGCCACCGGCGAAGCGATCCGGGCCCGTTCGCTCGACAGCGGTTCCGTGGGCGTACGACGCCAGGCCGAGATGCGAGATGCGGCCGACGCGGACGGTTACCTCGAGCGCCATCTGTGGACCGGCATCGGTCGAGCCCGCAGCGGCGCCGGTGCGGCGATCGTCGGGGACCCGGACCAGGTGCTGGCGACGATCGCCCGGCTGGTCGAGGTGGGCATCGACTCGTTCATCCTCAGCGGGTACCCCACCTCGACGAG
>Ga0209023_10007634_pt1 | contig 11032 bp, 10 predicted proteins | sample LakOneMetagenome_FD_187468 | JGI IMG/M metagenome (GOLD analysis project Ga0209023, IMG submission 187468) | Freshwater and sediment microbial communities from Lake Erie, Canada (SPAdes) (version 2) | ecosystem: Environmental > Aquatic > Freshwater > Lentic | place: Lake Erie, Canada...
TCTATCGTCCGGTAGCGGCAAATCCACGCTCGGCAAGCTGATTTGCGGCCTCTACCGGCCGTGGGCCGGCTCGATCAGCATCGACGGCTGGAAGCTCGACGAGATTCCGCCCCAAGTCTTCGCCAATTCGGTCACTTACGTCGACCAGGACATCTTCCTGTTCGAAGGGACCGCGCGCGAGAACCTGACCTTGTGGGACGCGACCGTTACCGAGGACGATCTGTCGCTGGCGCTGAAAGATGCCGCGATCCACGAAGATATCGCAACGCGCACCGGAAACTTCGACTGCTACGTCAACGAGGGCGGCACCAATTTCAGCGGCGGCCAGCGCCAACGCATCGAGATCGCGCGTGCGCTGGTCTCCAATCCGTCCGTCATCGTGCTGGACGAGGCGACCGGCGCACTCGACCCGATCACCGAAAAAATCATCGACGACAATCTGCGGCGTCGCGGCTGCAGCTGCATCATCATCGCGCACCGCCTGAGCACGATCCGCGACTGTGACGAAATCATCATGCTGCAGCAAGGCCGCATCGTCGAGCGCGGAACCCATGAACAGCTGATGGGCCTTCAAGGTGCCTACACAAACCTGGTGGCTCAGGAATGACCGGGTCCATCCGCGAGCAAATCCAGGCCAGCGCGCCGGGGAGCTTCCCGTCGATCGCGTTCGATGGCCGCCGCCCGATGCTACTCGACCATCGCGACCACGTGCTCAAGGTGACATCCGGACACGTCGACATCTTTGCGGTCGGCGATGCCGGCGGGGCGCGGCATCATCTGGTGCGCGTCGAAAAGGACGAGATCATTCTCGACCTGCAGGAGGCTCTGAACAGGCTCGGCTCACCGATCCAGATCGTGGCCGTGGGGATGCCCGGCACCGAGGCGGCCGTCATTCCGCAAGCCGAGATCGCGGCTTTCGATCCGGTCGCCGCCTGGATCCGGCAGCTCGCATGGCTGATCACGGGGTCGCATCCGAGCTGGGATATGCTCGAGGTCGCGAGCGGCGAACCGGCGACCGTGCCGCCGGGCGAGAGACGCCGTGGTCCGGCGCGCAGCCTCGTATGGGTCTCGCTTGCCTCCGGGACCGCCGCTCCCATGGGGCTTGAGCCCGAGATCGCCGCGGGCAGCCCGCCTCTGCCGCTAACGGCCGGGATGTGGATCGAAGCGGGATCGTCGGGATGCAGCGCATCTGCCACCGACGAATTCCCGGCAAGCGAAGGGTTGTGGCAGGCCGTCGATCAATTTCATCTCGCGGTCGCCGGCAGCATTCGCCACAACATTGCGCGTGTCGCCGAACAGGAACGGCAGCGTATCGTCGTTCGCGGCGAACTCATGACGGCGCAAACGATCGAGTCCTTTGACCGCCTTGCGGATGTCGTTGTGCCCAGTACCGGCCAGGCGGGAATCGCGACCAATCAGGCGGATCCGTTGCTGGCCGCTTGTCAGCTGGTGGCGGAAGCGATCCGCGCGCCCTTCACGGCGCCGTCTCATCCTGGATTGGCGCAGTACGGGTTTGCTCGTGTGGTCGAGATCGCACGTAGCGCGCACCTGCGCGTGCGTCGCACGCTGTTGCGCGGCGAATGGTGGAAGGACGACGGCGGGCCGCTGGTCGCCTGGCACGGCGAGTCCCGCCATCCGTTCGCCCTGATCCGACGCGGCCGACGCTATGTGACGTTCGATCCGAAGACCGGGATGCAGCGTACGGTAGATCGCTCGTTCGCGATGGAACTGTCGCCGGAAGCGGCCTCGTTCTACCCCGCTTTGCCCGCACGACCGCTCCGTTTTCGGGACCTGCTGACCTTTGCGCTCCAGCATGGGCGGGGGAATTTCCTCAGAATAGCATTCGGCGTCGTCGCGATCGGCCTGCTGTCGCTGGTTACGCCGCTCATCACCAAGATCCTGATCAATTCCGTCATTCCACGCAGCGAGCTGGACCAGCTGGTATTTTGTGCTCTCGCGCTTGCCGTTTGCGCCATCGGCGTTGCCTGCGTGCAGACCATGCAAGGGTTGGCGATGCTTCGGGTGGAGGGCACGATGGACTGGAAGCTGCAGGCGGCCGTCATCGACCGAGTGCTGCGACTGCCCACGGCCCTGTTCCGCGAGTACACCGTGGGCGACTTCGTCGACCGCGCGATGGGCATCGATGCCGCCCGCCGGGTCTTCACCGGGCGCGCGCTACGCAGCATGATGAGCGGTCTGTTGGCCTTGTTCAGCATCGTTCTGATGCTTTACTATGATGCTAAGCTCGGCCTTGTCGCCTTGCTGCTGAGCATGATCAGGGCGATCATGATTCTCGCCGTCAGCGGCGTGCGCCTCTATTACGAAAGCAAATACTTCGGCCTTCAGGGCCGGATCAGCGGGTTCGTGCTGCAATTGATTGCCGGTATCGGCAAGCTGCGGGTCGCGAATGCAACCACCCGGGCCCTCGCCGTCTGGTCGCGGCAATTCGCAACGCAGAAGCGGAACTTCCTCGGCTCGCAGCGTGCCGCCAATGTGCTCGGCGTGTTCGAGACCGCCTATCCGCTGGTGGCGACCCTGATCATTTTCGCGGCCGGGACCTATTTCAAGAGCAAGTTGCTGACCGACGTCGGCGGCTTCCTCGCGTTCTTTGCGGCATTCGGACAATCGATGGGATCGATCGGCGCCTTTGCTTCAGGAATCAGCGAGGCCCTGATCGCCATCCCGCACATTACCCGCCTCCGGCCGCTGATCTCCGGCCCCGCCGAATTATCCGACGATCGGAAGTCGCCGGGCGAACTGGCCGGGGTGGTCGAGTTCTCCCGCGTGAACTTTCGATACGCTTCGAGCGGCCCGCCCGTGCTGGAGAATGTCTCGTTCAGAATTGCAAAGGGTGAATACGTCGCGATCGTCGGCCCCTCTGGTAGCGGAAAGTCGTCGCTGTTCCGGCTATTGCTGGGCTTCGAAAAGCCGGAGTCCGGCACGGTCTTCCTCGACGGCAAGGCGATCGACACGCTGGATATCAGCGCCGTGCGCCGCCAGCTTGGTGTGGTCCTGCAAAACGGCAAACTGACGAGCGGCAGCCTTTACGACAACATCTGCGGGGGCGTGCAGCTTCCCCTCGAACAGGCCTGGGAGGCCGCAAGGCTTGCAGGGTTGGAAGATGACATCAAGGCGATGCCAATGGGCATGAATACGGTGGTCTCCGAAGGCGTGAGCACGCTGTCCGGCGGCCAACGGCAGCGTATCATGATTGCCCGCGCAATCGCCCGCCGTCCACGAATCCTGCTGTTCGATGAAGCCACGAGCGCGCTCGACAACCGGTCGCAGGCGATCGTGAGCGACTCGCTGGGTAATCTCAACGTGACCCGGCTGGTGATCGCGCATCGTCTTAGCACCGTGCGACAGGCCGACCGTATCATCGTGCTGGTCGACGGCAAGGTGGTGCAGAGTGGAACCTACGATGAACTCGCGAGCACGCCGGGCACCTTCGCGTCTTTTGCCCAGCGGCAATTGCTTTAGCGCGGTCGAATCCGAATTCCCTGCCTCGCGCTATTTTTCCGCTTTGAGCATCAGCGATTTGGCAAAGCGATCGTCGGCACGGCGAAGACGGCGGCAGAGCTCGCGGCTGATATTCTGCATCACGATCACATAGGCATGAATGTCGGCCTTGTAGCAGGCATAGAGGTTCTGCGCGGTGAGCTCGTAGAGGACGGTTGGAGTTTCCACGACGACCGTCGCCGAGCGGTTCTGCATTTCGATCAGCGTCATCTCGCCGAAGAAGTCGCCGGGTTCGAGGTTCGACATGCGAAACAACTGGCCGGACTCGGTTTGCTTGTTGACCGCGAGTTGCCCGGAATGCACGACGAACAACGATCGGCCCGGCTCCCCCTCCGCGACAACCGTCTCGCCCGCGGCAAAGCTGCGCTCGACCAGCATCGAAATCAGCAGATCCAGGCTCGCATCCGTCAACCCGCCGAAGAAGGGCGTGGCAAGCAAAAATGCTTTCAATTCGGGGGAGCTGACGGCCATCGCGACTCCAACTACGTACCGTAATTTTCCGGGTACGGGTGAGAACAGACGTCATGAATTTCGTATGGCGAAACAGGCTACCCTTAATTTCAAATTAGGGACCTGAGGCCGTAAGTAGGCCAGTATCCCCGCCCAGGCGCGGCGACCGAAAGCGCAGAATGAGAGAGATTGCCTACAGAGCTGCCTTGTCAGATTGCCGTTTTACTCGATGGTTGTGCACCACAGATTTGGGCTAAGCTTGATTAGCCAAATTTGTCGCCAGCAAATAATGGTTCTGACATCAGGCTTGGAGGAGGCCGTCCGGTCCGGGCGTGCAAGCGGCTCTAATCATACGGTGTTCGGTGATCTTTTTCTATCGACTCTCCCTTCACCCCTTTCGGAGGGCTCGTCATAATATCCCAAACCGTTACCGCCGTCGAGATTGGGCTACCGGAGGAGCTTCCCTCCCCCACCCCGCAACACCAATCCGTTTGAGAGCGTTTGGCTTTTCCCGATTCCGCCGTCGTGGCTCAATGTAAACTACGGCAGTAAGCTACGACGGAAGGATTTCGCTGGCTCGGAGCGGAGCGAGGCGCAATTGCGATTGTTCTCTGCATTGATCGTGGCGTCGGCAATGATCCAAGCTCATCATGGCGCCTTACTCACGCTTTGCGTGCTGTCTGCTTAACACCCAATAGCGGACTTGGCTCGGACATCGCAACGTGTCTGAAAAGTGCCAACCCCGGACAGACCGCCGACCTATTAGCAAAAGAGAACCGCCTCACGAAACGAATGAAAAGGCCGCCAACTGTGGCGGCCCTTCAGCGATAAGACGATTAGCGTGGAAAAATGGGAACAGAGCCTGTCGGCAACTCGATCGTAATTGGTCCCGTCGGCGGAGCATACGGGCCCGTTCCTGGCCCCGGGCCCCCAGATTTTCCAAATATGGAACCACCAGCGACGGCGTCGAGTTCGTTGATGTTCAGTTCGCGCGTTGCGTTGCTCAAGTTGGACATTACGATCTCCTGCCTTGTTTTGGAAAGGAGTATCCCTCCCGCGATTGGTGTCCGCATTAATAAGCGATGCCGCAAATTGGCACCGTGATAGACATCACACCTAGAAAAAGGTCAAACCTACCCAAACCCATTCAGCGAAATGCCCGAATTCTGACTTACGCTAAAGGAAAAGCCGCCTCGCGGCGGCTTCAGTAACCAGTTATTCCAGCACTTGCGATGCTGACACGGCCGCTTCATTGTTCCCGTCGACAGCTGAGCCCAACTCATACCCCGCATTTCTGAGAGCCAGAGTCTATTTCGGCACGACGTTTTTCACGACGTAGTCCAAGATGCCTCCCTTACGCGGCCCGTCGCTATTGAGGACGGTCGATATCTCATTTCCCAAAACCCCGGCCAGCAGGCCAAGGAAGAAATTTCCTCCGCTCACTCCGTTCAATTCAACTTCCGTCAGTTCATGTCGTTCGGTCATGATCACCACTCCGTTTTTCCGGCTGCAGCGTGATAGCTCAGCACAAGGCGATAATGACCGATGCGGATCGAAGTTACCGTGATCTACGCCACACAGCCGGTTTGACCGCAAAAAGTCATTTGAGATATTGGAAATTAAGAGGTCGGTTGTGGGTCAGAAATGGTCCTCGCGGCCTCGACACACTACTTCCGGTCTACACTAAATAACGGACATCAACGGTCCGGCTCGGTAGGTCCGTTTGGTGCCAGCATCGGAAGTGGCAATATGCATCGCGCAAGAAAAAGCCGCCCGAGGGCGGCTGTTCAACTTAAAACTGACGGTGAAATCAGAGCCATCGGTTTTGGCCGTGCGAGGATACTCTCGTTACGCCGGACTCCATACGGCTGTGCTCGTGACGAGGCCCGTATCGTAATTTTTCGTTGTGATGACCGACAGGGTTCCCTTGTCAGTAGTGGCATTCGTCACTTGGTGGCCAATATTTGCACCAGCACTAACGCACTCTAGCTCTTCTATCGATAATTCAAGAACCTGATTCATGTTGTTCTCCTGTTGTTTCAGGCGAGACATTTCAGTCGCCTGTGATGAGAGTGGTACGGACAAAATCGGCCGGTCTCTGTGATGGGTGTCACTCACTGTGGACGCGGCTGTTTTCGGTTATCTGCAGCACGCTTCGACCACTTAAATTTGGGAAAGGGGATTCGCGGAACAGCTGGAAAGTTGCCGAGGAACGCTGCACGGCAGCAGCTCTCAACGACAAACAAGCAACGAGGCCGGGGTTAATAAGTAGACAGGCTGCGTGTTCGCTTACTTCGGATACCAGATCGCCGTGCTGACCGGATAGCCGCTCGCGTTACCAGTCTCCACAACAAGGGTGCCCTTTGGTGTATCAATCTTCACAAGATTAATACTAGTGACACTGGCTGCGGCGCCACCACTGACGATTTCCAGTTCGTCCATCGATAATTCCAAAGCCTGAATCATGTTAGTCTCCTGTAGTTTCGGCCGAAAACATTGCAACTGCCTATGATGGGAGTGATAAGGGCAAATCCAGCCGGGCTCTGTGACGAGTGTCACGCAGGACTCCACGGCCTGATCGGCGATTAGGTCATCGATTCTGGGTTTGACATCAGGCCATACGCCATGAAGCCATTGCCTGGCTTGGTGTCCGAAGTGGGTCAAAAGGCGACCTCAGCCCGCCAAGTTGGCATGCCCGTTCCGCTACCAGGAACGGACATCTCCACCGGCCGCTTTGCGCCACAAGCGGACGCCCGTTTCTCGGGAAAGATTCCTACCAGTTTTCCGAAATTGGTTTCCTAGGGGCGAGACTACTTGATCCAGCATACTTCACGACTATTCGAGATTGTCTGACGACTGCCAATTGCGTCTAGATCCGCATTCGTGCGCGCCTCAAAGAGTCAGCGATTTCCTTCTTATGATCATCCGCCCCGTCGCAGCTATTAGAAGTCGCTGTGACGAAAATAAACGTCGACCTTCATCCCGACAATCAGCGGGCCTGGCTCAGCCAGTTCGACTACCACTTCCGCGACGTCGATATCCGTAAAATTGCTCGGTCCTCGCGCGCCAAAGCTACCGGGTGCAATGATCTGTGCGATCGAGGAAACCTTGCCGGCGAAATCGCGGTCGGGAAATGCGGCCGAACGTACAACAACCGGCTGTCCTGTCGTGATCGCGCCGAAGTCGCGCTGGTTCAGTTCCGCCCGGACCCGCAGCCTGGACAGGTCTCCGAGCACCACAAGGGGCTGCGGCACGGCCGGCGACGCCATCTCACCCGCCCTGATGCCAAGCTGTAGAACGGCCCCGGAGATGGGTGCGCGTATTGTCAAATTGTCCAGCAGGGCTTCCGCGCCCCGTAGGTTGATCCGCGCCATCGCGAGCTGTCCCTCTAGCTCTGTCGGCACGATGAAGGGCGTATTGGCTTCAAATCTTGCCAGCTCATCCAGCCGTTGCTTCAACTGCTCGCGCGTACTTGATAAGGCGGCGACGGCCGCTTTTAGCGCATCTTCGGAGCCGGTGCCGGCCCGTCGCGCCGCTGTCGCCTGATCGACAGCAGCGCGAGCCTCAACGACCGCTCGTTCCGCGTCCGCGGCCGCGTCCTCGACATTCCGTCGGGGCGCGTCTTTCGCAAGCGGAGGGTTGGCACGGCCACGCTTTCGCAGATTGACCTCCGCTTCGACTTTCGCGAGATTTGTCCGGACTTCAATATTGTCGATCCGGACCAGGGCTTCTCCGGCAAATACAGTGTCGTTGATTTTCACCAGGACCTCCACGACACGGCCGGGGACCGGCGACCCGATCCGGATCTGCTCAGACCATGGTTCGACACGGCCGGGAGCCACTGCCTGCCAGGTCTTCGTATCCGCCGCAGAACCAGGGACGGGCACAGGTTCTTGGGCGCGGATTGGTGGAAGCAACGGCGCGAATACGGCGGAAAGGCCTAATACGCCGAACGCGGCAAGAAAAATCAGCGTTTTGTCTAACATCGCCATGGTCCCTATGCCTCCAGCGCCATTTTTGCGGTACCGACCGTGCGGCTATCGCTGATGATGCGTCCGTCCTCGATGCAGACGATCCGATCAGCAAACTCCTCGATGCGCGGGTCGTGTGTAACGACCAGCACGCCGCGTGCCGGATCTCTTGCAACCCGCGCCAGCACCGCCATGACAGCGCGGCCATTTTCGGCGTCCAGCGCGGCCGTCGGCTCGTCCGCGAGAATGACCGATGGATCTCCAACGATCGCGCGCGCGATGGCGACACGTTGCTGCTCGCCGCCGCTCAGCTCGCGCGGATATGATCCCGCCTTGTTCTCGAGCCCAACGATCGCGAGAACCTCCGTAGCCTTTTGCGTCGATTGTTTCGCGTTTTCGCCGCGGATATCGAGGGCAATCCGTACGTTGTCGATGGCCGTCAGCGTCGGGAACAGATGATAGGACTGAAACACAAACCCGATATTATCGCGCCGGAGCTGCGCGAGTTGCTCGGGCTTCTTGCCGGTCGTGGAATAACCGTGAACGCGAACCGTGCCGCTTGACGGCGTCAGCATGCATCCGAGAATGGAGAGCAGCGTGGTTTTACCGCTTCCAGACGGCCCCGTCAGCAATGTCAGCTCGCCACCGGCGATCGCTAAATTGACGGCGGCGAGTGCCTGAAATCTGCCAACGCCGACGCCGAGGAACTTTCCTACGTCAATAGCTTCGAGCACCGTGTTGGTCATCGCGTGAGTACCATCACCGGATCGATGCGCATCACCTTCATGATCGCGAGGATCGCCGATAGAACACTCATGAAGACCGTCAGCAGCAGAAGCATCAGGATCATTGCCGGGGTCATGACGACCGGCAACGCCGTATCCGCGGTCGCCCGAACGACAGTCCAGCCAATACCGGCAGCCAAACAGAATCCGATGAACGCACTGAGTAGAGCCTGGATGATGATGACTCTCACGATGTAACTGCCGGATGACCCGATAGCTCGCAGCGTTGCAAATTCGGGCAGGTGATCCTTTGTGCTCGAATAGAGTGTTTGCGCGACGATGACCGTGCCGACAATCAGGGCAAGCATGGAGCCCATCAGCAGCGCGGCACCAGCACCGGTGCCAGATACCCAGAACTTCTTGCTGCGGTGACCAAACTCGTCGGGCGTGAGAACTTCCGCGTCGAGGAGCCGCGCGCGCAGCTTATCGCGAATCTCGACCGCGTTCACTCCCGGGGCCAGATGGACGATGAAATACGACGCCTTATTGGGCGGAGTGCCTGTAAGGCTGCGCGCCAGGTCTGGAGATACAAAGACATAAGGCATAGTCGTGAAGGAGCGGATACCGTGGGTAATTTCCAGCACTTTGACCGATTGATCATTGATTTCGGCGCTTTCACCTATCCGGCGGGTTTCGAGACGATCGAAATAGGACTGGTCAATCGCGACAGCACCGGGGACGGCGAGCGACTGCTGGCTGCCTTCGACAAGATTCCAGGGTTGGAGCCCATTGTCTCGCTTGTCGGCGCCAACAATAAATACCGGAGACGTCGATCCCGAAGGTCCGCGCCAGCGGCCGAGGCCGACCACCAACGGAACAGCCTCCAGCACTCCTTTGATCGAAAGGGCGCGAAACCGCTCGTGTTCGTCCAGCCATGACGGGTCTTCGAAACTTTTCGATCCGCGTGGCACGATCCAGAGATCAGCGCCGGCATGATCAATCATTACCGTCACCATGTTCTGGAAACTCACATAGAGGCCAATCTGAATGGTCACGAGAACCATAGAGAAGCCGATACCAACGACGGTGGCAATCAATCGCAACGGGTCCTGAAACAGGTTGCGGAACGCAAGTCTGGGAATAAGCGACATGTGCTGTCCGATTGACCCGATCGGGGTTGGATAGTGGCGCGACGAGCGAACCTCGCTGCTGCTCCACAATTCTCTGGATGCACCCTTCCAGTATCGCCTCGTTGATTTAGCTCAACAGGCCCTCCGGCGGACGGCGATATTTTGCTAAGTTCCGCCTTGCTCCGGCCCCGTAACGCCCGCCAGAGCTACTAAAGCTCTATCGGCTTTGGATCCGGCTAAGATAGTCGACCAAGATCAGCACCCGGCCCCGTACGAAAGCCTCCTGATCGTAGGGAGATCCAGCGAAGTGTTCGGCGGCGAGCCTTGCATATTGCTCCCCCCACACCGGCATGTCACGCGGCCCGTGACTCTTCACTTGTGCGCGGCCATCGACCACGCCGATAATGCGTTCAGTTGGAAACACCCCGGCATTCTGCTTGGCAATCCATCTCAGGTCGGGGGGAGCCAGCTTGAGACCTGCTGCGTCCGGCCCCTTTCCATTCGCATTCAACCCGTGGCAGCCGGCGCAATGCACTTCGAATTCCTGTTTGCCGACATCGACCTTTTCTCTTTGAGCAAATGTCGCGGCACTCGGCAGAAGTACCGCTGTGAGCAGCAGGATCGCGAACAGATTTCTTGTCATGACTTGCCTTTCTCGCTGCGGAAAGTGCGCCCTTGCTTGATGAGGATCAATGGCCGCGATGCGCAACATCGGAGGTACGCATCAAAAAATCTCTCTCCGAGAGCCTCTCGGCGCCGGGATTGGCGCCAAGAGTCAATCGCGGGACATCACCAAAGAGCGGCAATACCCGCAATGTCACCCGCCAATGTAACGGGCATATCTGGGCGCGTAGACCCGCTTGTAATTAACAAATTACACACGCCTGACTGTTGACGTAATCGCCGTAGTATTCGGCATAACACCCGTAATCATTAGGGCGGGAGTATCCGCCCTAATACCCTCGCTATAATTCCGGCTTCTGCCTCACAATAACCTTGGTGCCGACCGGGACACGTTCGTAAAGGTCGGCCACGTCGGCATTGACCAGCCTGAAGCAACCGGACGAGACGGCGGTCCCGATCGTATCCGGTCTGTTAGTGCCGTGGATGCGATAGACGGTGGAGCCTAAGTAGAGCGCGCGAGCACCGAGCGGGTTTCCGGGTCCGCCCGCCATAAAGCGCGGCAGATAGGGTTGACGATTGATCATCTCAGGCGGCGGCGTCCAGTCCGGCAGAT